>Ga0308160_10006712_pt1 | contig 11641 bp, 10 predicted proteins | sample PhyFR1_FD_201036 | JGI IMG/M metagenome (GOLD analysis project Ga0308160, IMG submission 201036) | Phyllosphere microbial communities from UC Gill Tract Community Farm, Albany, California, United States - DLSLF.R1 | ecosystem: Host-associated > Plants > Phyllosphere > Unclassified | place: USA... | reverse complement strand
CTGTTCAATGCAATGATGGAAAGGGCGACCCTGCCTTTCGAGTGCAGCCTGGCGGCCCAGAAGGACGATGAAGGCGTCGATGCGCTGGAAGACCTGCGCAGCGTCATGCTCGATATCTTCCGGATTACCGAGCAGGACCCGAAGGCGCGCCGCGTGTTCGAGATCGCTTCGCTGAAGGTGGAGTTCGTCAGCGAGCTCGACGCCGTGCGCGTGCGCCGCGGCCAGAGCAAGCAGGAATGGATGGACTACGTGGAAAGGCGCATCCGCCTGGGCATTCGCAGCGGGCAGATCCGCGCCGACGTCGATCCGCACGTGCAGGCGCTCGGGCTGTGGTCGCTGATCGACGGGCTGATCCGCACCTGGATGTTCGAGCCGGATACCTTCAGTTTGCTGCAGGTCGGGCGCCAGGTGGTGGAGACGCTGCTCGAAGGTATCCGGGTAAAACAAACTAAATGAAATAAAAGAAAAGGCGCGGACCCAGCCGCGCCTTTGTCTTCATGCGCCGCCGCGGCGGCATCACACTGATTACGCTGCCACGCGCAGCTCTTCGATCATCTTCTTCAGCTTGAGCGAATCCGCCACGAAGGCGCGGATGCCTTCGGACAGCTTCTCGGTGCCCATTGCGTCTTCGTTCAGCATGAAGCGGAAGGTCTTTTCGTCGATGGCGATCTTCTCGATGTCGGCGCTTTCGTCGGCCACCAGCTTGCGTTCCACGGTGGCGTCGCTGTCGGCCAGCTTCTGCAGCAGGTCCGGCGAAATCGTCAGCAGGTCGCAACCGGCCAGCTCCAGGATCTGCGAAGTGTTACGGAAGCTCGCGCCCATGACTTCGGTCTTGTAGCCGAACTTGCGGTAGTACTGGTAGATGCGCTTGACCGACTGCACGCCCGGATCGTCCGCGCCTTGATAATCGGTTCCGGTCGATTTCTTGTACCAGTCGTAGATGCGGCCGACGAACGGCGAAATCAGCTGCACGCCCGCTTCAGCGCAGGCGATGGCCTGGCACAGCGAGAACAGCAGGGTCAGGTTGCAGTGGATGCCGTCCTTTTCCAGGATCTCGGCGGCGCGGATGCCTTCCCAGGTCGAGGCGATCTTGATCAAGACGCGCTCGCGCGACACGCCGGCCTTTTCGTACAGCGCGATCAGCTCGCGGCCCTTGGCCACGGTGGCTTCGGTATCGAACGACAGGGCAGCGTCGATCTCGGTCGACACACGGCCCGGCACGAACTTCAGGATTTCCACGCCAAAGGCGATCAGCAGGCTGTCGACGATCGCTTCCACCGACGCGCCATTCGCATCGGCAACGGCCTTTTCCAGCAGCGGACGGTATTCCGGCTTCTGCACGGCTTTCAGGATCAGCGACGGATTCGTGGTCGCATCCTGGGGCGCGTAAGCCTTGATCGACTGGAAATCGCCCGTGTCGGCCACGACCGTGGTGTATTGCTTCAATTGCTCAAGTTGATTCATATAATTTGCCTATTTAACAATATAACCGAATAATCTTTGCATATCGCTTCTGTAGGGTGGACACCTGTGTCCACGCTGTACAACGTTCGCGATTCGAAAACTATGCGTAGAGTGGGTTATCGAACCCACCACTCAAACGCCAACCGCTCGAAACGATTAAAAATCCGTCGCTTGGATAAACGCGTCCACCATCGCCTCCAGGCCCACACGGTCTTCCTCGGTAAACCGCTCCAGCACCGGACTATCGATATCGAACACCCCCACCAGCTTGCCATCCTTGATCACCGGCAGCACGATTTCCGCGTTCGACGCCGAATCGCAGGCAATATGCCCTGGAAACGCATGCACGTCCGGCACGACTACCGTCTTGCGCTCGACCGCGACCGTGCCGCACACCCCACGCCCGAAGGGAATGCGCGCGCAGGCAGGCTTGCCCTGGAACGGCCCAACCAGCAGATCCTGGCCTTCGCTCTTCTTGGATGGTACGGTGAAATAGAAACCGGCCCAGTTCAGGTCGGCAAGGGTGTCGTACACGAGTGCGGAAAACTGTGCAGCGTTCGCGGTCAGGTCGCGTTCGCCTTCGAGGACGCTGGCGACCTGGCGTACCAGCAGGTCGTAGTCGGGACGGGTGCTGCGTTCTGGATTGATGTGCATGACGGGCCGTGGTGCTGGACGAAAACCGCTATTCTACAACCAGCAGGCCGATGAGGGCGGCGCCACCGAACGCCCGAAAACAGCAACACCCCGGCCGCGCGTGCCGCCGGGGTGCATTCACAACCGACGCGATCTACTTCAGCAAAATCTCGAACAAGGCGGTGGTCCCGCTGATCTCATTCGACACCACCAGCATCGGCTTGCCGTTCGGCGACTTCGCCGCTGGAATCACGACCAGGCCTTCCGGGCCGCGGTCGCCGCCATTCACGATGCCGTTGTCGCCATTCGCATTCTTGACCACGGTGCCGGCGCCGGCGCGGGTGTTGATGTAGGTGACGTACTTCGCGGCCGCAGGATCGGTCACGTCGTACACCATCACGCCGCCCACCCGTTCCAGGCCGACAAAGGCAAAGGTCTTCTTGCCGAAACGCTGCACCACCACGCTTTCCGGCTCCGGCCCCTTGTTCGGGCTGCGTGCATCGAGCGCGTCGGCTTCGTCGTGGCCGGTATTGAACGGGAAGTCGTAGCCCGGCGTGCCGGCCAGTTGCGCCGTGATCGTCTCGAAGCCGTCGCCCGAGTCGAACACGCGCTCGCCGGTGGCGGCATTCCAGATCGAGAACGAACGTCCGCCGAAGGCAACCAGCTCGGTGCACTGGCCGGCAGCATTCTTGCCCGTATTGTTGCCGTTCGGCGTGGTGGTGATGCGCAGGCGGCCCAGGTTCGAATCCTTGGTCAGGTTCGCCAGGTCGCCGCTGAAGCGCGCCGGGTCCAGGCCGGCAGTGCCGCAGTAGTCGCGCACGCGGGTTTCCTCGTTGAAGCCGGGCCAGTCGGCGCGGGCGTCGCCTTCGTTGGCGGTCACCAGGTACGTGACCCCGCCGACCGCGTAGTTGGCAATGCCGTCCGGCAGGTACATGCCCTTCACCGGCACCGGCGCGATTTTTACCAGCGGCGTGCCGCTGTTGGTGTTGACGCCGCCGTCTTCGTTGCTCACGTCCATGCCCATCCCCGGCAGGCTGTGGTCCTTGTAGCCGAGCGGCCGCACGGCATTCACCTTCGCGGCCGCGATGTCGACCACGGCAATCGCATTGTTTTCCTGCAGCGTCACGTAGGCGGTCTTGCTGTCGGCGCTAACCGTCACGTATTCCGGCTCCAGGTCTTGCGCCACGCTGGCGCCCGGGCCAAAGATGCGCACGCCGCTGGCGCGCAGGGCGTCGACCTGCTCGTTAAAAGCGGTAAAAGTCGCGCGCCGTTCGGCCGGCTTGCGCGGGTCGAGCACGTCGATGATGCTGACCGAGCCTTCCGGATCGACGGAGTCCGTCTGGCCGTAGCTGTTCGGTTCGCCTTCGTTGGCGACGATCACGTAGCGGCCGTCGGGCGTAAAGGTCAGCATGTCGGGCAGGGCGCCGACACCGACCGTCGACAGCGTGCCCAGATCGGCCGCGTTCACCAGGGCGACGATGCCGTTGGCGGTCTTCGGATTGGCCTGGATCGCCAGCGCCACCACGCCGTTCGACACCGACACGCTGTTCACGCTGCCCAGATTCGCGCCGAAGGACTCGGTGCGCAGGGTGCCGACCTGCACCGGGTTGCGCGGATCGGCAATGCTCCACACCTCGACGGTGCCGGTGCCCGAGCCGTTGACCACGAACAGGCGCTTGCTGAGCGGATCGTAGGCCGGGATTTCGTGGGTATCGACCAGCTTGCCGTCGACCAGGTCGCCGCCGAAGCCGGCGATGCGCGCCAGGCTGAGGGTAGCCGGCGTCGCCTCGATCACCGGCAGCCTGGCGGCAGTCTGCGCCAGCGCATCGGCGAAGCTGGTGTTGTTCTCGCTGAGCGCGGCGCCGAGCTTGACCAGCAAGCCGTCGATGGCGTTGCCGCTGCTGGCGGTAAAGGCGGTGCCGACCGGGTCGAAGCCGGCCGGCAGCACCACCGTGCCTGGCAGCAGGGTGGCCAGCTGGGCCGTGGCGTTGCCCGGCGCCTTGCTGTCGATGCCGCGCAGGGCGGCCGGGTTGGCCTTGATGCCGGCATACCAGGCGCTCGGCGACTGGCCGGCCAGCACCGCCGTCTGCAGGCTGCTCAGGGTGGTGACGTTGGCCACGCCCGGCGCCACGGCCAGCGCGTGCAGGCGCTGGGTGTTGTCGACGCCGCCGACCTTGCCGCCGCTGGCTTCGATCGCGCAGGGCAGGACCAGCGTGGTGGAAGCAGGCACCGACCAGCTGCCGTCGGCGCCGCTGGTGACCGCGGTGGGCGTACCAGCCGCGCATTGCAGGGCCACGTTCGCGCCCACCAGTGGCGCACCGACCGCCACCACGCCGTGCAGTTCGATTCCGACCGGGACCACCTCGTCCGGCCCATCGCCGCCGCACGCCTGCAACATCACCATCGTTGCGACCGCCGTCGCGATCATGCTGCCCCGCCCTTTGTATGCCTGCATTTACGTCTCCCTGGAAAAGGCTTGCATTCTAGGAAAGGGAAATGACAGGATTGTGACGCCATCATGGAAACGGTATCTATGGATAGTGCTCGGCGTCGGGCGGCGGAACGATCCAGCTGTGCATGCGTTCCTCGTAGACGGAAACGGTGGGCGCCGGAAAGTCCGGTTCGGCGAATGCGCCCACGGGAACCATGATGAAGTCCGGCAGGCTCTCGGGCTCGTAATACACGGTGGTGCCGCAGGCAGGGCAGAAGTGGAAGACCGCGCGCGTTCCTTCGTCGCCGACGCGCACGTATTGCGTCGACTGGCCTGCGACGGCGACGTTCTCGCGCGGAAAGCGCGCCTGCTGCGCAAATGGGCTGCCGGTGCGGCGCTGGCAAGCCAGGCAGTGGCAGATCGAATTGCGTACGAAATTGCCGCTGACCCGGGCCGTCAGCTGGCCGCAACTGCAGGAAGCAAGTCGGGTCGGCATCGCTCCTCCACGTTCGTCGTTTCGCTCTACTTTACCGCGATATCGGCTGGCCCGCCCTGTGCCGCCACGATCAGGCGCTTGCTCAGCTCTTCGTTGTCGCCGCCCAGCTTGTCGCCATTGTGCAGCGTCACGGCAACGATACCGGAGTCGATGTCCATTTCGAGCTGGCTGTAGAAATTGAAGATGTAGCCGCCGTGCCCGACCAGATGCCTGCCGTTCACGGTGCGCACCCATTCGCCCAGGCCGTAGCCGGTGGCTTTCCCGTTCGGCAGCACATGGCTGGCGTTCATGCGCTGCACGTTCGCCGGCGAGACCAGCTTGCCGCCTTGTAGCGCCAGCATGAAGGTGGCCAGCTCATCGACCGTGCTGACCATGCCGCCGGCCGCATGCAAGTTGCTGTTGGCAAGCAGCCAGGCAGGCTTGGGGCCGGCCTGGTAGCCGGTCACCAGGCCGGGGTGGAAGGTCTTGTCGTCGCCCGGGCCGGTATGCGCCAGGCCCAGCGGCCGGGCGATGCGCGCGTCGATAAAAGCGTAGAACTCCTGGCCCGTTACCTGCTCGATGATCTGCCCCAGCAGGTGGTAGCCGGTGTTGTTGTAGGCGAAGACGGTGCCCGGCGCGCTCACAAGAGGACGCGTGCGCGCCGGCGCCACCAGTTCGTCGAGCGTGTGCTCCAGCCTGGCCGTGGTGCGCCAGTAGCCGGAATCCATGGTGAGGTTCGGAATGCCGCTGGTGTGCGTCAGCAAGTGCTCGACCGTGACCCTGTTCCAGGCTTTCGGCGCCCGCGGCAGGTAGCGCGAGATCGGCGCGTCGAGCGCGATCCGGCCCTCGTCGACCAGCAGCATGATGGCGGTGGCCGTGAACAGCTTGGTCGTCGAGCCGATGCGGAACACGTGTTCCGGCCGCACCGCCACGCCCAGCTCCACATTCGCCATGCCGTAGCCCTTGCGCAGCAGCGGCTGGCCGTCCTTGATCACCAGGGCGGCAACGCCGGGCAGCTCGGGCTTGAAGCGGCTGGCGACGATGCTGTCGAGCGACTGGTTGAGAGATAGGTCGAGCGGCGGCGAGTTGGCCGGCGCTGCCATCACAGCGAGGGGAAAGCAGAGCAGCACGAGCAAGCGCTTCATCGAATCTCCGCAAACTTTATGATTGGAAATACAATTCTACGCAGTTGCGGGCGCTGCGGTCCAGCATAAAAAAGCTGCCTGCGCGTCGGCACGCAGGCAGCGGTCATGACGACGAAGTGTGCGCGCGGGCGCTTATTGCACCGCCTTGCGGTGCCAGCGTGCGGCTGCCAGCAGGCCGGCGCCGAACAGGGCCAGCGATGCCGGTTCGGGTACGTCGCTCGGGTTGTCCGTGCGCTCGATGACACCGGTGGCGCCGCTGCAGACGTATTCCGGAACCCAGGGGCATCCCGCGCCCACCATTTCCTCGTCGCTGTTGGCATCGACCACCGTAAACGCCCGGCCTGAAGAGACCAGCTCGATGTGGTGGAAGCCGTCGTTGAGATAGATGCTGCCGCTGAGGAAGCCGTCGCTACCGAACTGGAGTCGCAGGTCGAGCCAGCCCATCTGGGTCGAATAACCGCCGCCCAGGGCCGACCACTCCATCGCGCTCTCCATTCTCGGGAAGGTGTAGCGCAGGTTCAGCAGGCCTTGCGCCGGCGGCGCGCCAAAGCCGTGCTCGAAATAGACATTCAGTTCGCCGCTGGCGACCGTCTGTTCGTCGAACTCGAGCTCAAGGGTGATGTCGCGGGGCGTTTCACCGTTTGTGGCTTCCCACTGGTAGATGACGCCGGCCTGGCTGCACAGCGGCATCAGGCAGAATGCGATCGCTGCGAGGAATGAAGGTAGTTTCATGGCACGCTCCTGGGTTGGGTGAGCTACGCACAGCAAAATGCGCGCCAGATGAGCAAGTGCTTGAATCGCTTCGTCTTTCCCGGACGGGCCGCGTCGCAAAGGCGGAGATTGTTAATTTTTCCGACGCGTATGCAAGCCGGGGCCGCGCCGCGCGACGCCAGCGCAGTGACCGGATTTACTGCGCCTGCTCATCCTTCCAGGCGCGATACGCCAGCGCGCCGAACATGAAGGCGACCCCCGCCATTCCCGCCGCCAGGCCTGCCTGGCGGCCTGCGAGGTAGGCGGCGCTGCTGGCCAGGAACAGCACTGCCGTGACGGCAAAACCTCTGGATTGCTTCATTTTTCTCTCCGATTCATCATGATGGTTCCGGGTCACTGTGGCAGCGGAAGTGCGGCGGCGGCCGGCGTCTCCACCGCGCGCTGCAAGTCGTCCAGCGTCGCCGGCTTGGTGAGGTGCAGGTCGAAACCGGCTTCGCTGGCGCGCCCGAGGTCGGCCTGCTGGCCGTAGCCGGTCAGCGCCACCAGCCGCGGCGCGCTGGGCGTGCGCCGGATCATGGCCGCCAGCGCATAGCCGTCCATGTCGGGCAGGCCGATGTCGAGGATGGCGACCGTCGGCCGGTAGCGGATGCATTCGGCCAGCGCCGCCGTGGCCGTATGCGCGACGCGCACCTCGTGGCCGAGCTGCTCCAGCACCAGGGCGGTGGTGGCGGCCGCATCGACGTTGTCGTCGACCAGCAGGATGCGTTGTTGCGCTGACGCCGGCGCCCCCTGCGCAGCTGCTGCCGGCGCGCCCTCGGCCGCCAGCGGCAGCTCGACCACGAAGCGGCTGCCGCAGCCGGGGCCGTCGCTGTGGGCGCGGATCTGGCCGCCGTGCAGCTCGACGATCTTGCGCACGATGGCCAGGCCCAGGCCCAGCCCGCCGGTCACGCGCGCCAGCTGCTGCGGCGCCTGGTAGAAGGGCTCGAACACGCGCGCCAGCAGTTCCGGCGCCATGCCGATGCCCTGGTCCGCCACTTCCAGCCGCGCCCGTTGTTCGTGCGCGCTGAGGCCGATGCGCACGGCGCCGTTGCCGAAGCGCTCGGCATTCGACAGCAAATTGCTGACCACCTGGGCCAGGCGGTTCTCGTCGCCCTCGACCCACAGCGACGCGGGCGCCGCCAGCTCGACCGTCAGGCCGGGGCGCACCGTGGCCGCATGGCGCACCAGCTCGGCGAAGTCCAGTGGTTTCACGTCCAGCTCCATCTTGCCGGTGGCGATGCGCGAGACGTCGAGCAGGTCGTCGACCAGGCGCTTCATGTGCTGCACCTGGCGGCGCATGATGGTGCGTTCGCGTTCGCTCGACTGCTCGCCGCGCAGGTCCATCAGGTCGAGCGAGGCAACGATCGGGCTGAGCGGGTTGCGCAGTTCGTGGCCGAGCATGGCCAGGAACTCGTCCTTGGCGCGGCTCGCTTCGCGGCTGGCGGCCAGCGCCTCCTCGAGCGAGGCGAGCAGGCGCGAGCGCTCGGCCTCGTGCGCGGCACGCCGGGCCGCGGCGGCCTCGATCGCTTCGCCCATCAGCACGAATTCCTTCACGCGCGACGGGGCCAGGGTGGCGCTTTCGCCGGCGTCGAGGGCGGCGGTGCCGCGCTGCAGGCTGCGGAAGGTGGCGGCGATGCGCGCCGACAGCAGCCAGGCCGCGCCGATGCTGGCCAGCAGCGAGGCCGCCAGGCCCAGGCCATACACGGCCACGCCCTGGAGGGCGGCTGCGCCGACGGCGCTTTGCGGCACGCCCACGGCCACCGTCCAGCCGTAGTGCGAGACCCGGGTATAGGCGGACACCACGGCTTCGCCTTCGAGCGTGGTGGTGGGGCCGACGCCTTCCGGCGCCGCCCCGCGCATCAGCCGGACCAGGGTGGGGCTGGGCGGCTGGGTCACGGTGCGGACCTGGTTCAGCGACCGCGCCACCACCGAACCGGCGCTATCGAAGACGCCGATCACCGATCCGCGCGGCGCTTGCTGGCGCTCGATCACGCGCAGGATGCGGTCGGGCTTGAGCACGGCGGTGAGGGCGTACAGGCGCCCGGCCTGGTCGCGGATCGGCACCCGTACCGGAAAGGCGGCGCGTCCGCCCGGACCGCGCGTCACGCGCCCGACCAGCGGCCTTTGCACGGCCAGCAGCTGCTTCAGGCTCTCGGGATCGGCGATGCGCCCACCCGGCGTGCCGAAGGAGCTGGTGGTGCGGAACAAAACCTTGCCGTCGGCGTCGGTGAGGATCACCGCCAGCCATTCCGGCTGGGCCGCGACCTGGGCGCGTGCGGCTTGATAAAAGGATTGCAGCTCGGCCGCATCCATTGCCGGCGCGCGCGCCATGCTGGCCAGGGCGGCGATCGAACCGTCGAGCTCAGCATCGACGGCGCTCGACAGCGCGCGCGCCTGGTCGAGCATCGCGCGTTCCTGTTCGCGCTGCTGGTACTGGTCGGCCATGTGCAGCGACCACATGCCGAGCACGGCGAGCGGCAGCAGCCCGATTGCGCTCAGGACGATCAGCAGCCGGCGCAGCGAAATGGTGAATCCGGAAGTCGACCGCATGGTTGGCCCTGTTGGCGCTGTTGGCTTTGTAGCAAAAAGCCATTATACGGTGTAAATGCACGCTGGAATGCCGTGTGGAAATCAGCCGGGGTGGAGGCTGGTCCGGACCTCATGCGCGCCGCAGGAAGGGCGCCACCTTTTTTTCCAGCAGTTGCACCAGCTCCGGCTGCATGTAGGCATAGTTGTCGGGAATGTCGAGGCAGACGATGCGCTTGCCGTTCAGGTAGCGCTGGAACTGCTTCGACAGGCGGCTGCGGTGCACTTTTTCCATGACAAAGATAATCTCGGCCCAGGCCAGCTGTTCGGGCGAAACCGGGACATCGGCATCGGCGCCCACGCCGGCCGAGTCGGTGTCGATGCCGGGCCAGCTGGCGAATACCTGTTCGGCGGTGGGGCTGCGCAGGCGGTTGTGGGTGCAGATGAAGAGGGCGCGGGTCATTTCTCTTTTGGTGGCGCCAGCACGCCCAGGCGCGCCGCGGCGTTCTTGTTGTCGGGATTGAGCTGCAGCGAACGGCGATAGTGCTCGATGGCTGCGGCCGTGTTCCCGGCCTGCTCGTAGCCGTCGGCCAGGCTGTCGTAGGCGTTCGCGCTGCCAGGATACAGGACAGCGGCGAGCTTGAATATGTGGACGGCCTAGTCCGGCTCGCCCCGGTTCAGCAACTGATAGCCCCAGTCGTTCAGCTCGGCTTCGCGCAACGAGAAACCGCTGTCGCGCTTGCGCATGGCCGCGTAGGCCGCCTCGGCATGCCCGAAGCCGCGCCGCGCCAGTTCCATCGCCAAGGCCTCGCGGCCGGGCGGCATGGCGGCGGCGGGACGCGCTTCCATCGTCACCGCGTAGGCAGGCATGCCGTGGCTTGCCGGCGGCGCCTCCAGCCAGGCCTTGGCGGCGGCGTCCTCCTTCAGGTAGGCGTTAAGGAAGTGCAGCACGTAGTCGGCGGTCCAGCCGTAGGCGCGGTTCACGTCAGGGCGCGGGTACTGGTCGAAGCGGGCGTCGGAAGCGAAGCGCAGGTAGGTCGAGGAAAACGCGAAGTGCTCCATCGGATGCATCGTCAGCTTGTACAGGTCGGCGTACTTGACGTCGTTGAGGAAGCCGGAGACCGGCTTGCCGCGCTCGGCCAGTTGCTCGACCGAGGCCGGGCGGCCGGCGACATACAGCATTGGCACGCGGAAGCTGCCTGGCGTGAGGTACTTCGCGGCGGCCACCAGCTCGGGATAGGCGCGCACCGAGCCGTCGAAGTTGACCAGCGCCTTGATGCGCCTGTCCTTGGCCGCGGCCAGCACGTTGGCAAGACCGCCCCAGCTGTAGCCGGCCACGGCCAGGCGCCTGGCGTCCGCTTGCGGCAGGCCGTGGACATGGCGGACCAGGAAGGCGATATCGGCGGCCTGGGTTTCGGCGCCCTCCAGGTCATTGCCCATCTCGCGTCCGCGCGTGCCGACGCTGGGGCTGGCGAGCACGATGTAGCCATGGCTGGCCAGATATTCGCAGAGGTCGGCGTTTTCCATGGCCGGGGCGCTGATGCTGGGGGCGTAGATCACGACCGGGAAAGGACCGCTGGCGGCTGCGGCACCGAGGCGCGCGCGCATCGGCCCGGCCAGCGCCGCCTGTCCCTGCGCCGGACCGGATTCGGACAGGTAGTTGCGGCGGACGACACTGTCCGCTACCGCTTCTGCCGCCTGTTCGCTACGCGTGAAATCGTCTTCGCTGCCGATCAGGCGCAGGTAGTCGCCGTAAACCATGGCCTTGCCGGAGGCGGTCGCGGGATACCAGACCAGCGTCTGCAGCGGCCGTGCGGATTCGCCCTCGTTGCGCTTGCCGGACACCGGATCGATCTCTCCACGCCAGCCGCGCGCCTGGTCGTACTGGTGCACGACCTGGAGCCCGACCGGGTAGGGGCCTGGGGGATTCTGGAAACGGAAGACATCGGCGGCCTGGCTGGCGCCGGAGACGAGGAAAACGAAGACGGCAACAGACGTGGCGAATACGCGCATGGGAGGCTCCGAATGGTGGAGCCTCGCATTGTAGACTAGTTTGTCTAGATTGTCCGGGCCTGCCGGTTCAGCCGATGAAGGAATCGAACTGCATGTCGAATTCCTGCAGCGCCTTCTGCGCATTCTGCATCTTGCGCCGGAACTCCGGCCCGCGCTGCAGCGCCAGGCCCACGGCCAGCACGTCGATCACGACCAGGTAGGCCA
>Ga0308160_10006709_pt1 | contig 11643 bp, 15 predicted proteins | sample PhyFR1_FD_201036 | JGI IMG/M metagenome (GOLD analysis project Ga0308160, IMG submission 201036) | Phyllosphere microbial communities from UC Gill Tract Community Farm, Albany, California, United States - DLSLF.R1 | ecosystem: Host-associated > Plants > Phyllosphere > Unclassified | place: USA... | reverse complement strand
GCCAGTCTATATGAACCTCTGCATGAAGGCTGTCAACCAGTCGATCGGCCGGGCGATCCGTCACGCCGACGACTATGCCGTTCTGTGAGTCCCCTTCTTCCCGCGCTCGATCACTGCTCCGGTCACCGAAGCTGACCCGCCAACCGATGCCCTGATCCCCATGCTCGCTCCTCAGGATCCTCATCGACAAGCGCTACGGCCAGCCTTCGATCCGCTCCAAGCTGCCCGAGTGGATCATGGGCGCCGGCGACGAAGCTGGGTCGGACGGCCGGGTCGTCGTCTGTAAGACGTTTGGCGAGGGCGTCAAGGGCCTCGCCGGCTTCTTTCGTGCAAAGCGGGTCCCGCAGCAGGCCGCTTGATGGCGGGCGCACACCCTCAAAGGCGTCGAGCCAGGTTGTCGCCCGCTGCCCGATGCCGCCGCGCAGGGGGACAGTGCTCTTCCGCATTCTTCGTCGATCTCTCTGCATGCCTCTGCTTGCATCCTCTATACGGTCAGGAGGGCCGTCCCTCACGCTGGACAGTCTCAAGGGCGCCCCTGGCAGAGCCGCGTCGTTGTGTCGGTATGTGCACCCTGGTCGCTCGCCGGCCGTACGCATCAGCATCGCGGAGGAGGCCGCGCAGGCGCCACGTCGATCGGCCGCTGCTGCTGCCGACGAGCTGCTGCCGCCTCTCGCCCACTCGACGACCATCTCACGGCCGACTTTCACACCGTCTCTCCACCGTTCTGCTCTTGTCGCCCTGTTCAGACGCCATCTCCTTCTTGGCCCCTACGGCAAGTAGATCCTAGACGGCCCGAGCCAGTCCAGCACCACCTCGCTCGAGCTTGCGAGCTCGACCCCTTCACCACCTCCTTCGGCTCGTCCACCCTCCCTCCACCCTCCCTCCGCCCTCCTTCTGCCCATCGCGCCCGCCATGCCCGACAAGGTCGAGCTTTATGTCTACGGTAAGATCCAATCGCAAGCCCTTTGAGAGCAAGTCGCGAAGCCAGACGGGCTGAGCAGTCCTTGCACGCCGCCCGGTGCTCTCACCCCCGTCCCCCCGATGGCGCGCAGACCTCTCGAACGGCCTCGCCAAGTCGCTCTCGCTCCCTCTGACGGGCATCTTGATCGAGGGCATCTGGCATACCTCGATCGTCCTCAGGGGTGTCGAGACTTACTATGGCCAGGGCATCCTCCAGACGAGCCCGCCAGGCTCAACCCACCACGGCCGGCCGCTCAAGGTTGTCGACCTCGGCGAGACCGAGCTCGACCACGAGACGTTTGCAGAGTACCTCGATGAGCTCAGAGATCATTACCGGGCCGACAAGGTGCGTGGCGGACCCTGCGAAGGCTTGGGCTGTGTGAGGTCTGGAGCTGACCTGAGCGCTCGCTCGCGTGCTCGTAGTATCATCTGCTCGGTGCGCCGCCGTGTCTCTGCTGGCTCCTCTGCAGCATGCGGCCTAGCTGACCGCTGTCCAACAATGCGCTCCGCCTGCGCCAGACTTCAACGTGAGCCCGCCATGTCCTGCATGCTCGTGTGCATTCAAAGCAAGCTGACCCTTACGGACCGCTGCAGTGCAACTCGTTCACAGCCGACGTCGCCGCCTTCCTGACAGGCGCAACGATTCCCTCCTGGATCTCAAGTGGGTCTTTCCCCTCAAATGCCCGACGACTTTGCAGACTCGCCGGCGCTGACGTCCCATACTTGATTCTGCAGACCTTCCCGCGCAGTTCCTCTCGACACCCTTCGGCCAATCGCTCCGACCGCAGATCGACCGAATGTTCACGCCTCCAGCCCCAGCGAGCGCCGCCTCGTCGGCCAGTCCGGCCCCACCGGCAACGAACACTCTGTCGAACAACGACATCGCGTCAACGCTCCTTTCGCATGTTGCCGCGGCGGCCTCGTCGCAGCAGCAACAGCAAGCTCCTCCCGCCCGTTCGACGCCGGCGGCGGCCGCCCAGGACGGCACACTCTCATCGGCCCTCCACTTGGCCACATCGTCAACGTCGCTGCGCGAGCTCCTCGACACGCACGAGGTCGTCATCGCCAACTTTACTGCGCCCAAAACGTGCGCGCCCTGCCGAGCGATCGCGCCGACGTTCGAGTCGCTTGCCTCGTTGCGATCGGCCGAGCTCGCAGGCAAGACGCTCGCCTTCGTCGAGGTCGACCTCGGCGTTGGTCGCGGGGGTGAGGCCGCCCAGGAGTGGGGAGTCCACGCAACCCCGACGTTCGTCTTCTTCCACAACGCGCGCAAGACGGATGAGCTCAAAGGGGCGAACGCGCGCGAGCTCGAGAGCGCCGTCGACCGCTGGCTGTGGCAGGCCTTCCCGCCCCACCCGCATGAGTCCCTGCCGCTGCCGGCGATCAAGGCCGTCTCGACGACCCCGATCCTCTTCACCGCCCAACCAAATTGGTCGGCGCTGCTCGGCAAGCTCTTGTCTGCGATCGAGGAGGCGTCGGTCCTCCCTGCCAACGAGCGGGCTGCGGCGCAGCGCTTCATCGAGGACGAGGTCGTGCCCTTCTTGCAGACGAAGGCCCTCGCCGATGGGCGCACGCTCAAGGCGCTCGTCGCGGATTGGTTGGCCCATACCGAGCGCCTGCAAGCTCACCTCGGACCGGAGCAGATTTTCCCGCTTTACGACCTCTGGCGGGTCGCTCTGCTCGACCCGAAGGTGTCCTCGCTCATGACGATGCCACCGAGCTCGGCCGGTAGCCGGCCGCTCCTGGCGCTGTTCACCGACCTCTTCTCGTTACCTTCCGACGCGCCGCGGTCCTACCTGCTGACGGTCCTCCGGCTCGTCGCCAATTGCTTCTCCTTCCTCGGCCTGGCCGCCTTTCTCGTCGCGCCGGCGGCCCCGTCGCGACCGGCCTTTACGACACTCCTCGTCGATAACCTCCTTTCAGCCGACGAGAGCGTCAAGAGCGCGGCCGCCGCCATTGCCTTCAACGTCGCCTCGGTCCGGCATCGCGCGGCGACCGGTCGGCTCGCGCCTGTGGCCAATGTTGCAGGTGGCGAGGACGAAGGCGACTGGACGCTCGAGATTATCTTTGCCGTGCTCGAGGCGATCAAGACCGAGGACCGAAAGGAGGACATCCTCCACCGGCTCGTCTCGGCGCTCGGTCTCCTCCTCCTCAAGAGCCCGCACACGGCCGAGCTCGCGCCCAACCTCGAGGTGCTCGACGCGCGGTCGATTCTCGAGAGCAAGCTCGCCCTCGTCGCTCGCAAGGACGTCCGCGCGCTCGTCGTCGAGGTCGCCGGCCAGCTGAGTTGATGAGACATGAAGGCTTCTGTTGAGCACACATACCGGCAGGAACGTCAGCGCCCCCTCTCTCGGATCTTGCAAACGCCACTCGCTCGCCGAGGGCACTCATCGAGGCGGGCTCTCGGCGGCCTCCCTTTTGGCCCGTTGTTGGCGCCGGCACCAGCCGCGTCTCGCATTGCGCCGCGCCGGCGAGACGACGGGCAGAAAGGGGCTGGTCTCGATCCGACGCCGTGTCTCACCCTCGGTTGCTGCCTCGTCCTCGCCCCGCCGCCTTTCTCTCGTCGCCAAAAGGTTATCACAGGTTCGGCCCGCTGCGATGGGCGGCGAGCCGGCATCCCGAGGCCTGGTTGCCCTGAGTCGAAGCTACGCCACTCGATTGAGGCGGGCCAGCTGCTTGCTGGCTTGCTGGCTTGCTGCCCGCGGCTGCTGCCGCCGTCGCCGACCTCTCAACTACCATCCTCCCCTCCGCCTACCTAACCCCATCGCCCTCGTTCCAAGTCGCAGATACAAACTCGATGTCGACCGAGGCCGCGGCCGAAGCTGCGGTCCTCAGCTCTGCCACGCCATGGATCGGCTGCATCACCATCAGGTGCGAGGTCGCAGCGCGCGCCGTCGTCGTCGTGGACTCTGGAACGCGAGCGCAGCTGACACCGACGTCTGCCCGCTCGCCAGCTGGGCAGTCTGGGGTGCTGCATTCGTGCAGCTCTGCACCATGCTCGGAAGTTCGAGCTCGTTCGACAAGGGCTGGCGGAAAGCTGCTATCGTCTTTATCTTTGGTGCGTTCGGCCCTGCCTTCGGTTTGCTGAACGTCGGCCTTCGGCTGACACGAGCGGTCGGGCCTCAATCCACTCGCAGCCCTAGCGACGGTCGACATGGGCATGAATGCACGAGATCTTGTCACCAGTGAAGCTCTCCATGAGATTGCGGCATTTCAAGAGTTGCTCGGCTGACTCCACACCCGCCTTTTCCAGCCCTCGTTATCCATTTCGGCGACGTCGAGTACGCAACGACCTACACCAAAGCATTCGGCCAGTGGTTGATGCCATACAACGAGCTGGCCATCCTCCTTCTCTGCCAAGGTCAGTGCCGTCCGCAACGCCTACTTCAAGTCTGTGCGCATCCACTGATACATGCCCCGCCCTCCCGCTTTGCTAGCGTTTTTGATCCGCCGATGCTACGACTTTGCTTTCTCGTTCTACAGCAAGATTTCGATCTGCAAAGGCATCCTCTTCATCGCCTTGGCGGTTGTCTCGGCGGCGTCTTTCGCCCTTGGCACCGTCAGCATGTACATCATCTGGTCGGTGCAGGATCTGTGCGTGCCGATCGAGACGCTTGTAACCCTTATTGGCCAAAGTGGCAAAGAGGTCTGACGCTGCACCTCCTGCAGTGTCGACATCCAGATGGATGCGTCTGCGGTCGGGACGGTCAAGTTAGTCATCCCTTCCCCTGACCATGCAAGCCTGGGACGCTGACCACTCTCTTCCCGCCCTCCAGCTTCACCGTTCTGCAAGCCGGCTGGCTGGCCACCTCCCTGGCCGTCGACGTTGGCCTGACGCTCACCATCACGTATGACCTCGTGAAAGCGATGCACTTCGGACGGAACGACGTCGGGGTCGGCGGCATCGGCCAGATCCTCCGCCAGCTCGCGACGCTCGCCTGCGTCAACGGCGTCGTCATTGTGGCCTTCCAGCTCTGTTTCCTCGTCATTATCGTCCGCGAGAATGCCGGGTATGTCCTTTGCTCTTACCTGCCGCGCGACGACCACTGCCCAGCTGACATGCCGCTCGATGTCCTCCGCAGGTGGAACGACGGCGCGCGGACGCTACTGCCTCAGCTGCAATTGCTTTCGCTCCTCACGCTCGTCAATCTGCCACGGACGACGTTCCGAAACCAGCGTTCTGCCAGCTCAAGTAGGAGAGAGATCGGGGCGCCAGCTTCTGCGCCTCTGCCGCTCTTCTCGCCGTCCACGAGCAGGCAACACCTGACCGCCCTCGAGAGGGGTAGACGGAAGCTGTCGCCCCTCATCGGCAAGGCGGCAGTACGAGACGCTCGCTGTCGACCACCTGCGAAGTCAGGCTGTGTCACTGCTGCGAGCCCGGGGGGCTCGTATCCGGTGCCGCCGTCGGACGAACAGTCGATTGGGTTGCAAGAGATGCTCAAAACCTAGCGTGCGCAAGACCGGAGCCGAGCTAGATGCCGCGCTCGATCTCTGCTCGCCAGCCGCCCCACTCGAGAGCGCCTCCCACCGGCCGATCTGACACCTCCCGCGCGGTCGTATCGACGGCCAACATCTCGGCCGCCTGCGTTCCAGATCAAGTCGATGCAAGACCGCCCATCCCCGTCGCGTCTCGAGCTCAGCTCCCCGATCGCTCGGTCTTGCAAAGGTTAGCGGCCCATTGTCGCGCCCCGAGGAGTGGCGCTGCGTCGGCGCGAGACGCCGGGCGAGTCTAAGATGGGACATGAAGATGCGTGCTGCAGATGCAGAGAAGCGGGGTAAATCCGTGAGAAGTACAAATGACGAGGCGAGAGAGCGAAATTTCACGCCCAGCGGCCGAGCAAGCTCATGATGGCGCATCCTGCGAGGAGGCTGCCGACGGCGTAGAGCACCTTGCCGGTCGAGCCGTGGATCATCTCTTTGTTGAAGATGAACTCGTGCGCGAGGAGCTCGACCGCCGCCGTGTAGAGGACGATGCCGGCCGAAATGGCGTCGAGGATGCCGCTCGCGACGAGCGTCTTGACGGCGTTGCCGTTGTACGAGGCCCTGACGCCGAGGCCGATGGCCATGCCGATCGGCGTGACGCAAGCGTACGAGAGGCCGGCGACAGCTGGGACCCAGCTGTACTTGTGCGGGAGCGGGAGGAAGGCTAGCCGAGCGCCCAGTCCGAGGCCCTCAAACGTCTGGTGGAAGATGATGACCTGTGTGTTTCGCAAGATTGACGGTCTAGATCAGCCTCGAGTCGAGCGAGGTACGCCTTTATCAGAGCCGTCGACGCACGATGAAGAGGATCGTGAATGATGGGTCGGTCGCGAGCGTGAGGCCGATGAAGATGCTGTGGAAGACGACGCCAAATTCGAGGATGGCGACGCCGAGGATCTGAGCGAGGACGTCACCCTGGTGGTCGGCGTGCTCGAGCGCATGCGCGAGCGCTGGGTCGTGACTGTGAGCGCCATGCTTAACGTCGCTGCTGCTGGCCGAGAGATCGCCGTTGACTGAGGCTGCCTCAATGTCGTCTACCGGAGGTGTCGGCGGGCCACGCATCTCAGGGCCGTGCGAAGCGTGCGACGGGCCGTCATGGCCGTGGGCATCGTAGGCGCCGAGGCCAGCGGCTTTCAGCTTAGCCGTGCCGATGCGGAAGGCGAAGAGCTCAACGAGGAAGACGGCCAGCAGCGAGGCCATGGCTGTGTTGACCGGGCAGTTCCGACATGTCAGCGTCTAGTGCAGCGGTCTTCAAGAGGATGCGACAAGAAGAGAAGGCGACGTACCAATTGCGTTGGCCCAGGGGTAGTCGCCCCAAGCGCCCGAAAGGCATTCCGACCCGAGCGACTCGGCCGCCGGCGTCAGCAGGTGGATGAAGGCCGTCGCAATCAGGACACCGCTGCCAAAGTATCTGCAGGCGGGTGGGAGGACGAGGGGTTAGCCATAGCCTCTGCGTCTTGCTGCGTCTATGCCAGCCAGGAGGGAAGCTGCAGTCCAGAGAGCAAGAGACACTGCCGTCGACGAGGGCGGACACACTTTGCAAAGTCAAAGACGTGCTTCGGCATCCGGGCGTAGCGCTTGCCAAGGATCGGGAAAAGCACGCCGCACGCGCTCGTCACTGCCGGGTCGTCCAGGACGGGAAGGGAAGAGACGGTCAGCACACGACTCGTCCTTGCGCAAATGCTGGTTCGAACGAGCGGAGAGGCGAGCGGCTGGGACAGGCGTGCGGACGGACCGAGGATGATGAAGATGCCGCCGATTCGCAGGCCCATCTTGGCGTCGCCCGACTCGGCCGCGCACGGGCTGTCGTCGTCATGGGCGAGGGCGAGTGTCAGCACGAGGAAGGTGAGGGCTGATGTCTTCGAAGGGCGACGTCGTCGGCCAACGCCGCCGCGCCAGAGGCCCGCGCTGCGCCACGCACTCTTCGACTGCTTCGACGTCGGCCATGCTTGATTGCTTCTTTCACGAGGAGGAGGCGTGTGGGGTGGGTGTGTGTGAGAAGGAGAGTCTTGGCAGGCCGTGGCGGTTGGCGAGACGGGTCGTCCTGCTCATCCGCCCTGTCGCTCTCCCTCGCGCTCGACTGGTCTGCCCTCAGCGGAAGGAAGGAGGACGGGCCAGTCGTCGCCCCTCGATCGCATGGAGCACGCACGAAGGGACTAGAGTCCAGACGGGGGCAACGTAGCCCGTTCTGGGCTGCAGCCTCGCTTCCGCGTACTCGTCGTCCCCTCCACGTCGACTGGACCGAGCGACGAACCGAGGGGATCTATGAGGAGAGATGAGGGGCTGCTGACTAAGACTGGCTGGGCTCATTATCGGACCGGTGCGGTCAAAGCCCTCGGCCCAAGTCTCCTCCCACGGCCGGAGGGCACCGAAAAGGGGTGCGCGTACGAACCCCTGCTGCTTTGCGTGCTGCCCTTCTATTCACCCTCGAGAGACCCTACAAAAGGACGACTCTTGTCAGGTAGGTCCATCGCCTGGTATGTCGTCCAGGCGGCCCAAAAAGTGACTGCTACGGGGATTGAGCCCGTGATCTGCCCCTAGACGCCCCGTCGCCGGGTGGGAGGGGGCCGTCTTGCCACTAGACCAAGCAGCCTTCTACCGCCAGGCCCTGCGCAGCTTCTTGAGAGCCGCACTGATCAAGGCCAGAAAAGGCTAAAGGTACAAGGCTCGGCTCCAGCAGACACTTTAAGCACCCTGTCAAGCTCTGTCGCTGCCTCCCCCAGCCGCTCTTCATTACGGCATGGTCAGTCCTCATCGTCGCGCATGCGCTCGGACTCCGAGAGGCTCAAGCGCTCTTAAGTCCATTCCTCCCCCTCCCCCCTAGAGACGCTTACAAGGGCTTTGTCATGCTTCTCTCCTGCGAGGGAAGTCACAAAGTACCCTAGACCTTCCCGTTACAAAGCGGGCTGCCAAAAGGAGGGTGCGGGGCCGTTGCAAGGTTCGAACTCGCGATAGCGCTCGTGTGGGGAGCGCGCCCTGACCGCTAGGCCAAACGACAGCCGACGGCCGAGTATGGGCGGTAGGAGGCTCGAGCCAGAGGGTCATGCGCAGGGCCTTCCGGCAGCTGGCGGCAAAGCCCGCGCTTCACGAGCGCACAAGCAGGGTCCGGATCGGGCCGCTCTGCAAGTCCCTCAGCCCGTTGCACACTCCCTCTTAGGAGCGGTCCATGCACCGTTCGTCCTGCACATCTGCTCAGCGCTTCAGTCCCGGACGCATCAAAGAGTGCAGTCGACCCGTCGCCTGACGACCTGCTCGAGCTCGGCCCGGTCGAGTACCCTCAGCTCGAGCTGGTCGATCGGCGCGCCGCTGCCGCCGCTCCGCAGGGCGTCGAGCAGCTCGTCCCACCCGACCTGCTCGTTGTCGCCGTCGTCGTCGAGGGCCAGGACCTTGGCCATCTCCTCGAGCCGCCGCCAGGGCGCAGCCGGTCGCCGGACAGCCGACCCGAGTGCGAGCGAGCTCGAACTCACCCAAGCCGCCACCTCGCGCTCGAGCTCCTTCCCGCCCGCGGCCGTAAATCTTGACCAGCCGGCGAGGATCGCGCGCTGGACGATGTGGTTCGAGAGATGGTCGACGATCCGGCGGTAGATGGCCGTCAAACTCGGCGAGGGCAGGAGCGAGGCGAGCAGGCCGAGGTGGCCCGAGAGCGAGAGCAAAGCGGGCACTAGCGCCGGCGGGAGCTCGTGCTCGTCGTCGTCGGCGTCGGGTGGCGCCGCGTCCCATCGTCTGCAAGTAAGACATCGCTCGTCAGTGATTGGCAGGGCGAGCGCGGTTGTAGAGACATGGGACAAACCGCGACAGATGTGGCTTGAGCGACGCCTCGACCTCGCTCGTGACGAGCTTGATCGTCGCCTCCTCCGCGCGCGCAGCCAATCGCTGGAAGCGCTCGATATCGGCCGAGAAGAGGGCGCCGCCGGTCGCCTCGGTCGACGAGTTGACAACGAGCGCAGGCTGGGCTTGCCGGCGGAGGACCGGATCCTGGCCGATGGCAGCAAACAGCTGGATGAAGAACTAGCGAATCAAGGCGGCCCACGGGCAGACGTCAACTGATAGCTCCTAGGGCGGGGGCAGCGCAAGTGGCTGGGACGTACGACATCGTCGCTCCACCGCTCGAGCTCGCTCAGCATATGCCTCGCCGCGCCCCAGACGGCCGTCGCTTTGCGCGCCGCATCAGCGCCCTTGAGGTCGCCCTCCATCGCCAGGCCTGCGGCGCTCGCATGGCCGGCGAGCGCGCCGGGGACGACACGGCCGAACGCCGACGTCGTCCGCTCGAGAGGCGCGATGGCTGCCACGAGGCAGGTCGCGTATGAGCTGAGGAGCGGCAGCTGGACGTGCAGGAGGAACGCAAGCCGGTGGGCTGGGTTGGGCAGAGGCGAGTAGCGCTCTGGATCGGAACAGGAAGGGCATGTAAGTCAGTTGTTGTGGGCAGCACCGTCGAGTCAATGAGAGCCGCACCGGTTACCTGGCTGAGGAGTTTGGACAGCGCCCAGGCCGCCCGAGTCGGTCGGAGGTCGTTGAAGGAGCCCTCGCCGGCAGCCCGGCCGTCATCGGCTTCGGAGTCGCCCTCGAGCTCGTCGCGCGGGACGAGCGACCAGGCGTCTTCAGTCGAGACGATTGTTTCGAACTCTTCTCGGGCAACTGCGAGGCGAGGGTCGGAGTGAGGCGTCAGCGGAGACGACCAGCTGGCAGGGGATGCGCGCACTCACAATCGCGTTCGCCCTCGACCCAAGCGTTGAGGACATCGCCCATGCGGAGGATCTCGCCCGTCAGGCCGTCCCAGATACGCCTGCCAGCCGAGAGCGTGCGATCGGGACGATAGCCCTTCTCGCGCATCCGGTCATCGAAGAGGAGCGTCTGGTGGACTGTGTGGGCCAGCAGCGACGGGTGCGCCGGTGGGAGTAAGAGCGGCAGCCGGGCGCTGAGAAGGGCCAAAGGCAGCGGGAGAAGCTGAGAGATGAACTCAGACTGCGGGGAGGACAATGGCGCGAAGTGTCATTTGGAGCACGGGGCGACAGCGACAGCCTCGGTCAACGTACGAGAGAGTCGATTCCGGGGAGACCATTCTCCTCGAGCAGATCGCCGAACCAGTTGTCGACCATCGCCTCGCAGCCATGCAGAACGTCGAGCACGTTGCCAAAGGCCCACTCGGGCTGCAGCAGGGCAAACGGACTGTCAGCTTGAGATCCCTCGCGCCGAGCGCAGCAGACTCGGGACACACCTTGTCAAGCCGGTTCGTCGGCCGGTTCGTCTCGAAGTGGAAGCGCCAGCGCAGCTTGACGGGCTCGACGAGCGCATGGTAAGCGTAGAGACCCTTCGGCTCGCCACTCTCGGGATGCAAGGGATGGCCCTCGTGCAGGGCATCGCCTCTGGGGACAGGTCACAAAGCGCGGGTCAGCGTGCATCGTGCTCAACCTCAGCGGCAGCAGCAAACGCACCTGAGCTGCAGGGCGAGCAGCGTCTTGAAGGCGCGCTCGAAGCCGGCGCGCTCAGAAGCGGGCGGCTTGGCCGAGGCGAGCTTGAGCGGCCAGCCGATGGCGGCTGACGCGGTGACGAGGGAGCTAGAGGAAAGCGGGGCGTCAGAGCGCGCTCTGACTCTCTTAAGCTGCACGGCCTGACGGACCTCTCGTGTCGACTGCGAAGCTTCTGCCACGTCCTACGGACGACGTCCCGGGCTATGTCGCGCAGGCCGACGTGGGCAGGGAGGTTCTCGTGGAGCCGGCCAGCAAAGGCGAGGAGCGACGCGTACGAGTCGAGCGCAGTGTCGAGATCGGCCGAGGTTGCGAGCGTTGCCTCCCTGCAGCCGCAGCAGCGGGGTTAGGATCAGCGCCATTTACCAAGAAGCAGCCGATGTGCACGGGCGTAAAGGGGAGGGACGAACTGGAGCCGGAGCAGCTCTTCGAGCACGAGCAGGTACTCGCGTCCAAGACTAGCCTCGTCGAGCTGGCGAAGGAGCTCACCCAGCCGCTCGCGAAGCGTCACCTTGGCAGACGTTCCAAGCGACCAGCCTTCCTCGGACGGCAGGGGCTCGTCCGCCCGCTCCTGAAGTGAGGATAGCAGGTCGGCCAGCTCGTACCGCTCGAACGAGAGCGTCTGGGCCGAGTCGAGCGAGCTCATCGTCCGCGAGAGCGAAGAGCTGACGACCCGGCTCGTCGATGCCTGGCTCGAGGCCAGCTGGATCCAAGGCACGGGGGGGGGGGGGGGGGTGCC
>Ga0308160_10006708_pt1 | contig 11643 bp, 16 predicted proteins | sample PhyFR1_FD_201036 | JGI IMG/M metagenome (GOLD analysis project Ga0308160, IMG submission 201036) | Phyllosphere microbial communities from UC Gill Tract Community Farm, Albany, California, United States - DLSLF.R1 | ecosystem: Host-associated > Plants > Phyllosphere > Unclassified | place: USA... | reverse complement strand
TGCACTCATTGGTGACAATGCTCCCTTTCTGGCCGAGACTCAAGCCACACTTTCGGCGACAAAGTATCGCGAAAGGCCGAAACCCAAGCACAAGGACGCCAAGTGGTACGTGACAAGGCGTTGCTGAATGTACGAAGCTGAAGATGCAGGGAGATGGTTCCGTTCACTCCTCTGGCACGACAACCTCTGGGTCGTCAGAATCTCCGACATTGGGTCAGAGTCAGTGACGGACAACCAGAGCAGTCGGGTGAGTCGAAGAGGATTCACCTCGCTGACATCAGTCGAATACTTTGGCGCTTTCAACGTCCACGGCCCATCGATAATGGAGTACAGTCAATACGAGTACGACCAGCACTTGACGGATCCAGGTTGGACGGAACACGAGACAGCATACCTGTTCAACTTACTTCGAGAGTATGATCTACGCTTCATCGTCGTTGCAGATCGATATATGTACGCACGTACAAAGGGGGATCAACTTCGCAGCCGCTCGGTCGAGGTGAGTTCGCTGCACGCAATGAAGTTGATGGTAGGAAATCAAGGATCGGTACTTTACAGTCTGTCGGCGTCTTATACGTACAAGGACCGCCAGCGATCCCTCGGCTCAACTGCATCAGATGCAAGCCCATGCGTTCGACAAGAGTAAGTTCACACGATAACCAATATTTCTCACCTCTAACGGCCAGATCGAGAAATCAAGCGCAAACAGTATGCCTCGGAGCTATATCACCTCACTGCGGCCGAGATTGCCGAGGAGGAAGCTCTATACGTGGAGATCAAGCGACTGGAACAAGTGGAGAAGCGGTACCGATCAGATCGAGATGATCTTATGAGGACCGTGATGGGTCTCGACAGTGGTCTTGTGGAGCTGGACCAGGACCATACTGAAGCAATTTTGGGAGTCGACAAGGTACGTGCCACCTCACGAGTCTCGTCATTGACGTCCAGGCAAAAAAGCGAAAAAGAGTTGACGAAGATATTCCGGCGAGCCCAGCGCCTCACACCAAGAAGCAAAAAGAGGACGCTGCACATGGTGAGTATTCGCTAGCTGGAAAATGCTTACGACAGATGTGACTCACTGCATCTATCGTGTACCCCCGCCTGTGGTGAATCCCAACACGTCTCATTTAGCCGCCAAACACCCACCACACGCGCCTGCCTTTGTCCGGTCTACAAAGCTGCCTATACCGAGACCGACCGCGGTTATCAGGATCAACGAGCTTATGGCAGAGCTTGGCGTGGAGACTCAACGGCTTGTTATGCCTACACGCAGCAATCTAGACGCGTTGGATGGAGTGCTGACCGCTGGTGCCGCGCTGGTCGACATGAAGCGTCAAGTCAATCGTGTCCAGCAGGAGCTAGATACTCTGAAAAAACAGCGCGAGGGCTTTGTGGCGCCCCTACCCAGAGGTGTACGTACCTCCGCCGTAGCCCTTCTTGGGAATAGCTGACGGTAGTAGGGTCGATCCGAATCAGTGACATCGACTGGAACTTCTGTCGTGACAAGCACGAGAAGGCATGAATGAGATTAGTTCCGCCGGAAGTAATTTTGAATAGCCGTACCTGTAACTTGTTGTAAATTGTTCGTGTTGTATATACCATCCATATACCGCTACTACAACACATCCCAGCAATGGATGTAGCTGGTCCAAACAGTCTCATTCGTCTGCTCAGAGCGGCAGAGGATCCACCCCAGCCGAATGGGCTTTCCAAGATCGCTATAGCAACGCGCGTGTGGAGCGATTCCAGCGACTTGCCTGGCAAGGCCGAAATCATTCGTGATTGGATATACAGCATATGGAACAAGGACACCAAGAGGTAGGCTTTCAAAACTCGCACTCGTGATAAGCTTACTGATACTGGTAGGGATACAGCTACTCGTGTCTTTGATAAAGCCTACTTGGATCTCTTGGCATTGATACTGCATTCAACTTCCGAAAGCCTTCCGACCCAGTTCCTATGCCGATACCTTCGGTCCCGCTCCTTGAAGACTGCCTCGCCTTCCGCAGACGAGCATGAACTATGGAAAGAAGGAGTACGAAGAAGCTCAGCACCATCCGACGCCTGGCTTGAGGTTTGGATCGAGATGGTTAAATGCCTGGCCAAGGACGGATCATCATTAGCTCCTGCCCTTGTTCACACGGTCGAGGTCAAGTTGGAGGACTCGATCAATCTCATGCCCATTTCCAAAAAGGTCAGTTGCAAAACATGTCCGGCATCGAAGAAGCTGATCAGATTTCAGAACATCCTAGCCGTCCAGGACAACCTGGCAGAAATCTCGAAAGCTTTCGCTTCCCATCCCCAACTCGACAGTGCTACCCTCGGATCCGTCATGTATCCTGTCGGCTCGTTCAAAGTTTCCAAGACCTATTTAGGCTGTATCAAAGCGTTGCCATCCTCGACGGCGACTATGCGATTCATACCCCGACTCCTCAGCGGTTTAGAATCAGCGGTCCGTAAACACAGATTCGATATATTCATTCAGCCCACCACGAGCAAGATTGCTTATCAAACGTATATCAATGGCAAAACGAGATCTCTCCTCTGCAACGCTATTGGAGAGACACAGGTACTACTGGCCTCGATCGAGGCGCAGGATCTGCTCGAGTCTAAATGGAAATGTCGTAGAGATGTCTGGCAGTGCGTCGCTAGCTGGGGAGTGTACGTGGAGACGGAAGAGACCTGGAGACAACTGCTGTCTGAGGATGTCGCGCGAGCAGAAGACTTCATAGTCAACCGTCCGAACGTGTCCCTCATCGGCGCGGTACTGTCCTTTCTGACGACCGCCGAGGAACTTGATCACAAGATCGCGCATGTGGACGCCACCACTTTGGCTTGGTGTCTTACTGTGAGTAAAATCGCCTCGGGCCAAAGCTGACGATCAGGCTCCGGATGTATACAAAACCGAAGCGGAGGGCGTACTCTTGGCGACTTTCCGTTATCACCGCCTTTCTCAAACTCTGGGGATCTGGTTCGCAACCGTACTGGCCAGTATCGGGCAGCTTCTTCAATCGACAGCTACCCATGCCACCAAGCATCCATTGCATCGATCGATTGTGGACGGACCTCTGCTCGGCGAGAACATGAGTGGCGAAATGAAGAATATCAGGAAGACGAAACAGGTCGTCGACGAGCTGCTGTCGCAAATCAGGACTGTAGTCAAGCTAGACGTATACTCCGCAGTACTTCTCGACGCGCTGTCCCGCCTCGCATTTATCACTTGCCGAGAAGAAGCGAGCTCGATAGATCGTCTTGTCGTTGCCTTGGAAGCGCTGATTCTTCCGATGTATACCAAAGGTCGGTCAGAACAACGTGAAAGTTACATCGAGCTGTCGCTGGCTGCTTTGGTGCGCCTTGGTCGAGTCGGAAACGAGGAAACCCGAGCGAGACTAGACTCTGAATTTGATCTGGTGGGCTTGGCCAGCACCGCCGCAACAGATGAGTTGCGGAAAGAGATCGTAAGTAACGTTCAATCGACACCAGCTGATCATCAGTGTCATTGGCTTATAGCTCGTTCGGGGGACTCACCAATTAACAGCGATGTATTGCTGGATTCCCTATGGACGGCACTGCAGCAAACGAGAATAAAATCCACGTGGAATGTGCTGGACAGGGAAGGGCTGATCGCTTTAGAGTATGTCTGGTTTTAGGCAGTACTGACGACCAGGACACTAGCATCGTCGGAGCAATTGAACACCCTTCTTGCGCGTAGACCATCCTACGAGTCATTATGGCTTTTGAACTCTGCCGAAGTCCTGGAACTGCCTCGCATACTCGGTGAGTATAATGCCGACCCACAGGCACTGACGGTCAGATGCCATCTTGGAGTCTACGCTTTCTAGGATGTCGGATGAGCAGCATCCAGGAGCTCTGTTCACTTTACTGGCAAGCCTGCCTAATGCAGTCTTGGGCGACTCTGCTCGTCAACGAATACTACAAGGTGCTCAAACGGCAGAGGCTGGTGCCGACTGTGAGACAATATGTACGATACGCCGGGCGCTCGTCCAGATAATGCGAGGATCGACTACACAGGTGAGTCCGAGACCTTGTGGTGTCGCTAATGGCAGGTCGATCTCAGCTACTTTCGATCTCTGCAGTCGGACGCAGTCAAGCATACAGACCTTTCACTGCAATCTTGCTCGAAAGACCTGATCAAGATCTTTATAATGTGAGCAACAAACCCACGGCACGGCTAATTGAACTCAGATCAGCAATGAACTCGGACATTGTTCTTGAACGATTACTCCAAGATATTTCGGAAAATGCCATTCGATCACTAGTCGCCGAAGTCGCTGTTGGATACGATGTCGCAAGGTACGTCGTGGACCTCCTGCTCGAGGAGGCGTCTGTCTGACAGTCAGGATCCCGGCCAAAGTCAAGTCGCTGCTAGCTCAAACAGCCGACCAGATGTGTCCCTCTTCCACGTCAACGGTACCCCCACAAGTGCTTCTATCTTTGATCAAATTCCGACACTGGATTGACGCGTCTGGTAGGTCGTTCGAGCCTGGCCTGTCCTGACACCAGTGACCATTGCACCCTGTTCAGTGGGTATCGCACATTACCACAATCTGGATTTGACCGAGTTGGAACTGCTCAGGCTAGAGTGCAGAACCGACGAGGCTCGACTGGAGTTTATTCAACTACTCATGGCCAAAGGCGATACAATCCCAGACCGTACGTGAACAAGCTAGAGTCGCGCTAACACTGTCCAGAAGTTCTTCGCGAGGAAGTTATGGCATTAGGGACGCAAACATTGACATTCGAGGCGATGCTGAGGTGCTGTCTCACATGGCTATCCTCTAGAGGGTGTGTCGGAACATCAGGCGGATTTGCTGTCTTGACCGAGCTTCTGGGTATACGGCTTCAAGGTGAGAGCCTAGTATGCTGACACGGCTAATTCTGTAGGATCTGGCAAAGCGATACTTCGATGTCGCGACGTACTGCTCGATACTCTGTTGCCAAGTTCGACGAGGAGACAACTCGGCAGCGGTCAGTTGAGAGCAATCAGGCATTTGGTCAGACTCCGAGTTAGTGGCGTTCATGAAACAGTGAGGCCGTGCTGACGACATTGTAGTCCAAGATGTTACGCGTTGCCGATATGGCTCGGATCGTCACTTCACTCTCATATACACCCAATGCTGTCGCCGTCGATATCATTCACGCCGCTGTGATCGCACGTAGCGATCTGATGGTCCATGTCTTGCCACTTGTCGCCCGTTTCTTGTGCAATGCGTTGGATTCGGTACACGAGACTTCCGTCATCAGTCTAAGCAGGCTGCTATCGACTCTTGGCAAACGACCGCAAAGAGCTCGAGACGCCCAGTTGCCTTTTGGCAAGCACGCCCCCGCCGTACTACTAGCGTATGTCCGAAACGTCAGTCGCCCGCATGCTCTGCTTTCGATAGCAAGTCGAAAAACGCTACAAACAAGCGTATACACCATATGCGATGCCGTGATTCACTCGCAGGATAGAGGTCGCGAGGGAGAAGGTATCGGGGTGCCGTACGGACTAGGCGAGAATGGGGAGGCGGAGCAAGAAATATGGGCTGATCTATGGAGACAATGGTCAAAACAGAGGTACAAGGGCCAAGGGTAGGATACGCATGCATATCAGTCGTTGTACTACTCGCACCGGACAGGGTGGCAAGCATCGCGGCAAAGCCCCAAGCTCCTACTTTGCACACTCCTAAAGTGGATCGCAAACACGCTCCCGGATGCTAGATTACATTCATTCATACACGAACAGTACAAGTCCCTACGTATTTGAAGCCTGCTTCTTCAGCGAGGGGATGGATACCACTGATTGTGATTGAGCAATGCATTCATATTTCTTTGTTGTTGATCTTGAGGATGCTGATGTTGATACAGTGGTTGTCCGGGAATGTTGGGGTTGTAGCGCGGCGGTTCAGGGGCGAAGATTGGTGGAGGGGGTTGGTAAGGCGGACGACCTGTTGGAGGGAGAAAGCCTTGCTGGTATTGATGATGGAACGGAAAAGGGGGTGGTGGCGCGTATACAGTCTGTTGTGGTGGGATTTGATGCGGTGGGAGAAAGCCTTGCTGGTGTTGTAGATGGTGCAGGTGATTAGGAGCAGCACTCGGCACGGGCGGCCAAGGGCTCGGTCCGGGGGGCGGGGGTGGAGCACTATATGTCGGATGAAGACCCAGAGGCATCAATTGGGGCGGGAATCCAGCTTGATGAAGGAAGTCTGGTATAGGTGGTGGTGAGTGACGACGGGCAGCAGATGTCCTTCCACCGGACGAGTTGCCCAGGAGTAATTCTCTCATCAGACTCGCCTGCCGGTCGTCGGGTGGCAGAGGGGACTGTGTTGGGGGCGCCGATGGTTGGCTAGGCGCAGCGTCCTCCATATTTCTCCCAGGATTGATTGAGGGTGGGGCCGGGGTAGGGGATACGGACGGAGCTGATCTCGGAGGTGGAGACAGGACCGACGAGGCTGGTTCTTCAGGCTGGGCTGGGTTGCCAAAGAAACGCGCGAAACGACTCGAGGTGGTTGTCTCTTTGGAGGAACTGGCTTCTGGCTCGACACGCTTTTTGGGTAAAAGGTAGTTTGCTGCATTGTATTCCTTGATGGGCTTGGCTGGCGCCTGGACAGGCTGCTCAGTGTTGAAAAAGCCGACCAGTGGTTTTCGTTCTGATCCCTCGTTTCCGGCTCTCATCGCTCGCTTGTGTGCCGCAATCTTGTCTTCGACCGGTACAAATCGATGCAGCGCGTCGTCTTGAATGTGTGCGATCGCCGGATCATGTTCGGGTTGATCGTCCATCCATGCTGGCTCCGCCGTATCTTCTTCTTGGTAATTGTCCCACTGCCTGTTTTCGGAACGCTGTGCCTGGTGAGGCGGCTTATCTGGACGTCAGGTCTTTTCATCACCACAAACATACCTCTTCTCCAATCATCTTTTGGCTTTCGGTTCTCATCTCCTCCCAGCTTCAAGCGGTCCTGTGTCGTCCTAACCGCAAACTTGCCCATAGGTCCCCCCGACATTTCCTTCGAGGGTCCGGCCGAGCCGTGACCTTCTTGATCATTACGTCGAGGTCTGTAATAAGCGACAGAAGTTGTTGTGAGACTTACCCAGCATGCCGGCCGCCTCGGTTCAAACCCTTGCCCCCTATACCTCCTCCGTATCCGAAGCCTTCTCCAAAACCGCCGTTCCTCCGATTTGGTGCGTTTCCAATTGAAGCTATTGCGGGGTCTAGGGGTTGTGGGAGCACACTGGGGTCAGCCCCGGCAGGACAGACGTCGACTTACCCGAACCATGACTCGAGGGGGGCCATTCCTGCAGGCTTGACCCATCCTTTCTCGCGCCCATCACGAGCGACGACGAGCAATTGAGCCCGAGAGTAGACGCGACTTGCTCGGCTTACTGCGTTACCCGCGTCCTCCATTCGAAACATAGCTCCTGAATCATCGTCAACCTCTCCTAGTTCCTTCTCGGCGAGGTCAGGTGAGAGAGGTGAGAAGGGGTTGAAGTTTGAGCGAGGTGATTGTACTCTTGATCTGCTCGAGAGGTAGGACGTTGAGCTATCTGATGAAGCTCCGAATGATGTTCCGGGTTGTTGATGTTGCTGCTGCTGCTGCTGCTGCTGATGATGATGATTGTTGTGGTTGTTGTGATGTTGGCGTGCTGCTGGTTGACGGGGCATGATGTATAAGATACGGTAGAGTAGAGGGAGTAGGGAGTAGGGAGTAGAGTGATGGGATGTGTACCTTGTATATTTTGAATGTTCCTCTCCTTTTAGACAGCCACGTGGCGATCTGATGACGTTGTCAAATGATCCAAGGTAAAGTAGATTAATGTAGAGTATACATCTACATTTGTACATATACATACATACATATACAATGCTCTTCTCAGCAACAAGGAGAACTCTACTAGTAGGTATCGTAGTATCACCCTCACAAGACCCTGCTAATCAACTAGTCTGCTCGCCCAAGCGTCAGAAATTACGCTTCGGCTGCCCCAAAAGCTGGTTCTAGTAGGTCATCACCCTTGGATCTACCACAATTCCGCTCATAGCCAGACCTCCCTCTCATCCTGGCCGCTGGTGGTCTAGCTGGATTAGGAGGATACGTCTACTTGCAGCGGAACCCAGCTGTCGCCGAAAAGGCCGAGGGCAAGTTGAAGGAACTTCAAGGAGAAGCCAAGGCTAGCAACGAGTCACCTGCCGCTGCAGGCGCTCTCATCAAGTCAGTCACTGATCAGCGCTCTTGTATGTCAGCTGACAGAAAGGGACCAATGGACACCCTTCCTACTCACCAAAGTCGAGCCATACAACCACAACTCAGCCATCTACACCTTCAGCTTTGGCGATGATTCCAAAACTCGAGGTGACGAGGTTGCCAGCGCCCTTTTGGTCAGATCGCCCATGGGAGATGATGAAGTCAAGGATGACAAGGGGAAACCAGTCATCAGGTGAGTGTCCTAACGGGTGTGGACGCTGGCGCTGATGCCGCAGGCCATACACCGCCATCTCTCCACCGAACGAAAAGGGCACTCTTCGATTATTGATCAAGGAGTACAAGGTATGTCTGGTCAAGCAACCAAGCTGACTGTGCAGGACGGAAAGCTCACTCCATACATGAGCTCCTTGACTCCCGGTCAATCCCACATGCTGTTCAAGGGTCCTATCCCCAAGTTCAAGTATGAAGCCAATTCGTTCGATCGGGGACTTTGCATTGCCGGCGGCAGCGGTATCACTCCCATGTGGCAGCTCATCACCCACTCGCTCGACTTGCCCGAGGACAAGACCAAGTGGACTTTGGTCTTTTCCAACGTCACCGACAAGGACATCTGTGAGTCATCAACTCTTACGTTGACTGACGCTTAGTGTTGAAGAAGGAATGGGACGAGCTAGCGGCCAAGAACCCAGACAGGCTCAGTGTCAAGTACGTCTTGGACAAGGAGCCAAGAGGATGGAAGGGTACGTACTTCTACTCAAGTCATGCACATCAGCTTACACCACAGGCGAAAAGGGCTTTGTGACGTCCGACATGCTCGCGAGACTGTTCCCCAAGGGTGACGATAAAGTACGCGCCTTTGTTTGTGGACCACCACCTCAGGTCAAGTCTCTCGCTGGACCCAAGGATGGACCCAGGCAGGGAGAGTTGCAGGGCGCTTTGAAGGATCTTGGCTACACCGCCGACGAGGTCTTCAAATACTAGAGAATAGAGATGCATTGCTTACCGGATCGCAGCAGCACCCGAGACATGTCACATGTTGAGCGTTTGCAAGTGGATGACGCCATTCGATCGCTGTTACATGGAAAGGTCTTGGTGACTCGAATGACTGTTCTGCCCATTACAACGGCACAAGACCCTCTCATCAATATCAGCAGGATAATAAGCCGTATCGACTAGAGAATACATGACTTGACGAGGGGAGTGTCTGCGAGTTGAGAAAAATCATGCATATCCCATGTCGCTCTACTTGGGCTTCATCCACTCGTCAATCTGTTCCTGAGGCACACCCTCTAATCGATGAATGAGGTAGTCAACCTTGTTGGTCAGTCATGCTAGGAGCGGTCTAAAGAAAGGCTTACCTCCACGTCTTTGGTCAAAGGAATCACATAATCCCGGTACATCCCCACAACCCCTTCGATATCAATCTTGCGTGCCCCCTCACTCTCTACGATCCTGCCTTCGCCATCAAACTCGCCTCCGTAGATCTTTGCTTTGTTGGCGAGCCGGACCAGTAGACGTGCCTCAACCTCTGGCTTGTAGATTAAAGACGTCAATCCTTCGGTGTTGGGAGGACTAGCCAGGATATGTGGAATGAACAAGTGAGGGGCAGATTGGAATTTGGATTCTGACACAAACATGCCTGAGATCAGCTTTGATGAGCGAGATCAACGTACCAAAGTGTATTCTTCGACTCAGTGCCTGGAGTACCTCGACATCCCGTGTAGCTGCACTTCCGTAGTTGCCGTCGTCGACCAAGTCGGCAGTCTTGGATGTAGATGATTTCGTGACGGTAGGAACGATACTGTCGACGTAAAACTTTAGTATCCGGCTGTTCGCGTTGGTCGACGGGTGATTGGCTGATGGTGGGTGTAAGAGTACAGGATAGTCTTGCGCTGGAAGTATAGGTTCGGGCAGACGGTCAATCGATGTAAAGGGATGTTCGTCGGGCGAGGTGTACCGTCTGAACCTGGCTGGGGATTAGCGCTGCCCTAAGTGTGTATACGCACCATGGAAAGATTCAGTCTCAAGCAAGAACCACTCTAGCCAACTTCCATCTTGATGGGTCTCGGCTTTGAAGGCTCCAGCTTGGTAGATCTTGGGGTTGTGTGCGAATTGCGCTCGTTCGATAAGGGCTGATGCGTTGTAAGCTATTTATTCGACCAGCAAGAGAGTATCACACTACGCACAGAAGATGATGGTGTCCTCCAGCCTGATGAGCTGATTACGAATGTTATCCAGCGATAGGATCTCTGAGGATGTAGCTCCTGTGGTGAAGTTCATGGTGTATTATAGAGGATAGATGGAGAATATGCAAGAGTCATTACGCGTCAACGACCCGAGTGCCTGTTGTCTTTATTCACGGTTAAGCGTAGAGTACTCGAGCTTCATTGCTGCGCAAGCTACAAGTGACTATGTACTGTTGACTGATCAAGCTACCTGCTCCTGGACTACTCGCTGATTCGACTGGTAGTCTCTATCTACTGGAGCCAACAAGCACTCGTTGACATAGCCCATCATCATCCAGCGAAAGTCAGCCGTCCTGCTTCGGCCGACTCGGCCGACCCGTTTCATGCCCAAGTGGTCACATTCTAGTAGCGATGCTGTCCTTCTAAAAGTCGGTCACGCCAGCTTGACTCGTAGCGACGGAACGAGTGTCGTCTTCCCCAGCTTTGTATCCATACCCATACATGGAGGCGGTGGGGGCGTCACTCGGTGCGAGACTACCGCCCGAGAGTCGTCGTCGAGGTCGAGCGAAATCGACTGGTTGATCTGCTAAGCGGTCGTACTGCGAGTGCCCCATGATCGATTGATCGATGACGGACGCAGTGTCGAAAGTTGCTTGCGATACAACCGAACCGGCATACCCAGCATATCCGGCTCGACCTTTACTCTGGGCTGACCCAGGCAGAGCAGCACTGTTGGTGACGGCTTGCGACACCACCGACTGGGAATCCATTGGGACGAACCCGGCAGCCTCATGAGTCCGATAGTATGTAGGATCAAACGGATTCGAGGCGGGAGGAGGGACGGTGGCCTCGGCCGGTTTCGAGAGGTATTCCGAGGCAGGAGCTTCCCGTCGTCGGAATGGGTCCAGTGCGGCGGCCAACGACTTTTTGGGTCGGCTGAACTGGATCATCGACGGTTGGAGGTTGCTCAAGGGACCTTCGACAAAGCATGATCGCTCCTTGAAGTGAGTCAAAAGGTAATGCCATAGTGGGTGCTAAGGATCAGCGCGATTCCAAGCAGACTTTTCCGGCTCACCTTGCTGAGGACTTTCGGGTTTCCCAAGATCACTGCTCCATATTTGGCTCGAGTCAAGGCCACATTGAGTCGTCGAGGATCGTTGAGGAAACCGATACCTTGATGTTCGTTGCTTCGAACACAACTCAGAATGATATAATCCTTTTCTCGTCCCTGGAACGCGTCGACACTTGCGACTTCGACC
>Ga0308160_10006707_pt1 | contig 11643 bp, 10 predicted proteins | sample PhyFR1_FD_201036 | JGI IMG/M metagenome (GOLD analysis project Ga0308160, IMG submission 201036) | Phyllosphere microbial communities from UC Gill Tract Community Farm, Albany, California, United States - DLSLF.R1 | ecosystem: Host-associated > Plants > Phyllosphere > Unclassified | place: USA... | reverse complement strand
GACTCGGTGACCAAGAGCAAGTTCGACAACCTGTACGGCTGCCGCGAGTCGCTGGCCGACGGCCTCAAGCGCGCGATGGACGTGATGCTGGCCGGCAAGGTCGCCGTGGTCTGCGGTTACGGCGACGTCGGCAAGGGCTCGGCACACAGCCTGCGCGCCTACGGCGCCCGCGTCATCGTCACCGAGATCGACCCGATCTGCGCGCTGCAGGCGGCGATGGAAGGCTTCGAGGTCAACACCGTCGAAGACAGCCTGGGCCAGGCCGACATCTACGTCACCACCACCGGCAACAAGGACATCATCCGCATCGAGCACCTGACGCAGATGAAGGACCAGGCCATCGTCTGCAACATCGGCCACTTCGACAACGAGATCCAGGTCGAGGCGCTGTACAAGTACCCCGGCGTGCAGAAGATCAACATCAAGCCGCAGGTGGACAAGTTCGTGTTCCCGAACGGCAACGCGATCTTCCTGCTGGCCGAAGGCCGCCTGGTCAACCTGGGCTGCGCCACCGGCCACCCCAGCTTCGTGATGTCCAACAGCTTCGCCAACCAGACCCTGGCGCAGATCGACCTGTGGCAGAACAAGGACAGCTACGAGAAGCAGGTCTACCGCCTGCCGAAGAAGCTGGACGAAGAAGTGGCGCGCCTGCACCTGGAAAAGATCGGCGTGAAACTGACCACGCTCAGCGACGACCAGGCCGCCTACCTCGGCGTCTCGGTCGATGGTCCGTACAAGCCGGAGCATTACCGGTACTGAGTGGTTGGCGGGCTTGTCCGCCGGACGCGAAGAGTTGAGAGAACGGGCGCCGAAAGGCGCCCGTTTTTTGTTGGTAGCCGGCGCGACCTAGAGACATCCGACCATGACGCAAACGACGAACTCCACCGACCAGTGGTCGCTTGTGCTTCATGGAGGCGAGCGATAGCATCGCACCGCATGCATCCATGGATCGGACCTTCATGATCAGACGCGGAAGCGATGCAGGCAGGGCGTCGCGATGGACTGAAGGCCTACTCAGTCCTCCACCCATGCGCATCCCCAACAGCAATCGACGACCAGCGCTCATGACGTGGTCATTGCCATGCCTCGTCATGCTTCTGCTTTCGTTAGGCTGCGCCAGGAACCTGCAGCACAAACAACTGACGGATATTCCATTGGCCGAGAAACCCGCCATTCCGTCCACCGAGTCCGCATGCAAGGCAGCCGGGCAGTTCTGGTCGGAGCAGGGCTTGCCCGGTAGTCCGAAATCCTGCGCGGTGAAGACGACCGATGCATTCAAGATATGCACCGACAGCCTGCAATGCCAGGGAAGCTGCCTGGTCGCGAAAGACCTGCCATTGGGTGCCAAAGCGATCGGCAGTTGCTCGGAATGGGTAGCAAACTTCAGCTGCTACAAATACATCGAAAATGGACGGGTGCGCATGCTCTGCGCGGATTGAGCACAGAGTATGGCACTCCTGCTCGGCGCCTTAGAACCAAAGCACGTGCGAACCCGACGCACTTTGCGAGTTGACGCAGTTCGGACGAGCGGCGCCCCATGAAAAGCATCGCAAGATCGGCACTGGCGATAATTTTTGCACTCTTGCTGTTGTCGATCGCCGCGTTGGCTGCCTACGACTTGCTGGTCTTCCAACCACGCAAGGCGGACATCCGGACAATCCTGCAGTCGGCAGCACCGGAGGATCGTGACCCACCGCAATCGATCCGGCGCTATATCCTCGCATCGCACCGACCCGGCTATCCGGCATCGACTCGCGTCGCCCGCTTGCTGGTCGCGCGTCTGGGCGTATCGCGCGATGGCGGCATGCTCGCCTGGCAAGCGCACACGATGCTTTGGGACCTCCTGGTCTCGCTGCACCTGTCGCAGGACGAGGTCTTGGCGCTGTACAGCACGTTGTCCTACAACGGCTCGGGCCATGGCCTCAGCAAATTGTCGCAGCGACTGTATGCGAAACCCATGAGCGCGCTGTCGGAGTCCGAGGCAGCGACGGTTGTCGCAATCACATGGTCGCCAAGCCGCTACCTGGGCAACCAGGCGCTCCTGGATCGAAGGCGCGACATACTGATGGCGCGGGCACGCGCTGGGCGCTGACGATCGCTCGCCACGAGCAGCGTGGCTCGCTCCATCCTTTGCCGGCCATAACCGCACCGATCACGGCGCAATTGGCTGCGTCGTCCGCGACGAATCCATTGTTGACCCTCTCGAAACGATGACGCGCGCCACTAGGTCCTTGTCATCGTTGCCGCCGATCCTGCCAGAAGCCGGTTCGGCGACGCGCTTGGCGACGTACCCTCACCCCCTCTCCCGGGGGAGAGGGGCTAAAACCGAGGCTTGCCACGACTGTCCTCTTCTCCCATCCGCTAGCAACTCGCGGGGATGGACGATACGTTTTATGGCCGCCAATTCGCATTGCCATCCCAGAACACCACGCTGCGCCGATACGCCTCGCGGTCCAACGCGACGCCCGAGCCGCCCTCCTCCACGCCCAGCGCGTTGCGCAACATGGTGATCGGCGCCATCGGGATCTCCTGCGGCTCGGCGGTATAGAGGCAACCGACCACCCCCCACTCGGCCTCGATCGGCGCGCCCTCGCGTGCCAATTGTTCGCGGCTGTAGAGGATCGGCAGCAGGTACGCGGCGACCGGCGGCTCGACGCCTTCGAACCAGCGCACCAGCACCGGCAGTTCCTCCCTGCTGCGCGCCTCGTAGCCGGAACGCAGCAGGTGGCGATTGGCCTCGGTGATCGGCACAGTCAGGCAGCGGGTGGACGTCCAGTTGGGATGCACGTGCAACTTGCAGAACGGCGCGTAGCCGTCCAGCACCCGCAACGGCGTGGCGTCGTTGAGCTGGCGCTCGAACTGTTCCGGCGTGCAGTCCTGGATCGCGTTGCGGCGCGCGTCGCGCGGGAACAGGCGGGTGCGGGCGAAAGGGGTGAGGACGATGGACATGGCGGCTGCGGGCACGAGGAGCTAGCTAGCGTAGCGTGCTCGGCGGGCGATGGACACCGCGGACAACTGCATGGCCATGCGGCGGCCGGTATCGCATCGCTCCCGATCGCCACCGCTTTTTTGCCTGTGCTTCTGCAGGAGGGCTTTCAATCCCGACGCTTTATCGGCAAGGCGTCGGGGTTGAAACTCCTCCTACGAAGAACAGAAGACCGTCATGGCGCGATGTCGGACTTGGCATCGACGCAAATCAACGCTTCACCGCGCGGCGCCATCCCACGCGGACAAGCCACCGCGCACACCTGGCATCGCGCAGGCGGCACCGGCTACGGATGCGCCAACGCGTAGTCGATCGCGGCTCGAATCGCCGCCATCTGTGCGGCATTGCATTGCTCGGGCGTGGCGCTCGGACTGTCGGGGTAGACCTCGGTGGTGGTGGTATAGCGCGCGTCGCTGATGCCCGCGCACAACCCCAGCGCCTTCATCGGGTAGCGGATGACGCCGTGCGCCACTACCGGCGAGCCGATGATCTTGCCCTCTGCATCGGCCGGCGCGATATGCGTCACCTGCTCCACTGCCGCGATCACCGCCTGCTGGAACGCCGGCTGCGGGTTCTCGCTGTCGTCGACCAGATAGAAACCGTCGGGAATGCCATCGGGCTCGTAAGCGGCGCCGTCGCGCGCGGCCAGCGCCGGCCGGAATTCGGACTCGTCGCTGTCTGTGGTCTCGTGCAGGTCGATATGCATCGCGATCCGCCCACGCAGCGGCGCGACCAGCCGCAGCAGCGCCGCCGATTCCTGCGCCGGACTGCCGTCGCGGAACGACCGGTTCGGATCGATGGCGTCGGCGTTCCAGCGATGGATCCGTTCGTAGGCCCACGGACTCACGCAAGGCGCCACCAGCAGGTTGGCGCGCCCGGCGTACTCGTCCGCGTGGCGTTCGGCGAACTGCAGCGCGCCATGCACGCCGCTGGTCTCGTAGCCATGTACGCCGCCGGTCACCAGCATGCACGGCAGCGTGTCGTCCCATCCGCGGCTGCGCAGCGCCAGCAGCGGGTAGCGGTCTTCCGCATACGCCAGCACGCCGTATTCGACGACATCCCAAAGCCCGCGCAGGCGCTCGATCGCCGCCACGACTTCCGCCTGGTAGCTGCGCTGCCGGCGCTGTCGCGAGAGCCAGGCCGCTTTTTCCGCCGGCCCCCATGGCGTGCCGGGCGTACCGATGGGATAGAAGGCATCGAATGTCATGGTGCAGTCCACATGTGCAGGTGATGCGAGTGACTTTAGCATCGGAAAAACCTGGTCGCCTTGCGCAGCGAAGTATGGATCGGCGCGCGAGGCAACGCATGTCTGCGTTGACCTGCCGTGGCCGCCTGCGCCGCATCGACCGCAACATGCCGTGCGACCGCCGAGGACCACGCATGCGAACGAATGCACGCAGCCAATCGCATCTCCCTAGCTTGCCGCGATGTGCAGCGCGACCCATCGGGGGAACAACGCAATGCACTCGCCGTACAGCACGGAAACGTATCCGCCTGCCTACGGACCTGCGCAGGGGCGCAGCGCCATCACGCGCAGCCGGGACAACAGAACCGGATACCGATCCCGCTTTCGACCGGCACTGCAATGAATACGTATGTAGCGCACCCATGTTGCGCCGCGATGCGCGCTTAGCATCGCTCACCGCTGTATTCCCTGCGCCGCTGCCGCCGCCGTGGGAGACAGCCCACACGCGCAGGCGCTTCGCCCGCGCACTTCCACCAAGGAGACCCGTGTGATGCGCGACCTGCCCGCCGCTCCGATCGTCCCACCACGCCCGCACCGCTGGCGCCTGTTCCTCGTCGGCCTGCTGCTGACCCTGGTCGCCGCCAGCGCCCAGGCCGACGTCATCCTGCACGCGTTCAACTGGCCCTACGCCACCGTGGAAGCGCGCGCGGCGCAGATCGCCGCCGCCGGCTATCGCAAGGTGATGGTGGCGCCGGCGTATCGCTCGCAGGGCAGCGCCTGGTGGGCGCGCTATCAACCGCAGGACATGCGCGTGATCGACAACCCGCTGGGCGACACCGAGGACTTCGCCAGCATGGTGCAGGCGCTGGCCGATGTCGGCGTGGAAACCTATGCCGACGTGGTCCTCAACCACATGGCCAACGAAGCGGCGACGCGTTCGGACCTGAACTATCCGGGCAGCGCGGTGCTCTCGCAGTACGCCGCCGATCCGTCGCGCTACGCGTCGCTGCGGCTGTTCGGCGACCTGTCGGTGAATGTCCTCGGCGCCGGCGACTTCGGCCCGGCGCAATGCATCACCGACTACACCGATGCCTACCAGGTCCGCACCTATCGCATCTGCGGCGGCGGCAGCGATCCGGGCCTGCCCGACCTGGTCGGCAACGACTGGGTGGTGCAGCAGGAACGCAACTACCTGCAGGCATTGAAGACGCTGGGCGTCACCGGCTTCCGCATCGATGCGGCCAAGCACATGACCTTCGACCACCTCAACCGCGTGCTGGATTCGGGCATCCGTTCCGGCGTGCACGTGTTCGGCGAAGTCATCACCGGCGGCGGTGCCGGCAATGCCGACTACGACCAGTTCCTGGCGCCCTACCTGCAGGCGACGCCGCATGCGGCCTACGACTTTCCGCTGTTCAACTCGATCCGCAACGCCTTCGCCTACGGCGGCAGCATGGAGCTGCTGGTCGATCCGGGCGCCTACGGCCAGGCCCTGCCGGGCGCGCGCGCGGTGACCTTCGCGGTCACCCACGACATCCCGAACAACGCCGGCTTCCGCTACGCGATCCTCGACCCGGTCGACGAGACCCTGGCCTACGCCTATCTGCTCGGCCGCAACGGCGGCGTGCCGATGGTGTACTCGGACAACAACGAGAGCGGCGACAACCGCTGGGTGGACGCCTACCAGCGCGACGACCTCAAGCGCATGATCGGCTTCCACAACGCCGCGCAGGGCAGCGACATGCAGGTGCTGTCGCATGACGCCTGCCACCTGCTGTTCCGCCGCGGCGATCTGGGCATCGTCGGCATCAACAAGTGCGGCACCGCCGTCAGCGCAACGGTGGCGATGAGCGGCAGCGTGCTGCGCTGGAACGTGGACTACAGCGACGCGCTCGGCTCGGGCAGCGTGGTGCGCATTTCCAGCAGCAGCTACACCTTCAGCCTGCCGCCGCGGCAGGCGAGGATGTGGAAGCGCTGATCCGGGCGCACCTTGCGCATCCGTGCGGCGGCGCCCGTTGCCACACGGTTGTGCCGCAGCCGGTGCCATCCGCGCGATCCCGGTTGGCGTTTGCAGGCCGGCGCTCACGAACAGCGGCGATTCGCGCGGACGCCATGCGCATCCATCGCAGCCGATCGCATTCCGCGCCTGCCGCGGCGCCCGGTGGCCGTGCGATGACGCGGATGCGCGGCATTTCGACCATCCTCCATGCGGCAAGGGCCGGCTTGCGAGCCGGCCGGCCAGCGGACAGCCGGAATCGGGCTTGATCGCACATCCATCCGGATGAAGAGATATACTCCGCTAATCACCTGACGCGCCGCGCCCATGACCGCCATCAGTTTCGAGTTCTACCCGCCCAAGACCGACGAACAACGTGCGCAGCTGGACCGCACCGCCGCGCGCCTGAAGACCTACGCACCGGAATACGTGTCGTGCACCTTCGGCGCCGGCGGCTCGACGCTGAGCTACACCTCCGAGACGGTGCGCCACCTGAAGCAGCACCACGGCTTCGATGCGGCGCCGCATCTGTCCTGCGTCGGCGGCAGCCGCGAAGAGATCCGCGAGCTGCTCAAGCTGTACCGCGCCATCGGCTGCCGGCGCCTGGTCGCGCTGCGCGGCGATCTGCCCTCGGGCATGGGCCACCCTGGCGACCTGCGCTACGCCGCGGACCTGATCGCCTTCATCCGCGCCGAGCATGGCGACGCCTTCCACCTGGAGGTCGGCGCGTATCCGGAGACGCATCCGCAGGCCAGCGACGCGCTGAGCGACCTGCGCCATTTCAAGGCAAAGGTCGACGCCGGCGCCGATGGCGCGATCACCCAGTACTTCTACAACGCCGATGCGTATTTCCATTTCGTCGATGCGGTGCGCAAGCTCGGCGTGCAGATCCCGATCGTGCCGGGGATCATGCCGATCTCCAATTTCAGCCAGCTGCGGCGTTTCTCCGAGCAATGCGGCGCGGAGATCCCGCGCTGGATCGGCAAGCGCATGCAGGCCCTGGGCGACGATGCCGACGCGATCCGCGAGTTCGGCGCCGATCTGGTCGCGGCGCTGTGCGAACGCCTGCTCGCCGGCGGCGCGCCGTCGCTGCACTTCTACACGCTCAACCTGGCCAAGCCCACCGTCAGCGTGCTGTCGCGCCTGGCGTGAGCGGCGCCCGCGCCTGCGGCTTCGGCGGCAATCGGCGAAGCGGCAGATATCCCGATGGTGGACAGCGTCGGGACTGAAGCCCCTCCCACAAGAAGCCTTCGCAGCACCTCGCAATATCCCCTGTAGGAGCGGCTTCAGCCGCGACAAACGGTGTCGGAAGCTTGGCTGGCTTCGGAATCAACGGGTCGGGGCTGAAGCCCCTCCTACAGGAGCCTTAGGCCTCGCCCGGCCGAGCGTCCTGTGGGAGCGACTTCAGTCGCGACGAGCGAAGCAGTCAGACACACCATGCTCGCGAACGATCAGGACCTATGCCCTTATCCCGCAGCGTGTCCTCACATGCCTCGCCTACGTTGCCGCCTTCACCTAGCGCAGCTTCCCACGCACCAGGCGTGCGGCTAGGCTGGCGCGATGCGCGCGCCCTCATTGATCCTCCTGTTGCTCTGCATGTGCGCCGCGCCCGCCGCCGCGCAAAAGGTGAATCGCTGCACCGGTGCCGACGGCGCCACGGTGTTCAGCGATCGCCGTTGCGAAGACCTGGGTGCGATCGACCGTTTGCCGCCGCGCACCGCGCCCAGTGCGGCCAGCGAAGGCGCCAGCGGCCTGTACCGGCCGCAATGCGTGCGCCGGTTGAGCGAACTGGCGCAGCAGATCCGCACCGCGGTGGACGCACGCGACGTCAATCGCCTGTCCACGCTGTATTGGTGGAACGGCGTCTCGGACGAGGCGGCGCGGCGTATCCTCGACCGCCTCGACGCGATCACCCAGCGTCCGTTGGTGGCGATCGTGCCGGTGTTGCCGAACCCGTCGTCGCAGACTTACCCAGCGGCCACACTCCCGGCGTCCGGCACGTTGGCCGCTGCCGAGCAACGCACTCCCGATGCCGCATCCGCGACACCCCAGCCATCGACCGGCAGCGCAGCCGGCGACAACGCCACACCGCCGCGTGCACGCGCGACCGGCTTGCGCCTGGAACAGACCCTCGGCGGCAGTGCGACTCCGACATCGACCGTGCTGAGCCTGCGCCGCCAGTACAACTGCTTCTGGATCAGCTTCTAGCGCGCTCGACCTGGGTTTCCGCAGCCTGCATGATCCTGTGGGAGCGACTTCAGTCGCGACGGGGCCTTATCGGTAACGCCCGTCGCGACTGAAGTCGCTCCCACAAATTGCCCGAGCTCGACCGAAACGTCATCCGCAGCCGCGCACAAGCAATGACTGCGGATCTGCGCGCACTGCGCCATCAACCTGTTCGCATCGCGCAACAGACCATGATCGACGCACGACGCCGCTCGCTGCCTGCCCCCTGTCAGGAAGCGTCCACATCCACCGGCCACAGCCCACGAATCGCGGCGATCCCCTGGCCGCCATGGCGGCGCGCTTCGGCCACCTGCGCCGGCAGCAGCCCGCCGATCGGGTACAGCGGCAGCGCCACTTCCTCGCGCAGGCGCTCGAACGCTTCCCACCCCAGCGGCGCGGCGCCGGGATGGCTGGCGGTGGCGGCCAGCGGGCCGACCACCGCGAAATCGCAGCCGAGCCGCTGCGCCGCCTGCAGCTCTTCCACGCTATGGCAGGACGCGGCAACGCATTGCCCCGCCGGCAACGGACGAGCGTCGAACTGCGACAACTGCTCCGCGCCGAGGTGCACGCCGATGCCCAACTCCTGCGCCAGGGCCAGATCGCGATTGACCAGCACCTGCGCGCCGCGCGCCACGCACAACGCCGCTGCGACCTGCGCCAGCGGCTGCCAGCTGGCAGCTGGCAGGCTGCGCGCACGCAGCTGCACGCGCTGCACGCCGCCTTGCAGCGCGCGCTCCAGCGACGCCAGCCAGCGCTCGGGATCGACCGGCTCCGGCGTCACCAGATAGCGATCGGGCTGGCGCAGCATCGCCACCACCGGCTGGTCGGCAGGCGGCATCGCGTAACGAACCAGCTTGTCCGGCGCCACCCAGGTCAGCGCCTGGCCCTCGCGGCCGCGCGCAGTGCCCTTCCACGACAGCACCTGGCGCATCTCCAGGCGCAGCCTTTTGTCCGGATAGCGCTGCGGCACTTCCATCAGATGCGTGCCGACCGTCGCCTCGATGCCCAGCTCCTCCTGCAGCTCGCGCACCAGGGCCTGCTCGGAGGTCTCGCCCGGCTCGCGCTTGCCGCCGGGGAACTCCCACAGGCCGGCGAGATCGCGCCCCTCGGTACGCCGGGCCAGCAAGATACGGCCGCGGGCATCGGTGATGACCCCGGCGACGACATGGATGGATCTGAGCGGTTCGGACATGGCGCAAGCTTGCCGTCTTCGGCGGTGCCAACGCAATGAATCCGGTTCACATCGTCGGCGATCCGCGTAGCGCGGCAGCGATCCGCACGCATTCGGCCAACGCACGGCGCGGCGACGGCCCGGACGACGCGGCAAAAACGACGAAACCGACCGCACGCGGCCATGCAAATGGACAACCTGCGGACGGTGGCGCCGGCGGCACCGGCACAGCCCGGACGCCGGCTCCCTCCCTCACCCAGGCACGTCGTGTCCGATCCGCCACAGCACCCCACCCGGATCGTGCAGGGTGAAGTCGCGCATGCCCCACGGCCGATCCTCCGGCACGCCGATGCGCGCGCCGTAGCGGCCGGCCAGATCGGCAGCATCGAGCCGCCGCCACCAGGCATCGGCATCCTCCACCCACAGGTGCAGCATCAGATTGTGCGCCAGCGCCTGCTCGTAGAAATCCTGCAGCAGGAACGCACAGCGCTCGCCATGGCGAAAACAGACGAGGCCGTCGCCAAGCGGCTCCGGCACGAATCCCACCTCGCGATAGAACTCCACGGACTGCGCGAAGTCGCGCGCCGGCACAAACACCTTCAATTCAAGACTGGCGGAACGCTCCACGGCATGCATCCAACGGCAATGGCGACACCCGGCACCCTACCCGCAGAACGCGCGACACGCCACACCGGCAAGCACGCCCCCAAGCCTCCCCCAAACAAAACGCCCCGCACAAGGCGGGGCTGTGGATACAAGGGTTTGACCAATCACCGCATCCCGCCTGGAGCAAAGCCTAGCCCCTCTCTCGTCGGGAGAGGGGTTGGGGTGAGGGTCCGGCGCGAAGCGGCTCGTGGAGTTGGGATGCACGAGGCTGCGCCCGTACCCTCATCCGCCCCTGCGGGGCACCTTCCCCCGAAAAGGGGGCCATGGTCCCAGTGGGAGAAGGGAACAGCCGCTTAGCCCCTCTCCCGTCGGGAGAGGGGTTGGGGTGAGGGTCCGGCGCGAAGCGGCTCGTGGTGTTTGGGTGCACGAGGCTGCGCCCGTACCCTCATCCGGCCCTGCGGGGCACCTTCTCCCGGCGGGAGAAGGAACAGCCGGTAGCACCCCCTGCGCGGCACCTTCCCCGAAAGGGGGCCATGGTCGCAAGGGTAGGTCGTGGAGGCTTGTTAGCAGGGGCTGTTAGCTCAACTGCCCATGGCAATGCTTGTACTTCTTGCCGCTGCCGCACGGGCACGGATCGTTGCGGCCGACCTTGGGCGCCTCGCGGGTGACCTGCGCCACCTGCTGCGGGTTGTCGCCCAGCGCCATCTGCTCGACTTCCTCGTCGGCGCTGTAGCCGCCGGCGTCCTGGTGCTGGAACTGCGCCTGGCGCAGCTGCGCCTCCATCTGCTGGCGTTCCTGCGCTTCCAGCGCCGCCACTTCTTCCTCGCTGCGGATGCGCACGCGCGCCAGCAAGGTCACCACCTCGCGCTTGGCGTGCTCGAGCATTTCCGAGAACAGTTCGAAGGCTTCCTTCTTGTATTCCTGCTTCGGCTGCTTCTGCGCGTAGCCGCGCAGGTGGATGCCCTGGCGCAGGTAGTCCATGCGCGCCAGATGCTCCTTCCAGCTCTGATCGAGCACGGTCAGCATCACGTGCTTCTCCAGTGCGCGCATGGTCTCGCCGCCGACCGCCGACTCCTTCTCCTGGAAATGGCGATCGACTTCCTCGCGCACCTTCTCGGCGATGCCGGCCGCGTCCAGTTCCTCGTGGCGCTTGACCAGGTCGGTCAGCGACAGCGACAGGCCCAGGTCGCTGGACAGGGTCGCTTCCAGCCCGGCCAGATCCCACTGTTCGTCGATCGAGTTCGGCGGCACGAAACGCGCCACAATGTCGTAGATCACGTCGTCGCGGATGCCGTCGACGTTGTCCTTGACCGACTCGGCATCGAGCAGCTCGTCGCGCTGCGCATAGATCACCTTGCGCTGGTCGTTGTTGACGTCGTCGAAGTCGAGCAGGTTCTTGCGGATGTCGAAGTTGTGCGCCTCGACCTTGCGCTGCGCCTTTTCGATCTGGCGGCTGACCATGCGGTCCTCGA
>Ga0308160_10006704_pt1 | contig 11647 bp, 10 predicted proteins | sample PhyFR1_FD_201036 | JGI IMG/M metagenome (GOLD analysis project Ga0308160, IMG submission 201036) | Phyllosphere microbial communities from UC Gill Tract Community Farm, Albany, California, United States - DLSLF.R1 | ecosystem: Host-associated > Plants > Phyllosphere > Unclassified | place: USA... | reverse complement strand
TGATGTCCGCCAGGATCATCCAGGCCTACGCCACTGTGACCCGGCAACGGGCGGCAGGAGGAGCGGAGACGCGTTGGGACTACACCGACGAAGAGCCGCTGCACGACGCCCGGGGCTGGACCGTGGACCGCGCGGCTGCCGACCCCAGCCAGCTCACCGACCAGCCACCGGTTCTCGACGCCGAAGCCGTCGCCTTGGCGTACGGCCGGCAGGAACTGGAACTGGATGGCGCGGATGAATCCGGTTCGCTGCTGATGAACATGGTCCTGGGCAACGGTGCGCGTCTCTACGTGGACCATGCGCACCCGGAGTATTCCAGCCCGGAGGTCACCAACCCCAGGGATGCCGTGACCTGGGATGCAGCCGGCGACGTCGTAGCGCTTGCCACAGTCCGGAAGGTTGCTGCTGATACCAGCCTGCCTGCCATAAACCTCTACAAGAACAACACCGACAACAAGTCGGTCTCCTATGGCTCACACGAGAACTACCTCATGCCACGTTCGGTTCCATTCGGTGACATCATCCGGGGCCTGACGCCGTTCTTCGTGTCCCGGCAGGTGACCTGCGGTGCTGGTCGCGTTGGCTTGGGGCAGGACAGTTCCACCCCCGGTTACCAGATCAGCCAACGGGCCGATTTCTTCGAAGCGGAGGTGGGGCTGGAGACCACGATCCGCCGTCCCATCATCAACACCCGGGACGAACCGCACGCCACGGCGGACAAGTATCGCCGCTTGCACGTCATCATCGGGGACGCGAACCTCAGCCAGGCCTCCAACTACCTCAAGTTCGGGACCACAGCCATGGTCCTGAGCCTCATCGAAGCCGGTCAGGCGCCCAAAATCGAGGTCCACGAGCCGGTCCAGGCGCTTCAGGCCGTCAGCCATGACACAACGCTTGCTGCTACAGTCCGGCTGCTGGATGGACGCAGGGTGACGGCCCTGGACCTTCAATGGATGTACTACGAGGCCGCGGCAAAACTTGCCCAGGAAACCGGCGTGGCTGATTCGGTGACCGGAGACGGCCACACCCACGACGTCCTCCTGCGCTGGGAATCCACTTTGACTGCTCTGGGATCCGATGTCGGATCTGCGGCGTCTTCCGTGGAGTGGGTGGCCAAGAAATCGATCCTGGAAGGGTACCGGAACAGGGACGGACTGGGCTGGGACGATGCCAGGCTTGGCCTGGTGGACCTGCAGTGGTCCGATATCCGGCCCGAGAAAGGGCTGTACTACCGGCTGCTGTCCAACAACCGCATGACGCGCGTGGTGGACGACGCCGACATCGCCCGGGCGGTGACGGAGCCGCCGTCGGACACCCGCGCGTATTTCCGCGGCCGGTGCGTTTCGAGGTTCGGCCGGGACGTTGTCGGCGCCAGCTGGGACTCGGTCATTTTCGACGTTCCGGGGCTGGGAAAGCTCCAACGGGTACCAACCCGCGAGCCCTTGCGGGGGACGCAGGCCCTGACCGGCGCATTGTTCGACCGCCACCAGGATGCCGGTGCGTTCCTGGCCGAATTGCTGGGCCAGAATCCGCCGGCGGCAAGGGCCTGAGAACGTGTCCGGCACAGCAACATTCGTACTTGTCCAAAGCCGTACGAAGCGGCCCGCAGCGTGGCAATATGGCAGTAGGAAGTCCCCAATTTCAGGGGACTGACAGTAGGGAGAAAGAAAATGGCAGCTCAGGAACAGCAACAACCACAGTCACGGGAAACCGAAGCAGAAGTGGACGTCCCGGAGGCTCCGCCTGCAGCGCCCGAAGCCCAGGCATCCGAGGCAACACAGGGCGTGGATGATCTCCTCGACGAAATCGACGGCGTGCTGGAATCCAATGCCGAAGAATTCGTCAGGGCTTTCGTCCAAAAGGGCGGCCAGTAACCGGCCCGTACAAGAATTCACAACCCGGACGGCGTGAGGCCGCCGGGCACCGGAACGCAGAGTCGAAGGAGTGCAGCAATGCAGGACCCATCAAACGGCCCCCTGGCCACCCAGGCAACGTCTTCATTTACCGAGCATCTCCAACGCTCTCGTCCTGAACTCCTTCCCTTCAGCCAGGCGCTTCCCGCCGGCACCGTGCCGTCATCGCCGCACGCCACCACGATCGTCGCACTGACGTATGCGGGCGGCGTGCTGATGGCGGGCGATCGCCGCGCCACGATGGGCAATGTCATCGCCAGCCGGCACATCGAGAAAGTTTTTCCGGCCGATGAATATTCGGTGCTGGGCATCGCCGGCACGGCCGGCCTGGCCATCGACATCACCAGGCTGTTCCAGGTGGAGCTGGAGCACTACGAAAAAATAGAGGGAACGCTCCTGAGCCTGGTGGGCAAGGCCAACCGCCTGGGCGCCATGATCCGCGGAAATCTCCCGATGGCGATGCAGGGGATGGCCGTTATCCCGCTGTTCGCCGGGTTCGACCACGTCAGCGGTATTGGCCGACTGTTCTCCTACGACGTCACGGGCGGCCGCTATGAAGAACAGGAACACCACTCAGTAGGCTCAGGATCGGTGTTTGCCAGGGGCGCCCTGAAGAAGCTGTGGAAGCCCAACCTCTCCGAGGAAGACGCGGTCGCTGTTGCAGTCGAAGCCCTGTACGACGCCGCGGACGACGATTCCGCGACCGGCGGTCCGGACCCTGTCCGCCAACTTTGGCCGGTGGTCTATACCGTGAACAGAGCCGGTAACCGAAGGGTCCCGGAGCGCGACCTCGCAGCAATCGCCGGAGCAATCGTTGAATCGCGCGCCATCGCCGGACGGGAGGCCTGACATGACGCAGCAGTTCTATGTTTCTCCGGAACAACTGATGAAGGACCGCGCGGACTTTGCCCGGAAGGGCATCGCCCGTGGCCGATCCGTAGTGGTCATCAGCTGCGCCGAGGGCATCGCCCTGATCGCGGAGAACCCGTCACCATCCCTGCATAAGATCGGGGAGATCTACGACAAAATTGCCTTCGCAGCGGTGGGCAAGTACAACGAGTTCGAGAGCCTGCGGCAAGCCGGGGTCCGCTATGCCGACGTCCGCGGTTACTCCTACGACCGCGAAGACGTCACGGCCCGCGGGCTGGCCAGCGTGTACGCACAAAGCCTGGGAGCTGTGTTCACTGCAGAACAAAAGCCTTTCGAGGTGGAATTGGCGGTGGCGGAGGTCGGTGCGGCACAGGAGCAGGACCACCTCTACCGGCTGACCTTCGACGGTTCCATCGCCGATGAGAACGGTTTCGTGGTCATGGGCGGCCTGGCAGATCAAATTTCCGACGTCGTCCGCGGGGCTTGGGAGTCCGAGCTCAGTTTGGCCGGCGCCATGCGTCTGGCCCTGCGCGCGCTGGCAGTCGACAAGGAAGTGGAAGCCCTTCCGGCCACCGCCGTCGAGGCGGCAGTCCTCTACCGCGCGTCGGAGAGCCACCGCGGATCACGCAGGGCGTTCCGGCGCCTGCTGCCCGAGGACATGACCCGGTTGCTCAACGAGGAGGCCTGAGATGGACAAACGAATATTCGGCATCGAAACAGAGTTCGGGATTTCCTATTCCAGCCCGGATTCACGCCCGCTGGCGCCTGAGGAAGTGGCCCGGTACCTCTTCAGGAAGGTCGTCAGCTGGGGAAGGTCTTCGAACGTCTTCCTGACGAACGGCTCGCGGCTTTACCTGGACGTAGGCTCGCACCCGGAATATGCCACAGCCGAGTGCGATGACCTTGCCCAGCTCATCGCGCACGACCGGGCGGGCGAGCTCATTCTCGACGACCTCGTGGACGAAGCCCAGACAAGGCTCGCCGCAGAGGGATTCAACGGAACCGTCTATCTCTTCAAGAACAATACGGATTCGGCCGGCAACTCCTACGGCAGCCATGAGAACTACCTGATTCCGCGCCGCGGGGAATTCTCCCGCCTGGCGGAGATCCTGATTCCGTTCCTGGTCACCCGTCAGTTGATCGCAGGGGCGGGCAAGGTCCTGAAGACTCCGCACGGAGCCACCTTTGCCTTCTCCCAACGCGCCGACCACATCTGGGAAGGCGTGTCATCGGCAACCACCCGATCACGCCCCATCATCAACACGCGCGACGAGCCCCATGCGGATGCCGAGTTCTACCGCCGCCTCCACGTGATCGTGGGGGACTCAAACATGTCCGAAACCTCGGCTCTGCTCAAGGTCGGCACCGTCGACCTGATCCTCCGCATGATCGAGTCCGGTGTCATCATGCGGGACATGCGCATGGAAAACCCCATCCGCAGCATCCGCGAGATCTCCCACGACCTCACAGGCCGGGCGCTCGTCCGGCTCGCCAACGGCAGGCAACTCACGGCCCTTGATATCCAGCGCGAGTACCTGACCAAAGTCACGGAGTTCGTGGCGGCCAACGGCGCCCACAATCAGCATGTTCCGCTCATCCTTGACTTGTGGAAGCGAACGCTGGACGCCATCGAGTCCGGTGACACCAGCACCATCGACACCGAGGTTGACTGGGCCATCAAGAAGAAGCTCATGGACAGCTATATGCGGCGGCATGGACTCAGCCTGGATTCGCCGCGGATCGCGCAATTGGACCTGACCTACCATGACATCTCAAGGCAGCGGGGTCTGTTCTTCCTGCTCCAGTCCAGGGGAGCTGCGCGCAGGCTGGTCACGGAGACCGACGTCAAGGACGCCGTGGATGCACCACCGCAGACCACCCGTGCAAAGTTGCGCGGGGATTTTGTCCGTCGGGCACAAGAGCTCGGCCGTGACTACACCGTCGACTGGGTCCACCTGAAGCTCAACGACCGCGCACACCAGACCATCCTCTGCAAGGATCCCTTCCGGAGCGAAGATGAGCGGGTGGATGCCCTCTTGGACTCCATGGGCTGAACGTCCCTATAAGCTGGCTCCCAGCTTTCCGGGCTATTCTGGATAGTGGTCTCTTTCCAGGAGACAACCTGCTTGGAGGCGCCTTGCGCTGTTCCGAGTGTCCCTTGCCCCGACGAAAGTGTCTTTTTTGTGCGCCGACTCCTAGCAATTCTCCTTCCTGCCCTGCTGCTCATTACCGCGTGCGGCGGAAGCAACCCGGCCGCCGAGCCCACCAGCCAGTCCGCCGGTGACCTCTCCAAGCTCGACTCCGTGAAAGTGACGGATAACGGTAACGACAAGGCCCCCGGCGTTGAGTTCTCGAAGCCGCTGAGCGTCACCGAGCCCACCGTCAAGGTGGTTGTCGAAGGTGACGGAGAGCGCGTAAAGGCCGGCCAGACGGCTGAGCTTGTCTACGTGGCCGTCGACGGCAACGACGGCAAGACGGTGGAAGACGCCTACACCAACGGGCCTCAGCCGATCGACTTGACGGACGAACTGAAGTCCGGCAACCAGCAGATCTACAACGCAATCGTTGGAGCCAAGATCGGCTCACAGATTGCCTTCGCAGCTCCCGGCAACGCCTCGGCTTCACCGGCCGCCTCTACGCAGCTGGTCGTCTTCAAGCTGCTCTCGGCCAAGGACCCGGCCCCCGTGCTGGACAAGCCCGAAGGCGATACTGTCACTCCTCCCGCCGGTCTGCCGACGGTGAAGGAAGACGACAAGGGAATTCCGCAGATCTCCGTTGACGGTGTTGCTGCTCCCAAGGAACTTATTGCCCAGGATCTCATCAAGGGCAAGGGTGCAGTCGTCAAGGCAACCGACACCTTGACCGTGAACTACGTAGGCGTGAACCTCGTGGGCGGTACCAAGTTCGATTCCAGTTACGACCGCGGAAAGTCCACCAGTTTCCCGCTCACCGGCGTAATCAAGGGCTGGACCCAAGGGCTGGAGGGCAAGACTGTCGGCTCCCGCGTGCTCTTGGTGATTCCGCAGGACCTCGCCTACGGCGCAGCCGGGCAGGGCGAAGCCAAGGGCGACCTCGTCTTCGTCGTGGACATCCTGGGCGTTAAGTAACCCCAGCGGAAAATGCAGGCACTGGCTTAGGCTGGTTCCTGACACCAATTCATCACTGACACCAAGGAGTACCCATGTCATTTGGTCAGCGTGACTTCGACCGCACCAAGCCGGAGATCGATTTCCCCGAAGGCGACGTCCCCACGGACCTCGTCATCACGGACCTCATCGAGGGAACTGGTCCTGAAGCCAAGGCCGGAGACACCGTGTCCACCCACTACGTGGGCGTTGCCTGGTCAACCGGCGAAGAGTTCGACGCTTCCTGGGGCCGTGGGGCTCCCCTTGACTTCCGCGTCGGAGTCGGCCAGGTCATCCAGGGCTGGGACCAGGGCCTCCTGGGCATGAAGGTTGGCGGCCGCCGTCGCCTGGAAATCCCCTCGGAGCTGGCCTACGGCTCCCGCGGCGCCGGTGGGGCCATCAAGCCGAACGAAGCACTGATCTTCGTGGTTGACCTCGTAGCTGTCCGCTAGGAACCAGCTGTTCTGCAGGGCGCGTCATCTCCCGGTTCAACCGGCAGGTGACGCGCCTTGCTGTTTTCCCGCTGGACTTTAGTAACGTAGCAACCGTGTCCGCATCCCGCACTGAACGACTCCTGAACCTTCTCCTTGCTTTGCTCAACACCAAGGTGGGGCTCTCACGCTCCGTGCTGCGCGAAAAGGTCTACCACGATACCGCCGGAAACGATGTCTCCTTTGGGCGCATGTTTGAGCGTGACAAGGCCGACCTCAAGCAGTTCGGCTTCGAGGTGGAGACATTGATGGACCCCAGCAGCTTCGGCGCCGATGACCCTGCCTCAGCGCGCTACAGGATCGGTAAGGACTCCAACAGGCTGCCGGAAGTGAAGCTGACTCCGGCAGAGTGCACGGTCCTCCTTCTGGCCGCCCAACTGTGGGAGCGCGCTGCCCTGGGAAATGCTGCCGCCAATGCCGTCCGTAAGTTGCAGGCCGCCGGCGGATTCACCGACGTCGAACTTCCTGCGGGGGTTCAGCCGCGGATCAAACCGGCCGGACAGGCTTTCGACGACGTCGTTGCCGCCATGCATGGCAGGCACCCCGTCCGTTTCGGCTACCTCGCCATCAGCACCGGCCGCGAGGAAACCCGCGAGGTGGAGCCATGGGGACTCGGCAGCCGCTTCGGCCAGTGGTACCTGGTGGGCTTCGACAGGGGGAGAGGCGCCAAGAGAATCTTCCGGCTCTCGCGGATGACCACCGCACTGACCTTGGTGGCGGGCAGCAGTTTTGAACCTCCGGCAGGCTTCAACGCCAAGGCTGAGCTCGCTGCGCTCAACGAGCTGCCACTTCAAAAGGCCATCCTGGATGTGGACAAAGACCGCTTGCTGGCGTTGCGCAAGAGGGCAATCGCCACTGGACACTCCGCTGACGGGGGAGTCCGTGACCGGATCCAGGTTGATTTCAGGGATCCCGAACAACTCGCCGAGGAGCTGGCGTCCTACGGTCCGCAGGTGAGGGTGGCAGAACCGGCCGACTTGCGCACCGCCGTCGTCCGACGCCTGAAGGCTGCAGAGGACTTTGGCGCCGCACCGGCAGTGAAGGTGGGGTTCCCCGAAGCGGGACGCGCACCGCGCGCCCGGAAGCGCACTTCGGAAGACCAGTTGGCAAGGATGCTGCAGTTGGTGCCGTTCCTGGTCCATCACCAGGGCCTGCATATCCAGGAGGTCGCTGACCGTTTCGGCGTCTCCCGCAAGGACCTGATCGATGACCTCAAAATCCTCATCTGTTCGGGCCTTCCCGAGGGTTACCCGGATGATCTGCTGGACATACAGTGGGAAAACGATCATGTGTATATCTCGGAGCATCTGGACCTGAACAGGCCGGTCCGTTTCAGTGAGGACGAGGCCGCCGCGTTGCTGACCGGCCTGGCCATGCTGGGGGATCTGCCCGTACTGGCTGGCTTGGCCGGCGACGAAGCCGGCAGTGCACTGGAATCTGTCACCATCAAGCTGACCGGCGCTGCAGGGCAGGCCGGCCGCTTGGCCGGTTCAGTGGCCGGCCAGTCGGTGGCACCGGACCAGTCCGAGGCCTTTGCCACCATCACGCAGGCGATCAGGGAAGGGCAACAGCTGCGTTTGCGGTATTTGTCGCTGCAGCGCGATGAGGTAACCGAGCGGGACGTCGACCCTTTGCGGCTCTATTCGATGGACAACACCTGGTATTTCGAGGCCTACTGCCACAGCAAGGCCGGAATCAGGAATTTCAGGTTGGACAGGGTGGAGTCGCTGGAACCGAATGGCCGGGCCGTGGCGGGCCCCGCACCGACCGGCCAGGACTTCCCCGCGCGGCTGTTTACCCCCAGCGACGACGACCTCCAGGTGGTGCTCCAGCTGACCCGCCAGGGTGCCGGGCTTGCCGATGACTACTACGCGGAACGCACCGCCCAACTGCCCGACGGCGGCCTGCTCGCCGAGGTGCGGTTCGGTGACGCAGGGTGGTTGCCCATGTTCGTGGCACAGCATGGCGGAACGGTACGGATCCTCCAGCCAAAGGCCCTGCAAGACAAGGCCCTCGCCTGGGTGAGGGCTGCCCTGGCGCAGTACGACTCTGCTTCCGACGCCCAGGCTGGCTAGACTACTCAGATGCCTTGGTGGTTCTGGATCCTGTTGTGGATCGCACTCGTAGCTCTTGCCCTGCTCCTTCACTTGACCTTGGGTTATCGCTTGTTCAGGAAATTCATGGCCACTGTTCATGATTTGGGCGACGCCGGGAAACGTTTCAGCAACCTTTCTCCTGCCGCGGAAACCTCCGATGTGGAGGTCGCCGAAGACCGCGCCGCACCGGGATCCGCAATTTTTGCCTCCCCGGATCAGATGCGTCATGATTACCTGACGGCCAAAGCCTTCCGGCAGGAAGTTCGCCGCCAAAAGCGTGTCCAACGCAAAGCGGAGCGGGGTCAGCCGCAATCCCTGCACGACATTGAATTCAGATAGACGTAGGATGTATCCAAAAGGAAAGGACCTCCCCACATGAGGCTCGAAGGCTGGCATCTCATCATCATCATCGTCCTGGCTCTGGTGCTTTTTGCCGCACCGAAGCTGCCGTCCATGGCGCGCAGCATTGGGCAGTCGATGCGTATTTTCAAGTCTGAAGTCCGGGAAATGAAGAAGGACGGTTCTTCAGAGGCGAAGGACTCCCAGGACGGTTCCGACGCCGTTGAAGGCAAGGTCGTGGGCCACCCGGACGCCAAGACACAGAACGTGAAGGCACAGAACACCGGCGAGACCGACGTTCCGCCCTCCAACCGCGTCTAAAGAGAAGTGGTAGAGACGAAGGGGCGCAAGGCCAACCCCGAAGCCCGGATGGCGCTTCTTGACCATCTCAAGGAGCTGAAGAACCGGCTCTTCAAGGCTGCAATCGGCGTCATCCTCGGGACAGTGGTGGGCTTCATTGTCTACCAGCCGCTCCTGGAGGCGCTGATCAAGCCGATCAAAGACCTCAATGAAAAAGAGGGTCGCGCTGCGACACTGAACTTCGATGGCGTAGCCAGTTCGTTCGACCTCATGGTCCAGGTCTCGGTATTCCTCGGCGTGCTGCTTTCGAGCCCGGTATGGATCTATCAACTCTGGGCTTTCATTGTGCCCGGCCTGCACAAGAAAGAACGTCGACTCGCGTTGTCATTCGTGGCTGCGGCGGTCCCGTTGTTTATCGGTGGCGTTCTTCTTGCCTGGCTTGTCCTGCCCAACGCCGTGCGGGTCCTGACGGATTTCACCCCCATTGGCGGTTCAAACTTCATCAGCGCCGAAATTTACCTTGCGTTCGTCCTCCGGCTCCTGCTGGCGTTCGGCATTGCCTTCCTGGTTCCGGTGGTGCTTGTTGGTCTGAACCTGGCCGGCATCGTCAAAGGAAAGCAGCTCGTCAAGAGCTGGCGCATCACCATTTTCCTGGTGTGCTTGTTCGCCGCCATGGCCGCCCCGGGCGCGGATGCCATGAGCATGTTCTACCTGGCAGCACCCATGCTGTTGCTGTTTTTCGCAGCCATTGGGGTTTGCCTCCTCAACGACCGTCGTCGTGAACGCCGCGCCATCAAGCGGGCTGCCGAGACGGAGGCCACTGCGGATATCGCCACCCCGGCCTCCGATCTGGAGAATCTCTAGACCTTGGGCCACTAGGCTTGATGCATGTCTTCGTTTCCCGGGTCTCCTTCTCCATCAGAGCGTTACCAGGCGGCAGCCCAGAGGGCGGCCGAGGCTAAAACCTATCTCGGTGCTTTCGCCGGCTCGCTCAACTTCGAGCTGGATGATTTCCAGCGCGAAGCCTGCAAGTCCCTGCAGGAGGGCCGGGGAGTATTGGTGGCAGCCCCAACCGGTGCCGGCAAGACGATCGTCGGGGAATTCGCCATCTTCCTGGCCCTTCAGCGGGGGCTCAAGGCTTTCTATACCACTCCCATCAAAGCCCTGAGCAACCAGAAGTACTCGGAACTGGCAGAAAAGTACGGTGCGGCCAACGTCGGTCTGCTGACAGGCGACACCACCATCAACGGTGAAGCACCGGTAGTGGTGATGACCACCGAAGTCCTCCGGAACATGCTGTACGCGGATTCCGAGACGCTCAGCGACCTCGGTTTCGTCGTGATGGACGAAGTCCACTACCTGGCCGACCGCTTCCGCGGTGCAGTCTGGGAAGAGGTGATCATCCACCTGCCCAGCGAGGTCCAGGTGGCATCACTGAGTGCCACCGTATCCAACGCCGAAGAGTTCGGTGCGTGGCTGGACACTGTGCGGGGCGATACTGACGTGATCGTGTCCGAGCATCGTCCCGTGCCTCTGTGGCAGCACGTCATGGTGGGCCGGGAAATCGTGGATCTCTTCGCTGGCGATACCACTTTCGACGAAATCGCGCCGGTTGCCCCGGGAGCCCAGGAAACCGACGCGCCCGATCTCTCGGAAGCCGGCGAGGTATCCAGCGAACCGAGCAATGGCCGCCGCGTCTCTTCCAAGCAAGCGTCCGCCACGAAGGTGCGCCAGGCAGTGACCGGGCCCGAATTCGAGGTCAATCCTGACCTCCTGGCCATGGCACGTTCAGAGAGCCGGATGAACATGAACGGACGGTTCGGCCACGGTGGCCGCAGCCGCCGTCGTCAGGACCGGAACCGTGACGAGCGCCAGCAGTCCGAACAACGCAGTCCTGTACGCAAGGCGAGCCGCCCGCAGGTCATCGAAAGCCTCCGGCGGCAGGACCTCCTGCCTGCCATCACCTTCATCTTCTCCCGCGCAGGCTGTGATGGTGCCGTGGCCCAGTGCGCAGCGTCCGGCCTGTGGCTCACCACTGAGCGGGAGCAACAGATCATCGCCCAGCGCGTGGACGAAGCGAGCCACGAAATCCCTGCGGACGACCTCGATGTCCTCGGCTTCTGGGGCTGGCGTGACGGGTTGGTCAGGGGCTTCGCCGCCCACCATGCCGGTATGCTCCCCACTTTCAAGGAAGTGGTGGAAAAGCTCTTCGCCGACGGCCTGGTCAAAGCGGTCTTCGCCACGGAAACGCTCGCGTTGGGGGTCAACATGCCCGCCCGGTGCGTGGTCCTGGAAAAGCTCGAGAAGTTCAACGGCGAAGCACACGTCAACATCACAGCGGGTGAGTACACCCAGTTGACGGGTCGCGCCGGAAGGCGGGGGATCGACGTCGAAGGCCATGCCGTTGTGTTGTGGCAACCCGGGACGGATCCCGCGGCAGTAGCCGGCCTGGCATCCAGGCGCACCTACCCCCTGAACTCCAGCTTCAGGCCCACGTACAACATGAGCATCAA
>Ga0308160_10006703_pt1 | contig 11647 bp, 18 predicted proteins | sample PhyFR1_FD_201036 | JGI IMG/M metagenome (GOLD analysis project Ga0308160, IMG submission 201036) | Phyllosphere microbial communities from UC Gill Tract Community Farm, Albany, California, United States - DLSLF.R1 | ecosystem: Host-associated > Plants > Phyllosphere > Unclassified | place: USA... | reverse complement strand
ACTCCACGTACGACTACAGTTATACCGGATCAGTCTCTACGTCACTCCTATCTCCTATCCCTTTCGGCCTGTAGGTATACGAAGATTCGCCCGACAATCCCGTAATAAACGATCAAACGTGCCATACCCCACTTTACCCACGTTCATAACTTGGTCTCGTGCACACATCACACGATCATCTATTTAGCATTATAGTGAACAATTACAAGAATGCTATCAACGACCACACATTACATGGTCAACCCCTCCATACTCATGCCACCACCTCAAACGACTATAATGCCATTCCCACGTAAACGAGAACAAACCTCTTCACCAGAGGATAGTGAGGAAGAAGAAGAATATCAGCCGGGTCCATCCAGTAGTAGTAAACGGGCGAAGAAGGTAGCTAGTGGAAATGGAGGTGGGAAGGGGACAAAGATGTCCAGGGAGGCTTTGAGGAAAGCCAATCATTCGTTAATTGAGAGGAGGAGAAGGGAGAAGATTAATTTCGCATTGGGGGAATTGAGGGGGATGGTACCGGGCTTAGGGGATGAGAAGGGTGGTAAAGCGGGAGAGTTCAAGCTTGAGGTATGTCAGCTTGCTCGCTTTTGATGAGCTGGACGCTGACACCCATAGGTCTTGGAACGGACTGTGGAGCACATGAAAGACCTCAAGGCCGAAATCATCGAGCTGGAAGCTAAGGTAGCTGCTTTGGGAGGGAACAAGAAGTCCACCGGAGTCAAGAGACTGACCCAAGCTACCCAAGGAAGTCAAGAGGATCACCGGTCCAAACAACGGAAGATCACTACGACCTCGACTACCCCCCCTTCCCCCTCCCTATCGCCAGAACGTCAACCTCGTCAATCCCTCATCTCTGAATCGCCAGATCCGAATGAGACGGAATCCGAAGCTGGTCTACCACCTCCTCTGACTGTCGCATCCCGATCATCTTCACATCCATCAATCACCTCGCTTCTGAATTCATCAAATCACGCCCATTCCCAGGGTCAACACAGTCATTATCGCCCTGCTGCTCCTCCCGAAGCTGCCAATCCAACTTTATACCTGCCGTTCCCCACTCCCTCACCTACCTCGCCTTTCCTTACGTACTCTGCTTCCAACACTTCAACATCAACCGCAATGGAACCTTCACCGTTCATTGCTCCCCTCAACAACTTCTCATTATTCGGAGGAGCAATTCCTTTCGACCCAAATTCCCCAGAGGTCAGTATGGGATTGAACAGGCCCCCACCGGAACTCAGTATGCCCCCACCTAAGGGAGGTGAGAAGGAGAAGAGGATCCCATCGCCGGAAGAAGCGGCCAACCTCCTACTGGCATTCTCATCACCCGATACGTTGAGACCGGTTCATGGTGGTACCCCTGTCTTTGCGCCCGCTGTAGCGGGTCGGAGGGCGACTTTGGATTCGGATGATTTCATGCTTGATGGAACTGGGATTGGAAGGGGAGGTGCACAGGTTGCGAGGGGTCATGGGCATGGGCAGTGGTCTAGGGGAATGGTGGGCAAGACGGCCAAGGATTTCTTGAGAATGTAGTGCTGAAGGAGATTTTGTAAGGACATTAGCTAAGGGAACTCAGTCCGCTCAAATACGAATGTCACGAATTATATGCATAGCATAGCATGTCGCATCACCATCACGTCGCGACATCTAAGTACCGGAAACACTAATTATATACAGATACCCATCTTGAGAGAACACTACCTAAACCTGACTGAGGGTCTGCATCTGGACGAGATCGTACTGATTGTCAGATTGCGACTTGATTCAGGAGATGATCACTTACGTAGGCCCCCTTCTTCTGCAGTAGCTCGGCATGAGTTCCCTGTTCAGCGACTTTGCCTTCTGCGAAACAGTAGATGATATCTGCTTTTTGGATGGTCGATAATCGATGGGCGATAGCGCTAGGGGTCAGCTACATCTCATGGTGCAAAAATAAGGGAGAGAAGAAGAGGACATACATCGTCGTTCGTCCCTTAGCGGCTCTATCCAAAGCATCTTGTACCACCTTCTCACTCTGCGAATCAAGTGCTGAGGTAGCTTCATCCAGAAGTAGGATTTTGGGGTTTCGAATAAGTGCTCGAGCAATTGCGATTCGTTGTTTCTATCATTAGCCCCTATCATCGGGAGATAAAAGGGGAACTCACTTGACCACCTGATAATTGAGATCCTTTGCCTCCTACTTCTGTATCAAACCCGTCAGGGAGGGACATCACGAAATCGTACTAGTCATCAGCACAGGCATTCTCAGAGGAGACGAGAGAAAGAAGGGAAGAAATGGGACATACGATATTAGCATCTTTGCACGCTTGAACCACTTCTTCTTCGGTAACTTGATCCATCGGTTTACTTGCTCCTAATTTGACGTTGAACCTGACTGTACCGGCGTATAAGGTAGGTTCCTGTGATACGAGAGATACATTTGATCGATAACTTCCGACGTTTAGGTCTTTGATGTCGATACCGTCCAATGTGACTCGGCCGATGAGGGGATCGTAGAATCGCTCAATCATTTGGACGGTTGTTGATTTCCCACATCCTGATGGGCCTACTAATGCCACACTACCATTAGCTCTGTCACAAATGGAATAGGAGGCTTACAAGGTACCAGCTGGAACATCTACTGTCAAATCACGTAGTACCCTAACGGCAGGCCTGGAGGGATACCTGAAGTGAATACCTTCCATCCTGATATGTCCTACGACCTGGCTTGTATCCAGCATGATACCCTCTGTCGACAAGGCATCGATTTCGGGTTCATTATCGAACAACCTAAACAAAGCATGTGCCGATGATCCAGCTTTAGATGCGTCCGGGACGAAATTAAAGACATTTCCAGCTTGGATCGCAGCGAAGATGACGGAGGTCAAGACGGTAAAGAATTCGTTGGTCTTGTATCGTCCGTCGATCAACCATAGACAACCAACGTAGAATACAAGGGCGATAATCAAGAATGAAATACCCTGACTTGCTGCGTAGAGGCATTGTGATTTCAGGCCTGACTTCATTGAGATTTGTAAGGGCTCCTCGAGGGCGTGTGAGTAGATTCGACCAATATCGTCCTCTCGTGTGAGGGAGGCGACAGTTCGGACAGCACCAGCTGCTTCGGAGGCCATGTGGGCGGATTTAGCGTGGATTTTCTTGAGTTTTCGATCTTTGAGAACGACGACTTTGAGTCGGATGAAACCGCCAGAAACGAGTAATGGGATACAAGCGATACCGATCAATGCGAGGACTATGCTCAGTTACTGATCCTCATGAAGGGCTTGGTGTAGACTTACGAGGACCGAAACATAGACCGATGATACATCCTCCAATAAGGGTGGTACAAGACTGGATGATAGTTCCCATAGTAGGCCCAAACAAACCCTGAACCTTTTGAGGATCTTCAGCCAAGTTGGCAGTAACAGCACCAGTCGAATTCTTTTCCTCGTCAAACCACTCGATATCGTGTCGAAGGACCGAATCAAAGGCTTTAGTCCTCAATTTGGTGTTGAGTGCTACACCAGCTCTGGAGAAATTGAATGCCTGGAAGAGAATCGAAATACCGGCGAGAATAGCAATAATGAAGAACCAAGTACTATTTGTTAGTCTAGGTCGGACTAGTTTGGAGACTTACGCATTCTGCCTCATCTTGGACCTCAAAGCTTGAGAGTCCTCAATCTGGAAATCTGAAAGAGCGTATCCGAAAACAATAGCGATACAAGGATAGACCATCCCGGCGCAGACTGCACCGATAGTCCCAGAGATATAGAACCATTTCTGATCCTTGTTCAACAACAATAATCGCTTATACAACCTCATCTGATGGGGAACAGCATCGTCCGCTGCGTCCTCCTCTTCTTTTCGAGCAGTCACATCCTCCATAGCGGCCGAAGCGAGGGACCGGCCGGTAGTCGCCCTGTTGAGACCTGGAAACTTTTCACCCATTGGTGATTCTATTCGTTTCAAGGCGGCTAGTTCTTCGGCGGTTTCAACCATTGGACTTTCGGCAGCTACGGCGCTGAGTTTTTGGTTGTTTACGAGTTGGGCGTAGGAGCTTGATGGATCGGCCAAGAGGGAGTTGTGGGTTCCTGATTCGAGGATCTCACCTCCGCCCATGACGAGGATCATATCGGCGTCTTTGATGGTAGATAATCGATGAGCGATGGTAATAGTCGTTCGGCCCTGAGCAGCTTTGTCAAGTGCGTCCTGAACGATACCTGATATTAGCTTAGTCATTTGGTAAAGGATTAGACGTACCTTCAGACTGAGTATCAAGCGCAGAAGTGGCTTCATCGAGCAAGAGGATCTTGGGGTCCGAGACGATAGCTCGGGCAATGGCGACTCGCTGTTTCTGACCTCCGGATAACAACATTCCCCTCTCTCCGACATTTGTGTCGTATCCATTGGGAAGCTTCATGATGAAGTCGTGACAGTTCGCATCGACACAAGCTTTCTTGACCAATTCAAATCTCTCTTCGTCACTTGCATTCTCCCATCGAGACCCGATCAATCCATGTTCCACGTTACCCCTGACGGAAGTAGCGAATAAAGTAGGTTCTTGCGAGACTAGACCAATTTGTTGTCGTAGCCATTTGACGTTCATAGTCTTGATGTCGTGTCCATCTAGGTAGATTGTTCCTTGGAGTGGGTCGTAGAATCGTTCAGTCAAGGCGACAATGGTTGATTTACCACTACCACTCGCACCAACTAACGCGACAGTTTGACCAGCTTCGAAAGTCGCCGTGTAATCTCGAAGAATGGGTACATTGGGTCGAGAGGGATAATGGAACGCTACGTTTTGGAAGGAGATAACTCCCTTGACGTGCTCCAAACGAAGACCTTCGTTCGAGGCAGAGTCGATGGAGGGAATTCGGTCGATGGTTTGGAAGAGCTTGGCGGCGGCACCTTGGGCTTTACTGATGGCCTGGGCTTCAGGGGCAAGCATGGCGAGGGAGAAGGATCCGATGACGACGGAGAAGAAGACGTTGATGACGATGCCAGAGTTGGCTTGGCCTCGGGAGACGAGAATACCACCGAAGAAGAAGGCGAGGGCGTACGCTCCGTAAATGGCGAAAACTGAAAGTCAGCATTTTTGGGTCTCTCTTTCACAAAGCTTTTCTGACTTACACATGATGGCCAGACCACCACCCTCTACGGGAGATCCCTTGGCCTGGACTTTACCAGAGCGAGCAACGAACTCCTTGTATTTGTCTCCGAGGACACGAGCAGTGCCGAAAGCTTGGACGGTCCTGATGGAACCGACTACCTCTTCTGCCAGAGTTCCTCCCTTGGCGACGGCGTCCAAGGACTGCTTGGATATCTTAGTCATTACCACGAACATCAGGGCCCCAAAGATCATGATAACAGGAAGGATAGAGCTGAGGGCAAGAGCGAGTCGCCAAGACCTGGCATAGGCGAGAGCGAAACCAGTGATAAAAGTTGCGATAAATGAAAAAGCGATGGGAACACGTTCGGAAGATCCATCCTGGACTAGATGACAGTCGTTCTGGATACGCGTAGCGACCTCTCCAGCACCTAGATCATCGAAGAAAGCAATCTGTAGATTAGCATTTTTCGAAAAAGATCGAAAAATATCGAAAAAAAGAAATTCACCTCTTGCCTCAAGACTGATGCTAGGTACTTCTCCCTGATCCTTTTCGAGTTGAGTTCTCCAGTGACTGACCAGATGTACATGTATAACCAAGTTGTCAAGAACATGCCGATACCGATTGCCAAAAGGTACAAGGCGTTGTGTCCTGAATCCGTCTTTAGTCGAGCTTGTGCTTCAGCTAGTGCTGAGAATGGCTCTCGTCCCTCGGATACGGCAGTAGCGGTTACTCCGAATTCGTTGAATGATTGAGTGAGTCGACCAAAGATGAGGGTCATGAGTGGTTGCGCAGCACCTGCGGCGCAGGCGAAAATGATTCCGATGACATTAAAGATCTTTTCGTACCATGTCGCGTATCGGTACAAGCCAAAGAATGAGACGGGAGGAACAGCATCTGCCTCTTCTTCCTTTTGTTTATCCTTCTTGTCCTCTTCATCCTTTTTGGATTTCCTGCCAAAGAACCCTTTCTTGGCTTTTATTTCGGATTGAGGGTGGACTTTCTCTTTGTTCGAGGAGTTAGTGGAAGAGGGAGCGAGTGGTTTCTCGTGGGATCCGGACGCGTTTCGGGATGAGGTAGCGTCGGGGGACTTTTCGTTTAGTGTCTGCGCAGAGACGGTATTGAGATTAGGGATGATATTGGCGTTACCGACTGCTGATGGGAATGGGAGACCGCTATTGATGGTTGCCCCTTCATGATTGAGCTCTTCGCGAATGACATTGTCAGGCGAGGCATTTGGATGGGTATCAGCACCGCCATCGACGATAGGATCGAGATGGTGGGCTGTCTTATTCTCCCCGAGAGGAACAGACATGGTGAGAGGGGTGTTTCCAGTGAGTGCAATGTCGAAGGTGTATTTGCGCGATTCTGAAATGTGCGTGAAGCAGATGAATCGAAGGCGAGGTATAAGATATGATACGTTAGAAAGAAAGAGAAAGGGGTATTATAGATATCAAGTATCGTGCCAGACAATCTACACGCTGGTAAATCGCCCGGCGCCCGAAACCGGTTCCGCGGCTCACGGCTCACGCGTCGCGGCTCGGCTCGATACTCGGCCAGCTTAATCAATCCATGCATAGGTTTACACTCCTTTGTGCCCGGATGACCGGATGGCAAGCGAGTTCTCACGAATCATGCTCTGGGACTGTTGCTTTTTGCCTGTTGAGCTTCTTATGCCCACTGGTGTCGTGTTCGAGAACATCGACGATCTTTGAAAATAACATCATACGAGTAATTAAGGTTTCCTTGGCGCGTCCCCTGTGTGTGTTCCGATGGAAGTATCAGGCACGCGCCCCTGTTAACTGTGATTCGTCTACTGAAGGCTTGGATAGCTCGCATACGTTCGTCTATACAAGCTATAATAAGATGAGAGGTATGCGTCGGGTATGGTCTCGTAGACGGACGTAGAGCGAGAGGGATCTGTTTGAACCGCGACGAGGACCTCGCATGGGTCGGGTCGGGTGCGCTCGCGAGTGTATGATCTCTCGTCTCTTTCTTTGTCTTGCGGGGCTGCGCGAGCAGACTCTACAAGCATTGTCTGAGGTGACGGCTGAGATACTTAGAAGCCATGACATCCGCTTCCATTGCCTCGGGTGTGCTACTAGTCAAGCCTGAAAAAAGGTGCAATACGATGATATGTCACGTGGTTTACACGCGAGATGTGCCTGACGAGTGACGCTCCTATTGACAGTGGTGATCTAACCTTACCTATACTCGAATTCAGTCAAGCAAGATGAGCCGTAGGGATAGAGAAGTGGACGAGGCTGCTTGTATGTCGGGTCAAATCCACTAGGACCGCCGGGATGGAACTGAGCTGACTGTCAGTGCTCAAGCTCTATGGTATATCCTCCCTCAATCCCGACTCGTGGGAGGATGTAGATCACGACAAGGAAGGACCATTAGCTGGGACATTGACCTCTCAAGACGGTGGTATGGCCGAGGAGAATGATCCGCTAGGTATTCGTGGGAAGCTATCAAAGTGAGTCAGCTATACCGAGTTCGAGCTTAGCTGACAAGTAGGACGACAGGACTGGATCTACAAACTCGTCAGTCCACCTTTTGACTTCCAAGCTGGCACTGATCAGATAGGAGCAGCAACATCCCTCTCATCGAAATCTTTCGATGCAAAGACATTCTTATCGGCCCATCATCCCGATGCATCGTACAATGATCTACGGAAGGGGATCTCACACTTGGAGAGAGCTATCGAGAGCCGTAGTGAAGCGGTAAGGATCTTGGTTGAAGAGAACTTTGATCGATTCGTCGCTGTGAAAGCATCTTCCGAGAGTATGTTCATCACGCCCTCGAGCGGTATGAGGAAGACTGACGTGTAGTCGTGTATAAGGATATGAAGGTTGGTTTCCTGGCGGATGACACGGACCATGGAACAAGGGAACTGAGGGAGATCTGCAAAGGTCAGCATATCACTGGAAATGAAGGACCGAGCGCTGATAAGTAGTGGCGGGCCATCGAGCAGACCAAGTCTTCCTTCCAGTCCTCGAGAATGCAGTGAAGGCTCAGAAGCTCCGGTCGACGCTAGGCGTGTTCGAGAAATCCAAGTTTCTCTTCAATCTCCCCGGACAGCTCATGGACTCTATCAACGTCGTAAGTCCACCCTGCCCGTTGTAGTCTAAGCTAAGAGGCAGGGAAAATACGACCAAGCGATGCGAGATTACAAGAAAGGTTCTTTCCTCAATTCCAGCAAATCGGCCCAACTCATCCCTGGACTTCCGGCAAATACCCCAGCCCAAAAGGCTCAGCATAAGCGTGTTTTTGATAAAGTGTGGAGCTCTGTCGAGAGGATCATGAGTGAGATGAAAGTGAAATTGGATAAGGCATTGAAGGATCATAATAGGTCTGCAGAGGAACAGGAGAAGACTATCGAGTGAGTCATCCCGAAATTCGTGAGAGGAGTAGGAAAGGTAGCTGACGTGTAGGATACTAATTGAATTGGAGGGATCTGATGAACCCGCTTGGACGTATTTGGAGTATCAGCATGCTCGTATATTGGATACAATGCGGAGCATGCATTCCAAGTCGCTCGAAAAAGTCAAGCGTGAGATTGTCCTGTCTCCATGTTGGGTAATGCTGAGAATAGTGGCCACGAGGATATGCGCCGAACAACCTTCAAGCTCGAATTCGCACGTTGAGTCATTGAAGAAACAACTCGCTATTTCCCAGTATTACGTACATCCTACCAACCGTAAGCCGTCCACTCTCCCATTTGGCTTTTCTGATGAGTAGCCACTGCGGTAGAGGTCGCTTGGTTGGAGATTGATAAACTTGTTAGAACCCAATCTGACTATATCGCCAGATCCCTCACTGGATTCTGGAAGATCGCCAAAGCCTGCATGGATGGCAAGTACCGCAAGGTCCGCCCTTCACCTGTGTATCGTTTGCATGATATTGACAAGTAGCGAGACCAATCAGGGATCCTAGCTCCCTCTCGACGTCCTGCCTCGACCTGTAAATCAATGGCATTAGAAGTCATTAAACTCTACATCTCCCTCCTCTCTACTTTCTTTACCCTCTCGGACCCATCGATCCCTCCAAAGGCAAGTGAGGAGGTACCATCCTTCGTCCCTCCCGGTACTACGGTATTAGCCGCTTGTCACTTTGCTGAGAGATTGGTCGAGGACGTTAATGAAGGAATTGGGGAATTGATGGGTGTTGATATTGGTTCAGAAGCTGGAAATGGGTTGAGGAATATGTTGGATTCATTGAAATGGAGGATGCAAGAGGTTATATCGGTATTATTGGCCAGGGGTATGTTTTCCTCCTTTCTAAACGTTCAACGCGATTGGGCTAATGGTAGATTCAAAGAACCTACATTTCCTTGAAGACTGGCAATCGATCCCTAACCAAAAAGGGACAACCCGATACCTCGAACTCATGAACGCATTTCAACTCCGAATCTTGACGTCCTCGCGGACAATTGGGGCCAAGATCGAAAAAGAGAGGGAGAGAGAGAGGGAAGTACTTCCTACGAACCACCGGAAGAGGATCAAAGAATCGTTTGTCGAGAGTTTATGTTTCTTGTTTGATGGGATACTTAGTGGGGCGATGGCTAGTCCTCTACCTAATAATCGACGGCCTAGTAGGGTATCTGCCTCGAGGGTATTGACTGTTAAAGATATCGTACGTCTTTCTCTTCCTCTTTTCCTTCCCTGTTCTTCCTCTTTCCCCCTTCAACCTATCACAATTCTCACATTAGCAAACCTTTGTCGATGAGATATCGAAGCTAACACCCAGGAAACGCGATTACTAGTAACCCTATCCAAATTCCATACCCTAAAAGAATCAACCCTCCCATCCCTCCTCTCGGCAGCTTCAAAACAATTAGACGCAGATCTCTCAAATGACCGAGAAACTCTATTACAGGTGATTGATAATATGGATCAACTAGTCTTTGAGGAGTTTATCAAAAAGCGTTCGAGGGGGTTGGTGGATGTTATGGAGAATGGGATCCTGAGGGGTGGAGTGGATTGGTTGAATGCTGGGAAACCTACTGGTGAGTCAAGGGCGAGGCGCGAGAGGAGCGAGTACCGAGTAGAGGTGTTCGAGAGAGCCAGCGAGCGAGTCGAGCGGGTCCCATGTAGACTCGTGGTGAGAAGGGGATGAAGAAGGAAGAGAAAAGAGCAAAGAGGAAAGGGAAAAGCTAACAACCAGAAGTCCGACCCTATATGCACAAAACAATCTTAATGCTAGTCGAGGTTCACGCAAAAGTAGGAGATACAGTCCCCACCTCTGCGAATGGACTTGTGAACCGGGTTCTCATTGCGCTGGTTACGAAAGTGACTGAGGTGGCGCTTAGGTGTTTTCAGCAGGTACCTAAATATGGGACTGGGGGGATGTTGATTGTGAGTCTTGCTTTCCTCTTTGCCTGTCTTCTCCTCCCTCCACCTCTTCTTTTCCCTTCCTCTCTCGAGGGTACTGTAGAGCTGCTCGCTAACGCTCGCTCGCAGGCAACACTCGAAATCGAATTCCTCCACCAATCCCTAAACCCCTACGTAACCCCAACGGCAAACGACACCTTATCAAAGATATACGATACAATCTCACAAGCTTATCGAAGACAGAAATCAAGTGATGATTTCCATAGAGAGTTGGAAGGGTTGAAAAAGTTGTTGGGAGAGTCAAGGAAGGCTACGGGGTTGGAAACTGTTTGTTTTAAAATTAAAAAGGATCGGGTTGGGGAGTTGAGAGAGGGCAAGTGATCTTAGTCTGCAATAGCGGACTCGTCGCAGAGGTTAGTGTTTTTCATTCTGGGGGACTTGCGCCGGATCAGTACAAATATGGACTAAGGAGGAAATGTTGTATTCAATCCGATCAATGAAGATTCTGCATATGTATACTATTCCCGTGGAACCTACTTGGCCATCTCAACAGCCTTAGCAGCAGCCTCATCCAATCCATCAAACGCATAGATCTTTAATCCAGATTCCTTGATCATCCTAGTAACTTGTTAGCACACATCTTCAAGTGTATACACTCAAAAGGGAAGAAAGGAAGAAAAGACCCACTTCTTAGCTTCGGCCTCTTTGGTACCCTGCAATCGAACGACTAATGGGATAGTCATTTCAAGTTCCTTGGTTGCTTTGATAATACCCTCAGCAATGACATCACATCGCATGATACCTCCGACTGTTCATTAGTCTTATTCTGTGGAGATAGATGAAAGGGAGGGGACTTACAGATGTTTACGAAAATTGATCGGACGTCTTTTGAAGTTAGGAGGAGTTCGAATGCTTTCTTGACGGCATCGGCGGTTGCTCCACCACCAACGTCGAGCTGTGTGTTAGCGAGCGATAGCGAGCGTGATAACGAGTGGTAGCGACAGCCATAGGCGTACAAAGCGGTCGGAGTAGGGAATGTCAAGAGCAAAGAAGGAGGAGAAGGAAAAGACGTACGAAGTTAGCAGGAGATCCACCGTGTAGGTTCAATACATCCATAGTAGCCATGGCAAGACCAGCACCGTTGACTAGACATCCGACATTACCATCTAGCTTGATGAAGTTTAGGCCGTACTGCTAGTCAGCTTTCTTATCTTTTCATTT
>Ga0308160_10006702_pt1 | contig 11650 bp, 8 predicted proteins | sample PhyFR1_FD_201036 | JGI IMG/M metagenome (GOLD analysis project Ga0308160, IMG submission 201036) | Phyllosphere microbial communities from UC Gill Tract Community Farm, Albany, California, United States - DLSLF.R1 | ecosystem: Host-associated > Plants > Phyllosphere > Unclassified | place: USA... | reverse complement strand
CGTGATGATAGTCCCCTGGTTCGCGGCCGATGGTTTCGGCTCAGCAGAACCAGACCCGCTAGGGTTCACAAGCTCCCCTCTGCTGTAATGCGCTCTGCAAATTGAACCGCAATTGAGCTACTCCTTAATCCACTCGGGCAACAGAGCAGCGCTAGACTCACTTCCATCCGATCGCCTCGGACTCGGTCTTCGTAACGACGTTGACCCGGCTTACGAAGCTGATACTTGCCAGCGCTTCACCCCTAAATCCATAAGTATGCAACGACTTGAGATCGGAAAATGCCCTCAGCTTCGATGTGGCGAATCGCTTGCACAGCAGTGGCAAGTCTCTTTTCTGTTCCGAGTAGCATTTCCCATAGTTTGCGATCAGTCGAACCGTCCTATTCCTGTCCTTAAACTGAGAGGACAGTACCACTGACCCTGATCCCGTGACCATTGTCTGCTATGATCATGCTCTTCAGTCCTCCATCCTTGGTTGTGACCTTGATGCTTGTGCTGCCAGCGTCCAAGGAGTTTTCTAGCAGCTCTTTTATTGCGTTCGAAGGACGATGGATGATCTTCAATTGCAGATTATATTCAGCAAGCGTTATCGTTACGATCGACGGTGTCCCGTGCGTTGCAGTGTGCTTCTCACCTCGGCAGCCGCAATCTTGTTCACAACGTCCTCGCTCAATTGACGAATCGGTCTTGGCCCTGGAACCGGCTGTTCCTCCAGCTCTTGCGTATCCATGATGGAGATCGCCGATCTGGCATGCCTTTCCGAGCCTTCTGGGAGATACACAAGGCAGTCAAGCGATCACCCATATACGATTAGGATTTGTGTACAATGTCAAGGTCGACTCACTCGAATATGACCTCGACCAAGGTCATGGAAATTAGCTTCCGCGCCCCGCTCGACCGACCTGATTCCGATCTCAGCGATCTCGCCTCCACATTTGAATGTGACGAAGCTAGAAGAATCAGGAAGAGGCACCGTTGCGATTTCTGTCCATATTCCAAGCAACAACCTTCTGCCCCTTCACCAAAACACATTTGCTCCTAGAGTGTCCGCCTCGAAGTTCTGACCTTGTCTCCCAGATTTCAGCCATTGAGCGGAACAGGGCGAAGCTTTTGCAAACATGATCAAGGTAGGCCATACCGAATTCGTCTGATTTCAGATCAGGAATCCTAATTTGAACACAACGTTTGCCCAAATCGATAACTCACAGATCTGGACCGTCAAGAAAGATGAGCAGGCCGCTAACAAAAAGAAGCCAAAGACGTCCGCGGCACAGGTCCGGGTACAAAAGGGTGAGTCAGCTCGCAACTTGACCTTGATGGACAATCAGCTCATACCGTTCTCGTTCGTCTTAGACCTGACCGAGCTCGACCTGCCGCCGACTATGAAGACGGACTTCCCAGACCCTGCCAACTTGCTGTTCTTCAAGATCATCCTCAACCCAGACGAAGGTGAGCAGTGCGGATACGTTCGATCAAGCTACAGCTAAGCCTTAAACATGCGTCCCAGGTTTTTACAAGGGAGGCTCTTTCAACTTTACTGTCACTATCTCACCAAACTATCCTCACGAAGCACCAAAGGTTAAATGCACTCAGAAGGTAAGATGAAAAGGAAGATGCGCAAGGTCTGATCTCCAGGCTCACGTTATTTTCTAATTGCTTACTGCAGATCTACCACCCCAACCTCGACCTAGAGGGTAACGTCTGCCTTAATATTCTTCGAGAAGACTGGAAACCGGTACGCATCTGCCCTGTTCCCTCGTGCGTTCCTCCGAGTCACTTATGCATCGATTCATTCAGGTTCTGAGCTTGAATGCCGTGCTGGTCGGTATGCAATATCTCTTCCTGGAGCCGTAAGTGTCGCAAGACTCAATGCGGTTGGGTTCCACAGTTAACAGAGAATACTTCTAACGCAATAGAAACCCTGACGATCCCCTCAACAAAGGTCAGTGGCTGTGAACGAAACGACCCATAAGTTCATTCGCTAAACTTTCTGTTACTGTTCGATAGACGCGGCTGAGGATCTTAGGAGGAACCGGGATACTTTTGCAAGGAACGTTACCAACTCTATGCGGGGTGGTAGTGTCGGCCGAGAATCCTTCGACAAGGTCCTGGCATAAGGCGGTGGCGCTCGCTAGGTGACATGTCTTTCCCATAAAGGCGCAATCTGGTAATGTCTACCAGGACGCCTTCTCCTCCTCCCCTTCTTCCCCTTACGATCGCCCAGGCAATATCATGCATCGTTGTACAGCATAAATACACACATTTAGACTAAGTGGGTCGGACCAGGGAAACTGCTCATTGTGCGATTCTGTCAGCCTCATTGCTATTGCTCGTCGTCCATCTATTTATCTATCGTCATCTCTCTGGCCTGAGACTTTGCGCGAACGACCGATACTTTTCGAGGGCGTGAAATCGGTTAGACAATTGGATTTTGTAGTCATATATTCGCCTTCTACCTTCTTTTACATCTGGTTTCGATTTGCATGACCATCAATCAAAACATATAGCCTCATCATGTCCGGACGAGCCCCTCAACAACCTCTCGCTATTGGCTCCGGCCCTCAAAACCCCCTCACCTGGTTCTGGCGGGATCAGGTCGTTAACCCGGAACACCGAGCCGGAAACATCAAGTCAGTCTTAGCCTGACCAACCATATTTCTGCTATCCTGCTAACCGAATATCCACGTGGCTTATGTAGCATCGCCATCGGTGTTACTACCTTCGCTCTCGGTGTCATCGCCGTCAGGAACTTTGGCGGAATCCTCGTACCCGGATTCTAGGTTCGCATTCGCGCACCATCAAGTCGAAAGGATTGAATATAGGTTCGAGGAGCCTCGGAGTCGGATTCAGGGAGGAGATGGACTGGGGGAAAAGGGATGGATGAATGAAGAGCGGGTAGCAACAAGAGCCGAGCTGGCTAGCCATAAGCCGATCTGGCTTTGTACCAAGTATTGACACGATGACAACGAATTCTCACATACTCACATAAACCGCATAAGGGGGCCTGAGCTGAATGGGTCGGTATGGATCCGAGACTGGTCTCCGAAGAATGCTCAAGATGAACGCACTGAGTTGGATGATGCATGAGGTCAGGGGACCTTCCAAGATCATGTTTCATGCGGGACGGTAAACGGAAGATAGGGTGAGGTCTTTGATTATGATCGGGCGATCGCAGTCTGTTTGGAAAATGACAGACGAATGGTACGACAGCCGACCGAGCATCAGACAGCTTCGGGCAACCTTGATCGTTTGCTTTGTGATCGCCATGCTTCATGCTCTGCATACTACAAAAATTCCAGCCCGATCCCAACACCCAGCCCTCGCGCCCAGCCCTCACCCTTTCGACCGACGAGCGGCAATGCAACGTTCAGCTCTATCCTGATTGGATCCAGTCTGTATAGCAGTCCAAACCCGGCGCTCAAATTGGGCGACGTGAAAAGCTTGTTGACGTTCGCACCAAACGTTCGCTCTGCCAATCCAAGAAGGCGACTTTAGCGTGCCACTGTCAAGCTTTTCCTTTCCGAATGGTACTCACGACAATCCCAGGCGGTCACACGGCCGGTGTTGATGAATCCATGCAATTTCAAAGGCCACTCGGGCCTGCCGGGAACAGGGGCAAACACAGACATCCCGGTAGCGAATGCGAGATCCCCTCCAAGTGAATCATCTGCGTCAGGAGGATTTTGGCCACGTGAGCCGTGCTGCTACGCGATGTGAATTGCTGAGAGGGCGCCCCATATGCTTACGACCGTCTCTCAGGCCCATACCACCAATTCTCCAGCCTCGCACGCTGTTGGGTCCACCCAGAAAGACTCGATCAGGGAGAGCGGTCTTGCCCGAAGATGATAACGGCACTGATATTGTCAATAGCGAAGCGATCGAATAATGCTAGGGACAAGAGAGGTCGTTAGATGCTAGCATGCTAGATTGGGAGATACGGAGTCAAACCCACCCAGCCAGAGCCAGGCCATATCACCCTAGACAGTTGAGTCTGAGCCGTGCTTTTGAAGAAATTGGCAGACGGAGAGCTACCTGGCAGACCGGCGAGTTCCTACGCCGCCATTCAAGAAGTGTGCGCGAAGTTCAGTGTAACCCGATTCGAAGAATGGCTTTAGACGATTGGTGACGCACATGTGAAACCTTGACCAAGGATCCCCGCGAACCTGTCCAGGCATCATCCCGAGTATCTCTCGTGTACGTATGTACTAAGCTGGCTTTCGTTGAGGGATAAGCGAGCTCTCGGATACTGTGTTCGAAGAGACATTTCGACAAACATCAGTAAGGCGGCTCAGACTCAGGACATCGACATCAGGCTTACGAGATCGACGCCTTCGGCGTGAGATTACCGATTTCTCGGTTGACGTATTCGTACATCAAATCATGGCTTCCCCAAGGCGCTTGAGCCTGAGTATGCACCGTTGTCAACGTCAAAATATCGCAACGGTAGGCGTGCATAGCATGAACTAACGCTGATCTTGGCTCTAGCTCCTTCAGATCGCTCTCGGTGCGCCGCGAAAGCAGTGTTGTCTCGATCCAGCGAGAATGCCGAGAGAGAAAGGTTCAACAATGGGGATGCCAGAAGCGGTGTCGTGAACAAAAGCTGTAGACCGAACGAATATGATTAGGATCGTCAGCAACGACTCGACACAATGTAACGTAGTTGTGGTTCTACGTACCTGATAGGCCGATTTCGTCTTCGTTCCATAGGTGGCATTCAACTCAACTGTCTCCGCACCTCCAAATACATTCCTTAATCTGGCTGTAGCATTCTGAGCGATAGTTCATCCTGCTCAGCCACTCCAGCCCTCGCGCAATCACTTGCTTCAGATGATGATGCATAGCCACTTACAGCTCCGCCCTCTCCACCTCCAATTTCAGTGCCCCCTTTCAGGAACAGCCGGCCTTTCTCCCTTACCCCGAGAATCATATCAACATCCCCGACTGCGCCACCTTCCGCTGGCTGAAATTTCACCTCGATGTCGTCATGGAAGATGTCGAATCTTCTCAAATGTGCAGTCAACGCCTTTGTTGTAAGGAGGATTTCATGGAGAGTCTGAGGAGGATGAGGTGAAATCGAAGCTGTGCCGTCTTGTGTTGAGATAGGCGCGATCGCAGGATTCAGCCATGGGATCGACAAAGAAGAGGTTGAGATAGGAGAGATGAAGGGGCTGATTAAAGAGGAGAGGAAGCCGGGCCGAGTAACTTTGGGAGGATTGGGGATTCGGATGGACGAGATGTGGAGCGGATGGTCCATGGAAGTTTCGACCTAGAGTACGGGGCCAGGTACTTCAGCTTGAATTTGACTGTCTTGCTGCGGTACCGAGCAGATGCTGTCGCGCAACTCCGACTTACTACTTCATGTAGCCTCTTTTGCATCTCTTCATATTCTCCCCTCAATTTGCGCTGGAATTCCTCCTCCTGCCATTGCCTGACCTCTTCTCCTTGGGATTCTATTCCGAAGCGGCGTGTTTAGCTTTCTTGGCTTGAACAAGTTGTCTCATGTTGCCGCTATTCAGGCTCACCTCGGCGGAATGCTGGTTCCCTTACATCACGGAAGATATTACTCGCCAGAGGAGCCGAAAGTCCAGGCACTTCGCTTCGGGGCTGATGTATGGGTAAACCCAAGACATCATGAGATTAGCAGATGCCAGTAAGATTGTTTAAGCGAGTTCATATTGCTCACCTGGAAGCCAATATCGACGTCTACTTCCTCGACCGTAGCCGACTTGTTCTCCTGAGCATGAGGGTCCATTTTGAAAGCCTGAAGCGATGATGTAGGCGACTGCGTGCTACCTCAGGCAAGAAGCGTGCCACTGTCGACAGCAGCAGATTTCGCTAATTCTGTCATATTCACCCCGTCGCTTGATATCTGGACTTGGGATGCTAGGCCTAGCTAGCTCCGTGTGACTAAGGGTCACGTGACTACGCCGATCCGCGTCGATCACCGATCCCGGAACAGGCATCGATCGGTTGCGCTCAATGCTCTCTGGCCTCTTGTCGAGGGTCGAAGAGAATATCTCTCCAGCCTTTCGATAATTCCTAAAAGCACACCTCCGCCGTCTAGCGAATTCAATCAGGCTCCCTTCTCCAGTCCGAGAGCGATGCATAACGAAGAGCGCCAGAGGAGCAGGACATAGGGAATTTGGGAATCTGATGGTACAGCGACATCGAGTCCGTGTTGTTACATACAGAGAGAAAGCCATGAGTCGTCGTGACCACATGATCTGGCCGATGTCAAGAAGCGAGGCTGATTCACTCTCCAACCCTGTAAGCCACCATAGCCTAAGGTGAGGAGACAAGCCCAGTCATGAGCTTCGCAACTTTCGCACAGTCTGACAGGAGTTCCTCAAAGCTCACCTCCATTTTGTGCACGTTCGTACTGAAGCTTCTGAGTCTGACTTGCTCCACCTTGCCTTTATCGATAAGGTGAGGATCCGCGTCGTTCCATTTTTCTGGCAGGGCCAAAGGATCTTGGGTTGAGGTATAGGCGAGGAGAGTGAAAGAGCCTGTGACAACATGGGATTGAGGATCGTTAGACAGCAACAAAGAGATACCTGGATCGCGGGTTTCTGTCTCACATTCCTCCTCCAGCACAGGCAAGAAAGTAACACTTGCTGTGATTTGCTTCATGATCTCTCTGATCTCGACTTGGACCTCTTTCTCTGTCTTCTCCTTGGGTTTAGATCCGGTGGCAGTAGCTGTTTGGAAGAAAACAGGCGGTCAGTGAGCAATCAGTGCGTTGGGTGAGGAAATCGGGATCAAGTGACAGGGCGACCTACCGCCTCCCTCCGCAGCCCCATTCGAGTCTCCCTCATCCTCCGTGATAATATCGAATTGCCATCGCTCTACAGTCTCCATCGTCTCCTTTGACGTGATAGCGAGTACCAATCTGGTAATCGTCTTCTGCATCAACCATTCTGCGAAGAATAAAGGACCAATCTTCAGCTCGAAAATCCGGCTGCGAAATGAACCCGTCGATTTCAGAAGTACCATGTACTTGTTTGAGAATCGTTTCTAGATATCCCTTCAATTCTTCGTCGGCGGTAATCAACATCGGCAACCCATACTTCTTGACCATTCTGTGAAAAGAGGAACAGTGTCAGAGTTCAGATTCTACCTCTTCTTGTTCCGTCTTCGCAAAGCTCTTATCATTATAGCGGTGGTACACACCGGAAATCATCAGGAGGATAGATGCTCCTCTGGTATAAGATACTGTAGCAATGGCAAAACCGGGAAGGCGTGAGAATCACATTAGCATCATCGAGATATCAGGGAGTAGAACGGAGAGCTAGGGGTTGGTGCGGGGCTCGCCGATGCAGAAGAGGTGAACACTCACCTGTTCACTGAATACTCGAAGAATTCCGTCACGATCTGTAAAGTCACCGGGAAAAGTTCTTAGCCAAATGATCTATCCAAGATCTAGGTTGTGCGCGTAGGACATTCTTGCCTGAAGTCAGACATAGGTAATCACCTACCTTGGTAGAACCCTTCAGCGAGATGGCCTGGTTCGTCCTGGTTGCTTGCTTCATCGCCATCTTGACAATTTCTGAACGCCCTGCTTATCTGATTGAGGATTCGTGCGGACTATGGTATCTGTGGAATGTGCGACTTTCCGGTTTTGGGCTAGAGACTCAGGAACTCAAGAAGTTTTTCAGATTCTGTGTTGCTCTGGAGGCTGCTGATGTGCTCTATAGTGTACTTCGTCCTCTTAGCTGACATGACCGTTCAGTAGCAGCACGTTGATGGAAAGAGCAATGCCGTTCGAGCGGAACGTTGCCAAAGTGCTTGGAACGCGAAAAAGTAAACAAAACGAATAAACAACAAACAGACTTTGCCGCGGGCAAACGACCTAGGAAGATCAATTACAGATTCACAGAAGCTTGCTGTAAACGTGGTCATACATCTCAGGGCATAGCACGCAGCATTCTGCTGGCTCTGACCATGTCAAGGACTTCTTGTCGAAAGACGCACTTGCATTCAGTAGAGAAGAGATCCGCCGGAGGCGTGAAGATGGTGCAAATGCTTCGTGTCTCCGCGTGACCCAAAGTGATCCAAAACTGCCCAATCCAATCCTTGATCAAAATGTTCCGAAGCTTACTTCGTACTTCCTTTCCATTAAGCGCTCGTGAAGCACATTCCAGAATAGACATGTTGCTGATGCCTTGTCACGCAGCGGTCGACGCTCCCTGCCAGAACTCAAAGTGCTAATTGTCCACCCCAATACCCAGGTCTCATGCCATTCCGATTTCTTTTCCTCACAGCATCCCCATCTACGTACAACCCGCTCTCTGACGTTCGCACTCTTGCGCTTTTGACAACCCCTAACTGAAGATCTAGCAACACGGTTGCTGATCAATCTAGTGGTGGTGGCCGGCGTTTGGGTCTCCCTGGAAGTTCATCCTGATTCGGAGACGTGGCCATCAGTTCCGCGTCCAAATAACTATTCGAACCATCAAAGACCTACTTGTAGACACACCCACACTCGGGGCATCTGTGCTTCTCCAACTGGTTGTCCAAGCTGTATCGGATAGCCGTTATCAGCGATCTTGTCCCGCTCTGAGCATGGCCGACTGATAGTCGAACTCACCTCAACCAGATAGTGTCGTGAGAGTCGGTGGGGAAACCGGTACAACCGATTTTCCTCTCGGGGAACTGAAGTGCAGGAATTGATGAGAAAGGCGCGGGATTAGTATCTGGCCGCTGTGTCTTCGATTGAGTGATTGGTCATCGGTGGAAAAGCCAGCTGTGCGATCTACTGCTTGGGATCCAAGGCGAATCCTCGCGCCCTTCGCGCATAAGTCTAATAAGACGGTTGCGCTCGACTTTGGCTATTGTCGTTTGGATCTTCTGCTGGCGAAGCATGGTAGCGAGATCACTTTCCCCTCAATACACCGCCAAATCGGCATTCACAGGGGGTTTTGAACACGCTGCATGTCCCCCTCCTATTTCTTTGCAATCCATGGCCGCACCAAGCCGATACCTTCATCGAATTTCATCCTCGACGGAACTTCCACCTTGACCCGGAAAGCCCGCAGATAAAGCCACTCACCAAACTGTAAACAGAGATGGGCTCCTTCATCGTTCCCAACCTCTCGACCTTCAAAGGCTTCATGTCAAAGACATCGACACCGTCGAGTTTACCGAGGAGCTCGAATCGCTCGAGACCGGTGGCTTGGTTCTCGCTGTGATTTCCGAAGAGATAGGTGCAGAGGGGGTGATAGGTGCGTTGAAGGTCGGGTAGGTGGAAGTTTCGCAGACAGTGGCGAGAAGGAAACCATAAGAACAAAAACCGGCAAAGACAAGCGATTAGCCGCCTGATCCCGAATCTTTAGGGATACGGTGTTACGTACTCAGTAGGAACTTGACCAGCGGGGGACCCCTGTTTTGCATCCAGAGATCATCCAAAGGAGATTTCCCATCAATCCAGGCGACAGATTAGGTTGACATTCCAAAATCACGATAGGCGGCGAGGTTCCAGTGCAGAGCCAATTGATGCAGGCATAGAGGAGCATCGCAATGTAAACGATCGACCACGAAGCCCGATGCCAATTTTGCGTGAAGGCATGACAGGCATTCGTAATTCAACAGTATCCAAGCGAGACGGTTGTTGTGTATCACGCCGAGTTGCCACATCGCAGAGGTACCAGTCGTACCGTGCATTCATTGGTGTGGATTGAGCCGCGAAAAGATCGTGCGTGTGCGAAGATAGGTGTCAATAGGCGCGGATATGATCAACGCAAGGACGACGAGGCCGGACGGGCATTCATCCATTGAGGTAGTTTGACGTAGAGATGCGAGGGATTCCAGGTGGTAGAGTAAGATAGAAGCGGGTATGGCGAGGAAGCAAGCGCATAGGGGGAATGCCATCCATAGAAACCAAATGCAACGACATATGCGCAAAGTCGAGCCGAATAGAGAGATGTAAAAGAGTTTGTACTTATGTCAGCTCTCTGCATTGAGATTCGGCCGTCGAAATCTCTCTCCGAAAGCCCAAACGCACCTCTCCCTGAAGAGTTGGGGGTCCGTGTCCAGCCTTCAAACCGGCCGAGACGGAGAACGCCCTGACGGTCGAGGTCGAGACGGCTCGGAAAGCGGTGGGTTTTGCGACAATCGACCTGAAAGCTTGAGCAAACATGATGGGCTATAGCTCGATGATAAGACGAGGCCTATGTTGAGGCAGAACAGGCGGGGGATGCGAGCTCGACTCGATCGTACACCCGACATTACTCTGATTCGACGTGATCTGGTTCGTTCGGAGAGAACCGCCTGTCAGAATCCTGGGTCTTTGTGGTTGAGGTCGTTTCTACTCGCTTTCTCACGCGTTTCCTTCATGACACCGGGGTGGGCTCGGACTCTGTGTCAACCGTATTAGGTAATGCATTGTTGACCATTCATCATCATTAGCTCATGCGCTCATGAGATCATTCAGCGATCAGCAAGCTTGAGCAACTCGGGACAGCATACCGGGAGTTCTAGCCTTTGCTCTTGCGATCACTGCTGCTAGCTGCTGTAACGTTGCTTCATCTACTTACGCCAAGATCTACAGTGCATTACACCGTAGACTTGATACCAAGCCCGAACCCTTCCACGAACATCGCTCATATTCCCTAGCCATGCCGCTCAATTACAATAAGTGGGACAAACTCGAAGTAGGTTCATCCTTTTGTCCTTATCGAAGCTTCGTTTTCTGACATATTAACGCTGTTATACCTATCAGCTATCCGATGACTCGGATATTGAGGAGCATCCTAACATCGACAAGCGTAGTATGATCAAGTAAGGGACTTGTCCGTAACATATCTCTATATCCAGGTCGGAGCGCTTACGGACACCATCTATTCAGCTGGAAACGTCGAGACATCCTCGAGAAGCGAGAAGCTCGACGTTCAAGGATTGCGCACTATCAAGCCGAGACTTCTCTTAACAATGTCCTCTACCCTCGACTTGTCACGCTCCGGAAGTCTCTTACCACCGCTGATACTACATCGACATCTGGGGCAGAATCAAAACGACCAAGAGAGATCTTCTCCCAGCTCGTCGAACAACTCAAAACAAGCCCTAGCCCGGACAAGCCTCCCACTGGACACGAGAAACAGCCTACATACGATGACATGATTCTAGATCTCCTGTTGCGGATATACGCAGCGTCGAAAGAATCTCTCGCTCCTCGTCTGGCGTCAATGTCGGACAACGAAGCGCAGGAAGAGGCTTGGAAGGATAGTTTGGTAGACGAGCTGAAGAAGCATGAGGGGGAGTTGTTAGAGCGGAACAACGAATTGAGAAGTCTAATTGAGAAGGAAGAGAAGGAACAGGAGAGCAAGATCACAAGCGAGGACATTCGGGAAGGGTTCTCCTCAGGGGTAAGTCGGCACGAACCAAGAGTTCAGAAAGGGCGATTATCTTACTTCAGAAAACGCTGTTCCTTGGGTCATAGCACATCAACAAGGCTCTGCCCTCACCCTGGGAACAAGAGGAGGCTTCAAAGAAAAAGTCTTCTTCATCGAGCGCTTCGGCATCCACATCAAAACCCGCCTCATCCACTATCGAAATACTGAACACCACCGCACCGGGAACCACACCCGACCCAGACGACCAGGAGGAAGAACAGCAAACTCAACTCTCCCTTCCCCGAGCTTCGATCTCTCAAGCG
>Ga0308160_10006701_pt1 | contig 11650 bp, 12 predicted proteins | sample PhyFR1_FD_201036 | JGI IMG/M metagenome (GOLD analysis project Ga0308160, IMG submission 201036) | Phyllosphere microbial communities from UC Gill Tract Community Farm, Albany, California, United States - DLSLF.R1 | ecosystem: Host-associated > Plants > Phyllosphere > Unclassified | place: USA... | reverse complement strand
AGCCGATCGAAGCTCCGGCGTCGGACCGTGGTCACGAGCCACGCCGGGGTCGCGTCAGCATCGCGCAGCGCTTCGAGATGGGTCCACGCGGCGATGAAGGTCTCCTGCACGACGTCGTCGGCTTCGCTGGACCCGCGCAGGATCCGCACGGCGATCTCAAGGTCCCCAGTACGAGGGCCACGACGTCGGAACGCCAACCGCGAGCTCCCGGCTGGCGCACCCGCTCTACGGAGGTGAGCGCGGATAGCCGTATGCGGTCGAGAAGCAGGGACTCAGAGCGCTTCACCCGGGCAGTTGGACCGTCGCGAAGCCACGCGCCAAACGCAGGCGGAAGTAGGGCGATTACAGCCTGAAATACGCCGACCCTCCATCGTGAGGAGAGGGAGCTGCCATCTGAGAATTCACTCGGCCGACGCTGAACCACTCAGTGGCCCAGGCGTCGCCAAACTCCCTGCAACGCCGTGACACAGGCCACGGGCCCCTCCGGTCAGCAGCGCGCACAGGGAATGCCGAGGGTGGGGAGAGCAGGCGATCTCGCAGCCCCGCACTTACGATCCTTTACGCCTAGACGATCGTCTAGCAAAGCGATGAAGAGCGAGGACCAGTGAGCACCACCACACACATGAGTAACGCTGCCACGCCTCCGCTGACGCAGGCCCGCCGACACTTCGACGGGCTCGACAGCCTCCGCGCCGCGAGCTTGATCGCCGTCGTGGCGTTCCACGTCGCGCCGACGGTGGCTCCGGGCGGATTCGTCGGCGTGGACGTGTTCTTCGTCATCAGCGGGTTCCTGATCACGACCTTGTTGCTGCGAGAACACCAGGCGACAGGGACTTTCGCCCTGCGGGCGTTTGCTGTGCGTCGAGTCCGCCGGCTGCTGCCCGCGGCGTTGGTGACGGTGATGGTGATCACCCTCATCGCGACCGTGCTCGGTGGCGACCTCACCCGCAATCTTGCGCGGCAAGTCCTCGGCGTCGTCACACTCACGAGCAACTGGGAACAGCTGCTCGCCTCACACGACTACTTCGCCGGCGCAGGTTCTCGGCTCTTCGACAACTGCTGGTCCCTCGCCGTCGAAGAACAGTTCTACCTGTTCTGGCCACTCGTGCTCCTCGCCGCACTGCGTTGGCTCCGACCCGGGCGCGGGCGTTGGGCGCTCATCGCACTGCTTGGCAGCACCGCGGCTGTCCCGCTGATCCTGACGGCAGGAGGACGCTTCAACGCTGCGTACCTGGCCACTCCGGCGCATGCCTTCGGTCTCGCAGTAGGGGTCTCCATCGCCGTACTGCATGAGCGCTCGACCCCCCGAGTGCAGCGCACGGTCGCGACGATCAGCGCGAGTGCTCTCCTGATCACTGGGGCGCTCGCTCTGGTCGGGTTGACGCTCCTGCCGGCCGCCGCTGAGCCGCAAAGTCGGTCCGCAGTCACGCTCGCCGGCGCGCTGGCGGGGGCGGCTCTGGTCATCGGCGTGGTCCACAGCCCGCCTCGATTCGGCAAGTGGTTGGAGCACGGCCCCTGGGGGTGGCTGGGCAGGCGCTCGTACGGCGTCTACCTGTGGCACTTCCCGCTGATCGTCATCGCAGACGCAGCAAGTCGTTCCTGGACTGTCGCCGGAACTGCCCCGAACCTGCCGCACGTTTTCGCCCGCCTCGCTGCAGTCGTCATCGCAGTCCTGGCGGGAGCCGCGAGCCTCAGGTGGGTCGAGACCCCCATCCGAACCAGGGGCTTCCGCGAGAGCCTTTGCCGCCCTTCGGCCGCTGCCGTAACGGCGGCCTTCGCGATCTGCGTCTGCACAGCCGTCAGCCTGCATGCGATGGGTGTGCTGCCAGGGATTGCGCCGTCACCCTCCCCGGAACTTTCCCCCACATCCTGCAGCCCATCCGCACTGCACGCCGAGCACCCCACGAAGGCGGGAGTGCACACGGTTGCCATCGGGGATTCCGTCATGCTTGCTTCGATCTGCGGGCTCCGCCAGGCTTTCCCCGGCATCACGATCGACGCCATGGAGAGCCGACAACTCATCACCGCACCCGACCTCGTTCGCCGTCACATCCGGTCAGCTCCATCGACGAGGACCGTCATCCTAGGGCTCGGCGTCAACGGTGTCGGCGGTACACCGGACCTCGAGGCCGCGATTCATGCAGCCGGTCACCGTGAAGTGGTCCTCGTCACCGTCTCCGCACCCGTTGCGTGGCAGGACACCGTAAATACCGAGATCCGCCGAGCCGCAGCGCATCACTCCAACGTCCGCGTTGCCGACTGGCACTCCGTTGCTCAGAAGCATCCAGAACTCATCGCACCGGACGGAATCCATCCCGGCTTGGTTGGTGGCGAACGCTACGCAGCGGCAATCCGCGCGGCACTTCGGCACGTGTCATGAATGTCCCCGTGCCACTTCACCGCCCGCCGGCCAGTCCGATCCCATGGCCAGCACGCGAGGTGCCAGCAGATCACGATTTGGCCTCCCTGGCCCGCGCGGACATGGCCGCTTAGCGGACCGCAAATATCTCACTCGGACAGCCGGCTGCCCCGTGCCGAGCAAGCACACCTGTTGAACGCGGACTATGACAGACGCCGGGCCCGCACGGGTCCGAACTGAGGAGCATGACCTCGACTCCGGCGAGCATGGGAGCCCCGGTGAGGTGTTGGCCGCCGGACTTCCGGATGCTCCGAAAACCATCACGGGAATCGTCACGTTTGGTGAACGCCTCGCGTACCGGCCACTCAGACCGCTGCGTCAGGAGGCGGTAGAGATCGCGCTCATCAGACCTGCACGGACAGTCGGCGGGCACTGGACTCCGTCCGCCATCAACCGGTTGCTCGTACGTACCGTCTTTCAGCTCGGGCTGGTGGTCGCCTCTCTACTCTGTCTCGAGCGGCCGCAGCAGAGTTCGACCGACCCACGTGATCGATTCATAGTGGGATGCGCAAGCGGAGGCGGTGTGAGCCGTCCGGCAGCGTACTGCTGGTCAGCGTGCCGTCGAGAAGCTGCGCCCGCTCGCGCAGTTCGGTGAGTCCGTACCCGGTGATGCACCACCGAGCAAGAACGTGACCGGCACCATGAGTACGGTACCGATCACGTCCATTAAAACGCCTTATGCATTCACCCGTCAGCCGGATATGGCCGCCACGGTATCATATACAGACTTCTCAGCGTCCTGCCAAATGGGCCCGAGCACATGTGAGTAGTCGTTGTACCTCTCCGCAACGTTGGCGAAATGAGGGGCATTTGCATCGTCACCGGCAAAGATGGGCCCGCCAGAAACACCCTCGTTCATGTCGCATCGAAGAGCGATCTGCTCCGCAGACACGACTTCCCCGACCCCTCGACAGCGGTCAAGGTGCTCACCGTCAAAGCGAAGACTGGCGGGATATCCGTACGCCGATGCTGGCGCCGTCGTGTTGTGGTCGAACAAAACTCGGGACGCACCGACCACGCTCACAATGTCTTCGCCAGCCTCATTTCGGCCCACCGCGAGGAACCCAGTGTCATCGCTTTGGTCATCATTGTTCTCAAACCAGCCCGGAGTTGTTGCACCGCCGATGACAGGCCACGCTCCGTACGACGACTCTCCGGAATCGTAAGCGGGGTAGAACACAATATTGGTTGACCATGCCTGCTTTTGCGTGAGGCAATGGCCAGCTGTGGCAAGTGTTGACTGGTTCGCAGCCTGCACGACGTTAGCCGAGCACGCGTAGTCCGAGCCGTTCTGAGTGTAAAAGATACGACCGATGTGGGACACTGGCAAAACCTGCTCGGCTCGGGGGATGGCCGATGCTGCGCTCGCCTTCATTGCTGAGGCATCGGTCGCATCTAGTGCTGCTGCACGGCGCTGCGGCGTCCAGGAGCCCATCGCTTGCTGCGCGTCATCCGTTTCTGTGCGGAATGAAACGACTGCGGAGGCGTCGATCCCATCACTGGCAGCCCGCGCAGATGGGGTGAATCCGAGAAGTGAAACAAGTACGAAGCCTACGGTCAAAGTGACACCTCCTCTTCGAAAGAACGAAGCATAGTGAGAGCACATGATGAGCCTTTCAATAGGGCCGCGATGGAGGCGAGAGCGCGGCGGTTGGGTCAGGACGCTAGGCGTTCAACCGCTTCGTCGATATGGGCGTCGGTAGCCGTCAGCGCGAGACGGACGTGTTCAGCGCCGGAAGGTCCGTATAGGACCCCCGGGGCGACCAAAATGCCTCGCTCGGCAAACCATTGCGCGGTCTCGAGCGCCGGTTCGCGTCGTGTTGTCCAGAGGAAGAGCCCGGCTGCGCTCTCATCGACGTCAAGTCCGGCGGAGGTCAATCCGCTGATCAGGCGTGATCGGCGGCGAGCGTACAACGCAACCTGCGCGGCCACATGACGGTCGTCGCTGAACGCTGCTCGCATCGCTGCCTGTACCGGGTTCGGCGTGATCAGTCCTGAGTGGCGGCGGATCGTCAGAAGCCGGCGCAGAATGTCGGCATCTCCCGCGATCACCCCGGCTCGATACCCGGCGATGTTCGACTGCTTACTCAGGGAATAGACGCTGAGAACTCCATCGCGCGTCGCACCGACGACGCGCGGATCAAGGATGCTCGGTGTCGTCCGCTCTGACGACGTTTCCCATCCGAGCTCCGCGTAGCACTCGTCACAGGCGATGACCGCGCCGAGCTCCCGAGATCGGCGCACCGCCGTGCGGAGCTCATCGATTCCCCAGACCTTCCCGTCAGGGTTGCGCGGGCTGTTCAGCCACACGAGTCGCGTCGACGCGGGCCAAGCAGCGGGGTCATCGATGGCGACTGAGTCCGCGCCAGCGAGGGCCGCCCCAACAGCGTAGGTCGGGTATGCAAGCGAGGGGTGGACGACGGTGTCACCGGGTCCGAGCCCGAGCCACGTGGGCAGCCCCGCGATAAGTTCCTTCGACCCGATGGTCGGGAGGACCTCTGCGATATCGAGATCAGGGACACCCCGTCGACGCTGGTACCAGTGCACGATCGCCTCACGCAACGCCGGGGTGCCAGCGACCTGCGGGTAGCCCGGCGCGTCCGTTGCCGCAACGAGCGCGTCTCGGAGGATCTGCGGCGTCGGGTCGACGGGAGACCCCATCGATAGGTCGAGCAGCCCGTCCGGATGCTGGCCCGCGGTTCGTTTGAACCCGTCCAGCGTGTCCCATGGCAGGGCGGGGAGATCATCGAGCTTCGGCATGTGGAATCCGATCGTTGGTCAGCGAGAGTTTGTCAGCGCCTGCGGATGTGGGCTAATCGGCGTGAGTTTTCAACCTGCGTCGCTGCGGGGCAGCGCATTTCCCTGTCGCTCGACTGTCGGGATGTCCGCCGGGCCGACCGGACGGCTAGCAGCTGATGCAGGACCTGGCTCATCACCTGGACGCGTAAGGCTAACAAGGTTCCTATACGAGCGTCTAGTGAAACTAGTCACAGCAGTGAAGGGCCGGGTGGGCCATCTGCCGGCAGCCCGCGTACGGCTCTGTCCAGCCGCACCCGAGGCGGATGAAGAGATCGGTGGGCACCTCGGCTCGGCCACGTCCCCTCACGCTGCCGCCACGGTGTCTGTTTCATGCCCAACGGACACCCTCTGTCGTGCGGGACTGTGCGCCCGCTCATTAGACGGTCGCCCGCTCGACACGTCTCACACACTGCTGGGTTCCCGAGCGTTCATGGTGCCGCCCGCAAGTTAGCTCATTGTCGTCGTGGCAGAGCGAGAGCGACTCGTTCGCCGCGACAAAGAAGCGAGACATGCACCATGCAGATCCACCGCTTGAACACCGTCCGTGACGACGGAACTCCCCTCGTCCGGCTGCGCCTGATCGGCACCCTCGTCGTCATCGTGACGGCAGCATCGTTCGGAGTCGGATGGGCCGGACCCGCGACGGCAGCCCCAGCGTCCACCGTGCAGTCATCCAGCACGATCCCCCTCCACACCGGCACCGCCCTGCAGAGCAACGACGCTGAGGTATCGGGCTCCACCACGACTCTCGTCGTTGACGCGAAAGCGCGGTGGGTTGTCGCCGCTCGCGGCGCCGGACCATCGACCCCAGCACCAGATCTGTCGCAAAGCTTGAAGCAGGTCGGCATCAACTCCCACGGCCCCTGGATCAACCTTTCCTACACAGCCCAGAAGGTCATCCTCGCCTCGGCCGGCGCCTTCATCACGCAGGCAATCTGCCGCATTCCAGAGGTCGGCTGGGCCCTTTGCGCTCTAACCGCAGTCACCTTCGCGGGCGTCTTTGAACTACTCAAAGCTAAGCGCATTTGCCCCCCGGATAAGCCTGTCTTCAAGCTATACCTCAGCAGCCACCCCTCGTACTGCGAGTAGCTGGGCGAGCAACGCCTCGGAGCAATCGGCCCAACGAGAAGATCAGACCCACGAGAAGGAGGGCGAGGGCCGTTGATGCCCTCGCCCTTTCCCGCGGTGAGACCTCGGAGCTTGACTTGGGTGTTGGCGGGGAAATGCAACCAGAATGCACGGCGTCCTCGAACATCTTCTGATCTTCGGGGATCGGTGCACAGAGCCGTCTCAGTCTCTTCCCGCGCACCCCACGATCCCACTCAGCCTCGGGGACAGACCTGAAGGGCTTCGTCTGGATTCCGGTCCGGCAGGCACAGGCAAGACCCGTGCGCATGACCGCAGCCCGGTGAACGCGACAGCAGCGGCAACAGCGGTAACAGCCCGGTAAGCGTCGCACCCGAAGCCGATCGCAATGACCGCCTCCTTGGCCTCGTGGAACTCAGCGTAGGCGACACGAGGCTGATTATGGATGGCGTTGCGAACGAACGAGGTACCGACTTTCGGGTTCCGGAAGCCCTTCCGCGCCAACCGCCGCAGCCGGGACGTTGCCGAGCTTGTTCGCCGCCACGTGAATCATGGCACCGGGATACTCGCGCTCGTGATGGCGCACCAGCTCGCCGACGACCGTCGATATGCTGCAGCCGGTGCACCCCGCACCGGACGAGCACTTCTTCTCAGATCCCTACGACTAAGCAAGTCGTCGCAGCCAAATTAACATCTCTGAGCAGTCCACGTAGACCATCTCGACCAGCGACGGCAAGCCTCGCTTCTCGACGCCCCCTCGAGAGGAATCTTCCGCCGAACCACCACAGCTCACGCTAAGGAACTGTCGCGCAGAACACCGACTCCCAGAACAAAACAACGACGCGCCCCAGACCGCGCATAATCGACGCCTGAGCGATCCTCCCGCCGCCGCTATTCAGATGGCGTAGGAAGCTCCATTGGCAAGTGTTCGCCGAGGCACAAAATTGCGGCAGAGGCGGTGAGAGGCTGCGCAAACGATCGGTTTCCGAGACATCCACCTGCGTTGCACTTCTCACCAAACCCCAGAGTCCCTGGTAGCGAAGCTACCAGGGACTCCCGACTCGAAACACCGAGTGAAACCCGCTTTAGTTCGGAGCAGCCAATGCGTAGTTTGGGAAGTCACGGAAGATCTCACTAGCCGGTGTCCACACCATGAAGTTGGCGAAGTACCCGCCTTCGGCACCGGTACCTGTCTGAATGCCAAAAAATGTTCCATCACTGTTGGTGATTGGGCTGCCGGAGTCTCCAACGACGACATTCGCCCCGTCGGTTGTGGCAGTCTTCGATCGGGGCATGTGGTCAATCCATGCGGGCGGAACGGGAACTGGGTCAAAAGAGCAGTTCACTCCGGTTTTCATCCCAGTTGTACACAGAGGTGCGCCTGCGGCAGGAGTTCCGGGCCCGACCATGGGGATCTGCTCTTCACTACGCGTGCGGCGCGATGTCATGAACACTCGCCCGATTGCTCGCGGTCGATAGGTGGTCGTGGGTACGCAGGTCGGAGTGCCACCGCCTGATCCGAAACCGTGGTGGACCCACTGACAACTCGGCACCGAGAGCGGAAAGATCTGAATCAGCGCCACGTCGTCGCTGTGGCTCACCGAAAGGGTCCGTCCGATTGCGTGCGCACCGCGCGAACCATTGACCATCTGACCGACGTGCGTGCAATGGCCGGCGGTCACGATGTACCTCATCGCGCGCTGGTAAGGCGTGATCTGCCTAATGAAGGCAGTTGACCTCAGTACCGCTCCCACCGTACACCCTGCGTCGCCACTGATATAGGAGCCGCCTACCAGCACCACCGTCTGACGTTCGGGGATGGGCGGGATTGGGATGGCCGCGCTAGCTGGGCTACACACTCCAGTGAGCGTGAGGGCGAGTGCGGCGGCTGAGACCGTCGCGATCTTGAATATTTTCACACGTCTCCCTAAACCAAGGTCAGTGGGTCCCAGATGATCGTCTATCTAGGATGGATTGTATGGACTTGGAAGCGTCGATTCAATGAGAGTTCTAACCGCTTCATAGGCGCGCCGGGCGCTCAATAGCGGGTCGGGAGCTATCCGCCGGTAGGTGGTTCGACCGTCTTTCCGACACAGCCTCAATAGCGAGGGCGCCCGCTGCACCCTCTGAACCGGCAAACGCCGTACCCTTCGTCGCAGCGCCGCGCCGCAATGGTATTGGTGACCGTTCCTTCGCTCAGCTAGTCATTGCACCACCAACGCGATTTGGAGTGCTGAGGAATTGCCAACGATGGCCAAATCGAAACGCAAGCTTATGAACTCGCGCAGCTTCCACCTTGAAAAGCCGAATCGGACCTACAGCTGGTCGGAATTCGAACCTCTACTGGCTTCACTCGCGCGACGATCTCTTGTGCGTCAGAAACACCGATCCCCAGACACAGTGCAACCCAAAGATCACGCAGCTGCCGCTCGGTTTCACGGGGAAGCCGCACACTCGTCTGTGCCCACATCACCCCGAACGTTGACGCAAGGAGCAGGTCGGCTGCCCTCGCCACCTCAGAGTCGTATATCGGGAGGGAACGCGCAACCGCGAATTGCCTCTTCGCGTACGGACCCCACTTGAACGTCCGCGGCAAGGGCCGGCCAGTCTGCCAGAACTCATGGCTGAGCCGAATCGCCCCGGCAGCGACGGGGCAATCAAGCGCATCAACGCACGACGAGAGGAGCATCGTGATGAGGTGGCCGAGACCCGCTGGTTCTCGGACGCACGCCTCCATCTGAACCCATCGAGCCTGCTGCTGTTCGATCACACTCACCGCGAGATCCATCTTTGATGGAAACAAGTGGTAACCAATGGCGGACTTCGGGCGATTCATCGCAGCAGCGATGCTCGCGAAGGAAGTTCCTTCATACCCATTCGCCGCAAACTGCGCGGCCGCCGCTTCGACAATTTTCTGCCGCGACTGTTCCTTCGTTGCTTCACGCTGGTTCAAAACGCTCCTCGCCTGCCACTCATCGATTAATATCATGTGTCTGATCGGCTACGCTCCGTCCGCGGCAATCAGCCCGGCAATACTGACGGTTGCACTTCGCATGAACCTTGGACCTGATTGCATCTTCAGAAAGCACGCCGCTCCCTGTCAACCTGACCACTGTGGAACACGGTCCTGAGTGTGCGTCCATTCGCAGCATGTATAGCGCCGCTTCGGCCATGATATTGCGGCAACGGCGGTGACCAAACCTCCAAAACATTCAAAGGTAAAACGCCGTGAAAACTCCGCCAAGCGCGGAAGTCCCGCAGCCGTCCCAACATTGATTCGGGTATCATTCAACCCGAAGGAGCGTTTCTCAGGCCATCCATTGAGCCGCAGTTGTTTGAGGAGTATCCGACATGTGCTGGTGGTGCTTCGAGTCGAGCGAGGAAGCCACAGACAGCTGTCCACGGTGCCGTCGGCCGCTGCGGTCAGATCCCAATCAGTGGCCCAGCGCCGCCGATCCAACAGCGATTGAGCGATGCCCAAGTTGCGAGGGGCCCTTCACTCGATTCGATTCAAATTGCCCACAATGTGGACGAAGCCTCATCACGCAACGTCGCGACTTTCTCGATGAATGACCACCTCGGGTTCTTGCAAGTTGAGGGATGGAATCGTGTTTTCTGGCACGCAACGGCGGTGCGAGGGTTCGTAAGCCTCGCACCAGGCGCCGCGCCAGGATCAGTACCGGTGTTCTCGATACTGTTCTGGCTTGGAGAAATCTGGCACGCCCGTCTTCTGCCGCAGCGACCTGACTGGCAGCGCCGTTCCTCCCTGCGGTTTTGCATCGAGCCCGATGCGCGCTGTGGCGAGTAGTTCGCGAGACCCGTCAACCGCGGCTTCTGGACGCGCTTGTCACGTGTTGGCCGAGAGCGTTGTGATGGCGATGCTCCCCGCGGTGCGTCTTACCATTCGGTGGAATCGAATCTCTGCCGGCGCTCGCCCGGTGCTTCCAGTCACCGGGATCCTCTACTCTCAGTTCCGCGGTCTATTCGCCGTGCGAGTCCACCCGGAGCTCCGTCCTCGCTATCCAGCCACTCGAGTTGGTTGTCACCTAAGCGTGAGCCCCTGTTGGTGAAGCGGCAAGAAGAGGTGTTCGAGGCCGTGCTCTCATGCACTACTACATGAGGTCCAATCGTCCGCCGTATCGATAGCAGGCACGATGGACGAATCCTTCCGATTCGTACGAATCCATCTGGGGAGATTCCCCTGCAACAGATCCGCTACCGACAGTGGCTTCTGTGGTTCGACCCGAGTCCGTCACCGCTGTCGCCACCGGCGTACCTACCGGCTCCACCGCCGGTATCCGCGCATCATCGCGCAGCGGGTTCGCTGCCTTTGTGCGTACGCCAGCGAGATTCGAAAGGTTGCTTGTTCTAGCGAGCCGGCGGCGATTTGCTGAAGTTTGTGCGGAGCCTTGTCGCCTTGACACTCCCCCTTCACCTTCTCGTCCATGGCTTGGGGCATCGCGGAAGTGATGCCAAATAATCACCGTCAAGGATGTTACTGACGCCGCGATCGCGCCAAGCACAAGGGCGTAGCGCATATAGTGCTGCAATGCAAGGGAATAACCAATCGTTGCTGCTGAGTACGTCACGATGGCACCCGGATCCCTTCGTTACCGTTGCGTGATATAAGATTGCTGGGGTTATACCTAGAGGGTAACCAGCCGACAGGGTGACTGTGTTCGACATTGCACAATGAGTGCATTTCGTAACCTGCTTAGTACTTCATCTTCCATGAGCGCTTGCGTTGCTGTTGGATTTGGTGGCGCGATTTCCGATGGCGTGCCAGCCAGCCTCAGAGATAGGCCAAAATGCAGACGTGCGCTTCGCGACCGCCGTCGCTGTACGGCGACTAGAGGCCGGATCTGGATCCAAGTCGCGCTTTGACGGAGTGCGGACCTTGCACAACACCGGCCGACTGCGCCAGTCTGCGATGTTCGCTCGCCTCGGTTGTTCGCTCCCAGACGATCGTCTGGCTTGACGAATTTATCGGTGACAACACCCTGAGACAAGGGCGTTCGTTGCGTCTGTGTGGGCTCTCCGCGGCGGTCCAGCCTGCGTGCAGGTTGGAGCGCCGTGCGCCGAGCCGTTTCGTGCTCTAATCCGCCGCGAGCGGAGCGCGAGGGTCGATGCAGAAATGCGTGGTCAGGCGGCCGATCGCCCCTGGGCCCGGCTTCTGTCGGTGATCGTTTGACGGTACGCCTCGATCTTCCGTTCCAGTGCAGTGAGGTGCCGCTGCACCTCCGCCTGCCGAGCGAGGACGGTCGCATGGTGCTGCTCGAGGAGCGCGAGTCGTGCGACATCGTCGGCACCATCTCTGTACGCGGCCGCGTAGTCACGCATCTCCCG
>Ga0308160_10006700_pt1 | contig 11651 bp, 9 predicted proteins | sample PhyFR1_FD_201036 | JGI IMG/M metagenome (GOLD analysis project Ga0308160, IMG submission 201036) | Phyllosphere microbial communities from UC Gill Tract Community Farm, Albany, California, United States - DLSLF.R1 | ecosystem: Host-associated > Plants > Phyllosphere > Unclassified | place: USA... | reverse complement strand
AGGGGAGATTGGAGCAAGGGGCGCGAGTGGGCGGTCGGACTCGTTATGGGTGATCGAACAGGGGAAGTCGGGGGTAAGGTATTCGTTGGTATACCCTTGTTATCGGGTACAAGCGGTTTCCAGGCAGTGTCCAATTCTCTCCTCACACCCGGTTGACCATTGCGCTCGATTGAGCCTGCTCCTGCTCGTTGAGGTGGAGACTCGGTGGTAGAGATCAGGTCGACCGAACGGCGGCGAGCGTTCTCATCGACTTGACCGAGGCCTTGAGGAGATGCGAAAGTCGTGCCGGGAGGAAACGCTCTGGGCGAATCTCCCACCGATCTTCCGTTCGAAGTAGGAGAGACGGCGATCGAATTTCTCCGAGCTTCGGGGTCGAAGCCATTACTTCCAGCACCACTGCCGGGGACAAGCACTTGTCCAATAGAAAACCTCCTCGATGTCCGTCTGCTTCCTGCGTTAGGATCGTCGTCATCGAACAGAGACACCTTGCTAGCGTTGAGTTTCGCTTTGAGGGTACCGAGCAATCCATTTGCACCTGAAACATCGGCGTTGTTGCCGGATTGAGAAAAGGAGACCTTTCGAGGAGATGACCTGGTGCCGGTCGTGCTGGTGGGCGAGACAGGAGATTCGGGGTTCACTTTACTGTTCGCGTCAATCGAACGGGAATTACGGTGACGAGCGAAGAGAGAAGGCATGTTGTATGTTTGAAGGATTATTGATTGGATCGCCTTGGTTCAGAGCGATGGCTAGAAGTAAGTGCGCTTGGTTTGCCCTAGCCCGGTCGCAATGTGTTTGACTGCGGAATGATAACAAAGCAATTCGTGGTCAGCTTCTTCGATGGAATCAGGGACCGAATCCACAAGACAATGGCCTCCGTGATATAGGGTCGCAGTACTTACTGCTGGTATTCTAGGGGTTCGCTGACCTGAACGGATGACCTGAGCACTTGAGCAGCAGGAATACGCGTCACTGGCTGACGAGCGTCTTTGAGCTTTCCTCCTGCTGATGCGAGCTTAGACTTTCCAGCTAGATATCACTGAAGTCCAGATGTTGATGTCGATGATCGATATCCGAGACGTCAGCGTCAGAGACCTCGTAGTGTTTCGTCTTTTGCCTGACTATTGGCGAGTGTCCGGTTCAGACTACGAGTGTCGCGAGACACGGTCTGCCCTGGATAATCGTCTGTTCTACGATCGACGGTCTTGCAATCAGGTGACAGGCGAGGTGATCGTCACAGGCGCAAGATCACTTTGGTTCCAAGCGTATAGAATGTGAACTCGTGTTATAGGAAGAGCAACAGAAGCTTGGAAGCTCGTGAGATCCCAAGAGAAAGATGGTAGCAAATACGATTGCCGCGAGCAAATGAGAGGATTGACGTTCGACGGCCGCCTGAGCTCGGCAAAGACACTGACGGGCGTTTTGATCGAGACGGGCGCGAGACCGAGGGCGAGGGTGACTAGCGATCGAGGGACTTTTTTGGCTTGGATCTACCCGAACTGGCTATCTAGCAAGAGAGAAGAATGCTGAAGGAGTAGAGATGCGATAGAGAAACGAGACGACCACGCTAGCTCGCTACACACCCTCTTTGGGCTGACCTTTGCTGACCCTCGAGATTACATGCATTCGAGATCGACTCGACAAGGGGAAAAAGCGATCGACGTCTGCTGAGTTGCTGAGATTCAAAAGTTGTCAGACTCGCTACGGCGCGCGCGGCAGTTGAAAGCTCGGCCCACGCAAACCCTATAAGCCCATGACCTCATCACCAAAATCAGCAACGGCTTTGCCTAGAATGCATTACACCTCCACTTGCCGCGGTCGACATATCTCGCACTCGGTCGTCATCCGTTTGCCGGACCTCCACATGTCAAGTGAAGGGGGCCCACGCTTGCTAAGAATGGAGTCGTAGGTCGTAGTCTGCCTCTCAAGACCTCTCATCAAGCTTTCGACAGCGCAGAGCCTGCAAGCTGCACGTCGGATAAATGAATGGGCGAGGTTCGGTGTCTGGCGCGCGAGGTAAATGAACCCCTCATCCAGGCTGCGCTAATTTCGGGGGAAGCAATTTCGTGCCGGGGTTTGGACTTCCACGACTTTGACATGCCGAATGGCCAAGATGGATTAGGCCACGCATGATATCATGTGGCCAAAGAGACCGAAGCATGGATATACGCGTTTCATATCAAAAAGGCACTGCGATACACAACTGCGAGACGATTTAATTGCCATCCGCCGAGAACATAGCCTCGTCTGACATAGCCTCGTCAGCAAATACTCTAGTGATACTCACGTTTCGGCGTGTTCTGAGCAAGAGATGCGGGTTTTGATCTTACATTCTCGACATCCGGCGAGCAGTCACCGGCGATGTGTATGATCTACATGTCTGTGCTTTGCATCACGAGCTGGAGTCCATCATCGCTGGACGTTTTTACCCATAGCCAAGCTTCGCAGTCCTTACAGGCGTCGCTATCAAGCGCTTTGATGTGCTCTTGTGTGTGATCCTGGCCGAAACTCAGCGGGTGTCTGGTGCCTCAGTCTCAATGCAACACAACGAGATACGGTTTGGACAAGTTGTGGGCGGATCACTGGCAAGGCCACGAAAATATAGTTACAAAGAGGTGCCTCGTGTGGATTGACCAGTCACACTGTCTGCGGAATCAATATGCTGCTATAGGTCTGGCTGCATCGCGATATGAGCGGGATGAAGGCATGCGGTCCGCTCTTCACATTCTGAGTGCAATTTACGTGTCCAGGTCTACGCTGTTCCCAATTGCGATTCTTCTTGCCGCATTGAGCACGTCGCGAACATTTCTTCGAAAATCCTGTGGGCATCGCTACAGCACAAGATAGGCACTTGAAGACCCTCTGTTCTTTCGGATTTCATGAAGGCGTGGTGAGAGCCAGCAGGGCAGGTCTACCCTCTTCCCCCGGTTGAGGCGAGCATGTACTTGGGCCGCAGATCGGCCAACAAAGTAAAGAGTTCATTATAACAGCAAAACGTCTTACTCTGAGTACGATCGATACACATCGTTGACATCATACATCGGTCAACATCAGCCCTGTATCAGGCTTGTATAAATGTTTCGAACTCATAGTTTCCTGGGACATCAGCGAGGCAAGGCACCATCAACAGGACTACATGCTATCACCGAAGAACGGAATAGCTCTGAAAATTCATCATCGCTCGATACCTTTTCATGTCCGTGTGTAAAGCCCAGCTTTGACCTACACTTGCTCAGTAATGATGGCTCTGGAAGCAGCCCGACCTCTCGACGTCGATATAAGATGAGGGCGCCAGATTGCGCAGCAGAGGAACGGGGGGTCAAAAGGGACGAAAAATGCCAGGATGGTCAAAGCCAAGAACTTGGCAATAGATTCAGAGTGAGAAAGTCTCAGTAAGAGTGTGCAGAAGCCTGAGCGTGTATCACGTTTCAGTCATACAAATGAGTGAAGCGGACCATCAGCTGAGCAACACGGGCGGGCTGAACCGAGGCGCGATCCGCGCTTCCTCTTGGGCTGGCGGGTTGACCCGAAGGCCGGCGTTCGACGTCATAGTGACATTGACCAAAGTCAACACTGTTCAGATTGACCGAATTTCCCTCTAGTTCTGAGAGATGAGAGACCGACAATTCGACCCCATATTCGCCTGAATAGATAGCCAAGAATGACGTCTCTTAATGCTAGTCACATCCCTTCGCGTTCGGGCAAGCCCTCGCATGGCCAGGCCATACACGAACTTTCTGCAGAAGATCACGATCGATACGACGAACTGAGCAGGAACATAACGAAGAGGGAGCGACACAGGCCGAAGCGACCCACCCCGGTGATTCCTGATTTAAGGTGAGCTGTCGTGGAACAGCCATGAGCCATGAGATGGGCAAGCTGACGAGCATTCTTGAACCAGATTCGAACAGGTACTAAATTACCCTCCACGAGAATACGTCAAGCAATTAACATCTACTTCCATGTCTTGCAGTCCTACCTAGTTTCCATTCGACCTTTTCTTCGACCCAAAGCAGGCAGCGCCGGTCCATCGAATGACCCGTCTGTTGGATCAACTTCTTCCGTCAAGGCATCGCACCTGAGTGCTCCTGGCGGTGGATCGGACTCGAAGAGCCTGGTCACCTCCGCACAGAATGACGAGATTTTTAGTCACGGACGCGAAATCGAGGTGGATTGGAGGATGGCTAGTTGGATAACACTTCGGGATCAGGTCAGCCACATAAGTTGCTTCGTTATTCCCGCTGTTCACGAACTGATAAATGTGAGTTGCCATCAGCTCTTCTCACCGCTCGCACAAGGTGTGATGTGGGGTTTCCTCACCATCGCAATGGGAACATTGTCCTCAGGCCTACATGTCGCACTTTACCCGAAATCGCACGTTGCGTCAGGGCGGGTTACTGGTGGACCGAGAGGCAAGGTCGGGGGCGGAGAGGTGGTAGGAGGGACAGCGAAGGGGGGATATTGGAGAGGATTTGTTAAAAGCATCTTCGGAGGATTGGAGACGGCTGCCGCATAGTCGAGGCACACAGGCGAGTAATGGCGTCATTCGACGTCAAGGCGTTCTCTGTCGATCTGTCTATTCTTGTAACGTCAACCGCATGTATATTATAGTACAGATTCCACTCCAATCACTGAGACCTCCTCCCGCTCTCGTCCTGTAGCAGTCTTGTCTGCTCCGAAGGTGAATCCGAATCAGTCCGCCGCTCTTTCTTCTTGTTCACACGGACAAGGTTGCCAAGCTTCGTCCCGGCTTTCTTGACCGCTTTCCAGATTGCAAATCCGAAAGCATCTCTCCAGCGGTAGAACAATGGCTTCTCAGCGTTCAATCGGTCCAGCCGAATACGGTGTTGGTTGTCTGTCAATGTGCTCAGCGCAAATAGAATAGTCAGCAAGACCGAGAATGCAGAAGAGGCAGAAATCACTATCATGCCAAATCCAAGATTAAAATTCGTATCAGCTCGGGAGCGATGTCCATCGTTACTTACTAAACATGATGATCATCTGCAATCGAGCGGCTTGCTGAACACTTTGACCAGCGATGAGAGCCCCAGTCATCATTCCTGAAGTCCGCAGCAAAGAAGATCAGCACACTCTTTCGTTGGCTATCTTTCTTACAGTCACTCACCGGGAATAGAAATCAATCCGATAACACTTCACGATCAGGTCAGAGTCAGTACTGCATTGAATCACCGCACGAGGCATGAGTACCATCGAGACAGACCTCATTTGGTTGATAGTCGGAAGCAGAGCCAGCTTGAGAGCCTCTTTCCCGATCGGCTTGCAAGCCTCGAACCTGGATGCACCCATCGCAAGATAGGTTTCGATCTTGTCCCGATTCTCGCTGAAGCACAGGGATACAAGGCATCGTATCGGAATGTTCCTGCTCCTACACCACAACGCAGCAAAGGGATACGAACGTGAATTCCTTATGGACGAAATTGATACCGATCCCAATGGCGGAGATAGCGTTTCCTGCAGATGGTAGCATTATGAGATCAGCTTCAGTTCGAGAAATTACTACTGGCTGTTCGCACTTACCCAGAATCATTCCGACGATGGGAACGAACTGGTTGGGTTTCCAAAATGGACGTTCTGCCATAGCATATTGTGACCCTAATATTGAGACCGGGAAAGTCGCCGATAACATGGCCAAAAGGACCATAGGGAACATGTTGGCGAACCTCTTCTTTGACTTGTTGAAAGTAGCCTCAGTCGCGCCGAGGATGTTCAGAAGAACAGCGATACCGAACACCCCCCAGATGTTGTCTGCAGCGAAGACTTTATCCAGGACTAGACCCATCACACTTAGTTGAAGAACGCATCTAGCAGCGGCCACCAGCAAAGATGAGGCGATTCCGAGGTTGAAGATGATCGACAGGACCGCGTCCACGGAAATAAACGCCAGAGCTAGAGCGACATTGGTGATCGATAGCTCCGGAGCTTTGCCTGATCCTTGATCGGCGAGCATTCTGGCAATGACGGAATCCTCTTGGATGATGGGCTGTCGTTTCTGTCGAAGGTAGGGATGAAAGCCACAGATCTGATCGTAACGTTCAATAAGGGCTAGATTCGTCACTGAACATCGGAATGAGACCTTAGCGATTGGTCAAGATGAACAGTCGCATATGAAGCGAACGAACCGAAAGCTTTGCTCCGGAGTGCCAAGGTCGACACGCAGATCGGAGATCGTATGCGCAGCCTTGTTTCAAGGTGAATTTGCAGCAAGAACAAGGCAGGACCATAGTCAATCTGATTGAATTCTCCGCGAAGCCGTCTTGCATCTTGCGTCGCCCAAGGGTCGGGTCGCACATCTGAATATGCGCGCCTGACTACGGCAGCAACCTCGGGCATGAACCTTGATGATCACAACTATGACTAACGACTGAAGTCAACTTAAACCGATACTGAGCTGTCTGAAGTCGAAAGATTCAAGCCCTCCGAACGACTTCCGGAGCTTTATCGGAATTCCGAACATATACACTTCCTCCCAACTAACATCAATTGCTGCCAGCGACGACCAAGTCTGAGAAGGCTACTCGAGAACCCCTGTCAGCGAGGTGATGGCATCGTCTGCGAACGTACCGCCGCCAATAAAGGACGATTACCTGGCCAAGCTTCCGAAACGCAAGGAGCTCAAGCAAAAAAATACCAAATACTGGGAAGATGATGCTCTTCGTTAGTAGATTTCTCGATCGTTGACGCCCGTACATAGGAAACCTAACATAGACCTCGAATCAACAGGACCCAAGCCGCCGCTCGATTCTTCCTTGAAGAAGCACACAACACTTCTTAATCGCTTGAAATCGGCGCTGCTCACAACCTCGCCTGAGACTTTCTTGAATGAGCTTGATGGATTGACTCTCACCAAGTATGCGGAAGAAATCAGAGCAGCCGTTCTCGAGGGAGTTTCCGGAACGGCAGCCAAAGGCAAGGCAGATGTTGAGGGAGCTGTGGAGGTACATTCTTCACCTTGTGGTTCACTAGAATTTGAACGCCAGCTGATCGGTTGAGGCCACCCTTGCTAGGTCATCACTCATCTCCATGCTCGATTGACGCCTGATTTTTTCCCCGCGTTTCTGCCTGACCTCCTTGCCATCACCACGGAGGCCCACAACAAAGCTCCGATCACTTCCGGTTCAGGCAACGACAAAGATCGCGAGAAGGATGAAAAAGACCGGATCTCTCGCATGAGACCGGTCTTGCGGTTAATCGCTGAGCTCGGCCTCGTTGGTGCTTGGGAGGGCTATGAGGGCGGCAAGGCTATGAAGGGAATCAAGCCAGAAGATATCGGACCAACATTGGTCTTCGAACGGTTGAATGGCTTGGTGAGTGAATCATGTTCATCAAATTCCTGTAGCAGCTGACCGAGTTGGAGGTCTCATTTATAGATGACGGACGACCCGCTGTACAGCAACATTCCGCTCTTGATAACTTTCCTAAAGTCCTACAAGCGAGCATACCTGGGTTTGGACGAACAAGGGGATTCCGCCTCAGCTATAAAGGCAGACTCCGAAGCTGAGGAACTAGTTCCCTTACACTTCCGGGAGAATTTCCGAAAATCCTTCCAAGACTACTTCAAGATCGCGGGGAAAGCCCTTGTCAAGGGGCAAACGGTAGGTATTTTCACACCGAAGAACAGCCCAGAACTGTGCTGAGTCTTTTCGTATCATAGCGCTTGCTAGAACAAGACAAGAAGAATCAAGAGGCTTATATCAAAGCCGGAGAGATTTTCGAAGATCGTCAACACGCTTATGAGAGGATGATCAAAGCGGTCGAGAAGCTTCAAACCGGAGTCCAGAGTTTAGCAGATCTCTTGAATCTCAAAGTACCAAATGCGCCCACCGCGTTGAGCATATCCAAGACTTCTCTGCAGATCGTGGATTCCGGTCCAGCGTTCGGAAAGGATAGCGACGATATGAACACTTCCGGGGGTATTTGGGATGACGATGAAGAGAGGAAGTTCTACGAGGAAACTCTGGATTTAGGGTTGGAAGTCCCTCCTACTCTACTCGGCATGAAAGCGAATGGGGAGGCAGATACAGCAATTGCAACTGAGGTCCTATCACCTCCTACCGAGACTCTCTCACTTCATGATGGAGAGGCCGCTGAGGGTGAAGACGAGGAAGACGCCCACGACCAGCCAGACGAGAAGCTTGTAGAGGACGACGATGACGGGGATCCATTACAATCCGGCCCTGCTGCTCGACTGGCTGCAATCTTTGCGTCTCTGCCCGAAGCCAACAATCGGACTGTCATCGACAAGCTGGCCGTGGATTTCGCGCATCTGAACTCAAAACCCGCCCGCAAAAGATGTTACAAAGTCAGTGTCCACTGTGGTCTTGCGTGCAGCGGCGAACTAAGTTGAGGTCCTTTCTCAGTTCCTCGGTAGCGTCCCAAAGACCCGGACGGATCTATTGCCACACTACGCCCGGTTCGCTGCGACGCTCAACAAGTACATGCCCGATGTCGGCATTGGCTTGATCGCAATTGTATGTTGCTTTACTGAATCGTCATCAGTCTCATGAATGGTTCTCACAGCCCCTCTTGTAGCTTGATGAGGAGTTCAAGTACTTACAGCGGAAACGTCTCGTGAGGGAACTTGAGTCCGTCCGAATCAAGGTGAATTGACAGAGAACCATCCCTGCTTTGAGCCAGAAGACTAACAAGCTACCTCTCCAGAACATACGATTTTACGCCGAGCTGGCCAAATTCAAAGTCGCGCAGCCACACACTATCTTGCACGTTCTTCAGGTTTGCGTGGCGGACCTGACTGGGCCTAACATCGACAACGCAGCTAATCTGTTGGAGAATTGTGGACGGTTCCTGTTGCGATCAGAGGATACCAAAGAGAAGGCGAAACTACTGGTCAGGATTCGAGAGCCATTTTCTGAAGAGAACTCGTGCTAATCTCAGGTCTCTCTAGGTGGAGGTCATGCGACGCAAGCAAACCGCTCAGCACCTCGATACCAGGCAGCAACTGGTGCTGGAGAACGCTTATTACCAGTGCAATCCTCCCGATCGCGTGCAAAGAGAGCAGATCCAGCTTACACCCACGGAGGCCTTCATCCAGCACCTCTTGCATGACGTATTGATGAAGAAGACAGTTGATAAAGTTCTGAAGTTGCTTCGAAAATTGCACTGGGAGGACGCCGAGGTAGGCACATGTCGGCAAATCAATCATCGAACCAATCTGAGAGACTAACATATTTGCATGTAGGTCTACGGAATCATCTATCGAGCATTCAGCGAGATTTGGGAATTGAAATACGGCAATATCCCACTTGTCGCAATGCTTGTCTATGATTTGCAGAAGTACCATCTGGACTTCAGTCTAGCTATTGTCGACCAAGTGCTTGAAGATATCCGCGCCGGCATGGAGGTAAGCGACTCCTGGATGGTTATGTGTGTGTGCGTCGCTCATGGTGTGTACATTTCCAGGACAACATCTTCAAGTACAATCAGAGACGAATTTCAACTATCAAATATCTTGGGGAATTATACATGTATCGTGCGGTCAACACGCCGGTCATCTTTGACGTCCTTTGGTCGCTTATATCGTTTGGACACGGTAAGCGAGACTGCGCAGCCTCGACCAATCACGCGCTGAATACTCTCTCGACAGCGGAAGGCTTGCCAGTCCCTGGTAGAACGTCACCTCTTGACGCAACAGACGACTTTTTCCGTATTCGTCTAGTATGCGCATTGCTTGACACGTGTGGAGCTTGCTTCGACAAAGGCTCGACTAAGAAAAAGCTCGACCAATTTCTTGTCATCTTCCAGGTAAGCTAGCGCTCTTCCCTTGTCGTCCTTTTAGACGCGGTCTGATGACTTTTTGGGGCCGTAGCTCTACTGTCTATGTAAGCAAGAAATGCCAATGGACGTAGAATTCATGCTCTCCGACACCCTCGAGGTGAGTCTCAGATCCGAGATGTCTTGAAATTACTTTCGGTTGACAGATCTGGCGATACAGACGATCCGGCCCAAAATGATTCCCTTCAAAGATTTTGCTGAGGCTGCGGAAGCTACCGACGAACTCTTAGCCAGCATGGCTCAAGATAGTGAGGATCGGCAACCAGCTGTACATCAAGAACAAATCACTGACCTCCCAAACATAGCTGGCTTGCACGAGGACGAAGACGAGGAAGAGGACTTCGATGCAGATTCGGAGGGCGAACATCGTGGCGAGCAGCAGAAAGAAGAGGACGACGATGTCGAGATGGGAGAGGTGAGTCTCGGATCATGCTGGGCATTCTAGATCTTCTCTAACCAATCGAAATGACAGGAGGGAACACATGCGCGTATCGATGATGACGATGATGACGACGACGACGATGACGCCAATGTCATTCTCATCAAAGATGCAAAACAGGAAGAGTTGGATCGTGAAGAGCGAGAGGCATTCAACCGCGAATTCGCAAAGATGCTGGCAGATACTACCGACGTCCGTAAAATTGATCGCAAGACTGCACCTCCTGTCTTCGATACCGCTGTGCCGCTTATACGACGTCAGCAACCGGCATCGGAGAACGATGACGCAAAAGCGGTAGTCGGCCATACGAGTCACATGCAGTTCTCTTTACTATCGAAAAAAGGAAATAAGCAACAGGTCAGCGAACCGGCTCGCACGTGACTACAAGCGATGTGATTCTGATACTCGTCCCCTCAGATTCGATCCCTCGAGATCCCTGTGGATTCGTCGATCGCGCTCAATACGATTTCGCAACAGGAAAAGACACGACAGGAGCAAGAACAGATGAAGCGACTTGTAAGTTACCTCTGTGAGATCAATAAGACCACGCAACTAAATCCCATGGCTGCAATCAGGTCCTGCAAAACGAGCGCCGACAAGAAGCCTCCGAAAAGGCGGAATGGGAGAACAACATGCGGTCACGAGGCATCCGAGTGAAGTACAACAACGGCTAGGACACTCGTTGTTTTCTCCCCTTCCCGCAAAATTGGAGACTAGTCACCGCCGTCAGCACCTATACCTACGGACTCGTCAAGTCCCTACCTTCAAGATCAGATCATAGCCTGCTCACACACCTCTGAGGTGCCATCGCCCATTCCTATGACGGACAGGTCGGTTTAAACGGCCTGTCACGTTCTCGTATGCCCAAGGAGGCTCAACCTTTTGGTTGACTTCCGGCTGTATGCGGCTCGAGTAGCGTCTCCGGTCCGGTGTCCTGCTCCGACTTAGGAGCTATGTGACGATCTGTTTCTCCGGTTCATAAGCAGGTCATGCTGTTCCTTTATCGTATAAATACGTGGCTTTCGTTCCGCCTGATCAGTGCAGCCATTGTCATGGCCCATGATAGCGAGGTCGCGAGGCCGAAACGCGATATTACGCGTCGCGTCGTCGCTTGCTAAATTACACCGATCGATCGCCGCGCGCTGGGAGCTGTAGACAATTGATATCCTGATTTCGGTCAAGCCTGAATGTATTAGCTCTGTACGTCATTACGGTGTCTAAGAGTTGAATCTCAGTCACTACCTGGCACCTTATTGACTGCCGGAATCCATCAAAAGCGCTGATCAAGCCAATGCCAGATCCTCTGGTCAACGATGCAAGCAGATGAAATGGAGACCGGGTCTCCAGCATCGACAAGCGAGCCGTTGTTCTTGCGAGACTCCTCGGACGAGGACGAACCAAAAGC
>Ga0308160_10006699_pt1 | contig 11653 bp, 16 predicted proteins | sample PhyFR1_FD_201036 | JGI IMG/M metagenome (GOLD analysis project Ga0308160, IMG submission 201036) | Phyllosphere microbial communities from UC Gill Tract Community Farm, Albany, California, United States - DLSLF.R1 | ecosystem: Host-associated > Plants > Phyllosphere > Unclassified | place: USA... | reverse complement strand
CACGACTATACGCACATACTTTCATCACACAGGCCGCACACAAGATCTCTAACCGACAACACTTAATCGAAGAGGCCAAGAAGGCTTACGCCGCAAAGCTAGTAGCAGACAAGGCCGGTGGACCAGAAGCTGGTGAGTGACTGTTCGCATCTTGATATTGGTATCGGCGGGAACTGGTCGGAGGAAGAAGCATAGTGTCACGCTGTCAGCTGAAGCGTATAAGGTAGTCGAGGGAGAGATGGGAACAAGGAGCAGCCGCGGACGTATGGAGAGCTTTTGGGGCATGAGCTAACCTATAGTCATCACCAACATCGAAGACCCCAAGTTCGACCTAGAGAAGCTAGTCAACTACTACACGACAGACTCATAGGCTTGAATCATAGAAACTACATGCACTCATGATTCTGTACAATTCCATCTGGCTATTTGCGGTATACCAAAATCAGGCGAAAGCTTGTTGGGGCCAGTCCGGGGCTTATCAGATCAACCTTCAGCGCTCACAGCTCTCTATCGAACCTTATAATGAGCTAATAGCAGCTGGTATGATGATCGTCTCGGTACATAAGCCCCTTCTGCCAGCCTACTATAGCCTAGTACCCATATGCCTTGTTCGCATTACAGCTTCGCGATAAATTTGGTTCCGCTTCAAGACGCGACTGGACATTTCATCCTCCCTCTAGCACTTGCACTCACTCCATACTCTTCACCACAGGGCACCCACAGCTCCCTTCCCCAGTCTCAGTCAGCCAAATTCAAGCATTGATCAGATAGTATACCATGGCCCCAGCTCCTATCGACGTAGAGGACGAGAATGAGGATGGGCTAAGTGAGACTCAGCTCATTAATGAGGTTAGTCCACTGCGAGGCCATGTGCAACAAGGGCGACGGAGCTGATGTTGCAGGAGTACAAAATATGGAAGAAGAAGTGAGCTTCTCTGGTGCTTGGCCTTGCCCCCCCGGGCGGTGTGGATATGCACAGCGACTGACAAGACAGTACCCCTTTCCTATACGATACAGTCGTGACTCACGCCTTGACATGGCCGTCCTTGACTTGTCAATGGTTCCCCGATCAGACCTCGTGAGTGGATGCTCTGATTTGTGCGACCGCGACTTTAGCTAAGCAACTAGACCCGAGAATGCGGACTACACAATCAACAGGATGTTGCTCGGTACCCATACCTCTGGGAAGGGTACTGATCAACTCATGATTGCCGAAGTCATGCTCCCCAAGACAGCGACGGAAACAGCAGGAAAGGATATCACCGAGCTCTACGATGAAGAAAGACAGGGTATGTCTTCTTTCATCTATTACTCGCAACCTTCTACTCTAGTAAGCTAATGATTAGAGTTGGGGTCATATACAAATTCCAAACCACGAATCAAGGTTGTCCATACCATCAACCACGATGGTGAAATCAATAGAGCGAGGTATATGCCCCAAAACACCGATTTGTTAGCTACGAAAGCTATCAATGGAGATGTCAATATTTTCGATAGGACAAAACATCCCTCTAAAGCACCTGCTGGTGGGGAATGCAGGCCTGATATTATTTTGAAAGGGTTGAAGTCTGAGGGGTAAGTCTTCTCTCGACACGTCAACTTTCACGGGAGGAACGGAAGGAGAATGTAAAAGCTGACAAGATAGTTATGGATTGAGTTGGTCGCCTGTCAAGAGGGGACATATTGTCAGTGCGGGAGAAGACGATTATGTCGCTCATTGGTGCGTTGCTCCCGTCTCTTCAACAGAGGCGATGGAATTAAGCTCATAGACAGGGATGTCACGCAGTACAACAAGGCATCAACCAAGCTCGAGCCTCTTCGTAAATACCACGGTCACACTGGTCAGATCAACGTGAGTTCTCCCTTTTCCTCTCGTAGCGAATAATACTGACATTTAGGATGTTGATTGGCATCATGAATATGACTACATGTTTGCGTCCGTCGGCGATGACTGCCAGCTGAATGTGTGAGTGATCTCGTCGACTTTCTGGGTGTGAGACTGGGGCTGATTATCAGATGGGATACACGTAGTACCGGCTCTAAAGCGGCACATGAGCTTAAAGCCCACAAGAGCGAGATCAATGCCGTTTCATTCGCTCCTTGTAGTGAATGGCTCCTTCTCACAGGATCAGCCGATAACGTGAGCTTGAATCATCAACTGCGAAGGCAATCAAAGCTGACGTCCAGACGGTAGCGCTATGGGATATCCGAAAACTATCCACCAAACTCCATTCATTCGAATCCCACGCAGGACCAGTCACACAAGTATCATGGTCACCTCACCTCGCTACTCATTTCGCATCAGCTTCTGAAGATCGTCGAATCCATATTTGGAACCTAGACCAGATTGGAGCAGAACAAACTCCAGATGACGCAGAAGATGGACCACCTGAATTAATGTTTGTTCATGGTGGACATACTTCCAAACCATCCGATATGAGCTGGAGTCCAGCTGCGAAATGGCATTTGGCAAGTACGGCCGAGGATAATGTATTGCAAGTTTGGGAACCTAGTAGGCATCTGAGAGCAGAAGGGGGAGATGTCGATCCCATGGAGCTAGAGTAGAGCGTGATAATGATTTAGAGGGTTAGATCATCAAATGCATCAATAAGACAAGTCGGCTTGAGTATTCGAGCGGGTGTGTGTACACCGTGCCGTGTTAGATAGGCTACCCCAGGCCTGAGGGCAAAGGCCAAAGATGCGCTTATCTAGGTATTGCATGTCGACTAAAGGGGAACCAATGAGGAGCACATGCATTACAACAATCTATGACATCTAATGATACAGTCCCAGATACAAGTACAGCCCCTACAATCCCGCTAGACTAGCTCTCCGCCCCTCTCTGACTGCAGCCCCGATCTCAGCCCGTCTAGGGACATTCAACATCCCCCAGTCGGGTAGATTCTCAACCGATCCACCGGTTGAGAGGACCTCATCCCAGACGATCGACAGATCAAACAAATCTATGAATTGCTGATCAACAGCTCGGGATTTGGGTGTTGAGAAGCGTCGATATCTACGATCAGTACTCATCGGTTTAGTAAGCGACGATGCGGCTCACTCATCGAAGATTGATGTTAGAGACCAGGACTGTAAGCGGCGTATACAACCTATCAGACATCCTGTACGATGCTTGACGTTAGTGATTGTGCGACAATCTAGGTGAGGCCAGATTGGTACTTACTTTGCCTTTGTTGCAGTGTATCAGGATTGGATGATTTCGTTTATCCAATATCGCAACTAGTGCTGAGCAAATGACGTCTTCTGGGATATTATCGAATGGTTCCTGCTAATTCAGCGTTCCGCTCCGCTGGACCCAGACCAACAAGGTCAGGCATACCTTATTTCCCGGTATACCGAATTGCTACCATCAGTAAGACCTCCAAATATAGGTCACGATACAGAAGACTCACCATAAACTGCACATCCCTGTCTTCGCACCATTTCAGATTCCCATCCGGGTAATCCTCAAGTACAAGAGTTAAAACAGTCTTTAGCCTCAATCCTTCCATGAACTTGAAGTTCCTCTTTTTAGGAAAGCCAGACCTATAAACGCCAGAAGCGACTATACTGAAGTTCTCTGGCGGTATTAATGGGTCTTCAGGTGGAGGCGGGGCTTGAGGTAAGGTGTATAATGCTGACGATGCGTGGACATTTGGAGTCGCTGGGAGGGGAGTAGGGATTGACGGATGAGCAGAGAGGATTGATTGGAGGAATGCCGGGATAGGTGGGAAAGAGGTATCGAGCTGGAGGTGGAGGGATGGGCGGGACGGAGGCGGGGTTTCATTTTGGTTCTGGTTCTGGTTTTGGCTCGAGCTTGCTGATGGACTTGGAGATGAAGGTGGGTATATAGATTGCGGGGGAGCTAAAGCCATCGTGAACAGCTCTGTAGTTGCTAGCGGTGTCTCATGTGTATAGATAGGAAACGAATAGAGGTATAAGTAGGACATAGGAAGGTATACGGTAATGAGTTGATGCAAAGGAACCACGTGTCGTTCCTGAATTGAAGATATTCTGAAATATTTCATGTCCACCTACCTACCCAGTCAATCTAGCACATCACTATCGAGTATTGTATACATACAATGTCGACTGACTTTGTCACGACAATAGACTCGGATGATGAGGTGTCGAATTATGGTGGTGAAGCTAGTACCAGTAAACCCTCCAAGACAAAGAAACAGGAAGATGAAGAGTTGGACCCAGATTTCGAATTCGATTTCGGAAATGGTGGGTCTGCGGGTGTTGATCTCTGGGGAGGTGATGAGGTCAGAGTAGGAGATAAGGGCAAAGATGTGAGTTATATGACCTGGGCGATGAGCCGGGGCTGATGTTTAGGCGATCAACGTAGATGATATCATCGCTCGAAGAACCGGTAAACCCCTCGAGGCATACCGGGAGCGAAAGAGAAAGAGGGTCGGGATGGAAGTCAAGGTCGAAGAAGAGAGTGATGAGAGTATGGGCAGCGATGATGAGGATGACGAGGAAGACGAAGATAGCGAGGACGAGGACGAGCAGGGAGGAGATGTTATTGTTGATATGGGCGAGGATGATATGTCTGAAGGCAGCGACGTCGAAATGAGTGGAGATGAAGAGGAGGAGGACGATGAGGTTGAAGAGGGACAGGAAGATGCTGGATCAGCAAGCGATGAATCTGAAGACGACGCAATTGAACTCGCACGTAAAGACGCCTTCTTTTCTTCCGACCCCACCACCACCGACCCGACTGTTGCAACAACTTTCGCATCGATGAACCTATCTCGACAACTCTTAAGATCTCTCACCGCACTCAACTTGAGTACCCCAACTCCGATCCAAGCCCGAGCAATTCCTCTCGCTTTACTCGGACGTGATATCCTCGGTTCAGCCGTTACTGGTTCCGGTAAAACTGCCGCTTTCTTGATTCCCATCTTGGAACGTTTGACCTATAGGGACAGAGGTAAAGGTGGACAAGCATGTCGTGTTCTTATCCTATGTCCTACTCGAGAACTAGCAGTCCAATGTGAATCAGTCGGAAGAGCTCTAGCGGAGAATGGAGGATTGGATGTTCGATTCGCACTACTCGTTGGTGGACTTTCACTAGCTGCTCAAGCCCACACATTACGGACATTACCCGATATCTTGATCGCTACACCTGGTCGATTGATTGATCATTTGACCAATACCCCTTCATTCACTCTATCCGCGCTGGACGTATTGGTAATTGACGAAGCCGATCGAATGCTGGAAGCTGGATTCACGGATGAATTGGAAGAAATCATCAAGAATTGTCCAAGAGGTCGACAAACGATGCTGTTCTCTGCAACAATGACGGACTCGGTCGACGAACTAGTCAAGCTATCTTTGGAAAGACCAATTCGAGTTTTCGTCGATCCCAAACGAAATACCGCCCAAGGCCTCACGCAAGAGTTCGTCAGGATCAGGACGGATGATACGAGATCCCCTGCGCTTGTTGCTCTATGTAAGAGGACAGTCAGGGAGAGGTGTATAATCTTCTTCAGGAGCAAAGCATTGGCACATCAAATGAGGGTCGTCTTTGGTCTGTGTGGATTAAAAGCTGCTGAGCTACACGGTAATCTCACTCAAGAGCAGGTACGTTCTTTTATTAGCTGTACATGGTGACATACTGATGATAGCGATTAAACGCTCTGAACGACTTTAAAACCGGTCAGGTCGATTACCTACTCGCAACCGATCTCGCTTCTCGTGGTCTCGATATCAAGGGAGTAGAGACAGTAATCAATTACGATATGCCAGGTCAACTCGCTCAATATACCCATCGAGTTGGTCGAACTGCCCGAGCCGGAAGAAAGGGACGGTATGTCCACTTCCCTGTCGTTCACCCTTCGACATACTGATGTATAGATCGATTACGCTGGTTGGAGAAGCGGACCGAAAAATGTTGAAAGCTGCAATCAAGCAATCATCAGCTGATCAGATTCGACATAGGATCATCCCTAGTGAGGCTATTACGGCTATGAGTGAGAACCTAGCTGGATTGACCGATGAGATCCAAGAGATCCTACATGAGGAGAAAGAGGAGAAGTTGGTGAGTTCCTTTCGCCTGCCGCAGCCACGGCATGTGGCGTTCATGAGAGGACTTACTGATGTATAGATGCGTCAGGCGGATATGGAGCTGAAGAAGGGACAAAACATCATTGAACACGAAGCCGAAATCTATGCTCGTCCAGCTCGAACATGGTTCCAAACTGAGAAGGAGAAGCAAAATGCCAAGGGTAAGTGACATCTCCTTCATGTTCCAATCCACGAAGAGCGAGCTAATGATGCAGACGCAAGTAAATCAGCATACGTATCTTCGTTCCCCGAGGAGAAGAAATCGTTCAAATCCAAATCCGATGAAAAAGAGAAACCAGCAATTAAACGAGGGAAATACGATGGTTTATCCCGTAAACTCAAACGTCGAAAGATGGCAATGGAAGAAGACGAGGCCGATGAACAAGTATCAAAGAATACAGCTGCTGCTATTCGAAATGCCAAGAAATCGGCACAACCAGTCAAGATCACTGAAGCTTTACCAAAGAAGAATTTGGGTAAGAAGGGTAAGGATAAGAAGAAGAAGGTTGCCAGAGGACGAGTTGGGGGTGGGAAGGGTAGTGCGTTTGATACTCCTGGAGGTGAGAGGGAGGGGATGAGGGCGGCAAGGACCAAGGTCAACTTGGATAAGAAGGGTGGAAAGAAGGGCAAAACGGGAGGAAAGGGGCCTAGGAAGTAGGGCATCAGGCTCCTGTGACATCTGTATTGCTGTACCATGCATCATATCTCATACATATGGCAATCGCCCCGTGCTTTCAAAGTTCGCGCCTCTCAGATGCGGCAAGTATGCATACAACAGACGGGAGTCGAGACATCTAGAAATCCATACTTTCCTCCTTCATCGCTAGACATCAGCACGCATCCATCTGATCGGAGCAATCACTCACCTTTCTTGACCAATCTAGAATCCCTGAGCACAGCAGCAACATGTTTCTCAAACATCTCAACATAAGGTTTCAGTGAAGTATGTTCGTAATCTACCATCAGCCCCTATGATCCCTTTCAAGTGATATGATATGATGAGACACCATACCTTCAACTCGTTTAGCTTTCTCTTCCCCCTCTGTGGGTGGTAGGTGATCTAACTCATTGAGTAGGTCGGATACTGTAGGTACCGTTTCTGGATCGAATTCATCGATCAAAGCAGGATTTATAGGAACACAAACTCGTCCTGCTCATTAGCCTTTCTTCAATTTCAACATAGAGTTGATAAAGGGACATACCAGTTCCAGGATGTACACAGAATGGAGATTTGAGTAAATGATTCCTGTGCTTCGATACCTCCGCATCGATCCTGGGATACGTGTACTGCAAGATAATATCCTGAGCTGCTCTGTCGAATCGTCGCTTCTCATCAGCTTGGCTTCGAAACAGTGCGTGAGAAGAAGGTGCTCACAGCTAAGAGTTTATCTGACTTATTCAAAGATCCAATAACCTTCATCACATCTAGCCATTTGGCCTCACTGTCCGTCTCCTCGACTTGCCATTTCGCCCGAAGATTACCGATTTGTTCTACCATCAGTCTTCATCCTTAGACGCTGTCGAGCTGATTAAGTATGACATACCTCGATCGCCTGGTAGCAATGACAATAAAGTCTCCCATTGCCTTTCCGTCTTGAAACAATCTTGATCTCTCAGACACAGCGTAACGAAATCCGTTTTGAGCGTCGTCAATGCAGAACTATGCTATCAGCTGATGTGATCGATATCAATAGAAGAGGGGACATACTCGAGATAAGGATGTAAATCCCCATCACCTTTTGGTCCTCTCACATTAACCTTTTTCATCTGTTCTTTACTACCCTTGATCACCTCCATGAACGTCACTAGCGCCCTTCGTTGTTCATCGTTCAAATCGAGTGCAGCCGGGTCAGAGATCCAACAATGAATACCTCGTCGACCGGAATATACCCATAGGAGATGCTTGAATCCGAACGTATCTAGAATTAGGATGTGGTTCCCGGTCAGGTGAGGGGAGTCAGAAGGGACATACCACGCAGAGCAGAGTCAAGAACCTTCACAGCAGCTGCAATATATCCCCAACATCTCTTACAGATCTTCTTGTCAGAACAACACGTTCTAATCTCATCGTAATCCGTCATGTCGATATCGAATACCAGTTCCCTCCTCTGAGGCTGTAATGCCCCAGCAGCTAATGTCTTTCGATCTCTAGGCTACAATCTCAGCCCATCTCTTTCATCTCGGACTTCGCTTGATGTGAGATAGTGACTTACCCTAGCAGTGTACTGCGGTCCGATCTCGAATCGCGATGGATTCAACCTAACTACCTCCTTCTTGAAATCTTCCGCGTTATTGAAACTATTATATCGAATATAGATATCACCAGTCAACGTGAAAGCGAATTCACGATGCGTGAATAGTTTCGCAGGCACTATACATCAGTCCTGTCCACCCCACAGAAGGCTGGGAAGGGAAGGGTAGGGGCCTACCTTGATCTTGATTTAGCCAGAGGAAGAATGGTCGGTATGGGAACAGACGGCGGTAGAAGGCGTTCATCACCTGAGGTGATTCCGGACTGAAGCAATCAGCTACATTCCCACATGACTAACGCGAGTTTAAGCTTACTCGTAATGTTGCATTCTGTCATCAGTATAGACTTATCGAATCCGAGGGGCGACTTACTTGTCTGTTGCTACTGGCATTATCGGACAATAGGTGGAGCGCGCCCTTGGCTATCTTCTCAGTTCTAGTATAAGGTTTTTGTCGTCGTTCAGTATACTATCGAGATGGGCGCAGAGTATCTAGGGACGGTATGGTGGTTAAAGAAGATGTAGAGGTGAAAAAGTAAAGTTAATTCGACATGAGGATCAAGACGCGTCAATTCGACGCGTTTCCAATTTTCCAGCCGCTCATTACTATGCAACAATCCACCACAAGAATCATGAGCACACTTCGGGACTCGCTGCATGTGATCACGATGCCAGCATGCTTATTAGGATATATCGCAAACAAGAATGTACAGCAGCAATGCATTATATCACATCGCTAGTAGCAAAGAAGAAGCCGACACGAGGCAGTAACCTGTCGCACCCATGTTCAAGACTGTCGGCTCGACGGGCGAGTGGCTGGCATGACGCCCCACCGACCTGGCTTAAGCGAACACCTTCTTCCTACTCAATTCATCCTCTCCGACCTCCTCCCTCAACCTCTTACCCCTCTCCTCCCTCTCATCCTCCTCACCTCTCCTCTGCCTATATTTCTCACCAGCAGCTCTCTTGGCAGATGCCCTGACACTTGCTGGAGAGATAAACTCAGAGTTCTCGAATACTGTGGGACCACCGAAAGAACCTTCGAATATCCTTATTGGAGTAAGAACGAATCGGGGACCGATCTCTGTTAAGGAGACTTGAGGTGGGCCGGCGGGTTGAAGTGGGTCTTTCTCGATGATCTGATTGTCAGCAATTGAAACAAATCAAGAGATCACACTGTCACTAAATGGACTCACTTGGTAGTTCCTAAACCAGATTCGGTTATCAAGGATAGAGAACAACATGATATGATCGATAAAAGGCTTCAATCGTCTCGAAGTTTTAGGTACCGAGAAAGTCTATCATCAGCATATGCGCCTCTCAAGTCACCCATTAGACGCTCAAACTTACATGTGTCAGGAGCTCCTTGGTCAAAGACTTCCATTCCTCGCCTTGCCAATTCCCATCAAATGCCACCAATCCCCTACTTCCCTTCAAACAATTTCCAGTCATTTTCAACTCGTCCATCGTATGAATGTTCTGTACATGACATTTAACACTTGGACCGTTGGGTGATCTAGAGATCCACATGTATAGATCTTCATGACGTCTCGCCTCAAAGTAGAGGGTGTTGGAACATGAGTGGAGGTCTGATAATTCGTTAAGGAGATGTAGGGATGATTTGGAATCTAGTTTCGAATCTACACATTAGCTACAGACCCTACAAAGAGGAGCAAGCAGCTTACCTTTCTTGGTATGAGGTAATAGAGCCTCGAGATCATTCATTAGATGTCTCATTCGCTGGGTGACTCCCCTCGAGGAGATGAGCAGATTTTTGTCTTTTCGAGGTTTATGCTTGTTTTCCGACTTGACTACCTCATCTCCGTTGGTCTCTGCTTGAGACTTGCCCTTTCCCTTATCCTTCCTCCTCTGAACGTCTGTTGCTGCCTTGAGTACTGATGGCATTGTTACGGGTAGGTGTATTGTATTGTATTGTATAGTATAGACAGCCATTCCGCACAAAGCATGGAGAGACGCAAGAATTCAACTTTTTTAAACCGGGGGTATATTTAGTGTTTATGGCTAGTCAGTGCTTCATATTGAGTGATAATGACGGCTGGATCTAGACTGCATATGGTGCACACGAGCTACTATACAAGCCCATGCTCACGGGCATCATACAACCCATTATCTTGACTCGTTGACAAGCCTGTTCACCATTTCTAGCTGGTTAAACTATAAATTCTTGTAGTATTCTTCGCCGGCCTAGATAGACTCCCTAATGCCCATCCCTATCATCCGGTCTCCTGATTGGGGGTAATGTCAATTCTCCTTGAACCAGCGGGCCAAGGTCGCGATCACGGTCTTGATCACCACCGCCAGGGTCCGTTATTACTGGCTGTCTAGGCGGTTCTGAAAGTAAATTACGGACAGATGGGAAAATGGGCAAGAGTGAAAATCCATCGTCTTGACCTCGTATTCGTAAATCGTTCATGGTAGGTATTTCGGATCTTTCGGAGGAAGTTCGAGATTGTATGGATGAGGGTTGAGTGGAGTAAGGGGAAAACTGACGTGAAGTCGGTCGGGACAAGCTTGATGATGATGATGCCGTGGGCGGGTGTGAGAGGGAGCTCGACCCTGAGTTCAATGAGAAGGCAGACAAGTCGGATGGGTGTCCTGCTTTCAAGTTAGATATGCCTTACGATGCAGTCTGATGGCTCACCTGTGAACCTGATTGAAGGAGCCGGATGCCAGAGATTAGGAGTCAACCCATCGTCCATATGATAAGGTCTTGATGGCGAGTGATGTCGTTGGCCGTTAGACTGCGGATGAGGGTGGGGATGTGGATGCGGATGAGGACTGGGGTAATGAACCGACCCTGAACTTGATCCCGAATTGGCATGGATCAGAGGTGGACCCGAAAGATGTGACGGTCCAGGTGGATAAGGTGGCAATCCATTAGAAGTCGGTCTTCGGTTGTATGGATCATGATCCCTCCATACTAGCGTCCTTGGCGGTGCGCTGTGTGGGGGTGTGATGACATTAGGCGATGCGATCGGGATGGGGGGTGGAAGAGTCTGAACGGATTGAGCGTAGAGTGGTGGATCAGATTGTGGGCGGTATAATGGTTTGGGTGATATGGGCTGTGAAAGTACAGAACCCCTGCGGCGTGCTTCGCTCCTGTTAATCAGCTCATGTCACCCTTGAAGAAGTAGAGAGGCTCACTGTCGGCCAACCGAAGTATCCGTCCTCAACTTCACTTTCAATCCCTGAGCGGCGAGATGTCGAGTTAAAGCTGTACTCTCCCTCATTCCCTTGAACAACTTTGGCGAAAACACCTCGAATGATTCAGAAATAGTATGCGAAATCTCGGTCAATCCAGAACTATC
>Ga0308160_10006698_pt1 | contig 11654 bp, 9 predicted proteins | sample PhyFR1_FD_201036 | JGI IMG/M metagenome (GOLD analysis project Ga0308160, IMG submission 201036) | Phyllosphere microbial communities from UC Gill Tract Community Farm, Albany, California, United States - DLSLF.R1 | ecosystem: Host-associated > Plants > Phyllosphere > Unclassified | place: USA... | reverse complement strand
TACCCGCAACATGGCCGAGCCATCCCCGACCGACCGCCTCGTCGTGCGTCCTCTCCCCTCCCTCCTCCCTCCCTCAACCTCAGCTGATGACGATCCTCCTCGGCCACGGCCCTCCAGGCTGCGTTTTCCCCTCCACTCGACTCGGCACTCGTCTACGCCATCCTCTCCGACTACGCAGAGCCCCTCTCCCACGACGACGAGCTCCAGGCGCGCGGCACCCTCCAGTCGCTCGCCGATCAGGCCGACCTCGTCGACGACTCGCTCCCCACCACCGCCCTTCATCCCGACCCTGCCCTCGTACCCGCTCCTGCGAGCCACAGCAGCGACCCGAGCGACCCTCGCCCTCCAGTCGACGAGCGCGCACAGCTCCTCGGCCTCATCAACCAGGCCAACCACGCCCTCCGCCTCGATCGCACCCGCTCCTCGGCCAACGCCTCGCCCCTCGACTCGCGCACCGCCCCACCGCCCCCTCGAGCACCGGCGAGCGCGACCGCGAGCGACCTCAGCAGCGCCCTCGAGCACTCGAGCCTGGATGACGACAGCGACCCTCGTGCATCGAGCGCCGACTCGGGCTCGGCCGCCGCCCGCTTCTGGGACGACCACCACGCGGCGAGCATGACGAGCGACGACGACGGCCCGAGCGGCGGCGGCACGGCGGCGCGCCTCGTGTGGGACGCGCCCGACGGCGGGTTCGACTACGAGGTGTCGGACGACCCGCTCGCGTTCCTCGCGAGCGTCTTCCCGCACATCGACCTCGCCCAGCTCGAGGCCAAGATCGCCGAGGTCAAGGAGCTCGAGCCGACCGAGGACGGCCTCGCCGCCCAGCCCGCCGACCTCGAGCGCCTGATCGAGGACCTCTTGTCGCAGGACCTCATCACGTCGCTCGCCGAGGCCGACGCCGATGCCGCCGCCGCCGAGAACGCGCCCGCGCCCGACCCGGACGGCCTCGCGTCGATGGACCGCCAGCAGCGCCGCCGGGTCAAGGTGGCCAACAAGGCGGCCCAGTCGCTGTCGCTCACGACGACGCCGCACGTCTCGTACGCCAAGGCGGCGACGCACCGCCCTCAGGGATCCGTCTCGGCGCTCGCCGATGCGCCCCTGAGCACCAACGCCTGGGCGAGCATCTCGAGCCAGGCGTCGTTCCTCGCCGCCGCCATGCACCTCTCGGTCGCGCGCATCACGTCGACGTACCACGCGCACGGCTCGAGCCTCGCGCGCACCGTCGCCGTCCTCCTCGTCCAGCTCGCGCGCGAGCGGCCGTTCGAGGCCCTCCCCGGCGGCGTCGCGCGCAAGAACGAGCTGCGCCTGATCGTCCCGAGCGCAAAGGCGAGCGACGACCACCTCGAGGCGCTCCTCAGCGCGACAGAGGGCGACCTCAGCGACGCCCTCGACCTCCTCGGCTTCGTCGCCGACCTCGAAAAGGCCGTCGGCGCCCCGCTCCCGCTGTCGGCCCTCATCACCCGGCCCGGCGCAGGGTCGGCCCTCGCCGCGACGACGACGACGCCCGACGGCTTCACGATCGTCTCGACGCCGACGCGCACGCCGTCGGTGCGCGCAGCGGGCGCAGCGGGCGCTGCGGCCGCCGGTGCCGCCGACGACCGGTACACGCACGAGCAGTGCCACGCGCTCGCGCTCGAGTACCTCGCCAAGCGCAACGACGCGTTCCGCACGGCGGCGCGGAGCTTCCAGCGCGGCGGCATGGGCGAGCGCGGCGCGGCGGGCTTCTGGGCCGACCGGGGGAGGGAGTTTGACGGCGAGCGGCGCAAGTGGGAGGAGCGGGCGGCGCGGGCGGCCGTCGGCGAGAGGAGGTGCGTCCTGTCCTTCCTCGCTCTCGTGCTCTCGTCATCGCTCTTGAGCGTCGAGAAGCGCGTCGCACGCGTTGCTTTCGGCTGACGTTCGCACTCGTCTGCAGGACCAAGACGGGCGCCAACGTCGTCGACTTGCACGGCCTCAGCCTTGCGCACGCGCTCAAGATCGTCGACGAGGTCACCAACACGTGGTGGTCCAACGCTCGCGACTGTGCGTCCCTCTTGCTCTCGGCGCGCTCTTCCTCGTCGCGCCGCACTGACCCTCCCTCCCCTCTTCCCCCCCCTCCTCCTCCTCCTCGTCTCGCTCGCGCTCTCCCTCTCACCCCTCACAGCGGCCCACCCCGAACCCCTTCGCATCATCACCGGCGTCGGGCGCCACTCGCGCGGCGGGACGCCCATCCTCGCGCCCGCCGTCACCAAGCACCTCGACCGCACCGGGTGGCGCTGGAAATGGGACGACGGCCCGCTTGTCGCCGGTGGGATCGGGCCCGTCAACTCGAAGGGCGCCGTGCGTGTCATCGGCGTCGCGCGGTGAGCGAGGAGGCGGGAGGGCGAGAGGGAGGGGGCGAGCTGTGCATAGTCGGGAGGAAGAGGAGGAGGAGGAGGCTCGCGCTTTGCCTCGGCGGACCGCCGTGTTGTTGTTCGTGCTCTGCGTCGTCTTTCCTTGCACTGCAGGATCTGCCTCGTGCTCTCTCTCTCTCGATGCGCACCTTGAGAGCGTCTGAGCGAGCCGACATTCCAGAAAAGGAGAGGTCCGTGCGCGCGAGAGGGGGTAACGAGAGGGCTGTGGTTGGACACGAGCCGCAGGGGTTTGGGGTAGTCTAGAAAGGTGAGGGAGCCGCAGGAGGAATACGTGCGAGGGGGGAAGATGCAGTTGATGCGGTACCGGGCTAGTTGAGAAGTCGATACAGGGGGTGGGGAAGGTTGAACTGAGAGAGGGGAAGACGAACGACGACGAGGCGGCGGCTGGCGAGAGAGCCCTGTTGAAGGCAACACAGAGAGGGACCGAAAGGGGAGAGACTGACACTACGAGGAGAGAGGGAGAGGGAACAAGAAGAACGACGGCTCGGTTGACGATGCGGCGGCGAGAAGGGCGAGGCGAGTATGGACAGTTGAGGTCGAGGCGACGAGCTTGACGTCTAGTCGGTCGTCGTCGTCGCAGGTGTCGACGAGCCGTTGGTGCTGACGCCGTTCTGCTGCGCGAGCTCGAAGAAGGGCTTGAAGACGGCGTCGTCGTCCGTGTTGCGGTAGTCGTTGAAGACGATGTTGACTGCGAGCGCGGTCGTTCGACCGTCAGCAACGAGACCGAGTGAGAGGCTCGAGAAGGAGGAGAGGACGACGACGCACCGAGGTGGAACTCGTCAAAGATGCCGCGGATGAGCTCGTGCGTCTCGGGTTCGCCGTCGCGGTACAGGAGGGCCCACTGCGCGCCGAGCTCGTACGCCTCGTCCTTCCACGCCTGGAACGCCGTCGAGTCGACGACGGTCGGCTGGATCACCTCGGCGCCGGGGAAGACGCCCCAGGTGACGGCGTTCGGGCCGGGCGCCGTGTTGGACTGGAAGTCGCCCTGCTTGTTGACGGCGTGGTACGTGATCGAGGGCACCTTGTCGAGGATGGCGAGGAGCGGCTCGACGTGCTGAGGCGGGCAGAAGAACTCGAGGTAGGCCTGCGCGCGAGCGAGTCCGAGTCAGCCGGGCGGGCTCGCTCGAGACAGCGGGCGCGAAGAAGAGACGGACCTTCTGGTAGCAGTAGCCGTTCATCGGGCCCCAGCCAAGCGCAGGGTCGTCCGAGGAGACGCCGTCGACCCGCGGCTGCGAGTTGATCTGCGAGGGAGAAGGGGGAGGAGTCAGCTCGAGCACGACGGCGACGACAACAGGAGCACGAGAGGAGAGGGACGCACGGTGAGGAAGCCGAGCTCGTTGATCTTGGCGAGCTGCTCGGCGATGTAGCTCGTCTCCTTGGCGGCCGGCTGGTCGCTCCAGGGGAGCGCCTTGAGGTCGCCGCGGCAGAAGCGCGCGAACAGGGCCGAGATGTCGCCGAGCGAGCGCGGCGTCCCCCAGATCTTGACGGCGTCCTGCGGCTTGTGCGGGAGCGCGAGCTGGAGCGCGTCGACGTCGCCGAACGCCGGCGACGAGGCGTCGCCCCACCGGCCGTTGGGGAACTCGTCCCACTCGCGCGTGCGCGTGAGGTACGAGCGCTGGCGGTTCGACCAAAAGATGGGGCGCGTCGTCTCGGTGCGGCGCTTCTGCGTGAGCGAGACGCGCCAAGGCAAAGGCTTGACGCGGTCGGCCATGGCGACGAACTGGAGCTCCTCGAGGAGCATCTCGGTGCCGCGCGACAGGTTCATCGTGTAGAAGTGCATGCCGTGGATGCCGAGGTCGGCGTTGAGGATCTTGCGGCACATGTCGGCGACGTACCGGGTGCCGAACTCGCGCACCTTGGCGTCGTCGTCCTTGATCGGCTCGAGCATGTCCCACAGCTCCTTGGGCACGATTGTGCCGGCAAAGTCGGTGCGGCGCTTGAAGGCGGCGTACGTCTGGATCGGCATGATGCCCGGCACGATCGGGATGGTGATGCCGGCGGCGCGCAGGCGGCGGCCCCAGTCGATGAAGACGTCGGCGTCGTAGAACATCTGGGTGAAGACGACGTTGGCGCCGGCGTCGACCTTGGCCTTGAAGTGGCGGATCTCGGCCTCGGGGCTCTCGCTCTGAGGGTGGCCCTCGGGAAAGCCGGCGACCTGGGAGAGGGAGGGAGAGGGAGCGAGTCAGTCCCGTCTTCCTCGAGCGCCTGCTCACGAGCCGCCGAGAGAGAGAGCTGGACGCACGCCGATGTCGAAGTAGTCGCCGTACTTCTTGCGGATGTGTCGCACGAGGTCGATGGCGTGGTTGAAGCCGCCCTCGACCGGCTTCCACTCTTCGACGCCGCGAGGAGGGTCACCGCGCAGGGCGAGGATGTTGCGGCAGCCCGAGTCGTACGCCTCCTGCAGGATGTAGACCGCGGTCAGAAGGGCACGAAGGAGGAGAAGAGAGACCCGGCGAGGGAGAGGGGACGCACCTTGAGCGCCTGGTCGACCATCTCGGTCGGCATGTTGGTGCAGGTCAAGTGCATGCACGTCTCGAGGCCGAGCTCCGAGTGGGCCGTCTTGACGAAGCCGGTCGTCGCGTCCGAGGTCGAGCCGCCTGCGCCCCAGCTGCGTGCAAGGTGGACCAGTGTCAACTTGACGAACGTGTGGTGGGCAGCAACGGCGGGGAGGAGAGGTGGACGAACGTGATGTCGACGAAGATGGGGCCGAGCTGCTGCATGCGCTCGATGCGGTCGTACAGGTTGACCCAGCCCTCGGACGTCTTGGGCCTGCGAGGAGGGCGAGAGGGAGGTTAGCCGACGGCGACGAGGGGATCGACGGGAGAGGAGAGAGAGAGGCGAGGGACGCACGGGAAGAACTCGAAGCTCCACCAGGGGCGACCCTCGCGCTCTGCCTTCTTGATCTTGTCCGAAATGCGCATCTTGAGCGGGGTGTGGTCGAGGGAGAGCGGGAGAAAGCAAGTCGAGAGAGATGGGTCGACGACGAGCGGGATCGAGGGCGGCACTGGCTCTGGTCGGCGAGAGCGGTGCTGTGATACTCGAGTAGGGCGCGCTGGAGGTCTGGCTGCTTGGATCAGAGCAGCACACTCGGTGTGGGAAGAGCGAGGTGCACCGCCTTGGCTTGACTTGCTCCACCGCGTCGACCGCTGGCTCGGCTTCAAGCGCCCGCCTCCCTCCCTCTCGTGGAACCTGTACTGCAGCTTCGGCTCAGCGCATAGCCGGTGCGAGATCACTTCGAGTCGAGCGCACCCCGAGAGAGCTGTCGCCGCCGTGCCCGGCTCCGGCTTCTCGTCCCTCTCGTCGGCACAGCCACAGAGCACGCCGATAGGGGCAGGGCGGTGCGCATGACCCTCGCAGAGAGTGGCCAGAGTCGCAAGAGCGGCAAGCGACTCGTGCCCGAGCGATGGATGCGCCTCGCGAGCCGGTTCTGCGCCTCTCGTCCTCCTCCCGCTCACCCGCTCCACCCGACATCGACTCGCAGCGATGGAGCCGTCCCTCCCCGCACTCGAGACGCTCGTCCTCGCGGTCCTCGTCGTTGCCATCTCGGTCCTCGCCCTCGGGCTCGTCGCCCAGTCGGGCGTCCTCAAGCACCCTCGCGCTCTCGGCACTCGCCCTCGCCCCGACCTGTGGTCCAGCCTGGTCGAGCTCCCTCTCCTCGGCTGTCTCGTCGACAGCATCCGCAACATCGACCGCGCGCCCGAAGGTGCGTCCTTCCGCCTCGCCTACTCGACCTCGCTCGTCGCTGCTGACCCTCGCCTCCCCCCTCGCTCCTTGCCACAGGCGTCGTTCAGCGGTTCATCGAGCGCCAGCAGTCGAGCGAGACGAGCAAGAGCATCACCTTCACCCTGCCCGCCATGGGTCGCTTCATCCTCCTCGAGCGCCCCGAGCACCTCGAGCACATCCAGCGCGTGCGTCCCTCCTTCTCCCCCTATCACGCCCAAGCACTCCCCTCGGCTTCCTCATCGCCGCTGCTCCCATAGAGCATCTCGTGCTGACGCACTTGCGCCCCCTGTCGCCTGCAGACCCGCTTCGACAACTACGAGAAGGGCGAGGCCCAGCGCTCGACCATCGGCACGCTCTTTGGTTCGGGTATCTTCGTCTCGGGTGCGTCGCGCTCGCGTGTCACTTTCAGCAATAGGCCGAGGAGCTGACGTTGCTCGCGCACCTCGCTCGCAGACGGCGCCGAGTGGCAGACGCACCGCAAGATCTCGGCCAAGCTCTTCACCAACTCGACGTACCGCGGCATCATCTCGAGCTCGACGCACCGCTCGACCCTCCAACTCCTCGACGTCATCGACGACGTGAGCGCACACGGCGACGTCCCGCTCTCGCAGCTGTTCTTCGCCCTCACGCTCGACGCGTTCACCTTCATGGCTTTCTCGGCGGACCCGGGCGCGCTCAACGCGGCCAGGGACGGCAAGCTCAGCGACTTCGGCATCGCGCTCGATTACGTCCAGGTCGAGACGCAGAAGCGCTTCCAGAAGTGCGTCCCCTCCCTCTCCTCGTCGTCTCCTCGTCTGACCTTCTCAAACTGACTCTTGTCGTCTCCCTTCGCTCCTCTCTTCGTCTCCCTCTTCGCCCCGCCTTCGTCGACATCTCCTCTTCGGTCTTCTGACGATACTCACTCAGCCCGTTCTGGTTCATCACCGAGCACCTGACTGGCGCGACGGCCAAGATGCGTTCGAGCATGCGCGTCGTCCACGACTTTGCCGACGCCATCATCAACGTTCGCCTCGCCCAGCTCCGCACGTACGATGGCGACTACGAGGACTCCAACGACAAGGAGGACCTGCTCGGGCTCTACATGCGCTCGCGCGGCGCCGACGGCGAGAAGCTGTCCAAGGTCCAGCTCCGGTGCGTCTGCTCCCTCTCTTCTCCTATCCCAGCTCCTGCTCCTCCTCACGACCGCCCAGTAAGAATCCAATGCTGATACAGCTCGAGCACGCCCCCGCAGCGACGCCGTCATCAACCTCCTCCTCGCCGGGCGCGACACGACCGCCTCGGCGCTTTCGTGGGCCGTCTTCCGCATCCTGTCGCACCCCGAGCTCATCGACCGCATCCACGCCGAGGCCGACACGCTCGCCGATCCGACCCAGCTGCCGTTCGACCAGCTCAAGGAGATGCACTGGACGCGCGCCGTCTTTGCCGAGACGGTCAGGCTGCATCCGGCTGTGCCCAACGTGCGTTCAGGCTCGCTCCATCTCGCTACGGTCGCACGTGCTGAGTTGAGCGCTCCTGCAGAACTCGTGGACCGCGCTCGGCGACGACCTGATCCGTACGTCCTCTCGACCCAGCTCGTTCCCCTTCCTCCGCACGCTCGCACGCGCTCTCTCTCCGACCGATACAGGGCGTGCTCGCCCCAAGAGTTGTACTGATGCACATTCTTCCTCGCCCGCAGCGAACGGTCCGCGCATCGAGAAGGGTGACGTGCGTCGTCGGTTCCTTTCCTCCTCCGCGCACGGTCCCCTCCCGGACGAGCTGCTGAGCGTTCAGCCTGACCTCCCCTCCCTCTCTTCATTCCTCTCGAGCAGCACGTCGGCTGGTGCGACTTCCTGCAGGCGCGCGACCCGTCCATCTGGGGCGCCGCCGCCGGCGCTTTCAAGCCCGAGCGCTGGTTTGACGACGAGGGCAAGTTCAAGATGGACTCGAGGCTGCACGCGTTTAATGGCGGCTTCAGGCGGTGCGTCCAGTTGTCTCTCTTCTTCTTCGACTGCAGCTCATGACGTGAGACGGCTCACTGACTCTTGCGCTCGTCGTCCACTTCGGCTCGTGCAGCTGCCTCGGTCCGTCGACCTCTTCCTCTTCCCCCTCACCCGCGCACGAGCCCAACCTGACCTCGTCGCCCCGCCCGCAGGTGAGACGCTTGCCACCTTCGAGGCCGTCGCCGTCCTCCTCGCCCTGTTCAGCACGTTCGACATCGCCTTCGCGCCCGACTACCTCGCGACGACGCCCATGGTGCAGACGCCGCTGTGCGCCGAGCCGACGCCGAGGTACCGCCACTCGCTCACGATGCCGATGGCACAGGTGCTCAGGGTCGTCGCGACGAGGAGGGAGGCGTCGTGAGCGCGAGCGAGGCGAGGGCCGAGCCGGCGAGGAGGAGCACGAGGGCGGGTCGGGCTCGAGCAGCTTTCTCTCCGTGTGCATTGTGTACCGCTTGTTGTGCTTCATGCTTGAGCGCGTCGAGGGAGGCCGCTTCGGACGAAGGAACGTGCGCGCGGCGACTCGGAGAGGCGGGTTCGCCTTCGTCAGAGCTGCATCTTCTGGCTCGGCTCGCGCGTAATGTGATGATCTGAGCGTTGCGCTGAGCAGTACAAGGCGCACGAGAGCTTGGTGACGAAGTCGGCCGCCGAGACACCGTCCTCGCGACGAGGAGGACCGCGCCGGCTCGCGACCCTCCCTCACACCGCACCGCTCCCAGCTAGTGCGAGGACCGGCTCGACACGCAGCAGGGGCATGAACGGCGGCTATGTCGAGGCGTACGACCCTCGGCGGGCGGGCAGAGTGAGCCTCTCGCAGCTCTCTCGACACGGGTGCGCTCTCCTCTCTCTTTCTCGCGTCGACAGGCAACTAGATGGCTCGCTGACGCCATGAATGCAGCAGCAGCGCGACCTCGCTACCCGCCGACCTTCTCTTCGCCGTCCTCCTGTCCAAGTCGCTCTTCGCCCTCGCCCTCCATGTCGCAAAGGACTGGCTCTTCGCGCAAGGCCGGTCGCCCTGGACGCTCGCGGCTCTCGTGCAGGGAGTGGGAGCAGTCGGTCTGCTGGCGCTGAGCTGGTCGGCCGGGCAGCAGAGGGGCAGCAAGGCGAGGACGGTGAGCTCCCTCCCCCACACCCTCCTCCCGACTCGCCCGGCCCGCTCGAGAGCTGCTCGAGCAGGCATCCGTGGCGCGCTCCTCGTGTAGAGCGCGTCAAGTGAGGGGCTGTGTGCTGGATGCGCCCGCTGAGGCCCCTCGCTGACGCTCCCTCCCCCCGTCCGCAGAAACCACCTAGCCGGCTCTACCCCTTGTTCTTCGCCCTCGAGACGCTCTGCGCCTTCCTGTCCGTCTCTCGCATCAGCATACTTCGGTCCGTCACTCTCTCTGCAGCTTGCTGTCGAGCGTCGCTGACTCATGGCCATGCCCTCGCAGGTTCATCCTCCTCACCTCGTTCGCCCCGCTCTGGGCGCGCGGCCTCCCCTTCGTCAAAGCCGGCGGGCGCAAAGCCGTCGAGCGCAGCAACGCCTTCGCCATGACGACCGCCATGGTCGTCGTCGCGTACCTCGCCGACTCGACGCTGTCCTGTGCGTCCCCTCGCTCGCTCGCTCTTCCGCCCCGTCCTCTTTGCCTGCGCTGACTCCCCCTCTGCCACAGCCAGTACGAGCCGCACCGGCTACGTCTACCTCCTCTTCCACCTCCTGTCGGCCGGGCAGCGCGCCGAGATCTTTGCGGCCCACAACGGCGACGAGCGGCAGAAGGCCAGGATGCACGCCGTCGGTGCCTCTTTGGCGACAGCAGTCGCTGCGCCGCTCGCCCTCCTGCACTCGTTCTTCGTGCGTCCCTCTCTCTCCCGGACGCTTCTCGCACGACCGTACCTTGACTGACGCGCTGCTGTGCAGGCTTCGCCGTCGAGCGCCTCGACCCTCGCCTCCGCATCCACCTCGCCCTCATCCTCCTTCGCCACGCCCGACGCCTCCCTCTCACTCGACACGTTCGGCATCCTTCTCCTCTCGGCGACCTTCATCATCGGCGACCCTCTCCTCGTCCGGTCGCTCCTCGCGCACTTTCCGCCGGCCAAGCTTCTGAGCTCCGGGTGGCCCATCGCCGCCTCGGCGACGGCGTTCATCGGCTACGTCGGGTTCGGTCGCGGCATCAGCTTGGTAGAAGCGGCGGTCGGCGTGATCGGGTGGAACGGTGCGTCCCTCTCGCCGACCTCGAAGAGCGGGCTCGTGAGCAAGGCTGACTCTGCTCCCTCCCCTGCAGCCATTTCGCACATCGCCTCGACCGACCCTCGCGCTACCGTCGTTCCAGCTTCGAGCGGCGTCTCGACGGGCACCTCTTCGCCGAACCGGTCCGTCGTGCAGCGCCTGTCGACCTTCTACCGCCACCTGCGCTCGACGATCAAGACGATCCTCGCCTCGCCCGAGTCGCGCCGCATCTACTTCTTCTTGTGCCTCAATCTCGCCTACATGTTTGTGCAGATGGCGTACGGCATCTGGACCAACTCGCTCGGCCTCATCTCGGACTGTGCGTCCTCCCCTTTCCCTCGTCCCGCCGGCTCTACGATCTTCGAACTGACCCTTGCTCCTCCTCGTTCGCAGCGATCCACATGTTCTTCGACTGCCTCGCCCTCGCCATGGGTCTCTTTGCGTCCGTGATGGCGACCTGGCCGTCCAACGACACCTTCACGTTCGGGCGAGTCTCTCTCTCTGTTTTTCGAGAGGAGCACGGAGGGGACGGACTCGAGCTGACTCCTTGTCTTGCCCCCCTCGCAGCTACTCTCGGGTCGAGACGCTCTCTGGGTTCGCCAACGGCATCTTCCTGTGCCTCATCTCGATCTTCATCGTCTTCGAGGCCGTCGAGCGGCTCATCGACCCGCCCGAGATGAACACGGGCCAGCTCCTCACGGTGAGCGCCGTCGGGCTCGCCGTCAACCTCGTCGGCATGTTTGCGACCGGGCATGGGCACCATGGGCACTCGCACGGCGGCGGCGGAGGAGGAGGAGGAGGAGGGCCCAGCCACGGTCACAGCCACGTGCGTCCGCTCTGTCTCTTGCGCGCTCGCCTCGAATTGGGACACAGGCTGACTTGCCTTCACCTGCAGACGGCCGTGCGCTCCAAGTCGACGCCGTTCCTGACCGACAAGGAGGAAAAGGACGAGGACGCGCACAATGGGCACTCGGTGCGTCCTGCTCGCCTCGTCCCGGCACCCTCATTCCTCGCTGACTCGCTCTCGCGCTTGCAGCACAACGGAACCTCACACGCCCACGCCCACTCGCACTCGACGCCGACCCGCTCGGCCCACCAGCGCTCGCACTCACACGCCGCCTCGCCCTCGGCATCCTCTTCGCCGACCCACGCCCGCTCGCCGTCGCTGCACGCTCACGCGCACACGAGCCCTGCACCGGCGCACTCGCACGCGCACGCGCACGGCGACGCGCATGCGCACGACCAGCATGGCTGCGCCGGAGAGGAGGAGCATGAGGAGGAGGACGACGACGAGCACGGCGCGGCGGCGGGCGGGCACAGCCACAATATGAAGGGCGTCTTCCTTGTGCGTCCTCTCGTCTC
>Ga0308160_10006697_pt1 | contig 11654 bp, 13 predicted proteins | sample PhyFR1_FD_201036 | JGI IMG/M metagenome (GOLD analysis project Ga0308160, IMG submission 201036) | Phyllosphere microbial communities from UC Gill Tract Community Farm, Albany, California, United States - DLSLF.R1 | ecosystem: Host-associated > Plants > Phyllosphere > Unclassified | place: USA... | reverse complement strand
GTGCGTTGCCCCAGAGCGGAAGCGTGAGAGCTCTTCCATGCTCGTCAACCGTACTGTCTGGTCTGCGAGCGACCGACGTCTGCACGAAGGCCGTGATGAACAACCCATCATCCCGAGCTTGACTCACTTCGACTTCTCCGCCTTCAATCTAGCCGTCTCACGCTGATTGCCTCCTGCTTGTGAGCCCTGCTCATCTGTCACGGAGACGAGAACTCACGGGTCATTGCGATTGTGAGTGTCTCGCTCAAAGTCGATTTGTTGTTGTCGAGTTCAGTGAAATTACCTTTTCGCGTCTTCGCGTCAATCTCAGTGGCGGACAAACGTGTGGCGGCGGGCTGGTGCAGCGTCTGAAAGACGAGTCCAGAAACCCGTGCGATCTGTACGAAGATGTGGTAGAGGAGGAGCTATTCATTCTGGCGCACACAGGTAGCGGAGCAATGACAAGGCTCTCCCGGACACAAAGGAGCGTTTTGCATGTTATCAAAGACGGAGTCGCCAAACGTGTGGTCGTCGAATCGTCCGTTGTCATGCCGTTGTATGCATTCGGAGCGGTCCTCTCACATGATCTGCCTCGCTAAAATTGGCTAGGTCACCTTTTTCCGCGCCCGCATAGTCGAAGAGGGGCGTACAGACTGACGGCGCCGAGATGGGGTGAAGCCTTGTTACGTAATATTACCGCCGCTCGTCGGTGATCTCGAACGACTTGGACCACTTCATATCGTTCACCAACCGACTTATCATCCACCATGCCGCCACGTAAACCACGCGAAGCGAAGTCAACGGCTCCTTCGCCCTCACCCGTAGTGTCCAGAGCATCTTCGAGGACCCGAGCGGCGAAACCAGTGGAAGATGTCGTCGAGGAGACCGAAGAGACCGGCGAGGAGGAAGACGATGTAGCAGAGGGGGAAGAGGCGGACGATGCGGCGGAGGAGCACGACGGCACTGCAGAAGATGCAAATCAGGCTGGAGAGGAGGCTTCAGGGAAGGCGTCGTCAATGAGCGACCGCTTGGCGAGGATGAAGGAGCTGCGATCACGCATGGTGAGTTTTGCGGCCTGCGAGACGGACGACGGTGTATTTGGCAACGTCTCGTTTCCCCTCATCGCTCCTTTGCCCTTCTCGGCGATTTCTAGGAGCTCTGTCATGAAGTCATATCTGCGCGAGCCCCGCCATCCTCCCCGTCCGCTGACGCCAGAACCAATCCGCCGCGGACAACCGTCGCGATTTAATAGCAGACCACCAAAAAGCCAAAGTCACGGCGAAAGATCTTCAACGACTTGAAAAACAGCGCAAGCTTGCCCAGACATTACGACTCAAGGCGGACGCGGATGAGAATGGAGAGGATCTAGAGAGGAAGAAGGCATGGGAGTGGAGTATAGAGCAGAATGATAGGTGGGAGGCTAAACAGGCGGAATCGGCTGTGCGCGGAGACACGAATTTCCATGGTGAGTTGGTGTGAAGCGTGCAATCAGTGTGGCTGGTCCTTATGCTGTGGACTATTGGCTGTCGGCTGGTGGTGGCTTTCGCACAGACAGCCGATAAACCGGGCAATACGATCTAGGCTACTGGACTGGGAATTCCGGGAAGGATCCGTCCGGAGCTTGGTCGTACGCCCATATACCGAATCCAGCGCAACTCTGTCTGGGTGAAGATGAGACACCTTTCCGCAGACCCGCTAACCTCAGACGCAAGCCATGAAGCGCACAAGCGGTACGAGAAGAACATCCGAACGACCAAAGCAGACATTGTGGGGTACGAGCGTCAGAAAGAAGCTGCTCTCGGTCTTGCTCCCGGCACGCTCGTCCCCTCTCACTCGACGAACGAATCGCTCATCGCATCGTCATCGCGCAAGGGGCTCACAGCGTCGGAAGATCTGTACCGAGGCGCCGACACGCTCACCTACGGCGACAACAAACCAAGCGAGGATGCGCTGGACAGAGTCGTGGGCAAGATCAACAAAGAGTACGTGTCTAATCTTACGCCTAACGATAACTTACCCGCAGTATGGGCAAGACGAAGAGGAAGAAGAAGGACGATTCGGACGAGGCTGTGACGTATATCAACGAGCGGAACAAGGTGTTCAACAAGAAGGTCAGTTGTGATGTTGCACACTGTGAGACGGGACGGCGGCTGATGTGCAGATCGGCCGATATTTCGACAAGTACACGAAAGAGTACGTCCCGCTTACGCTTTGTGACAAGATCGCTGCTTATGGACAGAATTCGAGACAACTTCGAGCGCGGTACCGCTTTGTAGATGGGACTCAGCCTTGGATCGCTTTTTCCGGCTCGTGCGTAGAGCTTGTAGTCGCATGTATATATCACCTTGACCCCGAAAACTGCCCGCTTCTCCCCTCGACGCACGCCGCCCTTGTGGCTGAGACGAAGCAGGGCAACAGATCCAGGAGACCAAAGTTCACATCTTTAGCAGCTAACAAACACTCTACCTCGCCTTATGGCCTTTGAAAACAGCAATTCCAGCCTAATTCGTCCACTAATACAGTCACATGTCTCCCCCTCACGAGCTCTCAAATGAACCACCATTGCCCACCAAAGTACCACTAGTATCGTCCGTCAGGGTTCATGTAGTATTGTTGTTGCTGCGGATGTCAGTCACCGATCTGAGCCTCGATAGAAAAACTTGCATTCGGGTCCATGCCCCGTTGAGCCTGAGCCTGAGCTTGCGCCTGCGCCTGCTGCATTTGCTGCATTTGCTGTTGAGCCTGAGCCGCCTGCATTTGCGCCGGGTCTAACGTGAGCATGATGCAGGACAGACATCTACCTTCACCTACCATAGTAACCCCCCTGAGCCTGCTGCGCCCGCGCTTGCTGCTCCATCATCATCATGTGCTGCTGTTGTTGCTGCTGCGCCAGCATTTGTTGCTGTTGTTGCTGAGCCGCTGCGGCCGCCGCTGCCGCTTGCTGCTGTTGTTGAACGGCCTGCGAAGCTTGAGATGCGCGCTGAGCGACTCGAGGTGGTAGCGCGAGCGATGCAGTTGAAGACGAAACGGAAGCGGGGATGGTAGGCGGAGCAATCGGTCCAGAGGTGAAGTACGGGTGAGCGAGAGATTGGTGCGCATCGAGACGCCTGGACGGCTCGAATTGCAGGAGGTGCTCAATGAGATTGATGGCTGGGTATCAGGCTAAGCTCTGAGGAGGGGTACTACACTCACCATCCCGCGGAGCTTTTGGCACGATGGCATGGAACGGCTGTTTGTTGTGCTTGCTCAATGGCGTCTTGAGCTGGATCTCGGGCTAAATGCCGTCAGCTGCACTCTTCAGCGGAGGTATTCAGCTCACCGAGTTCATCTTGATCTGGGCGATGGTCCCCTCACTTGGCGTGCCGACGATTTTCATGATCTGCACCAATTGGTCCGCATTGTCACGCCCTCGGAACAGAGGGTATCCAGTGATCATCTCAGCGAGGCTATCGTCAGGGCGAGTCCACGTGAGGAAGCACTCATCCACTCACATACAGCCCACACTCCAGATATCTATGCTCGTGCTGTATGTCCGGGATCCAAGCAAAACATCTGGCGCTCGGTACCACAGTGTCACGACCTGACCGTCAGCTTCGCGAAATTTGCGGAGCATCAATCCTCACCTCATTACTGAAGGTGTTTACAGGTACTCCGAAAGCTCGCGCAAGACCAAAGTCTCCAATCTTCAGCTCGCCCCTTCGGTTGATCAACAGGTTCTGGGGTTTGAGATCTCGGTGCAAGACCCGGTTGTCGTGGCAGAACGCGATACCCTACTTGTTAGACCTCAACTTCTCGCTTTCTCTTCCTGCAAGAGCAATATCTGCCCAACTTACAGTCAGGAGCTGATGGGTGAAGTTCTTGACCGTATTCAGGTCAAGCGCTCCTCGGTCTCCCTGCGTGTCCATATATCTCTTCAGATCCTGCTCACAAAACTGCCCGTCAGTTGCGTTGCCCATGTTGCGTTCAGCAGCTCACCTCGAAGATAAGAACGAGCTTGGATTCGGTGTGGATGACATCGTGGAGTCTGACAATGTTGACGTGCTTGAGCTCTGAGGATCAGTCCCGCCTTCGTCTTTCACGTCTGGCATATTGTCTCCTGCCCCAAGAGCTGTGAAACACCGAGGTAAAGTGTGCACACCGACTCACCCTTCATAAGACTGATCTCTCGGATAGCAGTACTAGGCGTTCCCTCCTCGGCATCCAGGTGGATCTCCTTGAGCGCGACGATTTCGGAAGTCGTTCTTGATCTTCCCTACATGGTTAGCCGCAGTGCAAAGAACACCCGATGATCTCTCCGGTCCAGTGATTATGAAGAGATGATATCGCAAGACCCACCTTGTAGACCGTCGCGTACGTCCCCTCGCCCAGCTTCTCCAGTTGGACGTAATTCCTGGAATGAGCATTTGAAACGTGTTTGGTGTGACTCAGGTCGCGGAGGCGTGCACATCGCCTCCAATGCAGACTCGCAGCAGAGTAGACCACAGCAAGACAAGTGTGACTCACATGATGTAGGTCAGATGAGGGAAGAACGGGACAGACAACTAAAATCACGGTGTGAAGGTGGAAAGGCGAAAGTGGATGGTAGATCTCGGTCGCGCTAGCCGACAGCGCGAGTGGCGTATTCACTGCGGCCAGCGCTGGGTCTGGCTTCCGACACCAAAGGCAGCTGAATACATTCGCCAGATAGCGGGCGACGCATTTATCCGATGTGCAGGTCGTGACTGTGGCATACCATCGTCCTAAGAGCGGGATGGTGTATGTAATGTACAAAACAAATGACGATAAATTCTTCTCGCCTTTTTTAGACGCTCCCCCCGTCTGGCTCGTTACATCTTCTCACGTCAACTGCGGGAGACTGATTGTCCGCTCGCTTTTGGCCCACCATTCGCGCTTGAATGACCGTACTCCTGCGATGCTGCCAGCAGCGCCGTCAGCGATTGAAATGCCGCATCGTTAGTGTCGGAAGACATGTAATCGGCCATCGAGAGATACTGGTTCCCATCGTTGGCGCCCACACTAGAAGACCCGCTAGACGTCCCGTCCTGTCTGATCTGTCGGTCTTTAGATTCGGGCTTCTGCGGATGGGAGGTGTAAGCGGGGTCGAATCGCCGCAGATTTGGATTCAGCGGATCTCCGGGCGGCGGAGGGGGGTGATGCGGTGTAAGGCAAGCATATCGAAAGGGTGTTAGACCGAACGGATACGCAAAACCTTTGAGCGCGGGATGCAGCTGTACTTGTCAGTGTTCCGTCGAACGATCACCTCGGCTGACTGTCACTCACTGTACGTTGCGGGAGACTACTAGACAAGGGTTTCGAAGCAACCTTTAATAGACTTTCCGGTTCTGCGATGCTTGTCGAGCGGGTATGCGTCGATGAGTTGAGTTTGGTACGCTTCTGAGGATGGTCAGCTTTACTCTGAGGATGCTTTGTGAAAGCGTTGACGATAAGGGTTACATGAGTGGTAGAGGTGCCCGAGCCGAATCACAATCAGTCATACGACACTTACAGAGCTTCCATACGCGATCAAGTTGTCCTCTTCCCCACGACTCGGCTCTGACTGCTCGATCTGCGACGGAGCAGCTGCTGCTGCTGACCGCCTGGTGACTCTAGACGGTGTAGGGTTGTGCGCATGCTTGCTCGTGGAGTTACCCCTCGCTTTCCGCTTTGTGCCAGATGACTGCTTATCTGCAAAAACTGTCGTCGGGAGAGCTCTCAATGCTGGGTCGATGACAGAATCGTCAGTGGGCATGCTGCCTTTGATGGTCTGTACGATATGCGGGGTTGTAGTCTGAGAGGTGCGGAGGTGGGGCCCGAGTGACAAACGGTGACAAGGCAGGAATAGCCGCGGCAAATGACAATTGTGGCGTACTTTAACGACGTGATTGATTTCTTTTCACACAAAGCGTTCAATCACAGTCACACAACAACAACATCAACAAACAAAACAAAAACTGTTTGCACGTCATCCGATCACTTCACAGTATTCTTTACGACTCGATCGCGCAGAGTCCTTGATGTCCGGGATACTGTCTTAGTCGTGGTCATGCATTCCCGCATCTCCCGCTCCCGCATCACGCCTTTTTATGCCGGTAGGATGCTCTATGCGACCACTGCGACCACTTTCAGAAGCTTCTTACCGTTACACGGGGTGACAAGAAAAATAGTCCGAGACAGACGGACAAGTGCGCATGATTCCAGCCAGATGATGAGATTGCGACGCAGTGTGTCCAGGCAAAGCATCATTGGCACTATTCGGGTCGTCGTGGCGTTGAAGACGAGTGTGCGTGAGGTCACGGGCTAGACCGACCGTTGTGAGCTTGCAAGGCAAGAATGTGCAGCCGAGGCCAAGTGTAGCGTGGTGGTAGACCCATATCATGTAGCTTGCCGGGCAGCAATGACGTTCGCAATGTCGGCTCCGTGCAGAGCATCCTCGAGTGTGAACAAAAGGCCCATACTGGCCCATCCGATGGGGTATACGGTATCAGACTAAAGCCCTTTTAGACTCCGAAATCGTCTACAGTATAAGATTCACAGCGCCCAGGGCCTGCGGGAGACTCCAGAAGAACACAAAAGAGAGATCGTCACGAGCTGACTCGGTCCATCGGATGGTCGCGTGGTCATTGACATCGGAGTCTCGGACATGAGCTACCTGAAGGCGTACACAACCAGCGATCGTTCTTGCAACACGTATTATCGGACTTACTCTCTTCCTCATCACCTCGCATCATCCTCAACACCTTCAGGACATCACTCGTGTACCCCACACCCACGCTCATTAGCCACTCACCAGGACGTAAACGGTCGTCACAAGTTCCACTTCGAAAATCGCTCAATTCGATTTGGGTTTCACCCGATCCAAACAACACACAAACAACCAACCCCGCATCCTTTACATCCTCCACCAACTTTTTCTGCCATCTCAATCGCTCTCGCACTGTTCTGGAAACCGAAGTCACTGCATATAGGAGTTTTATCAGCGTCAAGGAGAAGTCGAACGGGCAGAAAACGCGGCAAAGTCTTTGGGGAGATTGTCATTCCAACCGGCCCAGTCGTGTTTTACTGAAACGGCACTAAGGCCTTCCTCGCCTTCCGCCTTCCTCACCATAGACGCCTATTGAGGAGCCAATACCTCATTCCGGTAATCCAGGCAGCGCAGAGTAATCTTGCGTTTCATCTCGCAAGCTGCGTGACAGCCCCGGACCGATCAATTTGGCGGTGAAAGAGCATATTGACCCTCCGAGACAAACAGCGCAATTCAAGCTGCTGAAGTCAAGACAGGGGTACCGCCGTGTTTGATCTTGACACCAAGTGTGACAAACACCTCATTCATCTGGATCTGACCCGGAATCTCATCGGAATCCGGATCTTTCTTTCGATCTTTCCCATCATCTTCTTATACTTGACACGAGCCAGAAGAGGCTGTCGAATATTGGACCCCGCCCGTATACCCTCCTGCCATCTCTCACTACCTCACACGCCCCGCTTCGCCTCCTCCCCCTCTCACCAGGCACTGGCGTCGCGTCGCGTGTAACTTCCTGTCGCCTCTGACCTAACCACCTGAAGTGAGTCGCACACCTCCCTCCCTCACGACGCTCCACTGACGCCGTCAGAGTCCTAGACATGGGTTCATCGCCTGGCCCTTTCGGCATCGAGGCTCCCGAGTCTTTCCTCAGCATATTCAACAATATGCGGAACGACGCGGCTGGCCAGTCTCTCCAGTCCTCCCCTATGCGACCTAACGAGTCATCCACCTCTTATTTCGACGATGCCACTGCGTCGCCATTCAACGATCGACCCGCCCCATCCAAGACGCCCATCTCCCGGATGAAGACAGCCGGTGGAGGTCACGCCTTCCTCACATCTCCAATGAACCCATTCCCTCCTTCCCTTGGTTCTTCCCTCCAAGCATCCATCCTGAAACAATCTGCGGGAAGCCCGCTCACTTACCGCCGGAGCGAAAGCAACGAAGATGTTCAAGTCGCGGACCCTATGGAAGAGCCATCTTGGAGCCACGATGGCATGGACGGAAGTGACCAGGACCTTGGTTCAGTCTTCGTCTCCGACCCGTTCTCCTCGCCAGTGCAAAAGCGAACATCGCACAGCGTCACCTCTACCCCTCCTCCACCATCCACTCAACGATCTCATATGACTCCAACGAGTCAAACTCCACGAGCACCTACAGGCAATGCGTCGGCCCCTAGCACGCTCACGCGTCATCATCGCTCGCTTTCAGGTTTGGGCACACCTTCAATGGTCAGATCGCCCCTCCGACCCCGACAAGTCACCGACGATCCGTCTTCAATGCCTCCATCACCCTCACTATCGCGCCGCCGGCATAACAGTGGTTCACTCACGACCCGAGCTCCGCTTGCTCGAGCAGTCTCACACGGATCTTTTCCCCCTCCGTTCTTCCCGCAACAAGACCGAAATGTCTCTGGCACTTCTTCCAGAACTGTTTCGACCTCCTACGAGCTGCACTCTCCCCGCTTCGGACCCATTACCGAAGGATACGAGTCGCAGCAGCTCGGCCATCAAACCGTTCCCGAGCTCGTCGGCAGTCGATCACTCCCCTCGCCACAGGTGTCGCAGGGCCACTCCCCTCTCTGCACCCCGACTCAGGCGTATGAAGTCTACTACCAGTCCCCGGATATGCACCAAGCGTCTCTCATGTCTGGTGTCAACCAGGTGATGGGTCCCGGCTCCGTTCCAAACTCGGTCTCTATGTCATCCGTCGCATCATTCTCGGGCAACCATGGATACCGACAATCGACCCTCGGGACAATCTCCGAAACGCCTGCGCTGATGCAGGAGGAGAGTATGCAAGCGGCGGACGACATGATGGCACCAGGCTCGTATCACATTACCCAAGGGCCAATCTTCCACAATGCCGAGTACCCTTCTGTCCCGGGCATGCGCCAATCATTCAGCGGAGCCCTGCCATCTGCAGCTCACCCAGCCAACATCCATGCTTGGGCAGCACAGACCATACCCGTCAACACCAACATTGGCGCCCACCAAACATACGGCGCAACTGGACCGATCCCCCATTCGCATTTCCAGAGGCATGCCTCAGGCCCGTTCTACAACGGTCAACCGTCCGTACCCTCGCACATGCTCGCGCCACCAGTGACTCGATCCTTCTCTGCGCCGCACATGGAGATCTCCTCATCGATGTCCAGCATGTCAGGGATGCCTATGTCGCACGAAACTGGGGGTCTGTTCGGTCCTGGTGGTGGAAGCGAGCTGCTCGCCGACGGCGGAGTGATGCTTGGAGGTCCACAGATGGGCCATTACGGTAGTATCGGTCAAGGAGGACCTTCCGTCCCGAGCTCTGCCCTCACGTCTCCCGACACGCCGCGTAAACGTCATCCTTCGGTGGGAACTCGACTCAAACCCGGACCAAAGCCAAAGACGCCAAAGAAGACCCGAAGCTCTTCCAATCCCGTTTCTTCCCCTGTAGCACTCCCCGCCGGCGAGCTCATCAAATTTGGTGGAGCCCTGGGTGGGACTGTTCTCGGCAAGATAGACGAGGCGAAGGACGATAACGCTCGGGCAGGTTCTTCGCAGTCCAAGGGCCTCGACTTCGGGCCTGACTTGGCTGCGTTTGCCGTTCAGCGACCGCCATCCGCGCCGCCAATTGCTCCCGTGCAGTCTGCTACTCAGCCGCAGCTCTTCATTCAACCTCCCAGACTCACTGGCGAGAACGCCGCGTCGGGTCTCCCGAGATCTTTCCTGGAAAAGCTGTACACGACGTACATCGACCCGACTGGCGGTACGAACGGTCTACCGGTCAAGCGGTTCAAGTGTCTCATTGAGGGATGCGAGAGGACGTTCCCAAGGAAGAGCGCGATTCACAGTCATATTCAGACTCATTTGGAGGACAAACCGTTCCAGTGTGACGCTGAGGATTGGTGAGTGGACTCATAACAGGTTGTGGCAAGGCTAACAAACAGTGGGGCCGCCTTTGTCAGACAACACGACCTCCGCAGGCATATGAGGATTCACAGCGGTAACAAACCGTTCAACTGTCCTTGGTAAGTCTCTCATGCTTTGATTAGAACGACGCTGACGAGAAGCGGAAAGGGCTTCGCTCGAGGAGACGCACTGCATCGACATCGCCAGCGAGGTATCTGCCAGGGATCGATTGTGCCACAACGCACAGATCGCAGTCCGCCACGATACGACCCCTACGCCCGACCGCCAGGCCATCAGATCGCGCACGCAGTCCATACCGGCCATCATATGCAACATCAGCAGATGGGGGCTTATATGATGCAATAGCACCTCGCATTGTGAACGGACCGAAACGCAACGATCATCGACGGATAATACGCCACACATCACGAACATACAGACTATCATAATACCTATCATCATTACTGGAGACACGGAAGGCGTAGGAGACGCAGAGGGACATTCGATCGAGAGCTAGAGGAGACTGGCGGCAGGGAGGGGGAAAGGGAAGCGGGGCTTTGGCGCGAATTGTATCGACTTGTTGTCGTGGGGTTCCATTTTTGCATTGACTATGTTCTTGTTCTGCTACATCATTACTTTTCGACGAACCTACCCACCTTTTTTTGAGCGAGCTGCGTTATGCAAGTTTGTTGGTTGGATTCTTGGATCGCCCAGCTATCGCGGTCAGATGGTCCAGCTCAGATGGAGATCTGACAAAAGCTAGCGGACTGGCGGCTGATCGGGCGGGAGGAAATCGGTGGTTTTAGCCAGCTGCGCGCTTCGGCTTCAGGGTGCATCGAGCGGAACATTGAGATAGGCAGGCAAGACTACCTGGAAGCAGGGCGAAGATAAGTCGCAGTCGGTTTGACAACGACGCACATACATTTGCAGATACAAAAGATCCCTACGAAGCCTTCGCGGGAACAGGTCGTTTTCGCTTCATAGTCTTTGGTCGGGCTTTGTGTACCTCGTCATACGCTTTCGTGGTGCTCGCACCGAGAAGACTCGAGTGGCCTGATGATCAGCGCGAAACAGGCGACACGAAGGAGGACTCACCCGTCGAGTTGATCAACTCATCCACGATGACCCGTGTGCCGGAAGTGGGGTACCGGGCCGATACTCCACGCGCCATAAGCGGTTGTGCGAGTAACGACTTGAGGTCCGCCTTCAGCTTTGGCACGTTGGGCCTTTTCTTGCCGCCTTTGAACTTCTTCCTCTGGGCGTACGGCGCATCTGGGTCGTCGTCTTCCTCCGACAGCCTGATAGTCAGCGCTGTCCGCGCCACTTCACCCTCGCTCCGGTCGCACTCACATGCTCGGGTCGATATCTAGGTCCATTGCTTCTGCCGTCTCCTGCAGCCAGTTCCGGTCGTGTTTGTCCTTCTTGTCGACATGTTGCGCCTTCTCGATGTCCCGTGCGAGAGCGATCCGTTCTCGTAATTTCGGCAAGAAACCACTTTCAATAGGCAAATCAGGCAACTCGGTCGTCCTCCCCAACGACTTCATCAGGGACCTCTGCATGCCCTTCTCTTCCGGCGCACACAGCTGGAGGGCGAAACCAGGGTTTTGCGCTCGTGCCGTTCGTCCACTTCGGTGGATGTAGGCGTCGGCTGTACGGGGCAAATTAAAATGGATGACATGCTCGACATTGGGGATATCGAGTCCACGGGCGGCGACATCGGTCGCGATGAGTATACCGTTGGAAGAGGATTTGAAACTGCT
>Ga0308160_10006696_pt1 | contig 11656 bp, 17 predicted proteins | sample PhyFR1_FD_201036 | JGI IMG/M metagenome (GOLD analysis project Ga0308160, IMG submission 201036) | Phyllosphere microbial communities from UC Gill Tract Community Farm, Albany, California, United States - DLSLF.R1 | ecosystem: Host-associated > Plants > Phyllosphere > Unclassified | place: USA... | reverse complement strand
CCTTGCCGATAGGGTGGGTTTATCCGCTATTCCTTTGGTATTGCGGCGGCTGATGTCAGCTCGGGATGAGCAAGCGACAGCTGATAGATCAGCTCGTCCCGAACAAGCCGAACCTTCGAGCTAAAGTGGTCAGGGCGGCGAAGGGGGAGTGAGGTGTTACGCGGCTATCAGAGTTCGCCCGACTCTTCGGTCTCAAGCGTTAGTGGTGCGCTGCGAGGCTTTCTCGAGACAGCTTCCATGATGGTATATTTACGCATACAATGTGCTTGATCGCATCGTCATCATGTGCAATTGGTGCTGATTGCATCGTCGCACGAGGTAGTCGGCGATACCGTGGTTGAACCGTCGTTGAGCCTGAACTGGCCGATGTCTACCGTTTCGTTCTACCCCAGCCAAGCCATACGAGCGGGCCACCTCCCAGCGCGCCCCACCAGATGAACTCCATAATCATCCCCATCACCCAATGTAGCGACAAGTCCGGCTTGACGCCCCTTCCTATCCGGATGAGCTGCATTTCGTGCCAGAAAGTCGAAACGCCCGCTCCGACCATCGGGATCCCGCTTCGTTTTGCCTTTTCTTCGGCGCGCTGAGGGGTGTTCGTACTTGTCCCTTTCACCTCGTGTCGTTTGACGCTATCCCCAAACAATCCCCGTATCGTCTCGCCTCCCGGAATGTCGTATTTCCCTAAATGCGTTTCTTCTTCCGATACCGCCGGGTTGAGAATGACGTCCCGCGGTAAGTGCGGAGCGACACAAGCCGGTCGACCTATCCCGACGAGATCGCATGCTCTGTTGCGTAGTGACGATGCGATGAGGGGACGATCATGTAGTCCACCCGTGAGGAGTATGGCGGGACCCGACGGCGGCGGAGGTAAGTGAGGGAGAAGTGAAGTGGTGAAATGCGCAAAGAGCGATTGGCGCGAGGAAGCTGATTTCGATGTACCGATAGTATTGGGAGAAGCGAAGGCTTGGGGTCAGCTCGGTCTCGACGAGGGGATTGCTGGGAGACTTGCCTGGATTGCTGTAGGTGCCGCCTGATATCTCCAGGATATCGACGATTCCCCACGAGACGATCGTCTTGACCATATCTGATGATTCCTCCTCAGTGAGACCTGGCGGTCAGATTCCCTTTCTCAATCACAGTGAGTGACTTGCCTCCTTGGACAAAGTCGGAGCAATTGATCTTGATCGAGAGGACAAATCTTCGTTCGGTAGCATGGTAAATCCCGTGCAGGACCAGATAGAGTAAGTGCAAACGCAGTGGAACGTCATTTGGTACGCCGGGTAAAGGGCTGGGGGATGGGTTCGTCTGCTGTTAGTACACCGATGAGTCGCCGTCTCAACTTACATGCGGCGAGAGATACTCTGCAAGCAAGTATCCATGGGCAGAATGAATCTGGACTCCGCCCCACCCAGCCTTCTCAAGCACCGTTGCAGCGCGCACAAACTTATCCACAGTCTCGACCCATTCGTCCGTGCTCAACGGGCGGGATCTGATCGGCCAGAATATATGCGCGAGTGCCCAAGCTAGCCATCCGTCGCCGAGATCCGGCCGAGCTGATACGGGCGCAACGGACCTCGACCAAGGTGCTCTTGACATCGACATGACCGCAGACGCCTGTAATCCCGGATGAGATATTTGCACGAGGGTGAGTGGCTTCTCACCAGGCGCACCGGAGACGGTGGAGTTGTGATATTTGGAGTACGCCGAAATGGTCTCAGGCGAAGAGTCCGGGATGAAGCGATCATGTGGTGTGGCCAGGTGTCTCCGATCGACCTGGACATTGCCTGAGATCAGCGGGCGAGTAAAGCTTGCGCGGCCGCCTGTGCAGCAGTTCGAGGTATTGCTGCAAGGCGTGCAAGTCTGTTCCGTACCACTTACCAGTGATGATCACGCCCCAGCCCCCCTCTCCCCAGGTCTTGTAGAGCCGGCAGTGCTCAGGTCCTGGCAGTCCGCCTTTGTGCGAGATACCCTCCTCCATCGCTGCCTGTGGTCAGCTCTGTAGTGCACCGGAAGCATATGATGCACTTTGACAAGCCGATTTGGCACGCTGATACCATTGGGCAGCTCAATGCTTGACCCGATGAGCTCGAGGTCGGACATGAGGTCTGTTGTCGGACGGATCGCAAAGTTACAAAAGTGGACCACCGGCTACAATCGATACCGTTATAGATTGCGCCGTGTTCTGCTCATCGTGGCTTTCCCGGTCGATGCGACTGAAGTATCTGGGTTGTCCCGCGCTCGCATTTTTGTGTAGCTCAATCATGTAGCATTTGTACTCTCGAGGTTGCTGGTCATCATGCATAGATACGTGATGTCTCCAAGGGACCAGGCGTTCATTGTCGCGCCTACTGACAGGATGTTGTTGAATTAGTTAGGCACGCCACCGTCACCCATAGCGACCGGCTTCTTGACTTTCCACCTCTATCCCATTACATTCAATTACTTCCAGCTCTACACTCAAGCCCGTCATCATGTCGTATTCCGACGACGAGGATATTGGTGGTGTCGATGCGCTCGGATTCAACAAGATCTTGCAGGATGTCGGAATCGATCTGAACACTTCGGGCCTCTCGTCTGTTTTTGGAAGCAACGCTGAGGCCGGCGGATCAGGCAGCAGATCAGCTTTTGCCAGTCTGGACAACAACGCGGATGACGACAAATACGAAGATATCTCCGATTCCGAGCTTCCGGAGGATAGCGACGCGCAGCAAGTCCGGGAGAAACGATTGAAAGACGAAGAGAGATGGTATCGCAAGGCTATGGCCATGCAGGCCAAGGCAGAGTCCGGGGATGCGGTAGCCCGACGCAAGAGAAAAGCAGCGAAGCGGGAGGAGACGGCGATAGATACTGTCGGCCGGATTTGGCCCGAGTGGGAGAAGGGGAAGAGATTGCGGATGAGCGAGGTGTTCTACCAGACACCCGCGACGACTAAGGCGCTCGAAGCGGAATTGCGGAGACGGAAACGTGGAGAGAGGGAGAGAGTTGAGCGTGAGTCATGTTGCTCCGCCGGTGAGAGCGAGCTGATGGTGTAGACAAGTTCAAAGTCGCTGCGCTCCCAGGAACAACGTCACTCGCTGCGTTCTTGCAGGCTTCTTTGGCGGAGCTGCAGACTTCCGAGCCTGGTCGCCCGTTATATGAAACGCCTATGGGCGCTTTGTTCGATAAAGAATGGAGGAAGGGTGCAAAAGCGGTCAAGCGGAGAGAGATGAGAGAGCTACCATTTGGGCTCCGCTTGGATATGGAGGATGAAGCGGCAGATAAGACGCTGGACTTGGCGGACTGGGAAAAGGATATCATCTTCACCTCGATGTGAGTCGGGTCGACCCAAGAAAAGTCGTTGAACCAGCACTCATTATCTAGAGCTCCTGACGGTACTTCCAACGCACCGAAGCAATCCGTCATGCTGCCGCCTCGCAACAACTTCCTGGAAGCCGGCGACTGGATCCAGGAGATTATTTGGGACGCTTCGCGTGTTCAAGCGCATCTCGTGGACAGCGATGACGAAGAGCTTCCGGTGGTTACCACAGTCAGGTCGATCGCCAAGCCTACAACAAAGCTCGACCCGTTCAACCTCTCCAACGACCACCTGTACGAGCAGGCCCGCGAGGCAAAGTTCCGCATTCGACAGACTTTCGGCTCCATCGAAGTGTTCCACTCTGGACCTGCTAGAGCTCTTCAATTGCCCTTCGTGCGTTATCTCATGGTCTCGAAATGACACGCTGACCATACAGTACAAGACCACGCTGACCAAGAGCGAAGCTCGAGCATGGCGTCGACCTCCGCTGCAATTCCCTACTGGGGTCGCTTTGTCGTTCTCCAAGCTTAAATCGAACCCCTCTGCGTCGGCGAGAACGAGCAAGAAAGCTATGATGGCGGATCCAGGGGAACGATTCAAGACGACAAAGGATCTAACCATGGCCGAGAAGGGCCCTTATGTGCTATTCGAGTTTTCGGTGAGTTTCCTTCGCGCACCTATCGGTGCACTGAAACTCGTTGACGATGTAGGAAGAGTACCCTCCCATCATGAGCGGGTACGGAATGGGTACGACTATCGTCAACTACTACAGGAAAAAGGACGACAAAGATGAGACAGTGCCAAAGGTGAGTCGTTTGTAGCAGCGCATCGTCTCGCATCTAACGGGATAGCTCGACTTTGGCCAGCCATCCATCCTCAACATAGGAGACGCAGAACCTTATTTGCTTGGATATGTTGACCGCGGCAAGGTCACGCAAATCATTCACAACAACCTCCTAAGAGCCCCCATCTTCCGTCATCAGCCTGAAACTACCGACTTCCTTGTTGTCCGTCAGACTATCGGCAAAAGCGTGTCGTATTACCTTCGCCCAATCAGCAACATCTTCACGGTCGGACAGACCACCCCGAACCAGTCAGAGGTACCGGGCCCGCATGCCCGAAAGAGTACGAACACGGCAAAGCAGCGATTGCAGATCATCGCTTGGCTGTTGATCAACAAGACCAAAGACAAGAAGATCAAGCTGAGGAAGTTGATGAAATACTTTCCCGACCAGACAGAGTTGCAGATGCGTCAGCGTCTGAAAGTCAAAGGCAATGTGAGTCTGAAGCTGCGCTTTGGCGGATTTGCTGACCGGGCAGGAATTCTTGCTATACGCGCGTGAACCGGGACCGAAAGCTGGTCCGGGAACGAACCATGGTTTCTGGGCGCTCAATCCCGCATACGATTGGCCGAAAGAGCGCAAGGAGGTCCTCGAACAGTGCACGCCGGAGATGGCGATGCTATACGAAGCGATGCAAGTCGGTGCACGGCACTTGCACGATGCTGGTTACTCCAAAACAGCGGAAGGAAAGGAAGATGAGGAGGCGGGAGAGGATGGACTTGGGCTGGACATCGAACAACAATTGGCGGTTTGGAGCACGACTCTCAGCTACAAGAAAGCAGAGGGACAGAAAGCTTGGCTGGTCGTTCACGGTGAGGGTGAACCGACAGGTCGAGGAGAAGGCTTCAGCTTCTTGAAAACGAACATGAAGTCTTATTTCCTGCGTAAAGGCGAGACCGAGCAGGGTCGACGGCGTAAGTATCCCGGAATTGCATTGAGAAAGTGCTAACACTCCAGTCGAGGCGGAAAGCCGCAATAACGGCGAGCCAGTCAAGATTTCCAACTCGCTACAGCAGCAGATTTATGAAGAGGAAAAGCGAAAAGTCTGGGACTTACAGTTGAAAGCGCTGAGCAGTGCTACCCCGCCCGAACTCAGCGCGGATGACGACCATGAAGCGCCTGCGCCTACGCCTATGGGGTTTGCCCCTCGCTTCAATCGAAACGACCATCGACGCGGTCAATCAAGAGGCACATCCATGGCCGCGACTCCGGCGTTTGAGAGCCCTCGGGACCGATCGCCTTCGGCCTTTTCCGCTGATGGGGAGAGCACGTACACCGGAAACGTCAACACGAACAAGGTTCTTCGCATCAAACGGACTGTGAGTGGACTTGATGCCTCGATCTGGCTCGCTTCGGGTCATGTCAAAAAGGTACAATCACTGACGTTGTCTAGAAAAACGGGAAGACGGTGACGCAAATTGTCCGTGATCCGGCTGTCGTCAATCAATACCTGAAACGTGTCGAGGAGAAGAAGCTGGAGTATTACATCAACAATCCAATGTTGCTGGAGGAGATGCAAAGCACGGGCAACGCGGAGGAAGATGAGATCAGGCGGGAAGCGTGAGTCGAGACGACGACTTTCAGGCTGTACTGATGGCAGGTTCCGTATCAAAATCGCCCAGCTCAAGAAAAACCAGCAACGACGTCTTGCGAGGAAGAAGTCGATGCGAGGCGAGCTGGATGTTTACAACGAGGGCGATGATCATGGAGTGAGTCTTGACAGATGAAGATAGTCAAAGGCTAATGTTAGAAACGCCGATGTGGTGCTTGTGGCCAGATTGGACACACACGGGCGAACCGGATGTGCCCCAAATTCACGGCGTCGGTCGACCCTGCGCCTGCGGCCAATACGCCGACGGCGAACCCGGGAGGATATGGTATGGCATTCACGCCAAACGACGTGGGCGCCATGATGCCGCCAGAGGCTGCTGCGCCGACGAGCTTCAAGATCAAGATCGGGACGGGAAGGCCCCAGTGAGGGGCCGAGTGCTAGTAACGATTGATGATACACACCTGTGATGTGATGATATAACGATATGTATCTTATGTGGCTGGTGCCTTTGTCTGGATTCAGCGCTTCAACGCACTCGCGACGCGAATCTGGACCACGTCGCGGTGCTTCAGTGTCCGGACGGCAGTGAGCGTATCGACTGTGCCTGGCATGTCAAAATACGTAACAGATCGCTCTGACCTCACTGTTCAGACCTTCTTTCCGTGAAATCACCCTTGGCATAACAACACACACGACCATTGACTGATGCATTGGATCACTAGACTGCGGCATCCTTCGTCATGCGTGTAATCGAGATCGCCAAGTGCCCAGAGCGTGGACGTCTTGCGAGCCGATCCGAGACGACCGTCATCTGTTTCACCACGTCCCGCCTTGACCTCTTTCGTCGCCTCGCGTTCGTCTGAGGGCGGTCACTCCGGTGCTCTACCGCCGGGACAGAACATAGAACAAGTTTGTTCGGCTTCCGTGCACTATGTCGGCTCTCGCGCCGCGTCGACGGGTATCCGCCCGGCCGACTACTGAGGTATACTCAGCACGCCTTCCACTCTCCCCTCTTTTGGGCGACACCCCGACGCGCCAGTGGTTCGCGGACGAGCAGTCAGCATGTTATACGAGCTGACCCCATTCAATAGCCTAAGCCTCACAGCCCAAGCAATTATCCCATTACAACCGCGACCAGCCCCGTTTGAAACGCCGTCGCGCGACACACGACCGCAGTGTTGATGCGTGATCGTTCCTGGTTTGGGGTCGTTCCGTCGCATCACCGTCGCACCGCACCGTCGCACCTTTGCACCTTTTGCATCTCTGCGTCCCCATCAATCTTTTCCACAAGATCCTGTCCGCTCGGAGGTCTGAGGATTAGATACGGGTAAGTCTAGGAACGGAATACATCATACCCGCAGCAAGAGGACAAACCCGCTTGGACGATGGGGAGAGTACTCAGACGTCAGAGGCGTGATAGAACATACACACTCGGATCTCATCCCTGGCGTCGTCGCTTGATCCAGTGACTGACCGGCCGTGAATTGTAGCTGATCAAAGCTGGCTCTTTTGTTGATGGCAAGTCTGCCATCTCTCGTTCGACCATCCCGGCTAGGAAAGAAGTAAATCATCATTGTATCTGTACCAGTGAGTGGTTTCCTCTCATCGTCGTCAAGCTAAATCGTGTAGAAACGAGCCAAATAGAACTGTAGCATAGACCACCGAAAGGAGCCATCATCTCTCGGAGATATAATAATCACTGGTGAGCTCCTTCCCCGCATCGCCTGATGAGGAGCTGATCTGTGTCTTCCTCGCCGCTTCACCCGAACGATCACTTTCGTCTCCCAGTACCCAATCACCTATTCTACCCATAGTACCCGACGATCTGCGCTATCTCTTGACAGCCCGCGTTAGTATCCTCCCTTCAAAGGACACCAACGAGTCGTATGTTGGCATCACCGCTTCATCCACCTTTGCCGCGTCGTCTTCCTTCGCTGATCCATCAGCAGGCATACTCCAAGCGGAGAAGCGGGTACTGATCTACCGGTCAATCAAGCGCGAAAGCCCCTCACGGAATTCAGGCCGGCAGCCGACGCGGTGCACTGCTGATCGTCTTCTTGATCAAAGGTTAGCGCTATAGATTGCAGACCGAGTCATGCGCTGATGCCATCAGGAAGCCCGCCCTTGTCATCCTTTCGCCCGCAGTGAACAGTCATCCGCTATCCTTCCTCTCGATGATCGCCACGTCTTCCATTCACCCACAACCGCCTCATCTGCTCTCATTCCCAGACATGATCCGCCAGCAGGTTCCTCCAAAGAGAGAGCGGGATCAGCCTCCCCTGCCGACCTCGACTTCGCGGTTCAAGGTCTCGCAGCCCGCTCGGCCCCCTCCTTCGCTGCCCGCCACTACACAGCCGGAGACGTCGACAGGCCGTATCAAGGGTCTTTTCTCCCGTAGCCGGGTGCTCTCACCCGAACCTGATCCGACGATACGATCCCGTTTACGATCTTTCATCGGTGAGAACAAAGCGGGACCATCTCGGCAGACTTCAACCGCCAGGAACAAGCGCGATGACAGAACGGTCGGACGTGAGCCTACACAGGCAGCCGAACCACGAGCAAAAAGCCGACAGGAGTCAACGCGGCCTGGATCCCCTGATCAGACAAAGCGGACAAATGTACGATTCGGTCCGTCTTTACTCCCTGCGATGCAGAAAGGGGAGGACGGCAAATGGCAGCCGCCGAGTTTGTCTCGGGGCTCTTTGTCCACTTCTGCACTGGCACTTTACGCGAATGACCAGGAGGGACCGGACAGGATTGACGGTAAGAGGGAGGACGCAGTGCAGGCCAAGGAAATGGCGGCGTCCAAATACGCCTTGTCGGGGCTATTTCACCCTCGAAGCCGAAGGGAACCGGTGCAGGAAGAGGGGATCAGCAAGATCATCACGACTGACTATACGAATGCGCCATCCTTACCCAAGAAGGACAGCAATCCGCCCTTCGCATCGAACAGGGCGACGAGTAGGGATGGCAGTGGTTTCTCATTCCAGGACATACCGCCTCGGCAGACGACAAATTGGCAGCCCACTGCTGGTATGAGGACAAAGGCAGCTCCGTCTCCGACCAAACCGATCTCCCGGTCATCCGTCCCGGCTGACCAGCCCAAGCACAGCGATGTGCCAGTATCAAAGCGGGCTGATTCCCCCGGTCTTGTGTCCCGGTCTCCCGGTTTACGCAAGTCATCGTCCACTCCGCCATCCCCACTGTCTCAGTCGATCGTCACCGCTTCTGTCCCAGCTCTGTCGAAAGACCACTATCACCTTCGCCTCGCTACTTCATACATGATCCGCGTCTTGACTCCGTTCATCCGCGGATCTGGATTCGCTGTGAACGACAAGAACGCCGAGATGAAGCGCAAAGCAGATGACCACATATCGGCTTTGGGGAGGATGGAGAAAGGATGGGGAGGAGAATGGGTCAAGGCGGCGGGTACTATTGGCAAGGATGGCCCTGCGGACTCTCAGTCAGGAGGGGTCAGCGAGGACAAGGCCAGGTCGTCGCATGTCACCGAAAGGGCAAAACAAAGGGAAAGAGGTGTATGGGTCGAGGTCATCCGCGATGGCATTCTGCTCTGTCTGTGCGCACAGCTTTATCAAGGCGATAAGATACGATCGCTGACTACAGTCTGCTGAACCAACTATTCCCCTCTAACCCACAACATATCATCCGGGTCAACATTACGGAGGACGGTATACTTCGCGCTACAAACCTCACTCGCTTTACCACAGCATGTTCGAAGGTCGGGATTGTCGAGACCGACATCTTCCGCTTGTGTGATGTACAAGAGGCCACGGAAGAGGGTATGGGCAGGGTGGCGTGGACGGTCATAGCTCTTGCAAGGCTCGCTGGTCGCTCGAAGGCTGGTGTCGAGTCTAAGCCGTCTTCTCAGGCGGTTAGTCCCGCAGTATCCCCCGAGCAGAGCCGGTCCCCATCGAAAACTGGCACGTGCGCCACGACAACGGCTGATGGGAGTCCGAGGCCCAGAGCAGCTTCTCCACGATTCGTCAAAGACGCTGGCGTGTCCCGGAAGACCAGCTCTACTCAGCTTACAAATCTTGATCGCCCACGCGGTGTAGATGCCCCCAATGACCTACACGCAAAGTTGTCTGTCGATACGGCGAAGGCAAAATCCGCGGTTTCCGACGATCCCGCCTATCGGACTCCGACAGTGTCTACTTTCTCTCAAGCCGCTGAAACCCCGCCCGATCCCCCTCGCCGGAGCTCGATGTCACGCTCGATCACACAGCCTTTCCCGTCTCCGAATCCCAGACCGATCTCGCCATCGCCCGGCTCCTCTGCGTCTCCGTCTCGAGCGAGCACTCCTCACGCCCGACCGTTAGTAGCTAGCGGAAGACCTACGCTCCGGCCGCGATATACCACCGGATCGAAGATCTCGGTTTCTTTCGCGACTGGGTCGGAGATACCGCTATCTCCCCGCAGCGTAGCCTCAGATCGAAGCAGTATCCCGAGTGCAAGCTATGCGAGTCACTCTCGCGAGAGGACACCGAGTCTCATCTCGTCCAACTCAAGGGTCACTTCTGCCTACTCACGGTCTAGCGCTGCTTTATCTGTTGCGACACTGCTTGGCGATGATCACTCCAGTGCCATCGATATAGCCGACGAGGAGAGCGAGAGTTCGATCGCGTTGCGCATGCGCGAACGACGTATGAGCGGTAAGACGCTTCAGAACGCTCGGCAGAAGATACTAGGGACGCTGCTCAGCAGTGAGGATCTGCCACTTGACTTGCGCCAAGCTTTGGAGGAGGAAGCAATGTCTCATATGGACGATCCTCGCGATCACGCCATTCATCAGAGCCTGGCCGCTCTGGAGGGCTGGAAATCAGCAACGACCCGTCCGAGCGTTGAGGTGTCTCCTCGCCGACCGACATCGCGGCCAATATCGCGATGTGGCGATGTCATGCGGGTAGCTGAGGAGGATGAGGTCAGCTCCAACGGTGGATCAGTGATAGAGGGAGCGAGACCATCTATCATCCGCCGGACCAGTGCCAATGGGAAGGTATACGTGCCCAAGAGGTCGGCGTCGCCCTCCAGACTCGACGGCCCGACAAGCCTGACGGGGCAGTACCCGTTTCCTGTCTCGGCCTCTCTTCGCCCGGTAGCACCTCTTAGTCCATCCTCCGACCAGAATGTCCCCGCGGACAAAGATCGGCTACGACGACCTGTCGAGCGAGTGGAGAGGCGGCAGTCGGACGGCATATCCTACGCCGCCGCTGGCATGGGTGATCGACCGGGGAACCCTAGGAACAACAGCATGGTCAGCCTCGGTGCTTTGGGGAATAGCTCTTCGATCTTTCGGGAAAGCCTGATGAAAGCAAGTCAAAGTCAACCTCTGCAGATTCTGGAAATCAATGAGGCTGGCTTCCCGCCCGTCAAATACGTAAGCTGGTCGCACTGTAATGATCAAAGCTGATAGGGTAGCAACTGGGAAATTGTGTCGGGAAGGGCCAATTTGGCTCGGTCTTCCGATCACTCAATCTGAGCTCCGGACAAATGGTCGCGATTAAACGCATCAAGCTGAACGGGCTCAAATCGGAAGAGGTGGAGGATGTCATGCACGAGGTGGAACTGCTCAAAAAGCTGTCTCACCCCAGTATCGTCCGATACGAAGGCATGTCGCGGGATGAGGAGTATCTCAACATTGTACTTGAGTGAGTCTTGGCCTTGGGAGAGTGCGGAGACGAAGCTTACAATAGGTACATTGAGAACGGATCGCTGGTGCAAACGCTCAAGTCTTTCGGACGTTTCAACGAGCAGCTGATCTCTTCCTACGTCGCGAAGATTCTCGAGGGGCTCGACTATCTGCATTCACAGGGAGTGGTACACTGCGATCTCAAAGCTGCGAACATTCTTTCGACGAAGAATGGAAATGTCAAACTGTCCGACTTCGGAGTATCACTCACCATGAAAGCGGTGGAGAACCTCCAAGTCGATGCATCGAGGAGG
>Ga0308160_10006694_pt1 | contig 11657 bp, 11 predicted proteins | sample PhyFR1_FD_201036 | JGI IMG/M metagenome (GOLD analysis project Ga0308160, IMG submission 201036) | Phyllosphere microbial communities from UC Gill Tract Community Farm, Albany, California, United States - DLSLF.R1 | ecosystem: Host-associated > Plants > Phyllosphere > Unclassified | place: USA... | reverse complement strand
AGCGTTCGTTGTCCACCACCTTGATCTTGCGCGCCGGCGCCACCTTCTCGACCTCGCCCCACCAGCCTTCGCCATAGGCGTCGCTAAAGCCGATGAAGCCCATCGTCTTCACGCCGCTGTTGCTCATGTGCTGGGTGATCGCGGCCGCCATCTGGCCATCGTGCTGGGTGGTCTTGAAGACCCAGCGGCGCTTCGCGTCCATCGGTTCGACGATGCGGGCGGCGCCGGCGATGGTGATCATCGGCGTCTCGGTTTCGGCCGCCACTTCCAGCATCGCCAGCGAGGTTGGCGTGATCGAGGAGCCGATCAGCAGATCGACCTTGTCTTCGGAGACCAGCTTGCGCGCGTTCTTCACCGCCTGGGTTGCGTCCGAGGCGTCGTCGAGCACGATGTACTGCACCTTCTGGCCCGCGATCTCGGCCGGGAACAGCGACACCGTGTTTTTCTCCGGGATGCCGAGCGAGGCGGCCGGGCCGGTGGTCGAGATCGAGACGCCGACCTTGATCTGCGCGTGGGCAGCGCTCGCGCCGAAAGCGGCGAGGGCAGCAATGGCAAGGACGCTCTTGCGGACGGGGATGAACGGGGAAGTGCGGGTCATGCGGGTCTCCTTGTTTTGTCGAGTATGCCGCCGCCTGCCGTTCCGGCGCGGTCAACGAGGCGGTGAACAAGCCATAGTATCGCCCGAGAAAAGGAAAAAATGTCGGTTTCTCAACTGTTTTCGCATATCATCTAAAACAAATCGGGCACCAGAAGGCCTGTGCGTTCTCTTTTGTGCCGCCTGGCGAAACACAGCTGTCCGGCGTGGGATGCAACAGGTCCGCCTTCGTCACAACACTTTCGAGGAGAGGAGGGCCACGGGGTGGCGGTACGCCCGCACCCGACGGCAGCGGTATGGATTTATCGATCTTCGCCATCCTGACCCAGGATGGCATTGCGAGCGGCGCCGTGTACGTGCTGCTGGCCCTGGCACTGGTGCTGGTGTTTTCGATCACGCGCGTGATCTTCATCCCCCTCGGTGAATTCGTCGCCTTTGGCGCGCTCACCATGGCGGCCCTGCAGGCCGGCACGCCGCCGCAAAGCGCGGCGCTGCTGCTGATCCTCGGCCTGGCCTGCTTCGCGCAGGAGGCGGCCGGCATGCTGCGCGGCGCGACGGTGCAGCGCAATCGCGGCCGTGCGCTGGCCGCATCCTTCCTCAAGTTCGTGCTGCTGCCCGCCGCGCTGTATGCGGCCGCGCGCACGATCGACGGCACCGCGTTGCCGATGCTGGTGCAGGTGCTGTTCACCTTCGCCATCGTCGCGCCGATGGGACCGATGCTGTACCGTCTCGCTTTCCAGCCGCTGGCCGAGAGCCCGGTGCTGGTGCTGCTGATCGTGGCCGTGGCCGTGCACCTGGTCCTGCTCGGCATCGGCCTGGTGATTTTCGGCGCCGAGGGCTCGCGCACCACGCCGTTTTCCACGCATGTGTTCAACCTGGGTACGCTCAGCATCTCGGGCCAGAGTGTGGTCGTGATCGCCACCGCGCTGCTCCTGATCGGCGCCCTCTACCTGTACTTCGACCGCACGCTGTCGGGCAAGGCCCTGCGCGCCACCGCCGTGAACCGGCGCGGCGCGCGCCTGGTCGGCATCGGCACCACAGCCGCCGGACGCCTGGCCTTTTTGCTGGCCTCGAGCATCGGCACCCTGTGCGGCGTGCTGATCGCGCCGCTCACCACGGTCTACTACGACAGCGGCTTCCTGATGGGCCTGAAGGGCTTTGTCGGCGCCATCATCGGCGGCCTGGCCAGCTATCCGCTGGCGGCGGCCGGCGCCCTGATGGTCGGCCTGCTCGAAGCCTATTCCTCGTTCTATGCCAGCTCCTACAAGGAAGTCATCGTGTTCACCCTGATCATTCCGGTGCTGCTGTGGCGCTCGATCGTGCATCCGCAAGTCGAGGAGGGCGAGGCATGACGCGCCGTTCGTTGCTGATTTTTGCCGTCGCCGCCGGTGTGTTCGGCCTGCTGCCGCTGCCGGCCTACTGGGTCACCCTGGGCAACTACATCGGCCTGTACGCCATCGTCGCGCTCGGCCTGGTGCTGCTGACCGGGGTCGGCGGCCTGACTTCCTTCGGCCAGGCGGCCTTTGTGGGCCTGGGCGCGTACGCCACCGCGTATCTGTCGACCACGGCCGGCATGTCGCCCTGGCTGGGACTGATCGCCGGCCTGCTCGTCACGGCCGTATCGGCGCTGTTCATCGGCGCCATCATGCTGCGCCTGTCCGGCCATTACCTGCCGCTCGGGACCATCGCCTGGGGCCTGTCGCTGTACTACCTGTTCGGGAACATGGAGTCGCTCGGCAAGCACGACGGCATCGCCGGCATCCCGCCGCTGTCGCTGTTCGGCCTCGACCTCGGTTCCGGCAAGAGCATGTACTTCCTGATCTGGCTGGTGCTGCTGATGGCGGTGGTCTTGCTGCGCAATTTGCTCAATTCGCGCTCGGGCCGGGCGATCCGCGCGCTCAAGGGCGGCGGCCTGATGGCCGAAGCGATGGGCGTGAACACGGCGGCCATGAAGATCCGCATCTTCGTGATTGCCGCGCTGCTGGCCTGCGTGTCGGGCTGGCTGTACGCGCACCTGCAGCGCGCCGTGAATCCTTCTCCCTTCGGCCTGAACGCGGGCATCGAATACCTGTTCATGGCGGTGATCGGCGGCGCCGGCTACCTGTGGGGCGCGATCCTCGGCGCGGCCGTGCTCACCATCCTGAAGGACCAGCTGCAAAGCTACCTGCCGGCGCTGCTGGGATCGAACGGCAACTTCGAAATCATCGTCTTCGGCGTGCTGATGGTGATTTTGCTGCAGCGTGCGCGCAACGGCATCTGGCCCTTCATCGCGGCGCGTCTGCCCCAGCATCGCGACGCGGTGGCGCCGGACACCGCGCCGCCGCTGGCCGGACGCGCCAAGGCGGTCGCCGGCTATCCGCTGCTGGTGATCGACAAGGCGCGCAAGCAGTTCGGAGGGCTGGTCGCCGTCAACGACATGAGTTTTACCGTGCACGGCGGCGAGATCGTCGGTCTGATCGGCCCGAACGGCGCCGGCAAGTCGACCATGTTCAACCTGGTCACCGGCGTGCTGCCGGCGACGTCCGGCGAGGTGCGTCTGCGCCGCGGCGAAGAGCTGGTGCGCATCGATGCACTGCCGTCGCGCCGCATCGTCGAACTGGGCATCGGCCGCACCTTCCAGCATGTGCACCTGCTGCCCGAAATGACGGTGCTGGAAAACGTGGCGATCGGCGCCCATCTGCGCGCGCACAAGGGTGTGCTGGCCAGCGCCGTCGGACTCGACCGGCTTGAAGAATCGGCGCTGCTGTTCGAGGCACGGCGCCAGCTGGAACGGGTTGGCCTGGGCGAACTGCTGTACGAGCAGGCCGGCAACCTGGCGCTGGGCCAGCAGCGCATCCTGGAAATCGCGCGCGCGCTGTGCGCCGATCCGGCGCTGCTGCTGCTCGACGAACCGGCCGCCGGCCTGCGCTACAAGGAAAAGCAGGCGCTGGCGGAACTGCTGAACAAACTGAAAGGCGAGGGCATGAGCATCCTGCTGGTCGAGCACGACATGGACTTCGTGATGAACCTGACCGACCGCCTGATCGTGATGGAATTCGGCACAAAGATCGCGGAAGGGAACCCGGCTCAGGTGCAGCAGGACCCGGCCGTGCTGGAAGCCTATCTCGGAGGACTGGATTGATGACGGCTGTATTGGAAGTCAAGGACCTGCACGTTGCCTACGGCAAGGTCGAGGCCCTGCACGGTGCGGCGATCCGAGTCGATGCGGGCCGGATCGTCACCGTGATCGGCCCCAACGGCGCCGGCAAGTCGACCATGCTCAATGCGATTGCCGGCGCGCTGGGCGCGAACGCATCGACGCAGGGTGCGGTGCTGTTGCGCGGCCAGGACGTCACCGCCTGGCCGGTGGAAGAGCGCGTGGCCCAGGGCATGAGCCTGGTGCCGGAAAGCCGCGATTTGTTCACCACCATGAGCGTCGAGGACAATCTGCTGCTGGGCAGTTACACGCGCTACAGGCGCGGCGAAAAAGACCTGCGCGCGCAGCTGGACGTGGTGTACGAACTGTTCCCGCGTTTGCGCGAACGGCGCACGCAGGCGGCCGGCACCATGTCGGGTGGCGAACGGCAGATGGTGGCGCTGGGCCGGGCCCTGATGGCGAAACCCGCACTGCTGATGCTGGACGAACCGAGCCTGGGCCTGGCGCCGCTGATCGTCAAGGAGATCTTCCGCATCATCGTGCGCCTGAAGGAAACCGGCGTGGCGATCCTGCTGGTCGAGCAGAATGCGCGCGCGGCGCTGCAGGCGGCCGACTATGGCTACGTGCTGGAGACCGGCGACGTGGTGATGGAAGGGCCGGCCGCGCAACTGGCGAACGACCCGAAAGTCATCGATACCTACCTGGGGCTGAACAAGAAATCCGCATGAGGTGAACATGGAAGCGATGGGGACGATGAAAGCGATCCGCTGTGTGGGCGTGATCGGGACCGGCGTCATCGGCGCCAGCTGGGCAGCGTACTTTCTGGCGCGCGGCTTCGAGGTTTCAGGCTTCGATCCGATGCCGGGTGCGGAAGCACGCTTGCGCGAGGCGGTCGCGAGGCACTGGCCGGTGCTGGCGCAGATCGGCCAGGCCGATGGCGCATCGCCGGCGCGGCTGCGTTTTTCCGCCGACCTGGCCGAGGCCTTGCAAGGCGTCGACTTCGTGCAGGAAAACGGTCCCGAGCGCGAAGACCTGAAGGTGGCGCTGTTCCGCGACATGGATGCGCTGCTCGCGCCCGAGGTCATCCTGGCTTCGAGTTCGTCGGGCCTGCTCATGAGCACGGTGCAGGGTGCCTGCCGCCATCCAGAGCGCGTGGTGCTCGGCCATCCCTTCAATCCGCCGCACATGATTCCGCTGGTCGAGGTGATCGGCGGCGCGCTCACCTCAAGCGAAACCATCGAACGCGCCATGGCCTTTTATACCGCCATCGGCAAGCGCCCGATCCACGTGCGCAAGGAAGTCCCGGGCCATATCGCCAACCGCCTGCAGGCCGCCTTGTGGCGCGAAGCCTTTCACCTGGTGGAGCAGGGCGTGGCCAGCGTGGCCGATGTCGACACCGCGATCGCCTATGGACCCGGCCTGCGCTGGGCCTTGATGGGGCCTTTCCTGAACCTGCACCTGTCGGGCGGCGAGGGCGGTCTGCGCCACATGCTCGATCATATCGGCCCGCCGATGGAAAGCTGGTGGGCCGACCTCGGCGCCCCGCATATCACCGAAGCGCTGAAGGGGACCCTGTGCGCCGGCCTCGATGCGGCGCTGGCGCAGCGCGACCGCGCCGCCCTGGCGCCGGCGCGCGATGCGCTGCTGGCCGGGCTGATCGAGGCGAAAGCGGGCAAGCCGGAGCTGCCGTAAGCGGGCCGTAGCGGCAAGATGTCAACCGATGAACGGGAGGGGCGCGTCGAGGTCGTGCTGGTCTGTTTCCAATAAAAATGTAACTAACCAACTTGGAAATCCGTGCGCCCAAATAAATCGAACATCCCGGACTACGGCAGCAATCACGCGACACAAACAGGCATCCAGAAAGGAGGCGCCAGCCCGCTAGGCCAGCCAGCATTCGAGCGCGGCAATCACCGCCTGGTCGTTCGGGTGCACGGCAAGCTGGCGCAGCTGTGCCAGCGGCACCAGATGGACCGCCTGCGATTCCCAGCCCATGGCGGCCGGGCTGCCGCCGACACGGCGCGCGATATAGAACCGTGTGTAGGTGAGGGTGCGTTTCACGTCGAGCAAAAACGCGTCGACGCGAACCTGCAATCCCGATTCCTCGAAGGCCTCGCGCACGCTGGCGCAGTGCAGACTGGTGCCCGGGTCGACCCGTCCCTTGGGAAAGGTGGCGCTGTAGCCGCCGAATCCATTCGATGGCGCCACCAGCCAGACGCGCCCATCGTCTTCGAGGATCACGGCGCCGGCTGCCGCCGCCATCCCGGCCGGCAGCACGAAGGGCGGCTCGTCGACGCCGATATCGGCGACGCAGGCGCTCCAGCCATCGCCGCTTTCCGGCGCTTCCGACCAGGGCGCAAATGCGACGCCATTCAAGGCTTGCGGCAGCGCGCCGCCGGGCAGAACGGTGGCGATGCGGCCGGCATCCTGCCAGTCCGACAAGGGCGTGGCGACGGAGGGCTTGCGGATGACAACGGGCTCGCCGTCATCGTTGGGGCAGGGATGGTAAGTGGTCATGGCTTGGCGCGCAGATCAAAACCCGATCATCCACGGATTGCCGCGTTCTGGCAATCCGGCGCCGCCATGCGCTATGCTGTCGGCCTTTCACGCTTTTCACATGCCTGACACCGCAGGCAAGCCAGCAATGCCAGAACAGAAGGACACCCAGCAGGACGCGGCCGAAGCGCAGGCGCCGGATTCCGCGCCGGGTCTGCAGCGCCTGCCGCCGCGCCCCACCGTACTCGATGACGCAGCGGGCAGCGATGCCGATGCCAGAAAAGCCGCGCGCGCCCGCCGCGATGCGGAGGTACGCGGCGTCAGCTCGATCGAGGCCATGCGCGCAGCGGTACAGCGCGCCTCGCGCACGCTGCCGGTGCTGCACGCGGTGCCGCGCGTGCGCATCCGCGCTACGCAAGACTTCCGCGCCCGCGCGGCCGCCGGCTTGCCCTTCCTGATCGAAGGCGCCGCCAAACGCTGGCCGCTGTGCAGCCTCACGCCGCACACCCTGCGTGAGGAATTCGGCGCGCTGCCGGTGCGCGCCCGCGTGGGCGACTACATCAATACCGCCTTTGCCCCCGACCGCGCGATGCAGGACATGTCGATGCTCGACTACCTGGAACTGGCCGCCGACGCCGGTCACGCCTTGCCGCCCTACGTCGGCAACCTCGAACTGCGCGAACTGAACCGCTACTGCCACTGGCCGGCCTGGCTGGAAAAGCCCGGCCCGCCGCGCTTCTGGCTCGGCCCTGGCGGCACGGTCACGCCGCTGCATTGCGACTACGACGACAATCTGTTCGCGCAGATCTGGGGCAGCAAACGCATCTTCCTGGCGCCGCCGCACCATGGCGAATTCCTTTACCCACGCGAAGCCAACGCGCTGCTGTTCGGTTCTCCCTTCGATCCCGAAGCGCCCGATTACGACGCCTACCCGCTGGCGCGCCAGGCCGCGCTGGTCGAGGTCGTGGTCGAGCCGGGCGACATGCTGTACGTGCCCGCCGGCTGGTACCACCAGGTCCGCGCCCTGACGTTTTCGCTGTCCGCCAACCGCTGGTCGCGCACCATGCCGGTGATTCTCAACAGCTGGGGTCAGGTCTGACATTCGGACACGGGCTCTGCTATACCGCGATTCCCGCGTCAAAAACAGGCCGTGTGGAGCCGGCATTTCATGCTCTACGGCTGGGTTCGTGTCCGAATGTCAGACCTGACCCCAGCTGGTACAGCTGGTAGCCCCGGCTGGGGCCTGCCTTCCGGCAGGGGCGGGATAGGGCGGCGGGGCGTAAGCTGGAACTGGGCGCCTACCCGGGCGTCCGACAGACCAGCCCCGGACCGCGACCATGCATGCCTTCACCTTTTCGCCAGATAGCGACCATGACCCTGCCGACGAGCAGATCGACGTCATGCGCATCCGGCTGTGGAATCCGTCCAGCGCCACCGCATTGCTGGGCGAGTTCTACAGCGCCGACCGCGTGCTGGCGCGCTGGGGCAGCGGTGCCGAGTCCAGCCCGATCGGCTTCGAGGTCACCTTCCACGACGGCTATGTGGTGCGCGGCTCGCACGAGTTTTTCCGCAAGGGGAAGCGCCGCTGTCTGCTGGCCACCCACGTGCGGCGCATGCTGGAGCGCATGGTCAGCCAGGCCGATGCCGGCTTTCCGGTCGCCAGGCCAGACCTGGCGCGCTATCTTATTCCGGTGTGAACCCACATTTTTTTCCAGGACAGCGATGTACTCCACCCAAGCCCACGCCATTCCCACCCGCCCGCCCAAACGCCGCACCAGCATCGTCTATTGGTGCTGCCTGCTCCTGCTGTGCTCCGCCTACCTGCAGGGCGGCCTGACGAAAGCCCTGGATTTCCAGGCCGCGCTGGCCGAGATGCGCCACTTCGGCCTGAGCCCCGCAGGCCCGCTGGCCGTCATGACCATCCTGGGCGAACTCGGTGCCTCGCTGCTGATTCTGTGCGGCGTGTGGCGCTGGGCCGGCGCGCTGTATCTGGCGCTGTTCACGCTGGCGGCCAACTTCGTCGCCAACCGCTTCTGGGAGCTGGCCGGGCCGGCGCGCACGATGGCGGAAAACGGCTTCTTCGAACACCTGGGGCTGGCCGCGGCTTTTTTCATCGTGGCCTGGATCGACCTGCGGCAAGACGCCGGCTAGGGGCGCCAGCCTGGTCTTTCGGATAGTGGCAAGAGGGGGCCGTAGCGCTACGCTGCCCGGGTTCCAACCACTGAAAGAAGACCAATGAAAACACTCACCACCGCGGCCGGCGCACCGGTCGCCGACAACCAGAACGTGCAGACCGCCGGACCACGCGGACCGATGCTGCTGCAGGATGTCTGGTTCATCGAGAAGCTGGCCCACTTCGACCGCGAAGTGATCCCCGAGCGGCGCATGCACGCCAAGGGCGCCGGCGCCTGGGGCAGCTTCACCGTCACCCACGACATCACCCGGTACACCAAAGCGCGCCTGTTCGGCGAAGTGGGCAAGACCACACCGATGTTCGTGCGTTTTTCCACGGTTGCCGGCGAGCGTGGCGCGGCCGATGCCGAGCGCGATATCCGCGGCTTTGCCATGAAGTTTTATACGGAAGAGGGGAACTGGGACCTGGTCGGAAATAACACGCCGGTGTTCTTCATGCGCGATCCGCTGAAATTCCCCGACCTGAACCACGCCATCAAGCGCGATCCGCGCACCGGCCTGCGCAATGCCAACAGCAATTGGGACTTCTGGACCTTGCTGCCGGAAGCCCTGCACCAGATCACGATTCTGATGAGCGAACGCGGCCTGCCGCGCAGCCACCGCCACATGCACGGCTTCGGGAGCCATACCTACAGCTTCATCAACGCGTCGAACGAACGCTTCTGGGTCAAGTTCACTTTCAAGACGCAGCAGGGCATCGAAAACCTGCGCGACGATCAAGCCGCGGCGCTGATCGGCCGCGACCGCGAAAGCGCGCAGCGCGACCTGTACGAGGCCATCGAGCACGGCGACCTTCCGCGCTGGACCATGTACGTGCAAATCATGCCCGAGCGCGATGCCGCGGCTTACCACATCAACCCCTTCGATCTGACCAAGGTCTGGCCGCATGCCGACTACCCGCTGATCGAGGTCGGCACGATGGAGCTGAACCGCAATCCGGGGAATTATTTTGCCGAAGTCGAGCAGGCCGCTTTCAACCCGGCGAATATCGTGCCCGGCGTCGGCTTTTCGCCCGACCGCATGCTGCAGGGGCGGCTGTTTTCGTATGGCGACGCTCAGCGCTACAGGCTCGGCGTGAACCACCACCAGATTCCGGTGAATGCGCCGCGCTGTCCCTTCCACAGCTACCACCGCGATGGCCAGATGCGCACCGACGGCAACCTCGGCGGCACCACGCCGTATGAGCCGAACAGCCGCGGCGAATGGCAAGAACAGCGCGATTTCCGCGAACCGCCGCTGTCACTGGAAGGCGCGGCCGACCACTGGAACCACCGCGTCGACGAGGACTATTATTCGCAGCCGGGCGCCTTGTTCAGGCTGATGACGCTCCAGCAGCAGCAGACCCTGTTCGAGAACACGTCGCGCGCGATGCGTGGCGTGGACACTGAGATCAAGGCGCGTCACGCGGCCAACTGCGCCAAGGCCGATGCGGCGTATGGCGCCGGCGTGCTGGCGGCGTTCGAACGCTCCCAGGACTGATCGTTTGATGGAAGGCGAAGGAGTGGGCATGGCTCACTCCTTCTGACTTGGGGCATGCCCTGGAGGCGATGCCCCTTTTTTATTAACCGCGCAGGAAAGCCAGCAGTTCTGCGTTCAGCTTCTCCTTGTGCGTGATCGGCAAACCGTGGCCAGCGCCTTCATACACCGACAGGCGGCCCTGCGGCAGCAGTTCGACGGCGCGCCGTGCGGTGGTCGCCAGCGGGACGATCTGGTCGTCGTCGCCGTGGATCACCAGGGTCGGGATCGTCATCTTCTTCAGGTCGTCCGAGAACTCGGTTTCCGAGAACTGCTTGACGCAGGCATGGGCGCTCTTGATGCTGCACTGCAGGCCCTGGATCAGGAAGGTCTGGCGCAGGCCTTCGGACAGATTGGCGCCATCGCGGTTGAAGCCGAAGAAGGGCAGGCTCAGGTCGAGGAAGAACTGGGCACGGTCGGCCTTGACCCCCTCGCGGATGCCGTCGAAGACCGACATCGGCACGCCGTCGGGATTGGTCGGCGAGACCACCATTTGCGGCGTGACCGCGCCCACCAGCACGGCTTTGTTCACGCGCCCGGTGCCGTGGCGGCCGATGTAGCGCGCCACTTCGCCGCCTCCGGTCGAGTGGCCGACCAGGGTGGCGCCGCTGATGTCGAGCGCGTTCAGCAGGCAGGCCAGGTCGTCGGCGTAGGTGTCCATGTCGTTGCCGTGCCAGGGTTTGCTCGAGCGGCCATGGCCGCGGCGGTCGTGGGCGATCACGCGGTAGCCGTGCTCGGCGAGGAACAGCATCTGGTCTTCCCAGGCGTCGCCCGACAGCGGCCAGCCGTGGCTGAAGACCACCGGCGTGCCGTGGCCCCAGTCGGTGAAGTGGATGATGGTGCCGTCGTGGGCGGTGACGGTGTCGATGGTGCGGTTGGCGGTCATGATGGCGTCCTTTCAGGTGGGTGGATGCGCCGCGCGATGGGGCGGCGCTCAAGCCATTCTGCAGGGGACAGGGACGCGGGCCTAGCTATACGAAGGGATAGCGGGGGGTATGGCCGAACATCAAAAACTGATATACCCGCGCTTCACGGCCAAGGTCACCGCATGGGTACGGTCGCCCGCCCCGAGCTTGACCAGGATTGTGCTCATGTGCGTCTTGACGGTCGGCTCGCTGATGCTGAGCGCTTCGCCGATCACCCGGTTCGAATTGCCGTTGGCGGCCAGGCGCAGCACGTCGAGCTCGCGCGCCGACAGCGCATCGGCGCGGTGGTGGTTGTCGACGTCGCGCTGGGCCACCGGCGCGATCACGCTGGCGCCCTTGTAAACGTTGCGCACCGCCTGCGCCAGAGCGGCGCCGGAGGCATCTTTCAACAGGTACGCAGCGGCGCCGGCCTTCAGCGCCGCCACCACGCGGGCGTCGCCGCTGTAAGTGGTCAGCACCACGATGCGGGCGTCGGGATGCAGCGCGCGGATGCCGATGATCGCCTCCAGCCCATCCTTGACCGGCATCTGCAAATCGATCAGCGACACGTCGGGCCGGTGGCGCGCGAAATCGGCAATCGCTTCGGCGCCGTTGGCGGCCGCGCAGACGACTTCGATGCCGCCCTGGGCCTGGAGGGCGGCGGCCACGCCTTCGCGCATCATCGGGTGGTCGTCGGCCACCATGACGCGGATGGTCGGTGCGCTGGCAATCGTCATGTCGTACAAGCCTTGATGGATGGGCGGATGGCGGCCGCAAGCTTGCGCCGGATCGGCAGGCGCAGGCGGAAGCAGACGCCATG
>Ga0308160_10006691_pt1 | contig 11659 bp, 8 predicted proteins | sample PhyFR1_FD_201036 | JGI IMG/M metagenome (GOLD analysis project Ga0308160, IMG submission 201036) | Phyllosphere microbial communities from UC Gill Tract Community Farm, Albany, California, United States - DLSLF.R1 | ecosystem: Host-associated > Plants > Phyllosphere > Unclassified | place: USA... | reverse complement strand
CGCCCGCAACTCGCTCGTGATCGCCCCGGCCACCTCGGGCCAGCCGCTGACCTACTACATCGGCGCCGCCTGGGACCGCGCCGGCGAGATCAAGGACCAGCAGCAGTTCCAGCGCCTGGTCGCCGATGAAGCGGCGCGCGCGCGCGCGCCGGTGCAGCTCAAGCTGTCGTCGGGCGGTTGAACTACGTGTCAGCGTAAGAATCGTCATTCTCGGCACTGCCGAGAATGACTTCCCGCGAAGGCGGGAATCCAAGTCCCTCGCAAGGAACAATCTTGAGCACTCTTTTGAAGCGCAGCCTCTTCGCAGCGCTGTCACTCGTCACGACCATCGGTTCGGCCAGCGCCGCCACCTGGTACATCGCCCCCACCGGCAATGACAGCGCCGCCGGCACCGAATCGGCCCCATGGAAATCGCTCGCCCGCGCCCAGCAGGCAGTCCGCCCCGGCGACACCGTCTACCTGCGCGGCGGCACCTACGCGTTCACGGCCGCCACGACCACCTGCCCCAGCCGCCGCGGCGTGGTCAGCGCCGTCCATCTCGACAAGAGCGGAACGGAGCGCCAGCCGATCCGCTACTGGGCTTACCCCGGCGAAATCCCGGTGCTGGACTTCCACGCGATGAAGGACGACTGCCGCGTGAAAGGCATCGAAGTCACCGGCGACTGGATCCACCTGAAAGGCCTGGAAGTCACCGGCGCCCCGCAGCAGCCGGACAACCGCCTGAACCACGAATCCTGGGGCATCTGGGTCAACGCCAGCCACGGCATCTACGAACAACTGAACCTGCACCACAACATGGGACCCGGCCTGTTCATCAAGGACGGCAGCGACAACCTGGTCCTGAACAGCGACTCCCACCACAACTACGACCCCTACACCTCGAACGGCGCCGGCCAGAGCGCGGACGGCTTTGGCGCCCACGTCAGCGCCGGCCACCCGGGCAACGTGTTCCGTGGCTGCCGCGCCTGGGCCAACACCGACGACGGCTTCGACCTGATCAATGCCTTTTCGCCGGTCACCATCGAATACTCCTGGGCATGGGACCACGGTTACCTGCCGGGCACCCGCACCTCGCTACCGGCCGGCAACGGCAACGGCATCAAGGCCGGCGGCTACGGCGGCAAGTACGAAGGCAGCGGCGTCAGGCACGTGGTGCGCTTCTCGGTCGCCTTCGGCAACAAGGTGAACGGCTTCTACGCCAACCACCACCCGTCGGCGCTTGACTTCTACAACAACACCGCGTTCGAGAACGGCACCGACTTCAACATGCTCGGCATCGCCCCGGACGGCAGCCCGGTCAACTTCGGCCGCTTGCGCAACAACCTTTCGCCCAAGCCGAAGTCAGCACAAAAGGTGGACGGCACCGACTCCGCCAACAACAGCTGGGACCTGATGGGCAGCGTGCCGGACGCCGAATTCGAGGGCGTCTCGACGCTCGGCTGGGACGCGCCGCGCAAGCCCGACGGCAGCCTGCCCGACGTGCCGAACTTCCGCCCGCGCGCCGGCAGCGCCCTGGTCGACAAGGGCGTCGACGTCGGCCTGCCGTTCAAGGGCAAGGCGCCCGACCTGGGTGCGTTCGAGCGTTGATCCCATCTGGCGCTCGGTGCACCCGGCCCCGAAGGCCCTAGCGCCCCTTGCACGCGCGCCGGACGCCGCCCCTGCCGTTGTCGATCCGGGCCTGGTCGCGCGATTGCGGCTTGACGCAGACGACATCCCCGGGAAACGCTTCGCGCCAGACGAAGCCCTGCTTGCAGGTGTCCGGACCGTAGGCGCCGCCGCCCGCGCGGTTTGCGTCGGCCGACGCGTTTTCCTTTCGCGTCCGATCGCGAATGTCCGGCTTCACGCACACATGGTCGCTCGGCGACGCTTCGCGCCACACGAAGCCCCGGTCGCAGGTGTCCGATCCATACTTGCAGTCGGAGGAATCGGTGCTCTCCATGTCGCAGGCGACGACCATCGACGAGATCCGGTCGTTCCAGTCGTCCCCGACGTACTGCGACGCATACCCGCCCGCAAACCATTTGGTGGCGCCGTTGAAGTCGCGGTGTTCCCACACCTGCAGGCGGCAGCGGTTGGCGCAGGCGATGGAAGAGATTTCGTCGTTCCAGTGGTCGCCCAGCCTGCGCTTGACGCCCAGCGGGATGTCGGCATGTTCGCCGCTGAAGTCCTGGTCTTCCCAGTAACGGCAGGTTTCCGGGGGGACGGCAGGTCCGCCGGATGTCGCGAGCTCGTCCTGCGCACACGACACCGCCGGGAAGCAGGCGGCGCACAGCACCAGCACTGTCGTCAACAGCGCCCGCATCACGCACCGCATCTGCCTGGCCACCATGCCACCCTCCGCGATAATCTGCTCGGGTCGATTATCGGACAAGTGCAGCCGCGTACCGCCGCACCGGCATCGTCTCTCGGTCCCGGTCAAAAGCCGGTGGCCTCCGCGTGCGTTCACAGCTGAACCTGTCGCTCGGCCGCTACGGCCGCATGACCGATCACATTGCTGATTCTTTCCGCCCGTTACATCCATACCGTGCCACGATGCATAGAATAGGCACGGCTTTCCACTACCGTGTCCAACCGATCATGACTACCACCCCGCGTCCGAACCGCCTGCGTGCCCTGGTGTGCGCACTTGCGCTGGCCAGCGCAAGCCTCGCCCATGCCGCACCGGCCATCGACAGCGCCAGACCGCTGCGCTTCGCCTTCGGCCAGGCCAAGGCGCCGGCCGGCTATACGGTGGTCGATCCCGCCGCACCCTACAGCGCCAGCCGCGGCTACGGACTCGAACCGGGGACCCAGGCGACCGGCAACGCGCCCTTCTACTTCACGGTCGACCTCCCCGAGGGCAACTACACGGTCACCGTCAACCTCGGCGACGACAAGGCGCCCAGCACGACCACGGTCAAGGCCGAACTGCGCCGCCTGATGCTCGAGAACGTGCAGGCCGGCGCCGGCCAGTCCGTCACCCGCAGCTTCACCGTCAACGTACGCACGCCGAAAATCCCGGCCGCGGGCGGCATCGAGGCCGGCACGGTCAAGCTGAAAGTGCCACGCGAGACCGAGCAGGAAGCCTGGGCCTGGGACGCGCGCCTGACTCTCGAATTCAATGGCGCCCATCCGGCCGTGCGCAGCATCGAGATCGCGCCCGCCAGCGTGCCGACACTGTTCCTGCTGGGCGACTCCACCGTCTGCGACCAACCGAACGAGCCTTACAACAGCTGGGGCCAGATGCTGACGCGCTTCTTCAAGCCCGGCATCGCGGTGGCCAACCATGGCGAATCGGGCGAGACCTACCGCGATGCGCTGGCGCGCCGCCGCACCGACAAGATCCTCTCCGCCATGAAGCCGGGCGACGTTCTCCTGATGCAGTTCGGCCACAACGACCAGAAGCAGATCAAGGACGGCAAGGGCGGCCCCTTCACCACCTACAAGGCCGAGATCAAGAGCCACGTCGATGCCGTGCGTGCCCGCGGCGGCTTGCCGGTCATCGTCTCGCCGATGGAGCGCCGCCGCTTCGAGGATGGTAAGCTGGTGCCGACGCTGGTCGACTACGCCGAGGCGGCGCGCCAGTCGGCCAGGGAGCTGGACGTGCCCTTCATCGACCTGAACGCGATGAGCAAGACCCTGTACACGGCGCTCGGCCCCAGCGGCTCCGAAGCGGCCTTTGCCGAACCCCAGCCCGGCAAGCTCGACAACACCCACCACAGCCCCTACGGCAGCTACGAGCTGGCCAAGGCGGTCGTCCTCGGCATCCAGCAGGCGAAGCTGCCGGTGGCGGCCTTCATCGCCGACGACTTCCGCTTCGATCCGGCCCACCCGGACCCCTTCGCCGGCTTCGCGGTGCCGCCCAGCCCGAAGGTCACGACCCTGCGTCCGCTCGGCGACGAGGCGAACAAGTGAAGCTGCCGGTTCGACTCGTCCAGCTTCTCGCCCTCGCCCCGCTGCTGGCCGCCTGCGCATCTGCATCGCAGGCGCCCGCCGGCGATGCCTACGTGTTCGCCTACTTCACCAGGAACGGCGAGGACGGCCTGCACCTGGCCGCCAGCAGCGACGGCTACCACTGGGACAAGCTGAACGGCGGCGCCAGCTACCTGAAACCGACCGTCGGCATCTCTAAACTGATGCGCGACCCCTGCATCGTGCGCGGCCCGGACGGCACCTACCACATGGTCTGGACCGCCGGCTGGACCGAGGGCGGTATCGGCTACGCGTCATCAAAAGACCTGGTGCACTGGTCCGAACAGCGCTACCTGCCGGTGATGGCACACGAGCCGTCGGCCCTGAACGCCTGGGCGCCGGAAATCGCATGGGACGGCAAGCGCGGCGAATTCGTGATCTACTGGTCCTCGACCATCCCCGGGCGCTTCCCGGAGGGCGACGGCCACGGCGACGGCAAGTACAACCACCGCATCTACGCGACCACCACGAAGGACTTCGCCAGTTTCACACCGACCCGCCTGTTCTACGATCCCGGCTTTTCGGTGATCGACGCCACCCTGCTGCACGCGGGCGGGCGCGACTGGCTGCTGGTGAAGGACGAGACGCGCAACCCGCCGAGGAAATACCTGCAGCTGGCCAGCGCGGATTCCGTGCAGGGCCCGTTCGGCCGCCCCGGCCAGCCGATCACCCCGCCCGGCCTGTGGACCGAGGGCCCGACCGCGCTGCAGGTCAAAGGCGACACCATCATCTACTACGACGCCTACACCGCCAAGCACTACGGCGCCCTGCGCGCCCGCGGCGGCGACCTGACCAAATGGGAAGACGTGAGCGCTCAAATGAGCTTCCCGGACGAGGGCACGCCGGTGCGCATGCGCCACGGGACCGCGATCGCGGTGCCGGCGGCGCTGGTGCAGCGGCTGCGTGAGGCGCCTGCGCCATGAAACCGGTATGAAAGCCCAGGCACTCGCCCTCATCCTGGCCGGCGTCGCCGGCTTCACCCACGCGGTCGAACCCTTCGACATCGCCATCACCGTCGACGACCTTCCCGCCCACGGCCAGCTCCCGCCAGGCACCACGCGCCTGCAGATCGCCGAATCCTATCTCGCCACACTCAAGGCCCACCACGTCCCCGAGGCCTTCGGCTTCGTCAACGCATCGAAGCTGAAGGAAAATCCCGACGGCGCCGCCGTGCTGGACGCCTGGCGCAAGGCCGGCTACCCGCTCGGCAACCATGCCTACACGCACATGAACCTGGCGCGCGCACCGTCGCCGGATGCCTGGCAGGCCGACGTCATCGCCGGCGAGCCCGAGGTCGCCGCACGCATGCAGGGGCTCGACTGGCACTATTTCCGCTTCCCGAACCTGAGCGCCGGCGGCGAGCGCGGTCCCGCCGCCCTCGCCTTTCTCCGCGCACGCGGCTACGAGGTCGCCGACGTCAGCCTGGCCTTTGGCGACTGGGACTACACCGACGCCTACGCGCGCTGCGTGGCCAAGGGCGACCAGGGCAGCATCGAGGCGATGAAGCGCCACTACTTCCGGCGCATCGACCGCGGCATCGCCAGCATGAAGGCGCAATCGACGCAGGTGTTCGGCCGCGTGATCCCGCAAGTGCTGCTGACCCACCTGGGCGGCTGGAGCGCCGCCACGCTGCCGGAAGTGATGGCGCGCCTCGACGCGGCCGGCGCCCGCTACGTCACGCTGGCCCGTGCGCAGTCGGACCCGGCCTATTCGCTGCCGGGCGGCGGCAGCCTGGTTGCGCGGGTGGCGAAGGAAAAAGGCATCCGGCTGGCGGACAGCGGCGCCAAGGACGGCGCGCCGGACCTGGACATCAGGAACCTGTGCCGCTAGCCGCCGCGCCACGGGTGGGCGCCGAGCGAAGCCTTGAGCAGGTCAAGAAAACGCATCGTCCGCGCCGAACGCTGGCGCTGCTCCGAGCCGAGCAGGGCCACAATGTCGGCACTGGGCAGGGTGTGGTCCGGCAGCACGCGCACCAGCGCGCCGCTGCGCAGTTCCTGGGCGACGTCCCATTCGGAGCGCAGCATGATCCCATGGCCCTTGAGCGCCCACTGCTTGACGACCCGGCCGTCGTTGCTGGTCAGGCGCGGCCGGATCCGGAGCGCCGTATCGCCGTCGGCGCCCGGTGCCCGCAGGCGCCACATCGTCACGTCCTCCGCGTTTTCCTGCAGCGACAGGCAGGCGTGATGGCGCAGGTCGGCGATGCCGGCCGGCGTGCCGCAGCGTGACAGGTAGGCGGGCGAGGCGCACAGGAAGCGCCGGTTGCGCGCCAGGAGCGTCTGCAGCATCGCCGAATCGGCCAGGGCGCCAATATGGATCACCACGTCCCATGGCTCGAGTGTCTGCCGGTTCGGGCTGTCCGACAGCACCAGCTCCACCGTCACCCCGGCGTGCGCGGCCTGGAATTGCGCGGCCAGCTCGGCGACGTATTCGTTGCCGAAGCCCAGCGGTGCCAGTACCCGCAGGCGCCCGACCAGTTCGTTCTTGCGGCCCTGCAGCGACTCCTGCAACTCGTCCATGTCGGCCAGGATCAGGCGCGCCCGCTCGACCAGCAGCTGCCCTTCGTCGGTGAGCGTGATCGTCCGGCCCTGGCGGTTGAGCAGTTTCAGCTTCAGCTTGTCCTCGATCGCCTGCAAGCGCTGCGTGATCGACGAGGGCGTCACCTTGAGCATGCGCGCGGTCTGGGCCAGCGAAGGCTGGCCGGCCAGTACGCAGAAGAAACGGAGGTCATCGCTGTTGATCATTCAGTTCCGACTAAATTATTTAGTTAGAAACATTAATCATAACCCCTATTCAGGCGTTGCTAGAATGCATCGTATATAAAATTTTTCGATAGAGGAGCAAGCCGATGCAGAAAGCCCTGACTACCCTTGCCGCCGCCCTGTGCCTGCTGACCGCCACAGCCGCCTTTGCCCAGGCCGCGCCGCCGGAGCCGGTGTACGCGCCGGACGCCCTGCAGCAGGACTTGCGCTTCCTGCGCGACGAGATCGACAGGATCCACCCCGACCCGGGCCTGTTCACCAGCCGCGAAACCTTGCGCAAGGCCTACGACAGCGTCGAGGCGCAGCTGCGCCAACCCTTGAGCCGCGACCAGGCCTGGCGCGTCCTGGGCACGCTCAATCCGGTGTTCGCCGATGCCCACATGTTCCTGGTGGATCCCGACTGGAAGACGCTCACCCGTGCCCACCTGCAGGCGGGCGGTGCGCTGTTCCCCTACGAAGTCCAGGTGACGGCCGCAGGGGACATCGCCATCCGCGCGGAACTCGGCGGCGGCCCGAGCCCGCTGGCTGGCGTGCGCATCGAGCAGATCAACGGCGTACCCGCCTCGCGCGTCGCGCAGGACCTGCTGGCGCTGATGGCGGGCGAGACGCCGGCCCTGCGCGCGCACGTGCTGTCGCGCCGCATGTGGTTCGAATACTGGCGCGTGTTCGGCGCGCCGCGCGAGTTCGACCTGGTCGTCGCCAAGCCCGGCGGTCTGGAACGGCTGCGCGTGCCGGCCAGCAGCGCGGTGCCGGCGTCGCTGGGCCTGGACGGTCCCGATGCTTTCGCGAAGACCTTCCAGTTCGAACTCCTGCCCGGAAAGGCGGCCCTGCTGACCATCAATCACTTCGAGTGGCCCGACGACGCCGCCTACAAGGCCTTCACCAAGGACGCCTTCACCCGGATCCGCGACGCCGGGGTGACGACCCTGGTCATCGACGTGCGCGAGAACACCGGCGGCAACGACGACATGTGGAAGTACGGCATCCTGCCCTACATCGCCGACAAGCCTTTCCGCAACGCTTCCAGCTACGTCAAGAAGGTCATCGCGGGGCGCGCGAGCGGCAGCGAAAAGGTCGGCGACGTGGTGCAAGGCTTCGGCGACACCTGGGTCCAGCCGCAGCCGGACAACCAGCTGCGCTTTAGCGGCAAGACCTACGTGCTGGTCGGCCGCCTGACCTACTCGTCGGCGGTGCTGTTCTCGAACGTGGTGCAGGACTTCGGCTTCGCGAAATTGGCCGGCGCCGGCGGGTATGCGCGCAGCCGCCAGAGCGGGGGCGTGCAGTACGCGCACCTGCCGAACACCGGGCTGCGGATGGCGATCCCGCGCTTCGTGGTCGACCGTCCGTCGGGCGAGCGCGAGCCGGCCCTGGTGCATCCGGACATCATCGTGCCGGACAGTCCGTTCGACCGCATGGTGGCGGTGAATGCGCTGCTCGACCAGGTGCGCGGGGCACAGGCCGCCCGCTGAGTGGGCCAGGAGTTCAGGATCGGGGCCCGGTCTTCGCCACCTGCACCGCATAGGTCTCGTGCCGGCCCTCGAAGTTCCCGCCGAAGACCACCCACTTGCCGTCCGGCGTGAAGTGCACGTTCGGTTCCAGGTCGCGGTAGCCGTGGGCCTTCATGTTGACCAGCTTCTCGGAGCGGAAGCGATTGCCCTCGGGGTAGAAGGCGTAGATCCACATGCCGTCCGGCGCCTTGGCCACTTGGGTCGGGTCGCCGCCGTCGCCGGCGAACAGTTTCAGGTCGGGGTTGACCGCATAGTGGATCGACCATTCGTTGGCGGTCAACTGGTAGCTGGCGATTTCGCGCCCGGTCGCCACGTCGGCGCCGGCGAAATAGAAGGTTTCGCCGCGCGGCTTCTGCAGGTCGAACCAGATCGACTTGCCGTCCGGGGCGAAGCCTTCGTGGCCGGCGATCTCCATCGGCATGGTCCGCTTGTGCATCAGCGTGGTCGACTTGTCCTTCAGGTTGTAGCGCCAGATGCGGTCGACCTTGTGCCACGGGCCTTCGTGGCAGAACATCAGGATCTCCGGGTCGGTCGGCGAAAACTGGATATGGCCGAGCCAGGTGTTCTCCTCATGCACCACCTTCATCTCGCCGGTGGCGATGTTGATGGTGAAGATGCTGTTCAATAGATGGGCGTCGAAGATGCGGTTGAAGTAGTCGCTCTTCTTCGGGTACTGGCGCAGGATCTCGGCCTGCTCAGGCGCCGCATAGCTGCCGGCCAGGTAGCTGCCGTCCGCGTTGATGGTGGCGAAGCCGCCGCGCTGGCCGGCCGGGAAGGTGTACAGCTTGCGCGTCTTTTTGGTGTCGACGCCGGTGGCGTACAGCGTGTCGCCGGCCTGGTACAGCACTTCACGGGTCTTGCGCGCGACCATCGGCAGCATGCGTTTCTGGGCCGGGTCGGTCGTGATCTGCTCGGTCTTGCCGTCCTTCAGGTTGAGCGTGAAGACCTGGGTCACGCCGTCGACCTGGTTGGCGAACACCATGCGGTCGCCTTCGCTCCCCTGCTGGGTGATGAAGGGGTTGTTATGGAAGTACCAGTTCGAGATCGGGCCGGTCGGGCCGGACAGGCGCTTGACCAGGTGACCGGTGTCCTTGTCGATCCATGTCGAAGGCATCGGCTTGCGCGAGCCCGTTTCCAGCACTTCCTGGGCAAGCGCACCCTGGGACAGCAACGCTGCCAGCGCCAAGGCATACAGTCTAGTCGGTTTCATTTTGTCTCCATCGTTGTCCGGTCGGGGACGACGCGGTAGCGCCTGCCCTTGCGGCTGTTGAAGCGCAACGTGTAGCCGATGCTCGACTTCTGGCTGCGCAATTTCAGTTCCGGAATGGCGACCGGCGCCGCCGTGCGGATCGTGCACGGCCCGCCGGCGCGCGCCAGCAAGTCGCTTGACACCAATGCGCCATCGCGCCAGGCCATGTCGACCACGACGTTGCCGCGTGCGACCAGGCCGCGCACGCTGCCGCTGCGCCAGGCCGAGGGCAAGGCCGGCAGCAGGTGCAGTTCGCCGTTCTGGCTCTGCAGCAGCATCTCGATGAGGCCTGCCGTGCCGGCGAAATTGCCGTCGATCTGGAAGGGCGGATGGGCGTCGAACAGGTTCGGGTAGGCGCCGCCATGGCCGCCCCAGGCAGGGTCATTGTCCTTGGTCAGGCGCAGCAGCTTGCGAAACAGCGTGTAGGCGTGGTCGCCGTCCAGCAGGCGCGCCCAGAAGTTTACCTTCCAGGCCAGCGACCAGCCGGTGCCGTCGTCGCCGCGCAGTTCCAGCGTGCGGCGCGCGGCCTGGGCAAGGTCGGGCGTGGCCAGCGGCGAGATCTCGCGCGCCGGATGCAGCGCATACAGCTGCGATACATGACGGTGGTGTGGCTCGGCTTCTTCGAAGTCCCGGTACCATTCCTGCAGCTGGCCGCGGCTGCCGACCTGGAAAGGCAGCAGCCGCGCCTTGGCAGACGCCATACGCGCGCGCAACCCGGGATCGACGCCCAGCGTGTCCGCAGCGGCCGTGACGTTGGTGAACAGGTCGCGCGCGATGCCCAGGTCCATGGTCGACCCGACGGTGACGCTGCCCTGCTTCCTGCCGTCCGGGCCTTCGTAGTAAAACACGTTCTCGGGCGAGGTCGAGGGGGATGTCACCAGGCGGCCCTGGCCGTCGTCGTGCAGCCAGCCGAGCATGAATTCGGCCGCGCCTTTCATGACCGGGTAGGCGCTTTCCAGGTAGCGTTTGTCGCCCGTGTACTGATAATGTTCCCACAGGTGCCGGCTCAGCCAGGCGCTGCCCATCGTCCAGTTGGCCCATTTCGGGTCACCCGCACCGAATTCGCCGACCGGGTTCGACGTGGCCCAGATGTCGGAATTGTGGTGCACGACCCAGCCCGGCAAGTGGTAGAAGGAACGCGCGGTTTCGCTGCCGGTCACCGCCAGGTGTCGGATCAGGTCGTCCAGGGGTGTGAACAATTCACCCAGGTTGGCCGCTTCCACCGGCCAGTAATTCATCTGGACGTTGATGTTGGTGGTGTAGTTGCTGCTCCAGGGCGCTCTAACGTCGTGGTTCCAGATCCCTTGCAGGTTGGCCGGGGCGTCGGGCGTGCGCGACGAGGACATCAGCAGGTAGCGCCCGAACTGGAAGTACAGGGCTTCGAGCTGCGCGTCCTGCCCGCCATTCGCGTAATCCTCGAGCCGGCGGTCGGTCGGCACTGCGCTGCGGTCCGCTCCGCCAAGGTCAAGGTCGACGCGGTCAAAATAGCCGCGCACGTCCGCCACGTGCTCGGCCAGCAGCGCCGCATACGATTTGCCGGCGGCCTTTTGCAAGGGCATCGAGGCCAGTGCATGTTCGTCCTTGCCGGCGCTGTCCGGGCATTTGTCGAAGCCACTGAAACTGGTCGCGGCCGATACCAACAGCACGACTTCGCTGGCGCCGCGGATGCGCAGCGCGCCATCCCGCGCCTCCACCATGCCATCGGTGACGCGCGGCTGGACCACGGTCTCGAAACGCATGCCGCGGCAACCCGCCGGGTCGTCCTGGACGATGGGTTCGGCCTTGCCCTTGTAGTAGCTCGGGTCGACGTGGGCCGGCGCCTTGCCGCGCAGGACGATGCGGCCATCCAGCGCCCGGTTCTCGAAGCGCAGCTGGCTCGACGCCTCGAGCTCGAGCGACAGCTGGCGCGGCCGGTCGGCGCTCAGGCGCACCACGATCAGCTGGCCCGGGTGGCTGGCGAACACTTCGCGCTTGTAGCGCACGCCGCCGGATGTGAAGGTGGTGGTGGCGATGCCGTCGCGGATGTCGAGCTCGCGATAGTACTCGCTGGTCGCGGCCGTCTCCTGACGGATGCGCAGATCCGCCAGCGGCAGGTAGCCTTCCGTGTAGCGGCCCTGCATCTTGCGCAGGATGGTTTCGGCGCCGGCCGAATCGCCCGCGGCCAACGCCGCCCGTGCCGGTGCGAGCTGGGC
>Ga0308160_10006689_pt1 | contig 11661 bp, 8 predicted proteins | sample PhyFR1_FD_201036 | JGI IMG/M metagenome (GOLD analysis project Ga0308160, IMG submission 201036) | Phyllosphere microbial communities from UC Gill Tract Community Farm, Albany, California, United States - DLSLF.R1 | ecosystem: Host-associated > Plants > Phyllosphere > Unclassified | place: USA... | reverse complement strand
ACAGGAGGCGCGGTGCCAGCTGGCACCGCGCCTCCTGTCCGTCTCCGGCTCGGCTCAGTGCTCGAGCAGCTCCGGCTGGAAGCCCACCTCGTGCAGGCGGTGGATGACCTCCTGTGCGTGCTCGGGGCCGCGCGCCTCGATCGACAGGTCGAGCGCGACCTCGTTGATGACGAGCCCCTGGCCGTGCCGGGTGTGGAGCACCTCGACGACGTTCGCGCCGGCGTCCGAGATGACCTGCGAGACGCGGGCGAGCTGACCGGGGCGGTCCGGCAGCATGATGCGGATGCCGATGTAGCGCGACGCCGCGACGAGGCCGCGGGTGATCACGCGTTCCATCATGAGCGGGTCGATGTTGCCCCCGCTGAGCAGGACGACGGTGCGACCGGTGTCGCGGACTGCACCGGACATGATCGCCGCGACGCCGACGGCTCCGGCGGGCTCGACGACGAGCTTGGCGCGTTCGAGCAGCACCAGGAGCGACCGGGCGACGTCGTCGTCGGACACGGTGACGATGTCGTCGACGAGGTCGCGGATGATCGGGAAGTTCAGGTCGCCGGGTCGCGCCACGGCGATGCCGTCCGCGATCGTCGGCTTCGTGCTGACGGTGACGGGTTCGCCGGCCTCGAGCGAGCTCGGGTACGCGGCGGCGTTCTCGGCCTGCACCCCGATGACCCGGATGGTGCGCCCGAGGCGCTCGGCGACGCCCTTGACGGCGAGGGCGATGCCGGCGATGACGCCGCCGCCGCCGATCGGCACGATGACCGTGTCGGCGTCGGGCACCTGGTCGAGGATCTCGAGCCCGAGCGTGCCCTGGCCGGCGATGACCGCGGGGTGGTCGAACGGCGGGATGAAGACCGCTCCGGTCCGTGTCGCGAAGTCCTTGGCCGCGCTCAGCGCCTCTTCCACCGAGTGCCCGCGCAGGACGACCTCGGCGCCGTAGTGCCGCGTGGCCTGGAGCTTCGGCAGGGCGACGCCGACCGGCGTGAAGATCGTCGCGGGGATGCCGAGCTCGCGCGCGGCGAGGGCGACCCCCTGCGCGTGGTTGCCGGCGCTCGCGGCGACGACCCCCGCGGCCCGCTGCTCCGGGGTGAGGGTCGACAGGCGGTTGTACGCACCGCGGACCTTGTACGCACCGGTGCGCTGCAGGTTCTCGCACTTGAGGTGCACCGGCGACCCGAGGACCTCGGCGAGGAACTGCGAGGTCTCCATCGGGGTGACACGGGCGACCCCGGCGATCGTCACACGTGCCTTCTCGATGTCGTCGAGCGTGGGGATCAGCGGCGTGGTGGTGTCGGTCACGGGTCCATCATCGTCGCTCGCGGCACTCCTGACGAACCCGTGACGTCAGTTGGCGCTGGCAGTGCCCTCAGCCGCCGTCGGCTCCGGCTTGCTGCCCGGTGCGGGGACCGCGTCGCCGACCTTGTGCCGGCGGCCCCGCCGGAGCTGGAGCTGCCCGTGCTGGCCGCGCTTCGGGGTGGCCTCGAGCACGTGCTCGGAGTCGAGTCCACGCCAGCGGCCGCTCGCGATCGTCATGACCATCGTGTTCACGGTGGCGATCAGCGGCACGGCGAAGAAGGCACCGGCGATGCCCGCGAGCCCGGAGGCCGCCGTGACGCCGAGGACCACCGCGAGCGGGTGGACCTTGACCGCGTTGCCCATGACGAGCGGCTGGAGGATGTGTCCCTCGATCTGCTGCACGAGCAGCACGACCGCGAGGACGAGGACGGCCGCGAGCGGGCCGTTGAAGATGAGTGCGACGAAGACGGCCAGGAACCCGGTCACGATCGCACCGACGACGGGGATGAAGGCACCGAGGAAGACGAACGCCGCGATCGGGATCACGAGCGGCATACCGCCGAAGAACAGCCCGACGATGAAGGCGCCGAGCCCGATGCCGACGGCGTCCACGAACGCGACGAAGATCTGGACGCGGATGAAGCTCGTCAGGGTGATCCACCCCGCGACACCGGCGCCGTCGACGGTCGCACGGGCCTTCTTCGGGAAGAGCCGCACGGCCCACCGCCACACGTTCTTGCCGTCGATGAGCAGGAAGATCGTGGTGAACAGGATGATGAAGAGCGCCTCGAACACGTGCGTGGCACCGGACCCCGCGCTCGCGACCCCGGAGAGGATCGACGCGCTGTTGTCCTGCAGCCACTTCGTGCCGTCGTCGAGCCAGCCGTTGACGTCACTCTGCGTGATCCCCAGGCCGGAGTTCAGGACGAGGTCCTTGATGTTCGCGTACTGGTCGACCGTGCGGTCGCGGAGCGACGGGTAGGACGCGATGATCTGGTCGACGACGAGCCACACCAGCGCGCCGATCGCCGCGAGTCCGCCGAGCAGGCTGATGACGACCGCGAGCCACTTCGGCACGTGGTGGCGCTGCATCCAGTTCGAGATCGGCACGAGCAGCGCCGAGACGACGATGCCGACGAGGAACGGGATGAGGATCTGGCTGAAGATCGTCATCAGCCAGATGAAGACCGCGATCACCCCGATGACGACCAGGATCCGCCACGACCACGCGCCGGCGATCCGCATGCCGGTCGGGACGGACTCCTCGACCACGGGGTCCGGATGCGTCGGTTGCTGCTTTCTGCCCCATGCCATGATCGCGAGTGTACCGATGTGCGGCCCGACAGGTACCAGATACGGCATACGTCACCGGAAGCGGGGTGTCGGCGGCGATCGGTAGCCTTCGGACATGGTCAGGACCACGCTCTCCGCTGCCGAGGCCCGCCGCGTCGCACTGGCTGCCCAGGGCTTCGGCCAACCGCCTGCCGACGCCGTGTCGACCCGGGCGCTGAACGCGGGGTTCGCGCGCCTCAGCCTGCTGCAGATCGACTCCGTGAACGTCTTCGAGCGCAGCCACTACCTGCCGCTCTTCGCCCGGCTCGGCGCCTACGACCGGTCCACGCTCGACCGTCTGACGATGTCGAAGCGCGGTCCCTACGCCGAGTACTGGGCGCACGAGGCCGCCTTCGTCGACCGCACCGACCTCCCCCTCTTCCGGTGGCGGATGGACGCGCTGCGTGAGCGCGACTCGTGGCCGAACCGGATCGACGGCGTCCGGCGGACCGAGGGGGTCCGGCGCGAGCTCCGGGCGCTGCTCGCAGCCGAGGGGCCGATGCCGGCGAGCGCGGTCGAGCACGAGTCGAACGTCCGTCGGGGGCCGTGGTGGGGCTGGAGCGACGTGAAGCTCGGGCTCGAGCAGATGTTCCGCTGGGGCGACGTCGTGAGCGCCGGACGGTCCGGCTTCGAGCGGGTCTACGCGCTCCCCGAGCAGGTCCTGCCCGTCGGCACGCTCGACCACGCGCCGTCACGCCCGGCGGCCGTCCTCGAACTCGTCCGTCGAGCCACCCGCGCGCTCGGCGTCGGCACCCGCGCGGACATCGCCGACTACTACCGGCTCCGTTCCGACGACACCGCCACGGCGATCGCCGAACTCGTCGCCGCCGGGGAACTCGTGCCCGTGCGGGTCGAGTCCTGGGGCGAGCGCGCCTGGATGCACGCCGATGCCCGGGTCCCGCGGCACGTGACGGCCGACGCCGTGCTCAGTCCCTTCGACCCGGTCGTGTGGTTCCGGCGGCGGGCCGAGCGGATGTACGGCTTCCACTACCGGATCGAGATCTACACGCCGGCCCCGAAGCGGGTCTTCGGCTACTACGTCCTGCCCGTCCTGCAGGACGACCGGCTCGTCGGGCGGGTCGACCTGAAGAGCGACCGGCAGCGCGGGGTCCTGCGCGTGCGGACGGCGTGGGAAGAGCCGGGCGAGCGGCTCGATGCCGGGCGGCTCGCCGAGACCCTCCGACGGACGGCCGCGTGGCAGGGGCTCGACGGGGTCGAGGTCACCGATCGCGGAACCGCCGCGGCTGCGGTCGCGGGGGCGCTCGGCGTCCGACTGGTGCCGCACGTCGCGGCCGACGACGCGGACGCGAGCGTGGCGTTGGAACCGGCCGTCTGACGGGCTGGTGGCGCGGGGCGGGGCCGGCCCGCGCCTCCTGGGCCACACCCGGTCGCCGGCACCCGCCGTCGGTCAGAACCGGTCGAGACTCCCGCGCAGCCGCGCGATCCGGTCCGGCAGCGGCGGGTGCGTGGAGAACAGCCGGTCCATCAGGCCGGGCCGCATCGGGTCGGCGATCCAGAGGTGCGCCATCGACGAGTTCTGCGTCTGCATCGGCCGGCCGTACGCGCCGAGCTTCTCGAGCGCACGGGCGAGCCCCTCGGGGTGGCGGGTGGTCATCGCGCCGGTCGCGTCCGCCAGGTACTCCCGCTGCCGGGACACCGCGGCCTGCACGCCCGCCGCGGCGATCGGTGCCACGATGACCGCCACGAGGCCGGCGATGAGCAGGATCGGGTTGTTGCCGCCGTTGTCGCTGTTCCGGTTCCGACCGCCGGCGAGCCCGCTGAAGATCGAGATGCGGAGGAGCACGTCGGCGATGAGACCGACCGCGACCACGAGCCCGAACACCATCGTGGAGACGCGGATGTCGTAGTTCCGGACGTGCCCGAGCTCGTGGGCCATGACTCCCTGGAGCTCCTGGTCGTCCATGATCGCCAGCAGCCCGGTGGTCGCGGCGACGATTGCGTGGTCGGGGTCACGGCCGGTGGCGAAGGCGTTCGGCGACGGGTCCTCGATCACGAAGACGCGCGGCATCGGCATCCCGGTGGCGATCGCGAGGTTCTCGACCGTGCGCCAGAGTCGTGGCTCGGTGTTCCGGTCGATCTCGATGCCTCCGGCGATCGCCGTGGCCTGGCGACCCGCGGCGAAGTACTGCACCAGCGCGTACCCGAGGGCGACCACGAGGACGATCACACCGATCGACAGGTTGCCGGCGAGGTAACCGCCGAGGAACCCGAGCGCCCCGATGATCAGCAGGAAGACCAGGACGATGAGGACCGTGTTGCGCTTGTTGCGCGCGATCGCGCTGTACACGTCGCAGCCGTCGTCGGGCGGGTCAGAACTGGACGCGCGGCGGTTCGGCGATCGCCGCGGGCTCGGCGGTCTCGAAGAACGACGCCTCGGTGAAGCCGCGGCTCTTCGCGAACGACGAGTTCGGGAAGACCCGGATCTTGGTGTTCAGCTCGCGGACGCCGCCGTTGTAGAAGCGGCGGGCGGACTGGATCTTGTCCTCGGTGTCGACGAGTTCGGACTGCAGCTGCAGGAAGTTCTGGCTGGACTGCAGCTGCGGGTACCCCTCGGCCACCGCGAACACGCTCTTCAGCGCCTTCTGCATGTGCCCCTCTGCCGTGGAGGCGCTCGAGGCGTCCCCTGCGCTGAGCGTCTCGGCGCGGGCTTTCGTCACGGCCTCGAACACGGACTTCTCGTGCGTGGCGTAGCCCTTCACCGTCTCGACGATCGTCGGGATGAGGTCGGCGCGGCGCTTGAGCTGCACGGAGATGTCACTCCACGCCTCGTCGACGCGGACCTTCAGCGTGACGAGCGAGTTGTACGTGACCCACAGGTAGATCCCCACGACGACGAGGAGGACCACCACCACTCCGACGACGATCAGCGTCGTGATGAGTCCGGTGTCCATGAGGGCGTACTCCTTTGCGCGTCGGGATCGCGGTGTGACGGGGCCGTCGGGCCGGCGTCACGGCCGTGGACGATTGTATCGACCAGCGGGGTGCCCTCTCGTCCACGGCCCCGGTTCACGGGCGATTCCCGAGTCGCACACACCGCGCGCTCGGGCTGCTCGGCGTGTCGCCCGGTCCACGGACATCATCCGATCGACGTATTGACCCGAGCGGCTCGATCACGTGGGATGGACTCGGATGAACGCGCGCGGGGAGAACGTGGACGACCGGGCTGTCGGGGGCGACGGCCCCGTTCGACGAACCCGGATCACGCTGGCCGTCGCCGCGGGGGCCGCCCTCGTCGTGGGCCTGCTCGCGCTCGCCGTGGCCCCGGCCACCGCCGTCACGTCCGCAGCCGGGACGTCCGCAGCCGTGACGTCCACCGGTGCTGCCACTGGGGCGGACCCCGATCCGGGCACGACACCCACCCCCACGCCAGCGCCCCAGGACCACCTGACCCCGGCACCCCCGACCACGTCGCCGAGCCGGCCCCCGGTGCGCCCGTCGATCGACGACCCCGGCGACATCACCAGCGGGACCGTGCGCTTCAGCGGCAGGGGCACCCCCGGGCACGCCCTGCGGGTCACCGGTCCGGCGACGACAGGGTCGACCGGGTGCACCGCGACCGTCCACGACGACGGTGCCTGGGCCTGCCTCGCAACCGTCCGGAGCGGACCGCAGCAGGTCTTCACCGTGGCGGACCAGAGCTTCCCCGGGCTCGGCTCGGCGCGCACCCCGGCGTCCGACGTCATCGTCCCGCCGGTCGTCACCACCGCACGGCCCACGAACGGTCCGGTGACCGGCACCGGACACGCCGGGTCGACCGTCACGCTCTCGGTGTCCGGGTCGTCGACGGACCGGACCGCCACGGTCGGTGCCGACGGCCGGTGGACGGTGTCCCTCCGCGGCGGCACCCCGGGCGGCGACGCACGGCTCTCCGTCACCGCCACGCAGACCGCGAGCACTGCCGACGGGTACCGGTCCGACCTGCGGAGCGCCGCGTCGACCCCGGTGACCGTGACGCTCGACCGGACCGCACCGACGGCACCGCGCATCACTGCGCCCGGGTCCGGCGACCGCGTGCGCGTCCAGCCCCTGACCGTCAGCGGGACGGGCGAGGCGGGCGCCGTGCTCACCGTGTACGTCGACCGTGCGCCCGTGTGCCGGACCGAGGTGCCCGCCTCCGGCCGTTGGTCCTGCACCACGGCCGGCTCGACGCTGGGCGCCGGCACCCGGGCGGTGACGGCGACGCAGCACGACGCCGCCGGCAACTTCTCGCCGACCTCGACGGCCGTCCGGGTCGTCGTCTCCCGTGCGTCCGCGGCCCCGGGCACGCCGGGTGACGGGTCGACCGGCCTCGGCTCGCCGTCCGGGACCCCTGGTAACGGGACGGGCAGCACCGGCACGACGACGGGCCCGAACGGCCACGGCACCGCGACCGGTGGCTCCTCCGGCCCCGGCACCGGCCCGGGTTCCGGTCCGGGCTCCGGTCCGGGTTCCGGTCCGGGTTCCGGTTCCGATGGAGGCGCCGGCGGCAGCACCGGCGCCGGCAGCGGGTCCGGCACCACCACGGGCGGGCACGGCCGCGGGCTCGACTGGTCCGGCCCCGCCGGCGACTGGACCGCCTCCACCGCGTACGACACCACCGTGCCGACCATCCAGGCGGCGTTCTCGTGGCGCACCGTCCTCGTCGCCACGGCCGTCGCCGCCGGGTTCCTCGTGCTCATCGCGGGTCCGCTCGCACTCGTCGCCGGCGTCGCCCGGGGCCGGATCCGGTCGCCGTTCGCCAGGCTCCTCGGTCGCAACCGTCCCCGTGACGAGCGACGCCGCGGCGAGGACGTGCTCCCGACCTGGGCCTCGATCACCGTCGCGGTGCTGGTCGTCGGGCTGTGCACGCTCCTCGGCGTGGGCATCTCCCTCGAGGCCCGCTACGTCCGCCTGGCGACCGCGGTCCTGCTCGGCGCGGCCGCACTGACGACGACGATCGTCCTCGCAACCCGCTGGGCAGCCGGCACCGATCGCAGCACCATCGGGTTCCGGGTCTCCCCCTGGCTGGTGCTCGCCGCGCTCGTGGCGTGCGGCGTCACCCGGACCTTCGAGCTCTCACCCGCCGTCATCGTCGGTGCCGTCCTCGTGCCGATCGGCCGACCGGACCTCGACACCCGGGCGCTCCGGCTCGGCTCCTCGATCGCTGCCGGCGCCCGCAGCGCCACCTGGCGGTCGATCGCGCTGCTCGTCGTGGCGGCGGCCGGCTGGGTCCTGCACTCCGTCACGCCGGGGTCCGGCTTCTGGGTGTCGTTCGTGTCCGAGTTCGCGATCACCCTGTGCGTCGGCGGCCTCGGCGCCGTCGTCGTGACGCTGCTGCCGGTGGCCGGGTCCGCCGGGCAGTCCCTGCTCGCGCGGTCCCGTGGTCGGTACGCCGCCATCGCCGCGGTCGCCGTCGCGTTGGCCGCCGCCGTGTACTCCGGATCCGGCGGAACGCACGTCTCCCCCGTCGCACTGGTGGTCGTCGCCGCGGTCTGCACCGCCGGAGCCGTCGCCGTCTGGTGCTGGCAGCGGGCGGCCCGGGTCGACCAGCGCGCCTGAACGTGGCACCGTCAGGGCTCGGATCGGGCTGCCGCCGAGGCTCGCTGCACGGATACGCTGACGAGCGGTGCGCGCGACATCACGAACGGAGCGCGCCGTACCACGGACGGTGCGTGCAGCACCACGACCGCTGCTGGGAGCGACGATGACCGAGACCCGATCCGACTACGACCCGACCCGCTTCCGCGACGTCTTCGAGCACAGCTACACGTACGCCAACGGCTTCGCCCGGAACACCCACCGCTTCGCCGGCCGACCGGCGCTCCGCGATCCCGACACCGACCGCTCGTGGACGTACGCCGAGCTCGGCGCCGACGTCGACCGCGTCGCCGGGTGGCTCGTGCGCCACGGGGTCGGTCGCGGCTCCGTGGTCATGGTCGAGCTGTTCAACTCCCCCGAGTTCGCGATCCTGTACCTGGCGGCCCACCGCATCGGCGCGGTGTTCTCCCCCACCAACTTCCGACTCGCGTCGGACGAGGTCGCGTTCATCATCGAGGACTCCGCCCCCGTGGTCCTCGTCCACGACGCCGCCCGCTCGACCGACATCACGGCCGCGCTCGCCAGCTCCGACCACACGCCCGAGCACGTCGTCGTGGTCGGCGACGGACCCCGACCCGGCGACGTCGACTTCGCCGCACTCCTCACCAGCGACCCCGTCACCGCCGACGAGCTCGCCGACTCCGAGCCCCGCAGCACCTACGACGAGACGACGCGCCTGTACACGAGCGGCACGACCGGACGGCCGAAGCCCGTGCCGCTGCCGAGCCTCGTCGAGGTCCTCAGCGCCCACGACGTGATCATGCACTTCCCGCTGAGCCCGTTCGACAAGACCCTCAACATGTCGCCGCTCTTCCACCGCGGCGGTCTCTACTCCGGCGGCCCGAACCCGGTGTTCTACGTCGGCGCCGAACTCACCACGCTCCGGCACTTCGACGCCGACCGTGTGCTCGACCTGGTCGAGTCCGAGCAGCTGACGTTCCTCATCGGCGCCCCGCCGAACCTCGTGCAGCTCGCGAACGCCCAGGAGCAGCGGCCCCGCGACCTGTCCTCCCTCAACGGCATCGTGACGATGGGCGCACCGCTGGACCGGGCCGCGGCGCTCCGGTACCAGGAGCTCCTGTCGCCCCGCATCTTCAACGGCTACGGCACGACCGAGACCTTCTGGAACACCTTCCTCCGCCCCGAGGACTTCCCCGACGGTGCCGGCTCGACCGGCCGAGCCTCGACCGACGACGACGTCGCCGTGGTCCGCGTCTACGAGGACCGCCTCGCCGACCCGAGCGACACCGTGCCGAAGGACGGTTCGGAGATCGGCGAGTTCGCGGTCCGCACCGTGAAGTCCGGCTACTCGTACCGCAACCCCGGGCTCGAGGCCGAGAAGTTCGCGAACGGCTGGTTCTACCCGGGCGACCTCGCGACGTGGGACGAGCACGAGCGCGTGACGATCGTCGGGCGCAAGGACGACATGATCATCTCCGGCGGCGAGAACGTCCACCCCGTGCAGGTCGAGGCCGCACTGCAGGAGCACCCGGGCGTCGCCGACGCGATCGTGGTCGGCGTCCCCGACGAGCGCTGGGGCGAGGTCGTGACGGCGTACGTCGTGCGCGCGCCCGGGCGGCTGCCGGAGGACGACGTCGAAGCCGCCGCCGCCCTCGAGGAGTGGACCGCGTCGCACCCCGGCCTCGCCCGCTACAAGCGGCCACGGCTCTACCGGTTCGTCACCGAGCTGCCGTACAACGCCACTGGCAAGAAGGTGCACTACCTCGCGAAGGCGACGGCCGTGGACGACCAGGCTGCGGGGCGCCTGCTCGCGCCGTGACGGCCTGGAGGCGCGGTGCGGGCCGGCACCGCGCCTCCCGTCCCGCAGTGGGTCGCGTCCACCGCGACTGCCGCGCTCTCCGCGCTCTCCGCGCTCTCAGCGCTCTCAGCGCTCTCAGCGCTCTACTGGGTCGCGTCGACCCCGCGGTGCGGCGCGTTCCGCGCGAACAGCCCCGGCAGCAGGCCGCCGATCTTCGTGCCGATGCAGAGACTGACGAACGTCGCGAGCGGGTTCGCCAGCGCCTCCGGGTCGAACGTGGCGACCGCGACGAGCCCGACGGTGCCCGGCACGAGCAGCAGGAACGCCGGGAAGAACGAGACCGTCGCCGGGATCGCCGGCACCAGCCGCTCCAGCAGCCGCGTCGCGACGAACAGCAGCGCGGCGGTCGCACCGGTGGCGACGACGCTGCCCCACAGCGGGGTCGTCCCACTCACCAGCGCGTAGGCCGTGACCATGACCGCGACGGACACGAGCGTGAGCCGCCACCCCGACCGGAAGACCAGGCCGAGGCCGACGGCCAGCCCGACCACCGCGACCCACGACACCCAGTAGGACGGCACGGCCTCCCACCCGCCCCGGTCCGTGCCGACGCCGGCGACCTCGCCGACGAGTGCCGCCGAGGACGGGTCGACGTGCAGCCCCGTCAGCGCGCTCCCCGACGCGATGCCCGCCGCCATGAACCCGAGCATGATGAGCCCCTGCACGAGCCGCGAGGACCCGGTGACGATGTCGGCCGCGGTGAGCTCGAGCAGGGCGTTGGTGATGAGGGCTCCCGGCACGAACACCGCCACGGGGGCGCACACGGCGAAGAGCGGGACGTGGTCGAACCCGGTGCCGGCGGCGACGAGCCCGACGATGGTCGTGGACACGAAGGCGGCGAGGAACGGGATGATCGCCACGGCCTCGCGGAAGCGGCGCAGCAGGAGGCCGATCACGCCGACGAGGGCTCCGACGGCCAGTGCCACGAGGATCGCCCACCACGGGCAGCGGAACACGACCGCGAGTCCAGCCGAGGTCAGGGCGTTGCCGAGGATCCACGGCAGTGCCGGCGGCGGGACGGTCCCGGCGCGGATCGCTCGGACCCGTGCGGGGATCTCGGCGAGGGCGATCGAGCCGCTCTCGAGGCCGAGGACGAGCCGGTTCGCCCGGGCGGCCTGGCGGCTCGAGAGCTCGACGCCCTCGGCGTTGACGATGGTGGCGGCGCCGGTGGCGACCTCGCTCACCATGACGAGGGCGGGGAGGACCCCGACGGCGAGCGTCGGCCCGACCCCGGCGGCGTCGCGGGCCTTCTCGAGCGCCGAACGGACGTCCGTGACCGAGCTGCCGGCGTCGAGGAGGAGGGCACCCAGCGTGCCGAGCAGCATGCCGGTGGGGACGGTCTCGCCGTCGACCACCTCGACGTGGGCCTCGGGTCGGCCGAGGGCGTTCCGCAGGTTCGCGAGCGCGCTTCCGAATCCGACCACCCGAGAATGGTAGCGGGGGCGGGCTTTCGCGCTGCGCGACAGTTCACGCGCGGGCGAGGCCGTGAAGTGTCGCCGAGCGCGAAACGTCGGTACCCCCGGTGGGACTCGAACCCACAACTCGGCGATTTTAAGTCGCATGCCTCTACCGATTGGGCCACGGGGGCGGGCCGCAACAGCCTACCGACGCACGAAGGCGGCCACCCTTCGCAGGTG
>Ga0308160_10006688_pt1 | contig 11661 bp, 16 predicted proteins | sample PhyFR1_FD_201036 | JGI IMG/M metagenome (GOLD analysis project Ga0308160, IMG submission 201036) | Phyllosphere microbial communities from UC Gill Tract Community Farm, Albany, California, United States - DLSLF.R1 | ecosystem: Host-associated > Plants > Phyllosphere > Unclassified | place: USA... | reverse complement strand
CCCCTCGGATTTGCGGGTTTTTTCAAGGGAAGGGTTTGTTGCTTGATGCGGTTCAACCAAGGAAGAGAAAAGAAGACGGACGAACGATCTAGGTCGACACAAAGGGCGCCAATAAGTCCGACCTTGAACCCGCCGGAGGTCTTTCTTCGAACCGAGATGAGGGGGAAAGCGGAAGGAGATGTTGATTGGCGGTGGTGGGGGTGATGGTGGTGGTGGCGGTATTTATCAGATCGGTCAACGATTGGTAGAATACTGTACTACTAAGTCGGGTAGGTCGGGTAGGTTCAACGAAGGTGGGGATGATCTTTTGGATCTGTTGATCCCTGATCTAGGTCGGGATCGAGATCGGGATGGAAGAGGACCAGGGGAGTGGAGGGGGTGAAGACAAATCGGTCCGCACAGCAGACCCAATAAGAAAACTCTAAAAACTCTCGAAATGGAGATGAACGGTTTCCGTGGGCATTCGGACGCGAAAGGGGTCGAACCCAGGTTTTGATTGGGATGGATGGTCATACATATATCGGATCGACTTGTGATTTGGGGTTCCTTTGTTACAAGCCTCAACTGGTGGACTGGGGCGGAGGGATTCCTTTAAGTTCTCATTCGATTGATTGATCGTTTTGGTACAAGCGGGACGATGAACATTCGATAGGGGTCAAAGGAATGATCGTCTCCTCGTCTCGTGGTGCTACGAGCGTAGTCCGAGCTACTGGAATTGTTCATCCGTGTGACACAGACGCACTTTATCCCCTTGTGAAACGGCTACAAGGAAATATTTCGTTTTCGGTGGAGGGGAGGGGTGAAACTCGTAACTTTGGGGGGTTTCATCGGTTTGTTGGCGTTTCACAACCTAGACGACGACGGACGGACGAGAACGAGAACGATGAAACATGATCCCCGCGCGCTCCTTCCCTTGGGTTGGGCGTAGACCATTACCATTAAATCTACGATCCGCGGATAGCTCGAGTCGCGACACTAGGCGCTCGCGCGCGCGCATAGTGGACGAGCGAGCATCAACATCGGCGTTGGGGCGAAAGCGGACGAGAGTCCATCTTGATTTCCAGCACGGCCCGCCCCCGATTAGCCGTAACAGCCGTGATCCTCCTCGTCCTCCCCTTCATCCATCCTCCCTCTGTGATTGACCTTTGAACTCTAGTCGAGGAGGACGGAGGTTTGACGAGCTTGACCTCCCTCGAGGAGAGAGAAGGCCGCCGCTCGTTATACCGCCCCCCCCCCACTTGGTTATGGGAAGAAAATAGGCCGATCTTCGGGAGAATGATCAAGCTAGGCGAGGGACGGGGGGGCGGGGGATTTTTACCGGTGAGGGGGGTATGATTTGAATCTCCGAACTACCGATGAGAGGTCGTCGGTGTTGTTGGATTGACGTGGTGGTGGTGACCAAGAGAATCATGACAAACGAGGTGTGTGTGTGTGTGTGTGTTGGCAGCTCTATGGGACGTTGGGGGGAGGGGACGTGTCGACATTCCAAGCCCTGGGTACGCACACTCTGTCTCTGAAGTGCCCTGTGTGTGTTTGTATTGCATGCGTGCGTGGTGATCGCCGAATCGGCCGGGGGGTTAGGGCGAATTTCCATGACGGGCCCGCCCCGCGATCCTCTCTTCGGTGTTGAGGATAGAGGGGGGGGATGGAGGACGCTCGAGCCGTCAAGCTGGTTTATATAACAAGAAGGACGAGCAGTGACACTTTCACGTTCGCACGACTTACATCGATCACTTGAATCGCTCCCTCGATTTGCATCTACATCCCCTTGAACCCACCTCGATACCATCTTGAACAAGCAAACACTCATTTCGAGAGTTCTACCACACTATGGTCAGCCTACCTTCCATCCTCGGTGGAAGTGGTAACAAGGGGGAAGAATTCGATGTAGAAGCCGTCCTCGCGACACTAACCTTGGCCGAGAAGATTTCATTGTTGGGAGGCAAGGTGAGGCGTCGAATCACTTCTCCTGGGGGGGAAGTGAGATCAAAGGACTGATTTGGTTTTGTTTTGTTTTGGGGCTGGGTGGGGTAGGATTTCTGGCATACGGTTGATATTCCTGAAAAGGGGGTACCTTCTGTTCGGGTCTCGGATGGACCTAACGGAGTCCGAGGGATCCAGGTGAGTCGGCCCGCGTTACACTCCCCATCGAGTTCCTCGCTGATCTCACTCGCCACGCCTCCCCCCAGTTCTTCAACGGAACCCCATCCAACTGTTTCCCCTGCGCCACCGGCCTAGGCTCATCATTCGACCTAGACCTGATCAACGAGATCGGTTCCCAAATGGGTGACGAATGTAAAGCCAAAGGCGCGCACGTTATCTTGGGGCCTACGATCAATATCCAGAGGAGCCCGTTGGGGGGGAGAGGGTTCGAAAGTTATTCAGAGGATCCGCTGCTCAGTGGGAAGATGGCGAGTGGGTATGTGAGGGGGGTTCAGGCGAAGGGGGTTTCGGCTTGTTTGAAGCATTTCGTGAGTGTCTTCCCCGCGGCGCCGCGCCCTCTCACGCAAGCTCGAGGGCTTTTTCGGAGGTCGTTTCGTGAGCTGATCGTCGTCGATTGGTGGTGCTTGTTCTCGTGCTCCTCTTTCTAGGTCGGAAACGAACAAGAATTCGAGAGGTTTTCAAACGATTCGATCATCCCCGATCGAGCGTTGAGGGAGATTTACCTCGAGCCGTTTAGGATCGCGACCAAGGAGGCTGATCCTTGGTGTTACATGTGAGAGCCTCGGGGGACTTCATTCCCCACCCAACCCGAGTCGAGTTCCTAACCCACGTCGGTTGGATCCCCCTTTACCCCCGCAGGTCATCGTACAACCGAGTCAACGGGACGCATGTTTCCGAGTCCAAGGATTTGTTGGATACCATCCTCCGAAAAGAATGGGGTTGGGATGGGATGATCATGTCCGATTGGACGGGAGTTTATTCGTCTGAACAGAGTGTCAAGGCTGGGTTGGATTTGGAGATGCCGTGAGTGGACCGTGTCGAGGGAGGTTGGGCAAGGGGTCGAGGCTGATCATGCTCGCCCACGGCCGTCCGTAGTGGCCCTCCTACCTACCGAGGCGCCCAAACCGCTCGAGATGTCTTTTCCGGGAAATTGCAGGAACATCACATCGACGACCGAGCGCGAGCCGTCCTCAAGCTCGTCAAACACGCCAAGGCCTCGGGGATCCCCTTTGGAGCGAAAGAGTCGTTGATCGACAACGATCAGACTCGAGGGTTGTTGAGAAAGGCTGCGGCCAACTCGATCGTCCTCCTCAAGAACGACAAGGATGTTTTGCCCATCAAGAAGGCTAGCAAGATTGCGGTCATTGGGTCTAATGCTCGAGTGACCGTGGCGTCGGGAGGTGGATCCGCTTCCATGTTGTCGAGTTACACGGTCACGCCTTTGGAGGGGATCACCGCTGCTGCCAAGGAGATCGGGGCCGAGGTTGAGTACTCGATCGGATCGGCTTCCTATCTCTACCTTCCGGCGGCTACCAAGCTCTTGTCCCACCCGAGTGGCAAAAAGGGGGAAAAGGGGACCGATGTCGCCCAGATCGACTTTTGGTTGCAAGAACCTTGTTCCGACTTCAAGTCGACCGACAAGGCTGGCGTCAAGATCTCTGCCAAGCCAGATTATGCTACGGGAACCAACACGGGTAACGCGTTCATGATGGATGGGATCCCTCAGAATATCGCTCAGAACGAGCCTTACTTGCGGTACATGGCCGATTTCACTCCGGATCAGTCGGGAGATTGGACGTTTGCCCTCGGATCGGCTGGTTCGGCCAACTTGTTCGTCGATGGAAAGCCTGTGATCGATAACAGCACCAAGTGGGAACCCGGTGAGATGTGGTTCAACATGGGTTCCAAGGAACGAACCGGTGTCGTCCAGGGTCTCGAAGCGGGTAAAAAGTACCCGGTCGAGATCAGGTGTTGGTTCAGGAAAGACTTGAGGGGTTCGCCCTTCAAGACGGCGGGTGCGATCAGGTTGGGCGCCTTGCCCGTCATCGATGATGCTCAGGCCATCGCCGACGCCGTCAAGGTCGCTCAGCAAGCCGACACTACCATCGTCGTCGTCGGTCTGAACGAGGATTTCGAGTCCGAGGGTTACGACAGGAAACACATGGAGTGAGTCCGATCAAGCGCATTGGAAGGGCCTGCGAAGCTGGTTGCTGACCCGCATTCCGACTCCTTCCCTCCTAGCTTGCCTGGAACTTCGAGCAAGCTCGTTTCGGCCGTCTTGGCTGTAGCCCCCAACGCCATCATCGTCAATCAGTCGGGTACCCCCGTGACCATGCCTTGGGTCAAGGAGGCCGCCACCATCGTGCAAGCCTTTTACGGAGGAAACGATGTCGGTGGCGGTCTCGCCGACGTCTTGTTCGGCAAGCTCAACCCCTCGAGCAAGTTGGCGCTGACGTTCCCGTGAGTCCCAAGGTGGTCGAGAACGCAGGTCGGAACTGACAACCTCATCCCCTGTCGTAGTAAACGCCTTGCCGACTCACCTTCCGACATTGGGTTCGGAATCACCTCGGCTTCGTACGGCAAGACCTTTTACCAGGAAAACATCTTTGTCGGATACCGACACTTTGAGAAATCTCAAACCGAAGCCCTCTGGCCCTTCGGACATGGTCTCTCTTACACGACCTTCAACATGTCCGACCTCTCCGTGTCCTCAATGTCCATCGACGGCGAGTTCGAAGTCTCGGTCAAAGTCAAGAACACTGGAAAGATCGACGGCAAGGAGGTCGTTCAGGTCTACATCCGCGATGTCGAGAGCAGCCTTGGACGACCGGTCAAGGAGCTCAAGGGATTCTCCAAGGTCGATCTCAAGGCCGGAGAGGAGCAGACGGTCACCATCAAGCTCGACCGAGACGCGCTCAAGTTCTGGGACGACAGCCGAAACTACTGGAAGGCAGAGGCTGGAGACTTCGAGGTCTTGGTCGGCAACTCGTCGGCCAATGTACCGCTCAAGGCTACGACCAAGCTCGAGAAGACTTTGACTTGGTTGGGACTTTAAGCCCCGGTCTGACGCCATCGCATAGATCATAGAGGTTGTACAAAACGTAAATAACAAGTTCATGGGACCATGTCATTAACCGAGGCCGCGAGACCATATTAGGATGAGTTCTTGGTTTAATTGCAGTATCCTCCTGTACGAGTTGGCAACTAACCTACGAAGGCTCTGCGCTGACATGAGTCAAGCTGTCGGGTCACATGAATAGGCGTACTCGCGCTGTGCGGACACGCACACCTGTCGGGTCACATATGTTATAGAGCGTTATGTGGGTCTAAAACGCAACTGAACAGCGCAAAGGAGCGGTGACCTGGATGCTACAATTTTGCCTTGCGCATGTCTGTTCGTGGAGATGACATAGCTCTGTCTCCCATAACTGATCCGCGTTTCGCTACTGTGGAACAATGTTCCCTTTCCATTACCGAGTCACCGAACAAGTAATCGCCCGTCGATGCGGGAAGGCACTATGGTCGTTCTACCGCCTATTATACGGAAGAGCGCTCTCAGTTGTGTCGAGGGACTCACTAACCAGGTCAGCTCTTTCAGGATCCATCGAAACATCATCCTTGTCATTGGAAGGATCGCCATGGACACTGAGCGATCCCTGGGTCACATCAACGAATCCTCAATAACCCCCATGCGTAATGGCTCAACCCCACCGCCACGCGACATTCGGGTGCCCTTCCTCCTCACGCGCGACACCGTCTCACATACAACGCAAATCTTCATTCGATTGACGAGTTCCTTCGTCTGACTACTGTATTCAATCAAAGATAGACCCGGTACGGTCTACGGTTCGCCAGACATAAGGTTGACCATCGATCGATTCGACCTTTCCCCTTCTTCAGATAAAGTCAGCTCAAAGAAGGCTCCTCGAGTAAATCCCGACTTCTAGAACAGGTCCCGACCTCTTTCATGTACAGGTAAGGGCTGGCACCTCTATCATCAGCGGTCAACGAGTTTCACTTGGAGTCCCCGCACGGCGACGTAGAATGCTTCGCGTGGTCGGAGACCAACAGCAAATCGTCTGATGCAATGCACATGAATGGTACGAGCGTGCTAGAAAGCTGGGTACAGAAAAGCCAACCAGCGAAACGCTCCAGCTGTAAAGGGTGAATTGATGTTGTCGGTATGCTGAAAATGAAAAGATCGTAGAATGTCGTCGGCCCTGCCCACGGCTGTAGAAGCGCGATGTCGCGTTCAGTCGACCTCATCAACGTCTTCGCGCTTCTTCATCTCTTCAATCTCTTTTCTGATTGCTGCCAGCTCCGCAGTGGCTGCCTGGATGTTCGGTGCTTGGGACAATAGTTGCAACATATCTAGAAACGAGCGATCGCACGTCAGTGTGTGCGGCAGCACGTCGATCACCTCTCTCACAAGCCAAGCTTACCTTGCTCGGCCTCGTCAAATCTACCGAGGCCCTTTCGAGCGATGGCACGCCTATACCAAGCCTTCAGGTGCGACTTGTTCAGTAAGAGCGCCCGCGAACAGTCGATCTCAGCGTCTTCATAATTCTCTATGGCATTGAAGGCAGCCTGGAATTCTCGATTTCGGATTAGCACTGCATCGGGAGACTTCAGCGGAGACCCTAAACACTCACGGCTCGGTTGAGATAGTAAACTGGATTCTCGCTGTCTAGACATATGGCTTGCGTGTAGAAAGCCACAGCTCTCGCAGGTTGAGTTTTCAAGATGGCATTGCCCTGGATCATCTCAAACGGATAAGATACGGGACCGCTCGCCAATTTGGTAAGTGTACTCACGCCTTCTTTCTCCCTTACGGCAACCTCCTTCTCCCACTTTTCCATGCAATTCCTCCACGCATTATAATCAACCTTGAGGACTTCAGCTTGCGGCGTGTCCTGATCTGCCGGCTTAATACCGGCAGCTTCGTCGCGGGCCTTCTTCTCTTCATACTGAGCTGCTCGGCGACGAACATACGGCTCCACAAGTCGGCGGTATACGGCGAGGGGATGAATCTCGGTCAAAACAGCGGCGTCATCCGCGTACTCGTCGAAGTCGAAAGGAGAAAGGTAAACGGCGGTGACGTGAAGGAGCTGAGAAATGACTAGGGATGAGCAACATGATTCGACGAGACCTGTCTGCCGTTGCACCAGCTCACCTTGACAAGGTACCTGTATGTCAGGGTTACCGCCATGTTTCTCGAACTCGCGCTCTCCATCGTCCAAGTCAATGGAAGCTGGCTGCCATTCAGTCTTGGTCGCATGGGGACTTCGCCTTCGGGCTTGCTCGCAATTTCCGCGGGCTGAGCATCGCCGTTGATTTCCTCCTTCTTGACAGTAACGATTTTGGGTGGGATTCCACCCTTGACCACCCGTCCACCCTTCATCTTTCTCCCTTGCAAGATTTTCTTGGTAGTACCCTTTTTGGCTCCACCCGGAGTGGGTGCTGTCGTAGCCGCAGCTAGTCCATCGACTGTTTCATCAACCGGCGTTCCTGTCGTCGAGTCCGTTGCAGGAGTGGCATTGGGAGCGGGAACAAACTCCATGGGAGGGATAAACTCGTCTTCGTCACCATATCTCAATACAACGTCCGGCGACGCCATGTAATGCAGTCTTGTCCGCAAGTGTTCTTCGACAAGCATAATATCGGCCATATCAGGATGCTTGATCTGAAGCGGAGCCGTCCGTCGACCGTATTCTGATGGAGTAGCGCGTTGGCCGCCGTGAGACTGATGATGGTGGTGATGGTGGTGATGATGGTGATGATGATGATGGTGAGAATGATGATGTCGATGGTCATCGTCGTCTTCTTCACCATCATGGCTGTGGTCGTGGTCATGATCGTGGTCATGATCATGAGCATGATCGTGAGTGCATTCGCCCTCGTCCGCCTCATCATAATCGGTATGCCCATGCGAATCCTGCTCATCCGCTTCTTCTGCCAACTCATCATCCTCACCTTCCTCTTCCTCTTCCTCGTCCTCCTCGTCCCCGTTCGCGCTATTGTGCGGATGCACGATTTCTCGTCTTCCCCGAAAGTAGAGCAACTCGTGGAAACACGTTCGACATGCTGTCAGGTCGCACATGCAAGGAGCGTGATCGTCTCCCTGTCTGCCATGTAACAGCGCCAAGTCGTAAAAGCACACACCATTACCATACCCAGTTCTGGCGGGGTCCCACAAGTGCCGTTGCTGAGGATTTTGAAAGGTCGAATTCGAGGAGCTCCCTGATCCGGCCGAAGTCGGATTGGTGTTCAACATCGAGTGTGGACTAGGTGAAAGGTTGCTGTAAGCTTGCTGAGGATTGAGATGCGTGGGGGGCGGCGGAGGGGGAGGTGGAGGTGGCCGAGGAGGCGCAGCAGTCGTATCCTGCAAAGTGGTCTTTCCGCCCACTTCCGTCTTGACATTTGTCGACCCGATCGACATGGCCGTCAAACCGTCCGCGACGGAATTGACGATATCCGGTTCGCCTCCCTGGCCATTACTCAGCGAGTAGGCGTCCTCAACTTCCTTTCGTGCCCAATCGCCATTCGATGAAGCAGCACTCAAGGGAATTCCGCGAACAGCCGGCGCCGTCGAGTCCTTCTCCTGTTCGTCTCCCGCTCTATCCGCCGCCGGCGTACCTCCTCCCGTACTGCCACTACCACTGCCACTACCCGTGGGCCCTGATGCGGCTCCCATCATTGTGCCAGGAACCAAACCAGCCAACAAATTGCCGATGTCCACTCCTCGTCTAGACCCATCCTCATCCGACATCCTCCTCTCGTGTTCTTCCCTCAAGAGTATCCGGAAATTGTGTGCTAGTAGCATGTCGATCGATTGCCCGCCATGAATGATGCTGCGTCGGAGGAAAGTGGGAGTAGCGCCGCATTGAATGAATCCAATGATCATGGCAGGAAGGGAGACGGTGTAGGTGTAGTGAAACGCTTCAACCCTAGGAGAACGGCCGATATCGAGTCAATCCTCGTATCCTCGATGTTCGTAGATCTCAGAACCAGTATTTCATGACTCACCAACACCTCTCGATCCACGCATCATACTCCTTACTGACCAGATCTCCCAGATCTACCATGAAATCATCCATCTCCACATCACTCAACCCTAGCCCTCGCTCCTCCTTGTGCTCCCTCCCGATCTCGCCCCATTTCCGATCATGCGGACACTTTCCTGGCGCTCCGAGTCCATCGTCAAAGTATAGTTGTTCCTGATGAACCACCAAAGGAGGAATGCAGGGTAATCGAGGTAGACTGACGGGTAGAGGTGGTGGCACATCGGGAATGCTAGAGGTTACGCTAGTGTGAGAGGGAGGATGTGTCGCGTAGAACGATTGCTGTGCTTGGAGGTATTTATTTGATGGGTCGTCTAAGACCACCAGGGTCGGACCTAGTCCAAGGCCGTGAGCCGAGGATGCTGGCGCAGTCGGCGGGGAGAGGAAACTAGGTTGAGCGGATGGGGGCTGCTGTGATCCTGGGTGAAGGGTATCGCGGTTGGTTCCGACAAAAGTGTGACCGTCGAATTCCTCGTCCAGGTCCAGATCGAGCGTCAAACCAGGATGCTCGACGCCAATCACATTTCCATTCAACCGAGGCACTTCCTCGTGTCCAGCATTCCGTGCCCCTGGAGCCCAAGGAATCTGCTTGCCTTCCTCTTTCCCATTCAGAACCTTTTGCCGGGCTATCGCATCCGACGTTTTGGAGTTGTATGTTGGACCCCATCCTTCTTTGGCTTCTGCATCGTCGCCGTCGTTAACGATATCGTACCCCTCCATTCCATCCCCCTTGCCTCCGGGAGCAGCTGCATTTCGGCGCCCCTCATCTACCCCCTCTAACGTATCCCCCGCTTGTTTCCCTACAGCTCCTACTGTCCCTGTAGAATCAGAGACAATCTGTCCACCATTGCCTGAAGATATGGGACCAGTTGGAGGGACAGTGGCATTCCCAGCCCCCGCTGCGAGCACCCCCGCCTTGGCTTGTTTCGCACTCGATTTCTTCCCTTTACCCATGTAAGGTCAAGATTTTGTTTCTGCGTCAATCACGCTGATATATTATGATGTCGAGTTCCAGGTAAAGGGGGGAAGTATGCTTGGTGGGAGTTGTGAGTTGGTTCGATTGGCGAATCGTTGTCGCAATGACCTTGCGAGGGAAGGTCGCTATTCGTGGCAAGCCCTAAGTCGTAGCGAGGTTATGGAAATGCCCCCTTGTTGGTATGTATGGTAAGGATCCTCGCACTCGATCTCAGACGTATGTCTACCAAGTTCAAAGATCTTACAGGGTATGTTTGAATGTCGACAAGATGCTATGCGGTCGTACGTAGCTGGTCGATGTAGAAGAGAATGGGTTCTGTTCGCTCGCTCTGACGAAGGGAAAACCCACCACGAGCGAGGAATACTAAGCGAACAAGATTTGGATGTCCTTCAGAGGAATGCTTAAGAGGACGTCTATCGATGAGGCTGTCGTAATTTGCTTGAGCCAGTTTGATACCTAAGAGACCATACTTCTAGCCTAGCTGGTCAAAACGACACTAATATCGATATTCTCTATCCCATCGACGATCGCAATATCATCGTCACGCCAGGACCAGCGACGCTTTCCCACGCGTTTGACCTTCGTGACCTTGTTTTAAGGCGAAATCACCGAGTTGCCGACCGTTGACGAGAACATCTACCAACACATATATTCACGTTCTCTTCTTAACATAGACCTCATCCCGGCAGGACGAGATAATATTGCCAGTGACAGGAAAATCGCAAGAGCGGCGCGGAAATACATAGCAAAATAGCCAAAACGCCGCTTTCGAAAACGACCTTCAACCGTCTCATTAGCTCGGCTTGTCTCTGCACTGGTGTTTGAAACCTTCCAAAATGAACCCATCCACGTACGGAGGAGGTAAGCACTCCCCGAACTTGCCTTGTCTATGATATGTACTTACACTGTATCCGTACGGTTCCGACGTACCGCTGTCCCTCTAGACGAAGTCTCCGCGATTGTCATTGACATTGGCACCCAAACCACCCGAGCAGGATTCGCAGGCGAAGAAACCCCACGTTCGGTCATCCCCACCTCTTACGGTTATATCGACCACGAGGTGGATCTTCCCAACTCCAACTCTTCGCCTACGAATGATAATAGCACAAATGGCGAACACGCTCATGATCGTCCAGAATCATCAAATACTGCTGAGCCTACCGACGCGTCTGGGGATCAGAGGATGAGGTCTGTTTCTCCCTCGGGCGTGCCGAGCAAGAAGAAGCATATGGAGAGGAGATTCTTTATGGGTGATCAGGGTGTGGACTTATGGAGAGAAGGGATGGAAGTTGGGAGCATGATGAGGGATGGGATCGGTACGTTGCAGGTCTGGCCTCTCCAGGATCTAACCTAATTTAGCCCCTGAGTAACCCCTTACTGTCTCTCTTTTAGTGTCCGACCCTCAGGCTCTACCACACCTCCTTCATCACACCCTGCACACCTCTCTCCAAGTAGACCCCACTCAACACCCTCTTCTCCTTACCGAGCCCGCATGGAATACCTCTCGAGCAAGGGAATTAGTGGCCGAGGTAGCTTTCGAGGGAGAAGGGGTTCCAGGGTTTTATATCGCTTGTTCGAGTGTTTTGAGCGCGTGAGTCGATCAATGGCAGGAAGGAGTTGTAAGCCTGCGAAAGAAAGGAGATGAAGGCTGATGGTCAATCATTGGCGGGAAACTAGGTT
>Ga0308160_10006687_pt1 | contig 11661 bp, 11 predicted proteins | sample PhyFR1_FD_201036 | JGI IMG/M metagenome (GOLD analysis project Ga0308160, IMG submission 201036) | Phyllosphere microbial communities from UC Gill Tract Community Farm, Albany, California, United States - DLSLF.R1 | ecosystem: Host-associated > Plants > Phyllosphere > Unclassified | place: USA... | reverse complement strand
TGCGACACTTTCGTGTCATTCGGCATTGCTGCCGAAGTCGCCCACTCAAAATACTGACCGTCATCCCATTGCTGAGACAACGTATTTCTTTTGCGTGAACATTTGATAATTTAAGCATTCAGCAACCGCTTACGCGGCTGCTGGCACCTCATCAAACGCCCACACTTATCGACTGTTTATTGTTAAAGAACTGTGTTCCGTACTGCTTTGCCGCGTTCTGCGAATCGTTTTGTTCGTCAGCAGCAGAGAAGTGAGATTATGCAGTGTTTCGCGTTACTCGTCAACTCCTTCGTTTTCTACAGTGCACTCGATATTTTCAATCGGGCAAGTTCAACTCTTTGTTTCCGTTAAACTTTTCGTGCGCTGCAGAAGCAGGACGCGAACTATAGCAAAGCCGCATCCGGCCCGCAAGTGTCTCGTGTCGCAACAGCTGCGCCGTTACCACGCAAGCTCGAGGTCGAGCCCGGACTGGCCGTGCCAGTCCGGACCCAGGGCGAAAGTCCACGTCAACATTAGAGACCTTCGAAATTCGCCTTACGTTTTTGCAGGAAGGCAGCCATTCCCTCTTTCTGCGCCGGTGTACCAAAGCCCGCATGGAAATAGCGGCGCTCGTAGCGCACGCCTTCGGTCAGCGTCGTCTCGAAAGCGCGGTTGACCGAATCCTTGATCTGCATGGCCACCGTCACCGGCATCTCGGCGATGGTATTGGCGACAGCCAGCGCCTCATCCATCAGTTTATCGGCCGGGAATACGCGCGATACCAGACCCGTGCGCTCCGCCTCGGCCGCGTCGATCATGCGCGCCGTCAGCAGCATGTCCATCGATTTCGATTTACCGATCGCCCGCGGCAGGCGCTGGGTACCACCCGCCCCTGGCGTCACGCCGACCTTGATCTCCGGCTGGCCGAACTTCGCGGTATCGGAAGCGATCAGGAAATCGCACATCATCGCCAATTCGCAGCCGCCGCCCAGCGCATAACCGGACACGACGCCGATCACCGGCTTGCGCACGTTCAGAATGTGCTCCCAGTTGCGGCCGATGTAATTCTGCGGATAGGTGTCGGCGTAGGTGTAATTTGCCATGGCCGCAATGTCGGCGCCGGCGGCGAACACCTTTTCGCTGCCGGTCAGGACGATCACGTTGACGGCCGGGTCGGCGTCGAATTTGTACAGCGCATCGCCCAGCTCGTTCATCATGTTGTCGTTCAGGGCATTCATCGCCTTCGGGCGATTCAGGCGGACGACGACTACCTTGCCGTGCTGTTCGATCAGCAGGTCAGAATATTCCATGGGACACCCCTTAATAAGATGAGTGCCGATTGTAGCGCCTGAACGCATGGGCGTGACGTATACGGCAACCATGCTTTGCTATCATCGTCATCCGATCAATCCGCCTCGAAAGATGCCTCGTGTCGCCCCTCGCCTTCTTCCGCGGCCTCGCCACCGACCCGCAACTGCGCAACGTCGACTTCCGCCGCTTCTGGTTCAGCAGCATCCTGACCAATTTCAGCGCGCAGATCACGCTGCTCGCCTTGCCGATCTGCGCAGCACTGCTGCTGCACGCGACGCCGGCTCAAATGGGGACGCTGGCCGCGGTCGGCGCCCTGCCCTTCCTGTTATTCGGCCTGCCGACCGGCGTGCTGCTCGAGCGCAGCCGGCGCTTGCCCGTCATGCTGTGCAGCGATGCGATGGTGGCGCTCGGTCTGGCCAGCATTCCGCTGGCCTGGTGGATGGGCTGGCTGAACATGGGCTGGATCTACGTGGTGGAATTCATGATCGGCACCGGCTACGTGGTCGGCGGCGGCGCCGAACAAGTGTTCCTGACCTTCCTGGTTGGACGCGAAGGGCAGATCGACGCGCGCGCCAAGATGGGCGTCACCGAATCCGCCTCGCGCCTGCTCGGCCCAGGCCTGGCCGGCGTGCTGGTCCAGGCGCTCGGCGCGCCGTTCGCGATCCTGTGTAACGTCGCCGGTTTCTCGCTGTCGATCATGAACCTGCGCCGCATCCGCACGCGTGAACCGCAACCGGCGCCGCCGCAGGCGCACGCGCTGCGCGACATGCTCGACGGCCTGGCTTTCGTCTGGAATCATCCGATCCTGCGCATGCTGGCCTGGACCTCGGCCTGCTGGCACCTGCTGTTCTATGCCTATACGGCGCTGTACGTGCTGTTCGCCACCCGCGTGCTGGGGATGTCGCCGGGCTTGATGGGCACGGCGCAGATGCTGGGCGGCGTGGGCGTACTGGCCAGCGCGCTGCTGCTCAAGCCGCTGACCACGCGTTTCGGCACCGGCGTCACCATGCTGATCGGCCTGTGCGCCACCTGCATCGGCTTCGTGCTGATGCCGGCCATCCCGCGCGACCTGTTCGGCCATGCCGGCGCCAGCGCGTTCGCGTATGCACTGGTGGTGTTCTGGCTCGATTGCGGCGCCCAGCTGTTCTTCCTGCCCTACCTGGCGCTTCGCCAGCATGTGACGCCCGACGCTTTCCTCGGCCGCATGACCTCGACCATGCGCTTCCTGACCGTGGCCACGGCGCCGCTCGGGGCAGCCGGCGCCGGCATGCTGGGCGAGCGTTTCGGCGTGCGCGGCGGCTTGGCCTGGGTGGCCGGCGGCGCGCTGCTGCTCACGCTGGGGAGCTGGTTCGGCACGCGGCTGCGCCACATGCGCGACTGATCAGCGCTGCGCCGTCGAGGTCTGCGCAGTTTGCCTGGGCAGCAGCGCCCACAGCTGCCCGCGCTGCTTCATGCGCCCGGCATTCTCGGCCGCCTCGCCGCCGAAGCCGAAGAAGAAGTCGGCACGCACCGCGCCCCGGATCGCGCCGCCGGTGTCCTGGCCGATGACTAGGCGCTGCAGCGGCGTGTCGCTGGCCGGCTGGGTGGTCGACAGGAACAGCGGCGCGCCCAGCGGCAGGATGGTCTTGTCGATCGCCACCGAGCGTCCCGGCGTCAAGGGCACGCCGAGCGCGCCTTTCGGGCCAACCGAGGGATCGGGCAGGCGCTCTTCCTTGAAGAAGACGTAGCTCGGGTTGACGTCCAGGAGTTCCTGGCGGCGCTCCGGATGCGCGGCGATCCAGGCCTTGATGCCTTGCGCCGACGCCTGCTCCGACGTCAGTTCGTGCTGGTCAATCAGCCAGCGGCCAATCGCCTTGTACGGATGGCCGTTCTGGTCGGCGTAGGCCACGCGCACGGTCTCGCCCGCATCGTCGAGCTGCACCCGGCCCGAGCCCTGCACTTCCAGGAAGAAGGCTTCGACCGGATCGTCGACCCAGACCAGCTCCTTGCCCGGGATTTTGGCGCGCTCGATCTCGGCGCGGCTGCCGTACGGGACCACGGTCTTGCCGACCAGGCGGCCGCGCAGGCGCATGCCCTTCAGGTTCGGGTAAACGCTGGCCAGGTCGACCGTGATCAGGTCGTCCGGCACTTTATACAACGGCGTCTGGAAGGCGCCGCCACGCTTGCGCGCGCCATGCAGCAGCGGTTCGTAATAGCCGGTGATCAGGCCGGTATCGAGACCGTCGGGCGCACGCACCAGGTTCGGCACGAAATAGGTCTCGAAATAGCGCCGGATCGCTTCGCCGTCGCTGGCGTCGACCAGGCGGCCGGCGGCGCAGGCCGTCTTCCAGTCGGGGCGGGCGGCGAGCGCGCGGCACGATGCCTGGAAGGCCGGCCAGGCCTGGCGCAGGTCGTCCTGGCGCCAGCCCGGCAGCGCCTCGAAGCCGACCGGCGTGAACAGCGGCGCGGGCGGGGCCGGCGGTTGCTCGGACGGCTGCGTCGGCACCGTCACCGGCCCGACCGGAGGCGGCATCTTCACCGGCGGCTGCGGCTGAGGCTGCGGCTGGGCCGGCGCTTGCGGCGGCAGCGGCGTGGAGCAGGCAGCCAGCAGGGCCACGATGGTGAGCAAAGCAGGTACACTGCGGCGTGTCGAAAACATAAGGGAAACCGTCATGTGGATACTCGTGTTGGAAGCCGGCGCGGCGCTGCTCCTGCTGGTGTTCATCGTCTGGTGGACCATGTTCTCGGGCCGCGCGCCCGAGCAGGCGCCCGCGCGCGCGCGCGAGGCCGCCCCTGCCCCAGGCCCGGATGAAGGCCCTGGCCAAGGACCAGCGGGCTCTTGATCAGTCTAGTGCAAGGCGTGCGGCAGCGACAGCACGAACTCGGGGATGTTGACCTCGAAGCGGTGCCCATCCTCGGCCACGAAGAAGTATTCGCCGACCATCGAGCCCTGCGGCGTAGCCAGCTGGGTGCCGCTGGTGTACTCGAACTGCTCGCCCGGCTTGAGCAGCGGCTGGTGGCCGACCACGCCCAGCCCGCGTACTTCCTGGACCTGGGCATTGGCGTCGGTGATCACCCAGTGGCGCGAGATCAGCTGGGCCGGGACGCTGCCGGTGTTCTTGATTGTGATCGTGTAGGTGAACACGTGCAGCGTCCGTTCCGGGCTGGATTGCTCCGGCAGATACTGGGTCCTGACGGAAATCGCGAAATCGTAGACGGCCATGGGTGTTCCTCGATAGGGCTGGATGGGCACTGAAGGCCGCCATCATATAACAGACTGGAAATGCACGGCGGCTGCGCCCAGCCCCGGTCATCGGCGTACAATGACGGTCTTTATTTACAGCAGACCCGGCAGACCGCCTTACCCGCCATGACCACCTACCGCATCGCTCCCAGCATCCTGTCCGCAGATTTTGCCCGCCTGGGCGAGGAAGTGCGCAATGTCGTCGCCGCCGGCGCCGACATCATCCACTTCGACGTGATGGACAACCATTACGTTCCCAACCTGACCATCGGCCCGATGGTGTGCCAGGCCATCCGTCCGCACGTGCAGGTGCCGATCGACGTGCACCTGATGGTCAAGCCGGTCGATCGCATCATTCCCGACTTCGCCAAGGCCGGCGCCAACATCATCACCTTCCACCCGGAAGCATCCGAACACATCGACCGCTCGCTGCAGCTCATCCGCGACAATGGCTGCAAGGCCGGCCTGGTGTTCAACCCGGGCACGCCGCTGCACTACCTCGACCACGTGATGGACAAGATCGACATCATCCTGATCATGTCGGTCAACCCGGGCTTTGGCGGCCAGTCCTTCATTCCGGAAGCGCTGAAGAAGATCGCGATCGCGCGCCGCATGATCGACGAGTCCGGCCGCGACATCCTGCTCGAAGTCGACGGCGGCGTCAAAGCTGACAACATCGCCGAGATCGCGGCGGCCGGCGCCGACACCTTCGTCGCCGGCTCGGCCATCTTCGGCAAGCCGGACTACAAGGCCGTGATCGACGCCATGCGCGGCGAACTGGCCGGCGTCGCCAAGAAAGCCGCCTGATGAGGACCGGCGCTGGAGCGATCAAAGCCGCCATCATCGACCTGGACGGCACCATGCTGCACACGGTGCCGGATTTCGAACTGGCCCTGAACGGCATGCGCGCGGACTTCAAGCTCGCCCCGATCGACCAGCAGACCATCGAGCCGATGGTCGGCAAGGGCTCGGAAAAGCTGATCCGCGACGTGCTGGCGCTCGACTATTCTTCGTCCCGTATCGATGAGGTGTTCGAACAGGCGATGGCGGCTTATCAGCGCCATTACCTGGCGATCAACGGCGAGAAGAGCACGCTGTTCCCGCAAGTGATTGAAGGCCTGCAGGCATTGAAGGACAGCGGCCTGCGCCTGGCCTGCGTGACCAACAAGCCGATCGCCTTCACGACGCCGCTGCTCGCCAAGTTCGGCCTGGGGCCCTTCTTCGAGATCGTCTACGGCGGCGACTCGCTGCCGAAGAAAAAGCCCGATCCGCTGCCCTTGCTGCAGGTCTGCCGCGACTTCGAACTGGACCCTGCGCAGGTGGTCGCGATCGGCGACTCCAGCAACGACGCCGAGGCCGCGCGCGCTGCCGGTTGTTTCGTGCTGACGGTCCCGTATGGCTACAACCACGGTAAACCTGTGCAAACTATTAATTCCGATGGTATAGTGGATTCGCTGCTCGATGCTGCAAAACTGATCAGCGCCCATAACAGCAACCATCCCTGAACTCTTCTGACTCCATGTTTTTCACCAAAAAACACACCGTCAACCAAACCGGCGCCCTCGAGGCCTGGCTGTGGCGACGCTGGCAATCCTGGGCAAACTGACCCGCTGATTGCTGCCTGTGCACGCACGTGACTAGGCAGGTTTTTTGACAAGAAAAGACGCCGCCCGTCCATCTGCGCACGGGCCGGCCCGGAGAAAAGCATGACCGAACTCGAATTCAAATCGCTGGCCACGGAAGGCTACAACCGTATTCCCCTGATCGCGGAAGCCTTCGCCGATCTCGAAACCCCGCTCACGCTGTACCTGAAGCTGGCCCAGAGCCAGGACGCCGGCCGGAATACCTTCCTGCTCGAGTCCGTGGTCGGCGGCGAGCGCTTCGGGCGCTACTCCTTCATCGGCCTGCCGGCGCGCACCCTGCTCCGCTCGACCGGCGACGTGACGACGATCGAGAAGAACGGCGAAGTCATCGAAACGCATGAGGGCAACCCGCTCGAATTCATCGAGGCTTACCAGAAGCGCTTCAAGGTCGCGCTGCGTCCGGGCCTGCCGCGCTTCTGCGGCGGCCTGGCCGGCTACTTCGGCTACGACGCCGTGCGCCACATCGAGAAGAAGCTGGCCGGCGGCGCGCCCAAGGACGAGCTGGGCCTGCCCGACATCCAGCTGATGCTGACCGAAGAGCTGGCCGTGATCGACAACCTGTCCGGCAAGCTGTACCTGATCGTCTACGCCGATCCGGGCCAGCCGGAAGCGTACTCCAGGGCGAAGCAGCGCCTGAAGGACCTGCGCATGATGCTGCGCCGGAGCGTCGACGCACCCGTGACCTCGAGCTCGGTGCGCACCGAATCGATCCGCGACTTCAGCAAGGAAGACTATCTGAAAGCGGTGGCGGTGGCGCATGAATACGTGATGGCCGGCGACCTGATGCAAGTGCAGATCGGCCAGCGCATCCGCAAGCCGTACGTGGATTCGCCGCTGTCGCTGTACCGTTCGCTGCGTTCGCTGAACCCATCGCCGTACATGTACTACTACAACTTCGGCGACATGCAGATCGTCGGTTCGTCGCCGGAGATTTTGGTGCGCAACGAAGCCGAAGCAGATGGCAGCCGTACCGTGACGTTGCGCCCGATCGCCGGCACGCGTCCGCGCGGCTCGACGCCGGAACGCGACGCCGAGCTGGCGCGCGAACTGCTGGCCGACCCGAAGGAAATCGCCGAGCACGTGATGCTGATCGACCTGGCGCGCAACGACATCGGCCGCATCGCCAAAACCGGTACCGTGAAGGTGACCGACCAGATGGTGATCGAAAAGTACTCGCACGTGCAGCACATCGTCTCGAACGTCGAAGGCACGCTGAAGGACGGCATGTCGAACCTGGACGTGCTGCGCGCGACCTTCCCGGCTGGCACCCTGACCGGCGCGCCGAAAGTGCGCGCGATGGAAGTCATCGACGAGCTCGAGCCGGTCAAGCGCGGCATCTACGGCGGCGCCTGCGGCTACCTGTCGTTTGGCGGCGAGATGGACGTGGCGATCGCGATCCGCACCGGCGTGATCAAGGACGGCAACCTGTACGTGCAGGCGGCGGCCGGCATCGTGGCCGATTCCATTCCCGAGATGGAATGGCTGGAAACCGAAAACAAGGCGCGCGCCGTGCTGCGCGCGGCCGAGCAAGTGCAAGACGGACTGGATGGGGAGATCTGACATGCTGCTCATGATCGACAACTACGATTCCTTCACCTACAACATCGTGCAGTACTTCGGCGAGCTGGGTGAAGACGTGCGCACCGTACGCAATGACGAGATCTCTTTGGAGCAGATCGCCGACCTGAACCCGGACCGCATCTGCGTGTCACCGGGGCCGAAGGCGCCGAAAGACGCCGGCGTCTCGGTCGATGTGCTGCGCGAATTCGCCGGCAAGAAGCCTATCCTCGGCGTGTGCCTGGGCCACCAGGCGATCGGCGAGGCGTTCGGCGGCAAGATCATCCGCGCCAAGCAGGTCATGCACGGCAAGACCTCGAAAATCGCCCACACCGGCGAAGGCGTGTTCAAGGGCCTGCCGAGCCCGTTCACCGTGATCCGCTACCACTCGCTGGCGATCGAGCGCGCCTCGCTGCCGGCCTGCCTGGAAGTGACCGCCTGGACCGACGATGGCGAAATCATGGGCGTGCGCCACAAGGAGTTCGACATCGAGGGCGTGCAGTTCCACCCCGAGTCGATCCTGTCCGAGCACGGCCACGCGATGCTGAAGAATTTCCTGGAACGCTGATGGAGGGGGCACGCATGATCACTCCACAAGAAGCCCTGCTGCGCTGTATCGAACACCGCGAGATCTTCCACGACGAAATGCTGCACCTGTTCCGCCAGATCATGTCGGGCGAGATGTCGCCGACCATGATCGCGGCGCTGACCATGGGCCTGCGCGTAAAGAAGGAAACCATCGGCGAGATCACCGCCGCGGCCCAGGTGATGCGCGAGTTCTCGACCAAGGTGCCGATGGCCGACACCTCGAAGCTGGTCGACATCGTCGGCACTGGCGGCGACGGCGCGCACACCTTCAACATCTCGACCGCGTCGATGTTCGTGGCAGCTAGCGCGGGCGCGCGTGTGGCCAAGCACGGCGGACGCAGCGTGTCGTCCTCCAGCGGCAGCGCCGACGTGATCGAATCGCTGGGCGCGCAGATCGACCTGAAGCCCGAGCAGATCGCCCAGTCGATCGCCCAGACCGGCATCGGCTTCATGTTCGCCCCGAACCACCACACGGCGATGAAGCACGTGGCGCCGGTGCGGCGCGAGCTCGGCGTGCGCAGCATCTTCAACATCCTCGGCCCGCTGACCAACCCGGCCGGCGCACCGAACATCCTGATGGGCGTGTTCCACCCCGACCTGGTCGGCATCCAGGTGCGCGTGCTGCAGCGCCTCGGCGCCGAACACGCGATCGTGGTCTGGGGCCGCGACAACATGGACGAGGTCTCGCTCGGCGCCGGCACGCTGGTCGGCGAACTGGTCGACGGCCAGATCCGCGAGTACGAGATCCATCCGGAAGACTTCGGCCTGTCGATGATCGCCAGCCGCAACCTCAAAGTGGCGAACGCCGACGAATCGAAGGCGCGCATCCTCGAGGCGCTGCGCGGCGAACCGGGTCCGGCGCACGACATCGTCGCGCTGAACGCCGGCACCGCGCTGTATGCCGCCCGCGTCGCCTCGTCGATCGAAGACGGCCTGCAGAAAGCGCGCGCGGCGATCGCCTCGGGCGCGGCGCTGGCCAAGCTCGACCAGTTCGTCAGCGTGACGCGCCAGCTCGGCGCCGCCAACTAGGAAAGCAAGCATGTCCGACATCCTCAACAAGATCCTCGCGGTGAAAGCCGACGAGGTGGCCGCCGCCCGCAAATTCCGCGATTTCGCCGGCCTGCGCCGCGACGTCGAATCCGATGCCGAGCTGCGCGCCGGCATCCGCGGCTTCGAGTCAAACCTGCGCCGCAACATCGACGCGGGCCGCGCCGGCGTGATCGCCGAAGTGAAAAAGGCATCGCCGTCCAAGGGCGTGCTGCGCGCCGACTTCCGTCCGGCCGAGATCGCCGCCAGCTATGCCGAAGGCGGCGCGTCCTGCCTGTCGGTGCTGACCGACGTGCAGTTCTTCCAGGGTTCGCCCGAGTATCTGAAGCAGGCGCGCGCCGCCTGCAACCTGCCGGTGATCCGCAAGGATTTCATGGTCGACCTGTACCAGGTGTACGAGGCGCGCGCGATGGGTGCGGACGCGATCCTACTGATCGTCGCTGCGCTGGATCATGGTTTGATGGCGGACCTCGACGCCTGTGCCCGGGAACTCGGCATGGATGTGCTGGTCGAAGTGCATGACGCCGACGAGTTGGACGCCGCACTGCGCCTCAAGACGAGGCTGGTGGGAGTCAACAACCGCAATCTGCGCACCTTTGAAGTCACGCTCGACACTACGATCGGCCTCTTGCCGCAAATGCCGGCGGACCGCCTGGTGGTGACCGAGTCGGGCATCCTGGGCCAGGCCGACGTCAAGCGCATGCGCGACGCCAACGTGCATGCCTTCCTGGTGGGCGAGGCCTTCATGCGCGCGCCCGATCCCGGCACGGAACTGCGACGCCTGTTCGGCTGACCTGCCTCCCTCCAGGTCCCCGGCGGCATCGCCTGGTTTGGGGGCCTGAAATGAGCGCACAAACAAGCGCGCGACTTTGCGTTGTTTTGCCGTTCTTCGCGATGCTGGCAAGCCTGTGCGGCTGCTCCGCCGTCGGCACGGTGGCATCCGGCGTCACCAGTACGGTCGGGCACGTGGCCTCGCTGGCCGCCCGCCCCTTCTCATCCAAATCGAAATCCGTGCCGCCTCTGTCCGGGCTGGACGACTACAAAAGCCAGGTCGCCCAGCACGTGGCCAGCCACAATCCCGAACACCGCTACAGCGGCACGCTGCCGGCGATGCTGCCGGCCATCGTCGTGCTCGAGATCACCGTCGACCAGAATGGCCGCATGACCGACGTCGCGGTGCAGCGCGCGCGTGACGCGCACGCGGCGCAGGTGGCACTGGCCTCGATGCGGCGCAGCGAACCGCTGCCACCGCCGCAGCGCCTGGCTCAGGCCGGGTCGCTGAAGTTTTCCGAGACCTTCCTGTTCGCCGACGCGGAGCGCTACCAGTTGCGTAGCATCGCCGCTGGCCAGGCCGCTGAATAATTCAGCTTGCGCTCGGGCGTGGGATAACCGCCTTGCGCGGCCCCGGCGCCACCGCAATCTGGATGCACGGCACGCGGCAGCCCTGCAGCGTCACCTGGAACTGCATCAGCTCGTCGCGGCGGAAGGCGTGCACCGTTACCGTATCGCCGACGCGGTAGCGCGCAAACAGCTGCTCGAGGTTCGACGGGTTGCCGTTCACGCGCAAGCCATCGACCGCGATCACGATGTCGCCTGCCGACAGGCCGGCCTGGTGCGCCGCCCCGCCCTCGTGCACCTGGTTCAGCTTGGCACCGACGACGTCGCGGCCGATCGGGGCGTTCAGCGACGGCTTGTTGCCCTTGCGGTCTTCCGTGAACTTGACGCCGAACGGCGCGTACAGCTTGGCCAGCGGCACATCTTCGAGGCCGCGCACGTAACGCTCGAAGATGTTCTTCAGGCGCACGCCGCTGACTTCATCGAAGATCGCTTCCACGTCCCGCTCGGTGACACCGCTGCCGCCGCCGGCGCCGTTGATATAGAAATCGCGGCCGTAGCGTTCCCACAGCGCGCGCATCACGTCGTCCAGCGACTTCGTACCGCCGCTCTTCGCGCGGATCGTCAGGTCGAAGGCCAGGCCGACCAGCGAACCCTTGGTGTAGTAGCTGATGATGGCGTTGGGTGCGTTCTCGTCCTGGCGATAATATTTACTCCAGGCGTCGAAGCTGGATTCGGCCACGCTCTGCTTGGTGCGGCCGGTGCCGCGCAGGACGTTGGCGACGGTCTTGCCGAGCAATTTGAAATAGGTCGCTTCGCTGATGATGCCGCTGCGGACCAGCATCAAGTCATCGTAATAGCTGGTGAAGCCTTCGAACAGCCACAGCAGCGGCGTGTAGTTCTCGACCTGCAGGTCGTAGGGCGCGAACACGGCCGGCTTGATGCGCTTGACGTTCCAGGTGTGGAAGTACTCGTGGC
>Ga0308160_10006686_pt1 | contig 11662 bp, 4 predicted proteins | sample PhyFR1_FD_201036 | JGI IMG/M metagenome (GOLD analysis project Ga0308160, IMG submission 201036) | Phyllosphere microbial communities from UC Gill Tract Community Farm, Albany, California, United States - DLSLF.R1 | ecosystem: Host-associated > Plants > Phyllosphere > Unclassified | place: USA... | reverse complement strand
CGCGCCATCCCGGCCTGCCGGTCATCATCATCACCGCTTTTTCCGACCTCGATTCGGCCGTCGCCTCGTTCCAGGGCGGCGCCTTCGACTACCTGGCCAAGCCCTTCGACATCGATAAAGCGGTGGCCCTGATCCGCCGCGCCCTGGAAGAAAGCGTGCGCGAAGCCAGCGTGGAAGCCGCGCCCGCCGAAACGCCCGAGATCCTGGGCCTGGCGCCGGCCATGCAGGAAGTGTTCCGCGCCATCGGGCGCCTGTCGCAATCGAACGTCACCGTGCTCATTACCGGCGAATCCGGCACCGGCAAGGAGCTCGTCGCCAGCGCCCTGCACAAGCACAGCCCGCGCGCCCAGCAGCCTTTCATCGCCCTGAACACGGCGGCGATTCCGAAGGATCTGTTGGAGTCGGAACTGTTCGGTCATGAACGTGGCGCCTTTACCGGCGCCCAGGCCATGCGGCGCGGCCGCTTCGAGCAGGCCGAGAACGGCACCCTGTTCCTCGATGAAATCGGGGATATGCCATTCGATTTGCAAACGCGCCTGCTGCGCGTGCTGTCGGACGGCCACTTCTACCGCGTCGGCGGGCACCAGCCGGTCAAAGCCAACGTACGCGTGATCGCGGCCACCCACCAGAACCTGGAACAGCGCGTGCGCGACGGCCTGTTCCGCGAAGACTTGTTCCACCGCCTGAACGTGATTCGCCTGCGCCTGCCGAGTCTGCGCGAGCGACGCGAAGACATCCCGCTGCTGGCGCGCCACTTTTTGGTGCAGAGCGCACACCAATTGGGCGTCGAGCCGAAGCGCATGAGCGACAGCGCGATGCGTTTTCTGTCCGGCCTGGAACTGCCGGGAAACGTGCGCCAGCTGGAAAACCTGTGCAACTGGATCACGGTGATGGCGCCGGGGCAGACGGTCGAGATCAAGGATTTGCCGCGCGACCTGACCCAGCAGGGGCAGGGCGGGGCGGCATCGGTGCAGCCGGCGTATGTGGAAGGCGGCGTGGCGACGCCGGCCGCGCTGGCCGTGCCGCCGTCGCCGGACGGCTGGATCGGGCTGCTCGAACTGCAGGCCGCGAGCATGCTCAGCGCCGGCCAGTTCGAGGTGATGGACACGCTCGGCAAGCAGTTCGAGTCGGCGCTGATCAAGACCGCGCTGAAGCACACGCACGGGCGCAAGAACGATGCGGCGATGCGGCTGGGGATAGGCCGGAATACCATCACGCGCAAGATCGTCGAGCTGGGGATAGACGGGGCGCGCGAGGAATAACCGCGCTGGCTGAATACGGCCCGCTGCGATGACCGTACGGTGGGCACTCCGTGCCCACGCGGAAGGCGACACGGTGTTGGCCATGTTTGGATGTTGCGGCATGCATTGGCACGCTGCGTCTTCATGCACGCCCTGCGGCTCCAGGCCTGCCAACATGATGCATCGTTCCGCGTGGGCACGGAGTGCCTTGCGCGGCCCGGCCCACCCTACGGTTCAGCGCCGCAGGCCGCCGTGGCGCGTCCATTGCGCAGGGCCGGATGGTGTAAGCTCACGCATCGCTGTCCCATCCATTTCCACTTCATGCTGATCAACTGCGTCGCCTACCAGGAAGGCAAGAAACTCTCCGATATCCCCGTCGTGGATATCAGCGAATACCTGAAACACCCCGATTGCTTCGTCTGGGTCGCCCTGCGCGATCCGGACCCCGCCGAGCTGGCCACGATGCAGGAAGAGTTCGGCCTGCACGAACTGGCCGTGGAAGACGCCTCGCGCGGCCACCAGCGCCCCAAGCTCGAGGAATACGGCGACTCGCTGTTCGTGGTCGTGCGCACCGTGTACCTGGACCATGAAGAACTCTGCTCGGGCGAAGTGGCGATTTTCGCCGGCCCGAATTACGTGCTGTCGGTAAGGCGCGATTCGGCCCAGGGCTTCCTCGGCGTGCGCGCCCGCGCCGAGCGCGAACCGCACCTGCTGAAAAAGGGTTCCGGCTTCGTGCTGTATGCGCTGATGGACGCCGTGGTCGACCGCTACTTCCCCATCGTCGACAAGCTCGAATCCGATCTCGAATCGATCGAGGACCGCATCTTCGGCGGCAAGGGCGCACAGCGCGACAACATCGAGCGCCTGTACGATTTGAAGCGCAACACCCTGGTGCTGCGCCATGCCGTGATGCCGCTGATGGACGCTGTCGGGCGCCTGCACGGCGGCCGGGTGCCGGGCCTGGCCTTCGAGACCCAGGATTATTTCCGCGACATCCACGACCACCTGCTGCGCATCGCCGGGCGCCTGGATACCATCCGCGACACCATCGCCACCGCGATCCAGGTGACCTTGTCGATGGTCGCCATCGACGAGAACGAGATCAACAAGCAGCTGGCCGCCTACGCCGCCATTTTCGCCGTGTTCACGGCGTTCGCCGGCATCTGGGGCATGAACTTCGAGTTCATGCCCGAGCTGAAATGGAAATATGGGTATCCGGCGGCGATCCTGGTCATGATCACGGTGAGTTACTACATGTATCGCCGCTTCAAGAAAGCGGGATGGCTCTAGCGATCTAGCTGCGGCCGGCAGTGGCAGCGCTGCCGCCGGTTGCCACGACGATCAGGCCGATCGCCAGCCACTGGACAACGGTCAGCACTTCGCCCAGCACGAAGAAGCCGGCCAGCGCGCCGACCGCCGGCCCGGCGCTGACCAGGATGCCGAACACGCGGCGCGGCAGGCGCGACAAGGCCATCATCTCGAGCGAGTAGGGCAGGATGCTCGACAACACCGCCACCACCAGGCCACCGATCAGGACCTGGGGCGCGAACAGGGCCGGACCGGCTTGTGCCAGGCCGACCGGCACCGTGCAGATGGCCGCCACCAGCATGCCCCAGGAAACCACGTGGCCGCCTTTCAGCGTCGAGACGCGCTTGCCGAACACGATGTACATGGCCCAGCAAAAGGCTGCGCCGAGGGCGGCCGCCACGCCGACCGGATCGAGCGCCGTTGCATGTGAGGTCGTCGGCGCCAGCAGGTACAGGCCGCCGGCGGCGAACGCCACCCAGGCAAAGTCGCGCAAATGGCGCGAGGACAGCACCACCACTGCCAGCGGCCCGATCACCTCGATGGCGATCGCGATCCCGATCGGAATGCGCGCAAAGGCGGCGTAGATCAGCAGGTTCATGAAGCCCAGCATGACGCCGTAGATGGCCACGTTGATGACGTCGCGCCGTGCCAGCGGCGCGCGCCAGGGCCGCCAGAAGGCCAGCAGCAACAGCGCCGCCAGGCCGACCCGCACGGCGGTGACGCCGGCGCTGCCGACCAGCGGGAACAGGCCCTTGGCATAGGCCGCGCCGAAGTTCACCGAGATGATGGAGCCGGCCACGGCCAGCAGCGGCGCCAGGGCGGCGCCGCTGTGGGCTGGCGTGGCCGTTTGCTGCAAGACGCTCAGTCCTGCAGGGCAGGAACCGGCACGCCCATGGCGAGCGCTACGGCTTCGGCCACGCGGATGCCGTCCACCGCCGCCGACATGATGCCGCCGGCGTAGCCCGCGCCTTCGCCGGCCGGGAACAGGCCGCGCGTGTTCAGGCTTTGCAGATCGTCGTCGCGGCGCTTGATGCGGATCGGCGAAGACGTACGCGTTTCGACGCCGGTCAGCACCGCGTCGTGCTTGTAGTAGCCCTTGATTTGTTTATCGAAGGCGACGAAGGCTTCGCGCAGCGCCGTGATCGCGTACTCCGGCAGCGACGGCGCCAGGTCGGTCAGGTGCACGGCCGGGCGGAACGATGGCGTCACCGAGCCGAACGCCGTCGATGGCACGCCTTTCACGAAGTCGCCCATCAGCTGGCCCGGCGCATCGTAGGTGCCGCCGCCCAGAACGAACGCGCGCGACTCCAGCTCGCGCTGGAAAGCGATGCCGGCCAGCGGGTGGCCCGGGAAGTCTTCCGGCGTGATGCCGACCACGATGGCGCTGTTGGCGTTGCGTTCGTTGCGCGAATACTGGCTCATGCCGTTGGTGACCACGCGGCCTTCTTCCGACGAGGCGGCGACCACGGTGCCGCCCGGGCACATGCAGAAGCTGTACACCGAGCGCCCGTTCGAGGCGTGGTGCACGATCTTGTAGTCGGCGGCGCCGAGGATCTTGTTGCCGGCATTCGGACCGAAGCGGCAGACGTCGATCAGCGATTGCGGGTGCTCGACGCGGAAGCCGATCGAGAACGGCTTGGCTTCGACGTAGACGCCGCGGTTGTACAGCATTTCGAAGGTGTCGCGCGCGCTGTGGCCAACCGCCATCACCAGGTGGTTGGTGGCGATCTGCTCGCCCGAGGCCAGCACCACGCCGCGCACCTGGCGTACCCCGTTCTGCTCGCTGATGAGCACGTCGTCGACGCGGGTCCCGAAGCGGATCTCGCCGCCCAGCGACAGGATCTCGGCGCGCATCTGCTCGACCATCTTCACCAGGCGGAAGGTGCCGATGTGCGGTTTGCTCACGTACATGATCTCTTCCGGCGCGCCGGACTTCACGAACTCGGTGAGTACCTTGCGGCCGTAATGCTTCGGGTCCTTGATCTGGCTGTACAGCTTGCCGTCCGAGAAGGTACCGGCGCCGCCTTCGCCGAACTGCACGTTCGACTCGGTGTTCAGCTTGCGCTTGCGCCAGAAGCCGAAGGTGTCCACGGTGCGCTCGCGCACGATTTTGCCGCGCTCCAGCACCAGCGGGTTCAGACCCATCTGCGCCAGGATCAAGGCGACGAACAGGCCGCAGGGGCCGGTGCCGACCACCACCGGGCGCGGGGTGCCGGCCGGCGGACGCGCCGCGTCGACGAATTTGTAGCCGGTGTCCGGCGAAGGGACGATGTACTGGTCGCCCTGCATGCGCTTGAAGACCGCCGCTTCGTTCTGTACCTCGACGTCGATGGCATAGATGAGCACGATCGCGGCTTTTTTGCGTGCGTCGTAGCTGCGTTTGAAGACGGTGAAATCGACCAGGTCGGCAGTCTGGATGCCGAGGCGCGCCAGGATGGCGTCGCGCAGGGCGTGGTCGGGGTGGTCGAGGGGAAGCTTGAGTTCGTTAATTCGCAACATAGGTTTTGTGTAGGGCGCCAGCGGGGGCGGTCAAATCAATCCGCTATTTTACTTCAGCCGGGTGCGCTTTCTAAGCCGGGGCGCGGGGAGCGCGCCTTTGGCCGGCCAAATTGTTGCATCCATACACGAAGCAGGATGCGCGCGCGATTGCCGGGTTTGCTTTTTCGGGTGTCGAATGTCAATACGCTCCCATCGCAAAAGAAAGAAATATGAGAAACGAATATCACCCGCCATCTTTTGCATATGAAAGCGGCAAGACAACCGGCACGCATTTGGTGCAGGTACTGCTTATTGCACTGCACACGGCAGTTCCTACGGATATGCATATAATTTCGCACCAATTTGGGGCACTTGGTGCCTAATTGGCAGAACATATGCAAATTTCATTGATAAGCAGTCGGAATATGCGGCTGTGCAGCATGCTGAGCCTGTATTTATTGTCCTAATTTCTTTTCTTTCTAAAAACTGTTGTATGCATGCATATCATTCCATATGTCATTGACACCCTGACTTTTCGCATGGTTTTATGTATTGGTTCAGTTTGTTGAGATATCAATAGGGTGAATACATCTCCGTTGGGGAGAGGGAAACACAGAAGTACGGCAGAAGTGATCAATACTCAAAAACCAAGATCGGGCGTTCTACAAGAATCGCCAAAAAATAAAAAGGGAAATCACATGTTGAAGAAATCAGTACTGGTGCATGCATTGACGCTGGCTTTCAGTGGCGCTGTCATGACAGTTGGCGTGATGGCGCCGGCGATGGCGCAATCGAATGCGTCGGGTACCGTAGGCGGCCGGGTCGAGGGTGTGCCGGGGGCCAGCGTGGTGCTGGTGAATACCGAAACCGGCTTGCGCCGCACGGGCAGCGTGGACTCGAACGGCCGCTTCCAGGTCACTGCATTGCCGCCAGGTCACTACCGCGTCGAGCTGGTCCAGAACGGTACTGTCGTTCGCACCAATGAAGTCGACGTTCTGCTGGGCCAGGGTGTGGACTCGTCGTTCCTGAATGCCGCCGTGCAGTCGGTGCAGGTATCGGGCCGCCGCAGCCGCATCGACATGACCACCGCCGCCAACGGCACCGTGTTCACCGCCAAGGAATTGGCCAAGCTGCCGGTCCAGCAAAACCTGACTTCGATCGTGCTGCTGGCGCCGAACACCACCAAAGGCGATCCCGCGTTCGGCAACACCGCTTCCTTCGGCGGCGGCGGCGTGTCGGAGAACTCGTTCTACCTCAACGGCTTCCCGATCACCAACCCGCTGAGCCAGCTCGGCTCGATGGAACTGCCATTCGGCGCCATCCAGCAAGCCAACGTCCTGACCGGCGGCTTCGGCGCCGAATTCGGCCGCTCGATCGGCGGCGTCCTGAACGTCACGTCGAAGAGCGGAACGAACACCTGGGAGGCCGGCGCCATGGCGTCGATTGAGCCGAACAGCTGGCGCGCCAGCCGCCGCAACATCCGCTACAACGACGTCGGCGACACGAGCGAGGACAACCGTGCCGGCGAGATCGACTACCTGCGCGACACCCGTTCGATCAGTACACGCCAATATGGCGGCTACGTGGGCGGCCCGATCATCAAGGACAAGCTGTTCATGTTCGTGTCCGCCGACCAGACGGTCGGCACCGACAGCTACGTCGGATCGAGCAGTGCTGCCTCTCCGGCGACGATCGCCGAAAGCGGTTGGAACAAGAACCGCACCTGGGAAAACCGCTGGCTCGCCAAGATCGACTGGAACATCACCGATCAGCACCGGGTCGAGTTCACCAGCGCCGGCGACGATTATCGCGGCCGCTACCAGAAATACGGTTATGTGCTGGACGATGCAACCGTGGGTGCGAATAACCTGGTCAGCCTGAGGGGCCGTCCGAACGACGTACTGTACTCGTCGGCCGTGGCGCGCAACATGGGCCCGACTGACGCATACTACCCGCAGACTCCGGGCTCGAAGCTGAACATGCTGCGTTACAGCGGCCAGTTCACCGATGACCTGAACGTGACTGCCTTATATGGCGTACTAAAGACCGAGCGCGGCACGACCTACGAGGCGGGCGGCCAGAACACGGGCGCGACAGTGCCGCCGACGATTTCCGTCGTGGGCAACGGTCGCTGGCCGGCCTTCGACCCGAACCTGTTCCGTACCCATAACATCTTCCCGGGTAACCGCGCCACCCCGGGCAAGGACCAGACCAAGGCGGGCCGTCTGGATATCGAATACAAGCTCGGCGACCATACCCTGCGCGCCGGTATCGACTCGGTTGAAATCGAAGTCACCGGTGCCGGCGTCGCCACCAGCGGCGGTATTGCCTGGAGCTATCGCACTGTCGGCCCGGGCAATGCCACCGTATCAACGCCACTGTCGTTCGGCCGGCGCTCGATCATCGCCAACTACGGCGGCTCCGGCCTGGACGGCTACTACGTGCGTTCAAATATCTTCAGCTCGATCACGGACGCATCGGCCAAGCAAAATGCCCAGTACATCGAAGACCGGTGGCAGGCAACCAAGAACCTGCAGGTCAACATCGGCATTCGCAACGATACTTATAGCAACTCGAATGGCGATGGCGAAAAGTTCATCAGCATGAAGAACCAGGTGGCGCCGCGCCTGTCGGCGATCTGGGACGTCAATGGCGACAGCAGCCTGAAGGTGTATGGCAGCGCCGGCCGCTACTATTTGCAACTGCCGACCCAGGTGGCGGCACGCGCAGCCTCGCGCTCGACTTACCTGAACCAGGATTTCACCTATACCGGCATCGATCCGGCAACCGGTGCGCCGCTGGGCCTGGTGGCGATCAATACCCAGCAGTCGCCGGACGGCGAGTACAACCAGCGCAAGGATGCACGCTCGATCGTGGTCAAGGACCTCAAGCCGAACTACCAGGATGAGATCACGCTCGGCTTCGACAAGGCCTGGAGTCCGGACCTGAACTTCGGCGCCAAGGCCACTTACCGCAAGCTGGGCGCGGGTATCGACGATAGTTGCGATACGCGTCCGATCCTCGATTTCGCGGAACGCAACGGCATCCCGATCGCCGCCTCGAATGCGGTCAATTGCTTCATCTTTAATCCGGGTGAAGACGTGACCCTGTGGGTTGACGGAAACGATGCAGCCGGCAATCCTGTCGTGACCGGCAAGGGCCAATACGCGACCTTCAGCGCCGCCGAGATCGGCCAGCCCAAGGCCAAGCGTAACTATGCCGCACTCGACCTTTTCGTCGAGCACCCGATGCGCAACGGCTGGTTCGGCCGCATCAATTACACCTTGTCGCGTTCGAAGGGCAACATGGAAGGCCAGACCCGTTCCGATAGCGGCCAGACCGACGTCGGCACCTCGGCGGCATGGGACTTCCCGGAGTTTGCCCCGGGTAGCGACGGTCTGCTGCCGAACGACCGCAAGCACCAGTTGAAAGCGCTGGGCGTGTACCAGTTCACGCCGGAACTCTCGGTCGGTGGTTTTGCCACGATCCAGTCGGGCCGTCCGCGCCTGTGCCTGGGCACGAACAATGCGTCCGACGCCGGCGAGAATCCGGACTTCCCGTTCGGTCTGGTGTACGGCGGCCCGGGCTACGGCGCCGAGTACTACTTCTGCGGCGGCAATCCGTCGCCTCGTGGTTCGCTCGGCCGTCTGCCATGGGAAAAACGCCTCGACCTGAACCTGACCTATGCTCCGACCATGCTCAAGGGCCTGGCAATCAAATTGGACGTGTTCAACGCCTTGAACTCGCAGCGTCCGATTACCCAGGAATCGGGCTACGACGATGGCGACCAGGAAGTGGTATCGGCCTATTATGGCCAGTACACGGCTTACCAGACCGCACGTTCGGCCAAGCTGACGGTGGAGTTCAACAAGCGCTTCTGATCCTGCCAACCAGCAGTGCCGCAGGGCACTGCTGGAAGCAGACGGCGGATGCCTGCAGCCCGGTCGTTTCCGACCGGGCTTTTTATTTTATGCACGATGCGTGAGAATTCCGACGACGCGGTCGAGCCTGTATGACAATGTGTTGTTTCTACACATTAGCGCTGCCGTGTTCCATTGACACCCGAACTTTCAGTGTGTTTTTATGTATATCGTTCGATCCCTTTCAGGCGTGAATCGAGGCTGGCTGTCCTACCGGAGACGCGGTACGAGGGCATGCATACATATATAGCGAACATACGAGTCGCAACGATTTCTTTGACGTAGCAAATTCATCCTGAAACAGTTCGATTGGCCGGGACTTTCCCAGCCGGCTGCCGTGCGCCCATCGCGCCGGGTTCGAAAGAGACAAGCCAACGCGGCGCATGGCCAACGTGCGTCCGCATGGACCTATAACAATCACTTTTGAAGAGCATTGAGGAGAAGTTTTCATGACGTTCAAGTTGAAGTCGATGCCGTACGCAATTTCGTGCCTGGCCGCTACCGGCGCCCTGGCCGGGATGAGCCCCGCCATGGCCCAGGAAGCCCCGGCGCAGGCCCAGCCCATGCAGCGCGTGGTGGTGACCGGCTCGCTGATCAGCCGCGCCGACACCGAGACCCCGACCCCGGTGCAGGTGCTGACCGCGGCCGACATCCAGAAAAGCGGCAAGACCTCGGTCGCCGAACTGCTGACCGACCTGGCCGCCAACGGCGCCGGCACCCTCGGCACCGGCTTCTCCGGCGCCTTTGCCAACGGCGCATCCGGCATCTCGCTGCGCGGCCTGACCGTCGGCGCCACCCTGGTGCTGGTCGACGGCCATCGCATGGCGCCTTACCCGCTGTCGGACGATTCGCAACGCTCCTTCGTCGACGTGTCCTCGATCCCGTTCGACGCCATCGAGAGCATCGAAGTCCTGAAAAGCGGCGCATCCTCGCTGTACGGCTCCGACGCGATTGCCGGCGTCATCAACATCAAGCTCAAGAAAAACCTCACCGGCACCCGTCTGAGCGCCGAGTACGGCGACACCCAGCACGGCGGCGGCAAGACCCGGCGCGGCTCCTTCAGCACCGGTATCGGCGACCTCGATGCGGACGGCTACAACGCCTTCATCACCACCGAATGGCGCATGCAGGACCCGATCATGGTGGCCGACCGCGACACCTATGGTTACGCCAACCGCAACTGGCTCACGCGTGGCGGCAACGACCTGACCCTGGGCGTGCCGACCGGCCTGAACAACTTCCTGACCGCGGCGAATACTCCTTACCTGTTCAACACGGCCGGCGCCGGCGGCGCCAGCAATGCCGCCAACTTCCAGTTCCTCGACCCGAGCTGCAACTACACGCTGTACCGCGCCGGCGGCTGCTCGGTGCGCGACACCGTCACCTACATTCAGCCGCCGACGAAAAACGTCAACGTCATGATCGGCATGACCAAAAAGCTGAGCGACGAGTGGGAAGTGGCCTTCAAGGGCTCGATGTTCAAGCGCGACAGCCTGAACAACCGCGGCGTGCCGTTCACCTATTCGCCGGAATCGTTTGCCGGCAACACCACCCTGATCAACGGCGTGCTGACCGGCGGCGTGAACGCCATCCCGAGCACCCTGTTCGCACCCGGCGCCACGGTGGGTTCGGGCGTCACCAACAACCTCGGCGGCGCTGCCTCGTTGTACGGCTACATTCCCGGCGCCGCGCCCGAGCGCACTTCGGACAACAGCACCACCGCCACCCGCTTCTCGGTCGACCTGACCGGCAGCGCCTACGGCTGGGACGTGAGCGCGTCGGCCGGCGCGACCCGCGTCAAGACGAATATCGAGTACAGCGGCTACATCAACCGGGTTGCCCTGTACAACGCCATCAACGCCGGCACCTGGGATGTCCGTGGCGGCAACTCGGCCGACCTGGTGGCGCAGGTTGCGCCTTACTTCCGCAACCGGCTGGAATCGACGCTGAACTACGCCGACCTGGTCGGTTCGCGCGAGCTGATGCAACTCGGCGCCGGCCCGCTGGCGGTGGCGGCCGGCCTGCACTGGCATGAGCGCAAGCAGAATTCGCCGCCGTCGAGCCTGACCGCGAACGGCCTGGTGGCCAGCACCTCGGCTTTCACCATCGGCGACGAAACGAATACCGCCGCCTTTGCCGAACTGCGCGCCACCCCGATCAAGAACCTCGAAGTCGGCGTCGCCGGCCGTTACGACCACTACGACACCTACGGCAATTCGTTCACGCCATCGGCGAACTTCAAGTGGACGCCGATCCAGCAGGTCGGCGTGCGCGGCACCTTCGCACGCGGCTTCCGCGCGCCCAACCCGGCCGAAGTCGGAAATGCCGGTTCCTTCTTCACCTTCAACGCGATCAACGATCCGATCCGCTGCGCGAATGGCCCCGGTACCGAAGGCAGCATCCCGGCCGGCACGGTGCCGACCTCGTGCGGTCTGGCGCCACCCTACGTCCAGACCACCAGCCCCGACCTGTCGCCGGAAAAATCGAAGTCGTATACCCTGGGCGTGATTCTCGAGCCGGTACGCGGCCTGAACATGACCCTGGACTACTACAACATCAAGATCAGCAACCTGGTCGTCACGCGCGCCGGCAACGATCCGAGCTTCGATCCGGTCTGGGTGCGCGGCACGCCGGTGCCGGTTCAGGTGGCCACCGGCAATGGCGAAGAAACCGTGCTCGCCACGCCAGCGGTCGGCCCGATCCTGTACGCGGAGT
>Ga0308160_10006684_pt1 | contig 11662 bp, 8 predicted proteins | sample PhyFR1_FD_201036 | JGI IMG/M metagenome (GOLD analysis project Ga0308160, IMG submission 201036) | Phyllosphere microbial communities from UC Gill Tract Community Farm, Albany, California, United States - DLSLF.R1 | ecosystem: Host-associated > Plants > Phyllosphere > Unclassified | place: USA... | reverse complement strand
AGCACGGGGTGTTTCTGCGTCCTGGTGAGGATGGGCAGGTAGCCGCGCTGGAGCCGGCCGCGCTGTTCCTTCTCCTGGGCCGCTGCCCGGGCGGCGTCGGCGTCGGCGCGTGCGCCGGCACCGGACGGCGCGGGGCTCTTGAGGAACCAGTAAGCCAGCACCGGAACGATTGTCAGGGACACCAGCAGGGACGCCAGCAGGGCGATGGTGACCGTCAGGGCGAACGGCCTGAACAGCTCGCCGGCCAGTTCGCCCACGAAGGCGATGGGCAGGAACACGGCCACCGTGGTGAGGGTGGACGCGGTGATGGCCCCGGCCACTTCACGGATCGCGGTGAGGACGGCGGTGACCTTGTCCTCGCCGTAGGTAAGGTGCCGCTTGATGTTTTCGATCACGACGATCGAGTCGTCCACCACGCGGCCGATGGCGATGGTGAGGGCGCCGAGGGTGAGGATGTTCAGGGAGTAGCCGGTAGCCGAGAGCCCGATGAACGTGATGAGCAGGGACAGCGGGATGGATACCGCGGTCACCAGGGTGGAACGGGCCGACATCAGGAAGACCAGGATGACCGCCACGGCGAACCCCAGCCCCAGCAGGCCCTCGGTGGTGAGGTCCTTGATGGACTTTTCAATGAAGGGCGCCTGGTCGAAAACCGGGGTGAACGTGGCGTTGGAGCCAAGCTCCGCTGCCAGCTCATCCAGGCTGTCCCGCACCGCATGGGAGATGGCCACCGTGTCGCCTTCGGGCTTTTTGGTGACGGACAGCGCGAGGGTTTCGGCTCCATTGGTCCGGGTGATGGACGTGCGTTCGTCGTCCTTGATGGCGACGTCGGCCACGGACCCGATAGTGGCACCGTCCCTGGCACCGGACACCGGAAGGGCTTTGACGGCGTCGAGCGAGTCAACCGGACTGCCGATCTGCAGCGAGAGCGTTTTGCCCTGCTCTTCCAGCGTGCCGGCAGGGACCAGGGCTCCGTTGTTGGAGAGCGTGTCGCGGAGGGAGGCGATGCTGGCACCGGACGCAGCCATCGCCTCGGGGCGCGGAAGGATCTCGATGTGCTGGGTGGCGCCGCCGGTGACATCGGCGCCGCGGACGCCGTCGATCTTCTGCAGCCGGGGAACGCTCAGCCGCTGGAGATCAGTGTTGAGTTCGCTGAGCGGCTTATCCGAGGACACCGCCAGGAAGACGATCGGGAAATCGCTGATGCTCCCGGCGATGGCCTGCGGTTGGACGTCGGCCGGCAGGCTGCGCTTGGCGTTGGAGATGGCCCGGTCGATCTGGTTCCGTGCCCGGTCCAGGTTGGAACCGTAGGTGAACACCATCGTGATCTGCGAAACGCCGTTGCGGGACGTGGAGGAGGTGGATTCAAGCCCCTCCACGCCGTTCAGGGCTGTTTCGAGCGGACCGCTGACCTGCTTGTCCACCACCTCCGGCGAGGCCCCCGGCATGGAAGACAGCACAGTGATCTGCGGAAACTCAATGGACGGGATGAGTTCCTGCTTCAGCGACGACATGGTGATCACGCCGAAGACCGAAGCGAAGACGGTGATCAGCGCGATCAGCGCCCGGTTCGCCAATGAAAGGTGTGCCAGCCGAAACATCGATGGTCTCCTGGAAGGGTTGGTGACTGGATCCCGGTAAGCCAGCCACTGGCCCCGGCAGGGTCAGTTGCTGGCGGAAACACTCTCCAGCTGAAGGGACTTGGCAGTTGCCCGCTCGAGCTCGGCGGCGAGCTCGGGATTCTCATCCAGCTTCACCCCGTAACCGGGCATCATGTCCTTCAGCTTGCCCTGCCAGCCCTTGAAGTTCTTGGGGAACGTCTTCTGCAGCAGTTCGATCATGATGGGAACAGCGGTGGAGGCTCCGGGTGAGGCTCCCAGCAGCGCGCCGATGGAACCGTCGCGGCCGGCAATCACTTCAGTACCGAACTGGAGGATGCCGCCCTTTTGCGGATCTTTCTTGATGATCTGTACACGCTGGCCGGCCGTGATCAGTTCCCAGTCGCCGTCCTTGGCTTCGGGGTAGTACTCCCGGAGCGCTTCAACCTTGTCACCGTGGCGCTTGGCCACTTCCTTGACCAGGTAGGCGGTGAGGTCCATGTTGTCCTTGGCTACCGCCAGCATCGGAATGATGTTGCCGGGCCGGATGGACAACGGCAGGTCGAGGTAGGAACCGTTCTTGAGGAAGTTGGTGGAGAACCCGGCGTACGGGCCAAACAGGAGGGACCGCTTGCCGTTGACGTAACGGGTGTCCAGGTGCGGGACGGACATGGGCGGGGCGCCCACCGACGCCTGGCCGTAGACCTTGGCGCTGTGCTGGGCGGCGATGGTCTCGTCCGTGCAGCGGAAGAACTGGCCGGAGACGGGGAACCCGCCGTAGCCCTTGCTCTCCGGGATGCCGGAGGCCTGGAGCAGGTGCAGGGCACCGCCGCCGGCGCCGACGAAGACAAACTTGGCGTGGATCCTGCCGTGCTCGCCGGACCTGGGGTGCTTCAGCGTCAGGTCCCAGCCGCCGTCGGACGCCTTGCTGATCCCGGTGACGTCGTGCCCGTAATTGATTTCGACGCCGTTGTTCCCGAGGTAGGTGGTCAGCTCGCGGGTGAGTGCACCGAAGTCGACGTCGGTGCCCTCGGCGGCGCGGGTGGCGGCGATCTTCTGCTGGGCGTTGCGGCCCTTGACGATCAGCGGCGCCCACTTGGCAATCTGGCCGTGGTCCTCCGAGTACTCCATGCTCCGGAACAGCGTGTGCGGCTTGAGGGCCTCGTAGCGGGTCTTCAGGAACCGGGCGTGGTCGTCGCCGATCACGAAGCTCATGTGCGGCACGGTGTTGATGAAGCCTTTGGGGGATCCGATCAGGTTCCCGTCCACCAGGTGGGACCAGAACTGGCGGGAGAGCTGGAACTGCTCATTGATCAGCAGTGCCTTGGCCGGGCTGACCGATCCGTCTTTGGCTGCGGGGGAGTAGTTGAGCTCACAGAGGGCCGCGTGGCCGGTTCCGGCGTTGTTCCAGGGGTCTGAGCTTTCGAGGCCGGGCTGGTCCAGCCGCTCGAACAGGGAGATGGTCCAGTCCGGTTCCAGCTGCTTGAGGAATGCCCCCAGCGTTGCGCTCATGATGCCGCCGCCAATCAGGACGACGTCGGCATGTTGGGTCTTGGAAATGAAGGTCACGATCAGTCTCCGATTGCAGCGGCTCTGGCTGTCACAGAATATCCCCGCCCTGCCGACATACTGAAATTGGCCCGGCCCGTCAAGGCTTTAATTGCACCTTCGTGAAAACTTCATTTAAGACCGGTGACGCAGGGTAGCTGACAACCCGGTCGGACAAAGCCAGCGCGGAGATGGGGAAAGCGATGGGGACTGCCGGGACGGTGGCAGCAATCTGGGCGTTGATGGTGTGATAGAGCTCATCACGGTCCTCACCCTCGGGCAGCCCCCGCGCACGGTTGATCTTGGAGAACACCTGCGGATCCTGGTAGCCGAACTCGCCGTTCTTCTCGCCGAACAGCGGCCCCACGAAGTTGTCTGCGTCCGAGTAGGAACCGTTCCAGCCCAAGAGGTGCAGGGCATGGTCGCCGGGTGACTGGACTTTCTGCAGGTAGCCGTCGGCCCAGTCCACGGGAACCGGCCGCACATTGATGCCGACGGCGGTGAGCTGCCGGCTGATCTCGGCGTACACCTTCTCGGGAGTAGGCAGGTAGGGGCGGGTGACGTTGAGCGGGTAGTAGAACTTCAGTTCCTCGCCGGCATAGCCCCCGTCCTTCAGGTATTCCTTTGCCTTCGCCGGATCGTGGCCAAGCTCGGGTGCGTCCTTGTTGAAGCCGCTGATCTTCGGCGGGACGAACTGGGTTGCCTTGGTGGTGTTGTCGATGAAGAACCTGCGGATCAGGGTCTCCTTGTCGATGGCCATCTCGATGGCCTGCCGGACCTTCTGGTTCTGCAGGACCGGGATGTCCTGGTTGATTCCCACGTACATGACCGAGAACGGGTCGCGCTGGACGATCTGCTTGCCGCGCTTCACCAGCTGGTCAAAGTTGCCCACGGTGACGGCGTCGTAACCGTCGATCCGGCCGTCGAGCAATGCCTGCAGCCGTGTTTGCGGGTGGTCGTAGGCCAGGAAATTGATGGTGGCAATCTGGCCCCGGTCACCCCAATAGGCCTTGTTGGTCAGCAGGGTGACGCTTTGGTCATCCCAGGAGCCAAAGCTGAAGGGCCCGGTACCCACTGGCGCGGTGGCAAAATCGGAAACGGGCCGCCCGGCGCGGTTCTGGTCCAGGACATCGGCTTTCCCCGCCGCCAGGGCTGCCGGGGAGGCAATGGCAAAGGCAGGCAGGGTCAGCGCCTGGAGAAAGGCCGTGAACCTTTGCGTGAGGTCGATCCGGACGGTGCCCTGGTCCACCGCCGTGCAGCTCTTGAAGATGGACAGCGCCGCTTCGTCGGAGTGCGCCTTGAAGACGCCCTTGAACGAGCTGCCGGGGGCCTGCCGCCGCAGCTCTGCGGGGAAGGCGAACCAGCGGTTGAAGTTCGTGCAGACGGCGTCGGCGTTGAAGGGGGTGCCGTCCTGGAAGGTGACACCGTCGCGCAGCTTAAAGGTGTAGCTGCGGCCCTCGTTGGACTCGGACCATTCGGTGGCGAGCAGGGGAGTGGGCTTGCCGGTGGTCTGGTCGACTCCCACCAGGCCTTCGAGGACCTGCCGGGTGATGCGCTGTGATTCGACGTCGCTGGAGAGCGCGGGGTCCAGGCCGAGCGGCTGGGCTGCCGTACCGAAGTTGAACGTCGCCGCCGGTTCGGCAGCGGCCGCGGAACTGGGGGAATCCGACGACGGCGAGGGGGACGGTGCGTTGGTGCACGAGGTCACACCCCAGGCCAGGAGCGCGGCGCCGGCAGTGAGGACCGTTCGCCGCGATGTACTTCTGGTCACCCGTTTATCACCCCTGGATCGTGGATCTCCGCCGCCTGCGGACCGGGTCCAGTCTAGCCGCCGCCACCGGGCCGGCGCGGGCGGTGACCGCCGCCGGGCGGGTACAGGTCCAACGCGCTGAAGCCGGGCCCGCTCACAGCGGGCCCAGCTTCAACGTTTTGGGCCGGAAATCCGGCATTGCCTACTTGGGCATCAGCACCGAATCGACCAGGTAAACGGTGGCGTTCTTGGTCTTGACGCCGCCGCAGATCACGTTGGCATCGTCAACCTTGAGGTTGTCGCCGCTGCCCGTTACGGTCACGGAGCCGCCCTGGACAGTTGCGTGCGTGCCGGCGATCATGTCGGGCGTGATCTGGCCGGGAACCACGTGGTAGGTCAGGATCTTGCTCAACAGGGCGTCGTCGGTCTTCAGTGTCTCGATGGTGGCGGGGTCGATCTTGGCGAAGGCGTCGTCAACCGGGGCGAAGACCGTGAATTCACCGCCGTTGAGCGTGTCAACCAGATCCACCTTCGGGTTCAGCTTTCCCGAAACCGCAGCGGTGAGGGTGGTCAGGATCGGGTTGTTCGAAGCCGCGACGGCGACGGGGTCAAGGGCCATGCCCTGGACCGATCCGGCGCCGGTGGGTACCTTCTCGGCGTAGCCGGCGCAGCCCGGGCCCACCAGGTTTGCCGCCGGGTCCATGGCGCCGGCGGAGGCGCTGGCAGTGGAGCTTGCGGACGGCGACGCGGCCATGCTGGAGGCCGACGGCTCCGCCGAGGGGGCGGACGAGGATCCGGAGGTGCTTCCGGAGCCGCCACACGCGGTCAGGCTAAGCAGCGCGGCTGCTGCAACGCCTGCGACCGTGAAAGTTGTGCGCTTGATTGTCTGCATTGCGTTCTCCTTGTTTGTTGTGGGCCGGCCGCCGACTGGATGTCTGCGGAAGTGGTGCTGATCCGGCTGGTGGGCACCTGCACTGTGGCTGGCGTCTCACAGTGCATTCGGGCGGCAGGTCCATCCGGATGGGCGGTTCGGGAAAGTTTTTCAGGGGTCCACCTGCTGAAACACAAAAATCCCCCGGCCGAAGCCAGGGGATTCCCGTATTTACTGAGTGCGCAAGGGGGGACTTGAACCCCCACGCCCGAAGGCACAGGAACCTAAATCCTGCGTGTCTGCCAATTTCACCACTCGCGCCCGGCACCGCTGCGCTGCGTAAAAAAATGCCCACGACGGCGGATGCCAGCTTCCATTGTAGCGGTGCGCATGTGCACCGCCCGGTGCCACCCGTCAGGCGTCGAGCTTCAGGTCCCGCCGCAGCTTGGCAACGTGGCCGGTGGCCCGGACGTTGTACTGCGCCAGTGCTACCTTGCCGTCGGGGTCCACCACGATGGTGGAGCGGATGAGCCCCTGGTAGGTCTTGCCGTAGTTCTTCTTTTCACCCCACGCGCCGTAGGCCTCCGCCACGGCGTGGTCCTCATCCGAAAGCAGGGGGAAGGTCAGTTCTTCCGCCGCAGCGAATTTAGCGAGCTTCTCCACCGGGTCCGGGGAGATTCCCACCACGTCGTATCCGGCGGACTGGAGGGACGCCAGGCTGTCCCGGAAATCGCAGGCTTCCTTGGTGCAGCCCGGCGTGGCAGCTGCCGGATAGAAGTACACAACTGTGTTCCGGCCCGAGCCGGGGGAGAGGGAAACATCGTTGCCCGTTGCATCCTTGAGCGTGAATCCGGGCGCGTCGTCGCCGGTAACGAGTCTTTCAGCCATTGTTTTTCTCCTTGTTGCGGGCGGGACACAACAGCCTAATAAGCAGCGGAAGCCAGCGCTAATCAGCATTTGGCTATACTTGCTGCTATGCCTGATATGGATCACTGGCCCACGGGGCGCCTATTGTCCACTGCCGCACGCCTCGTCGAACACTCGTGGAACGAAAAACTCGGCGCCATCGGCCTGACCCACGCCGGCGTTATCGCCATTGAGGTCCTTGCCGCGCAGGGGCCCATGACCCAGGCGCAACTGGCCCAATACGTGCGTGTCCAGGCCCAAACCATGGGTAAGACCCTCAGCCGGCTTGAGACGCACGGCCACATTGCCCGCGTCCGCAGTACGTCGGACCGCCGCAGCCACGTGGTCTCCCTCACCGAGAGGGGCAAGGAAGCGGTGGCCGAGGCTGTTGAAATGGAGCGTTCGGTGCTGGCGTCCTCGTCCATCGACCCCGAACTCCTGAGGCAGGAGCTCAAATCCGTGGTCCGGGAACTGGCCAGCCAGTTCGCCACCACCCCGGGCAACGCCGCCGCCCTGGTGGACAACCCTTCAAGCTGAACGCGCCACCCCAAACGCACTCTTTCCACAGACAACGTGGCCCGGACTCCCAGGCCACGTTTTTTGTGCTCCCAGAATGCCTCTTTTGCGGGAGGAGTCCGCGTTCGTCCCTGCGTGCCGGGGATGCGTGATGGGCCAAAGAATGCAGAATAAAACAAAACAGCCCCTGGCTTGCGTTTCCGCGAGCCAGAGGCTGTTTTCCCAGTGGTGCACCCCCCGGGACTTGAACCCGGAACCCATTGATTAAGAGTCAATTGCTCTGCCAATTGAGCTAGAGGTGCATCTTGTTTGTTTCAATCTCCCGGGCTTTTTCTTTCCCGTTGATCTCCGCAACGACATGAAACTCTACACGAACTTTTGGTGCATGTGAAATCGGCCCGTCCGGGAGCTCCATGGGGAGGGTCTTCGGGTGCAGGAGCCGCGGAAACTCAAGGATTTTGGGCTCTTGCTGTTGGCGGCAAGGGTGTGGAAAGTGACCCGCGGAAGGCGCTCCGGCCGCCCGGCCCCGCTGTGAGTTGGGACACAGGGGTGCGGGCGGGATCTGCGGGGTTTGCTGACACCTGCCGCCTCTGCCGGCTCCGCCTCAGAGGCGCCTGCGGCGGGGAGCCCGGAAGCCGGCGGCTTCGGCGTGGGCGGCGGATTCAAACCAGACGTCGGCACGTGTCCCGTCGTAGTCCGGGTGGCCCTCTTCGTAATAGACCATTGAGCCGGCATCGCCCTTGACCGTGTACTCCGCGGGGCCGCTGCCGTCCGCACCGGCGCCTGCGGATCCTGCTCCGTACGGTTCCTCTGCCGCAAGGTGCCCCTGTGGTTCCGGGGCTCCCTGCGGGGGAGCGGACGGCGGTGCCTGCAAGTGGTCTGCACCGTTCTCGGCCAGGGCAGATGACTGGGTGCGGTCCGTGGTCTCCGCGGCAGCGAAGTCAGCAGCGGCGGGTTCCGCAGCTGGGGCAGCAACGGCGTCGCCGGCGGTGCTGCCCGTACCGCTGTCCGGTGAGCCCGGCGCAGTCGCTGCGCCCATACCGACGGGGACGTCGGCGCCGGGGGAGTAGCTTCTGTCCGCTCCGGTCCGGGCGGCAGCCGACGGGCCGGCGTCGTCCTCTTCCACCGCCGCTGTCTCAGCGCCGGGAAGGGTCGGTGCGTGGGACTCTGTGTATTCCGCGTGGTGAACCGGCTGGGCGGCCTGCACCGAGGCCTGTTCCGCCGCGGGTACGGCGTGGCGTGCTGACTCCGGGGTACCCGAACCGCCAGCCTCGGACCACTGCGTCTCCCATTCCGCCTGGTCCTGGCGGGTCCGCTCGTCCCGGGGGTTTTCCGGGTGGGCCTCAGCCATCGAAGCCGATTCCGCGTCGGTGGCTTCCAGGGGCGACGCCCCAGCGCCATCCGCTACCGCTTCCGTATCGGATGGGCTGGAGCTGTCCCGGCCGGCCCCTGCGTGGTCAGCAGTTGCCATGTGACCGCCGTCTGACTGGGTCGTAGCTCCTGCGGACGCTACTGCGGAGTCGGCAGGCTCGTCGGCGGCTGAGGGCGCCGCGGGCTCGGCGGGACGCCCGAAGCCGGCAGCGGAGGCAAGCCCGGCTGTTCCCGCTGCTTCGGCCGATGCCGCGGCGCTGCCGCCGGAAAGGGCCCCATCCGCCCGACGGTCTGCCGGGGAACCCGGGGGCCGTGTCGCGGCGGGCCGGGTGTTCCCGGCAGGGCCAGCGGCACCGGCGTCCTTGTTGCGGTTGTTGCGGCTGACCAGCCACCACACCACGCCGATGACAATGACTGCTACCACGATCCACATGACGACATCCATGGCATTCCCTTCACTTTGGCTTACAACGCGTTCTGCCCCGACGCTACGTCGGGTCACCATGGCTGTCTAGGTTTGCCGGCAATGGCGCGCGGGGGAATCCCTTGGCTGGCCAGGGCCGGGGCGCGGGCTTATGGAGTTGCCACGCTGCGTCGTGGGAGGCCGCCGGCGGGAGGCAGGTCCAGCGATCCGGTTTTAACCGCCCCTTCAGTCCGTTTGGCACTACGGGGGTCATAGACTTTCCCTCATGACCGAGAGCCAGATCGAAACCGAGAGCAAGCCTGACATCAAGCCCCGCAGCCGGGTGGTTACCGACGGCATCCACGCCGCACCGGCCCGCGGCATGTTCCGTGCGGTCGGCATGGGCGACGACGACTTCGCGAAGCCCCAAGTGGGCGTCGCGAGTTCGTGGAACGAAATCACTCCCTGCAACCTTTCCCTGAACCGGCTGGCCCAGGGTGCCAAGGAGGGCGTCCACGCCGGCGGCGGCTTCCCCATGCAGTTCGGCACCATCTCCGTGTCCGACGGCATCTCCATGGGCCACGAGGGCATGCACTTCTCCCTGGTTTCCCGCGAAGTCATCGCTGATTCCGTCGAGACCGTCATGCAGGCCGAGCGGATTGACGGTTCGGTGCTGCTGGCCGGCTGTGACAAGTCCCTCCCCGGCATGCTCATGGCCGCAGCACGCCTGGACCTGGCCAGCGTGTTCCTCTATGCCGGCTCCATCATGCCGGGCTGGGTGAAGCTGGAAGACGGTTCCGAAAAGGAAGTCACCCTCATTGACGCCTTCGAAGCCGTGGGTGCCTGCGCCGCGGGCAAGATGAGCATGGAAGACCTGACCCGTATTGAAAAGGCCATCTGCCCGGGCGAAGGCGCCTGCGGCGGCATGTACACGGCCAACACCATGGCCTGTATCGGTGAGGCCATGGGCATGTCCCTGCCCGGCTCTGCCGCCCCGCCCTCGGCAGACCGCCGTCGTGATGAATTCGCCCGCAAGTCCGGCGAAGCGGTGGTCAACCTGCTCCGCCTGGGCATCACCGCCCGCGACATCATGACCAAGAAGGCCTTCGAAAACGCCATCGCCGTCACCATGGCGTTCGGCGGGTCCACCAACGCGGTCCTGCACCTGCTGGCCATCGCCCGCGAAGCCGAGGTTGAGCTGACCCTCGACGACTTCAACCGCATCGGCGACAGGATTCCGCACCTTGGCGACCTCAAACCGTTCGGCCGTTACGTCATGACCGACGTCGACAAGATCGGCGGCGTTCCCGTCATCATGAAAGCACTGCTGGACGCCGGCCTGCTGCATGGCGACTGCCTCACCGTCACCGGCAAAACCGTGGCAGAGAATCTCGCCGCGATCAACCCGCCGGACGTCGACGGCAAGATCCTGCGCGCGCTGGACAACCCGATCCACAAGACCGGCGGCATCACCATCCTGCATGGCAGCATGGCTCCGGAAGGCGCCGTGGTCAAGAGTGCAGGCTTCGACGCCGACGTCTTCGAAGGGACCGCCCGCGTGTTCGACCGCGAGCAGGGTGCCCTGCAGGCGCTGGACAAGGGCGAAATCCATGCCGGCGACGTCGTGGTCATCCGCTACGAGGGCCCCAAGGGCGGCCCGGGTATGCGGGAGATGCTCGCCATCACCGGCGCCATCAAGGGTGCGGGGCTGGGCAAGGACGTCCTGCTGCTGACAGACGGCAGGTTCTCCGGCGGTACTACCGGATTGTGCATCGGCCACGTCGCGCCGGAAGCGGTCGACGGCGGTCCTATCGCCTTTGTCAGGGACGGTGACCGGATCCGCGTGGACATCGCAGCGCGCAGCTTCGACCTGCTGGTGGATGACGCTGACCTTGAAGCCCGCAAGGCTGGCTGGGAGCCGCTGCCGGCCCGCTACACCAAGGGCGTCCTGGCCAAGTACGCCAAACTGGTGCACAGCGCCAGCACTGGTGCGTACTGCGGCTAACCGGCTCCGGCAGCCCAACCGCGCCGTCCGCGGTTGAGCTGAGGCCACACGCACCCTGACCGCTGGCGAGGTTGGGGTGCGGGTGGCGAAACCTTTGGTCCCCATGCCATATGATCAAGGGGTGGACATTGGAGTCCACATGGTGAGATGGGATTGTCCCGCGTTGACACCCGTCACACCAGAGGGAAAACTGAACGCATGACTTTCGTTACCAACTGCGCAGTTGCAGTCGTCGTCCTTACCAAGCGCGTGGCTCACTAGCCCCGGCAACGAACTGTCACGCGCAAACCCCTCGAAGAGCCAGCACGGCTTGAGGGGTTTTTTTATTCCCCCGCAGTTTCACCGTTATTGATGATCCACAAGGAAGAGTCCGATGAGCAAAGGATCGCCGATCAGCCCCTCGCTGATGGCTGCCAAGTCCCCTGGAGCCCCCAAGGCTCCGGAACGTGCCGACCGGACGGCTGAGCATGCCGCCGTCGTCGCTGACCTTGCTGCTGTCTCTCCTGTCCTTGGGCCGAACAACGTTGTACCCCCAACGGTGATGACCGGCTCGCAAGCTATTGTCCGCTCGCTCGAAGAACTCGGCGTCGACGATATTTTCGGTTTGCCTGGTGGCGCGATCCTGCCCACCTACGACCCCTTGATGGCCTCCACCATGAACCACGTGCTGGTCCGTCACGAACAGGGAGCCGGC
>Ga0308160_10006682_pt1 | contig 11668 bp, 13 predicted proteins | sample PhyFR1_FD_201036 | JGI IMG/M metagenome (GOLD analysis project Ga0308160, IMG submission 201036) | Phyllosphere microbial communities from UC Gill Tract Community Farm, Albany, California, United States - DLSLF.R1 | ecosystem: Host-associated > Plants > Phyllosphere > Unclassified | place: USA... | reverse complement strand
CTTTGTTCGAGCTTTGGGCAAGGTCGAGAGTAAAGAGGCGGAACAAGAAAGTTTGCTTTTGGAATACGAGGTGCCATACAGGCCTTTCGGGAGGGCTATCTTGAATTGTCTTCCCGTCGAGGGCGAAAGCTGGGTTGTGCCACCCAAGGAGGACGGCAACCTGATATGGCGAGATAGAGAGGATCTACGAGACTTGCTTATCTGTAGCATCGATCCGCCAGGTGAGTCGGTCTGCGGTTCGTATCTCGATTTGGATGGCGCTGATACATGCAGAACATAGGTTGCCAAGACATCGATGATGCTCTGCACGCCCGGCCCCTGCCTAACGGTAATATCGAAGCCGGTGTCCGTAAGTGCAATCGACGCTCTTAGACATTCGAACAGCAAGCTCATTTCCAGACACGCTATTCCAGATATCGCCGATGTGTCCCACTTTGTACATGCGGACAATCCGATGGATGCAGAGGCAGCTGCAAGAGGTACCACGGTATACCTCGTCGATAAGCGTATTGACATGTTGCCGAGTCTTCTTGGTACGAATTTGTGCTCCTTGCGACCCTTCGTGGAGCGATTAGCCTTCTCTGCTATCTGGGTGAGAGCTTTTGGGTTATCGTTCGAGCCCGGCTATGGGCTGACCATCTCTCCGCTCCAGGAATTGACCCCGGACGGTGACATTGTTGGTGTACGGTTTACAAAATCGGTGATCGCTTCCAAAGAAGCCTTTACTTATCAAGCGGCTCAGAACCGGAAAGACGACAAATCGCTGCAGGACCCTCTGACGGAGGGCATTAGGCTGCTGAACAGATTGGCGATCAAGCTAAAGGAGAAGCGTATCGCGGCAGGTGCTCTATCGTTGTCTTCACCGGAACTCAAGATCCACCTCAACTCGAATGAAGGAGCGCCGGAGCCGATTGATGTGGAGCAGAAGGCTATGCTCGAGACGAACAGTTTGGTGGAGGAGTTCATGTTATTGGCGAATATCAGTGTCGCGAGGCGGATACAGGAGGCTTACCCGCAGACGGCCGTCTTACGGTAAGTTTCGTCAACGTGATTACTGGCAAGTTTTCTCTGAACTGAAGCCCGGATCGATCAGTCGTCATATGCCTCCTCCGCAAACCAATTTCGAGACGTTGCAGGATATCTTGGCGAAGCGGAAAGGTCTTTCCTTGGATGTTTCTTCATCGAAAGCGCTTGCCGATTCTCTTGATACCTGCGTTGTGAGTACAAAGGCGTCTCGCCATGCCAATGTCGGAAGTCTAATATCCCGCAATCTAGGACCCTGGGCATCCCGAGTTCAACACCTTGGTCAGGATCATGGCAACGCGATGCATGCTCGCGGCCGAGTACTTCTGCTCTGGCAGTGTGTCCAAGGACCAATTCGGGCATTATGGATTGGCGACACCCATCTATACGCATTTCACTGTGAGTACATGCATTGGTTCAATTGAGCAACTGCATAGCTCATCAGACTGCCTCCCTGCATCTACAAGTCCCCTATTCGTCGATACGCAGACGTCCTAGCTCATCGTCAGCTCGCCGCTGCTATCGGCTACACGACCTTGCATCCCTCTTTGCTATCCAAGAGTCACGTGGAACGTGCCATGACGGTAGTCAACCGACGACATCGATTGGCGCAGATGGCTGGTCGAGCCAGTGTCGAGTTCTACGTTGGTCTCGCTTTGAAGGCGAGAGGCAAACGAGCTGGACGGGAGGACGGCGGCGTGACCAGAGAAGACGCCTTTGTGATCAGGGTATTCAAGAATGGTCTGGCGGTCTTTGTGCCCAAGTGAGTCGCTGAACCGCCATTTTCAAAGGCAGACTGCATGGCAAGGCTTGAGTCTGACCAGCTTCAACTCGACAGGTTGGGCCTAGAGGGTTTAATTACTTTCAGCAAGGACTCCCATGACCACGACGCCGAGCAATACCGTTTGGCAGTACCGAATCCCGAGGGCGAGAAGGTAGACATTTCCGTCTTTGACACTGTCGTCGTCGACATTTCTCTCGAAAAGGACAAGCAAACGCAACGATCCAAGGTGAAGATGACGTTGGTTAGCCCTGCGAACTCGGAGCAATTGTAGAGGACAGTTGTAGCTTTTGCGTAGGTGCGATATGACGATGTAGCCTTTAGCCGGTATTTCATATTCCTGGCCCCTGTCGTCCGAAACCCGGTCAACCCTGGTTTGCTTCCGGCATTTAGGCCGATGCTACCCCGCTCCGTCGACGTTGCCGCAAATCGGGACGTTGCCGCTTGCCGCCGATCCTCTGCCGCAGGGACACGCGGGGGACCCTTCCGACCGTTTTCTTGGTCAACAAGGTGTACGCGTCCAAAACGCCAGGTCGACTGCAGCTGGGTTTTTCGGGCGACCCTCGACCTCGAACAAGGAGGAGATCAGAACATGGGGCCAACGTGGGATCGGCCCGGGCCCCAGGTCTTCCCCTTTGTCACCAGTGGACGCTATCGTCAATCGGACTGATGAAATCCGACGGGGTTGGGAGTTTCAAGAGGATGTCTACGTTTTTTTGGGACGCGGCTTAGCGGTAGATACCCGACTTGCAGCTGATCCCAGCAGAGAGCCCGTGTTGTGCGGAGAATAGTTCGCTCGATCACAAGCCAAGAGGCTTCTTTCTCGTATCCTTTTTTTTTATCGTGTCACCCTGTTGTACCATAGTATCGACGTATCTGTTCATCCATGACGAAGCAGAGTTTCAAGGTCAAGCTGGAACCTGTAGGCACTACTATCGTCTGAGCTAGTTTGATTCGGCATTGTCGGACATTTATTCGGAGCAGTACCGAAATCTCCTGTCGCCGGCTCAAAGATCCACCTTGCAACAGTGGATCTCACTATTCCCCCATCAACGATCAACGTAGCTCGGTCTGATCGAGATCTCAAGTTCGCTTGGAAAGCCTTTGTCTTGACGTCATACGAGACGTTGTGCGCATCACTGCGATCACTGCGCATTGCCATTGTCTAAGGTGTGCTTCTGGAACCCCTTAGGAAACGCTCTTCATCGGCAGGCTAGCTCTGCCTTTCGATCGGTTGACTATGAGCGACAAGACGCCTTCGGGATCAAGAGGAGGATCTAGGAGAGGGTCAAAGGATGACCGGGACCGACGACGCAGTCAAGGTGAGTCGAGGACAACAATCGCTCTTTCGATCCTCCCGATAACGTTTCCCTAATCGCGTTTCAACTGATTTCATCTCGGATCTGATCCGTTCCGTCTCACCATCCTTTCGATCACTCGCTCCACGCCTTTTTCTTTTTCCTTCTGTCCGAACCTCGCTTGGAACCAAATGAACAGTGGGCTTGTTCACGACCTCGGCAAACGAAGAGCTCGAGCCGTTTCAACTACCCAGGCGAGCCCCTGACGATCGGTTGGGTGCGTAATCTTGTCCCGTTTTGAGGTGGTCCCCTTTTCCCTTTCCGTGTTCCCCTTTATCACGTCTGGGCTTCCCCGGCTAGACCGGAGGCGAGAAAGTATGATCGACGATCACAAACATCGTGCACGGGCTTCGCTCGGCGAACGGGTGGAAGGTTACAAAGCAAAGCCGCCCTCGCCCTAGGGAGATCCACCCAGCCGACGATGATAGCGATCATCAGCCCCTCAACCCCTCGCAAGCGATCGTCCTTCCAGCTTCTAGACTAGCAATTTGGGGGCTCACCAAGCTGACCCGACACCTCCACTGCGCCTCTTTACCCCTGTTCTTTGTTTCCTTCTATTCGCTCTCAATCGGATCACTGGATCACTGGCCGTATAAAGATCAACCCGAAACAAGTGACCGGGCACAGCAACGGCTCAGCATGACGACCCCTTTCCCCGGCCCAATCATGACCCTCGCCCCAAATCCGGGTGGATCCAGTCAGCGCATTGACACAGATCAAAACGGGCGATCAAATCAAGAACGTCAGCTGGGCAACTCGACGACAGTCGATGATCGTCGCAGTGGAGATGGTATAAAGACGACGCACGGTCCTTGGAGTCGAATCATTCCCGGGAATCAGCAACAATCGTTCCCGCCACCTCGATCTTTTTCCTCCTCGACAAGACCGCCAGATTTTCCTTTTGATAAGGACGACATCTCGTCTCCTAGAATTGGTTCTCTTGTACCGCCACCGCCCTTCTCCCCGTCATCTCAGCCTATCGCTGGTCCATCCAGATCAGACACTACGACAGGACAGCCTATCAACCTTTCTGCATCCACAAACGGTGCTTCTCACGCTGAGAACAGACCCGACATGCTCCGCTACTTGTCAGGCTATTCGGCGGCTTCCACCTCCGACATGAGGACACCTCATACACCCGGTCTCCCACCAAACGACTATGCTCGTGGCGACGCCAAGGGCTATCCTTTCACTTCGAAGCGACCCGAGATGACGCCCAGAGACAGTCATTCGAGCTTCTCCTCCCGAAATGGGGCACCTTCCTCGACGCATCCTTTTCACCTGGAGCTTACGACCAAGGGCAGAAAGAGGAAGAGGCTCGCCAAGGCATGCTCTGCTTGTCACAAGAATAAACGGAGATGTGATGGGTTTGCGCCGTGTAGCAACTGGTTAGTCCCGTCGAATCGATATAGACGAGGCCGTTTGGCTTGGCTGACCTCTGTCTTTTTGCCTTCGGTCCCTCCATCAGCGAGTTCTCATCCAGAGTATGTAGTTACCTCAACTCGGCTGGAGAGGCAATTCCTCCACCCCGAACTCGTGAAGCTACCACCGCGGCCAAGGAGGAATCCCCCGAAGCCAAGAAAGGAGATGGCGATGTCGACGAAGTCGAAGATACGAACGAACATGATGATCGTGTACAAGCGACGAACCCAGACGAGCTTCGTCGACCATCGATAGACCTTACATGGGCTGCCGAGAAAGAGTCGCAGAGACTCTACGATCTCTTGCAAGACTCGCGTCGCACCTCGGATAAAGAAGCTTATGACGATCGACAATCGTGGCTTGATGCAAGAGAGAAAGAAGCGCTCGAAGCCTTGTCTCTGTCTCGAGACGGATCTCCCCCTGGCTATCAGACTGGACTGGGAGTCGATCTGAATGGCGATGGTCGCGGTCGTACGGTGACTTCAGGCTCTACAGGTGATCCACCAGGTCAATATTCTGCCACCACGCAAGGAGCATCTTCCAGTCATGGGAACAGCCGTGACTCTTCTAGCGGAGGAGGTGCGAACGGACACAATCGTGGACAGGGGAATATCGGACGTGAGACTGATGAAGAGGAAGGGCGTCGAAGGAGAGGACAGGATGATGCCTGGTACACCTCGGTTGTCGATCGCATCGATGCTGACGATGCCTTGACCGAAGAACTGTGCCATCAGTTTTTTGCGCGAATGCATCCGTATCAGATCATGTTTCACAAGCCTACCTTTACCCATCGACGATACCTTGGGCAAACTCCTTCGGCGCTCCTCCACATCATGTACGCTCTCGCATCAAGATTCGTCAACGATCCCAAACTGCTTCCCCCTTCGGCTCAAGAGACCGAGTCGCGTTTTCCGCTCTACGCCAAGGGAGAGGTATTGGCGACTCGGGCTAGACTGGAGACGGACGCCTGGCTGAGGTCATGCGGGATCGCCAAAGAAGCTGGAGCTGTCGAATGCATAGTGCGACGACAGGGCGATAGAGATTACAAGACGACATGGGTGGATACGGAGATGACTCAAGCGATCTGCTTGATCGGTTTCTACGAGCAGTGTTTTGGCAGATCTGAGAGAGGGGACAGCTATATCGGTATGTTGCAAGCATCGCGAGTTTTGATGGACAGCGCTGACTGGCTGTTCTTGACCCGCTCAGATATGGCCATTGCACTTGCCAGCCACGTTCATCCTCAATCCGAGATCATGGAAGGCGCCGACTCGTCTACAACGGAACAGATGATAGCCACCCTGATGGAGACCCGACGTCGAGTCACCTGGATGCTCTATTTGGCAGATATCTCGGCAGCTACAAATGGTCGTCCAAGACGCCTACATGATCATGATCTCGCGGGTACAACATTACCTGGCGCAGAAGCAGGATGGAATCGCCATGGGTCCTATAAAACGCCCAAGGCCCGTGCAACGTTCACAGTCAGTGGTCCCGATGAACAGCTCGATGTGGGGGAATTTGGACATATCATCAGAATCGTGAGTATCCGATCCGACACCAAATTTGGGTGCGCGATAATAATACCGCACGCTTTGCTGCTGCGCTCTGTCAGTTGTCAATCTTCGGGAGAATCATGGAGGTCTCGAACAGAAGCGCGGATGGTCAAATTTGGGTCCGCATATCATCTCTTGAGAAGAGCTTGCAGGTCAGTTCCGTTCTTGTTTCTTCATGAGTCCACCTCTAGATATACATTGAGAGTGAGCTCATCTTGGGACTTCGTGCTCTAGGCCTGGGCCGTGAACTTGCCCCTCAATTGGCACTTCAACTCCGACAACTTCGTGAAGCACGTGAATCAACTGACTTCGCCGATTCCGGCTGTATCGCTGTCGGCGTTTTGCTTTACCTTTGCCCATGCTTTGGCGGAATCTAGTCAATTCTACCTGCAATCTGCGGCTGCTCTTGTGGGCGAGGTGGACGCCGGTACGACGGCTCGAAGACAGTCACAGGCCGTTGACAACCTGATCATCACACTGGATGCGATCGGGGATATCGGTCGCCACTCTCCACAGAGTGAGTCTATGCTGCAAGATTTCAGCCGCTCGTTAATGAAACGCTCATCAGTCGACCTTTTTTACGCTTATGTAGTGTTCTTTCCGCTGCATATTGTGTCGAGTTGGTTGGAACATACCAATACTTCGCTCCCTCGTGGTAAAAGTCCTTCGCTTCAAACCAAGCAGAGGGAGCTCAAGCTCAGACATTGGTGGACTGATCTCCGCCTCATCTGGGGAGTCGAAAGTCGTGCAACACCGAGGACTTCGAATGCAGATCTGAAACGCAGCGCTTCAGCACGTCAGCAACAAGCCCCCCTTCCGGTCATGCGTCAGAGCGCGCATCCGTCTCCAATGGATCAGGCTGAAACGTCGAGGAGGTCCTTGATCGCATCACCTGCGACCAACATCTCGCGTGGAGATTTCCAACCACCACCTTCCCGGTCGGACGGCTACCTGACTCCCCACCAGCCTGAGCGAGCCTTAAATATTCCCCCAAGGAAACTATCGGACCTGCTCGACAACGCACCATCGCGACACGTGATTACCGCTCCAAAGCCGGATGTCTTGCCCAGGGGATCCATGAGCCATCCCACCTCGAATATCGAACTGCGTCATTCTAAAAGTCCGACGGATGACCGGCGCTCAATCCTCATAGCTCAAAACGGTCCTGCTCAGGCAAGCGAGGAACGGTCACCATCCTTTGCCGGTTTGGACGGTCGTGAGCGGAAGAGACCTCGTTTATCGGAAGAGGATGTTCCAAGCGCTCGACGAGAGCAAAAGCCCACTCCCCGAAGCTTGTCCAACGAACACGAGAAGCCTCATCAAGGGAATGCATCTGAGAAGCCTTCCGACACAGGAATGAACGGCATGTCAGTTCTGGCAACAGCAGCTGCAGCCAGTCGATAGAGGGACTGAGATGGACTGAGGTGTCCGACGGTTCCAGAGCGTTGAATGACTCCAGGATAATCATAGGATAATGCGGTTCCTTGAGCTTGATACCCGGCAATTTGATCTAGATATAATGTCACCCATTTGCGAGGAGAACCCTTGTATGGCGTGCGAGAACCTGTTGGTATGAAAGTATATGATAACGTTGAGGTGAAAGAAAACTGTACAACGGAAAAGGCGCAAAGATCGTTCACCATGACCAACTTGCGGTCTTGGTGCATCTGGATCGTATCGAGGTCACCATCGCCCCTCATCCAATTCGTTTCGGGCTCTGATGCTCTTGTACATGATCGCTCCATCTATTTCGCAATTGGCATGATCAGGCTTCGACCTTCTTGAGGTTCTGATGAAGCTTCGGGTCGTTCTGGATGACACGTTCGAGGATCTTGTCGATGACGGCAGACCGATTCTTCTCGACGTCGGTTTTCAGCGTCTCGACCTGCTGCTCGGTATCTTTGTCGATCGTAGCCTGCGAGTCCTTCGTTTGTGACTTGTGCTATTTAGCAGTGATTGCATCAAGGCGAAGATATCAGATTCTCTCGCAGGAAGACGATTGATTCAATGCCCTCTTTACTGACCTCGGACTCGAACGTGGTAAAGTCCTTGTCCTTTTGGGCCCGATACGCTTCGATCTCCTTGGCGGCTTCGGCTCGAGCATCCTTCAACTTCTGCACTCGGTCTGCAGGAACGTCAATCAAGTTGCGGAATTGTAGTGAATTATATGATCGTTAGGTGTCCAAAATGAATTCGCAAGGGAGGTGGATGAGTGTGATAAGCGGTATAGCGAATTTAGAAGTCGCATAATCGAGTAACCTACACTGTCGGGCCTTCTGTACTACTTTAGCGGCTTCCTTCTCTGCCTCCAAGAGGGTCTGGATTCCCTGAGACGAAGTCTGTGCACAAAGGGTTCAAACATCGTTAGGGTCGTTTAGAGCACAAACTTAGCTGCAATGACGAATGCGAGTGCCTCACCATGATACGTGATTGTAGTTCTGGGTGCTAGGCCTTGCCGAATTAAGATGGAGATCGTATCAGGAGCAAGATATCTCATGTATAAACTACATAAGATTAGATCAAGCTGATCCCACTTGAGCTCGTCATACCTAGCTTGCTACACTCGGCCTGAATCTTCACTCGCACCGCGGATCCCGCGTCATCCACAGACTCGGTCATCTTCAGGGTCGATAGCGATTGCGCTCGCGAGTCCGAACGAGCTAAATGTTCAATTGAAGCTTGAAAGGGTACTGTCTTACGGCTATACATCGAACGGCGGAACAGCACCATCGCGGATCATTACAAGACGTAGCCGAGGGAATTGCAGACTGGCACATTACGTTCCAAGACCTACCCTGAGATAGTTTTGGCTTGCATGAACCGCCGGCATGTCCCTCTACTCTGACAACCCGACGGAGCAAGATCCATACCAGGCTTTGGCTGTAGCCCTTGCGAAACCGGCAGATACAGCAGAACAATTTGGGGCTCTTCAAGTTGTATCGGATCTGCTCGAAGAACAGCCTGCTGCCGTTGAGACACTTTGCCTGCCTCTATTCGAACACATAAAAACTACGGGCGATACTGCATTGAAGCGATGGGTCTTGGAAAGGATCGCGTTCGGTGTAGGACGCTGCAAGCTGCAGATGGAACGGAAGACAGCCAGTACGTACAGACCGATCGATTCCGGCGTTCAAGGAGCACCCTTTTGTATCGCCCTTCGTGCTATTTGTACATCTACCTTAGGCAAGCTTCAACACTTTCTAATTGCCTCGCTCTGCCCAATTTGTAGTCGCGTCGACGGTTCTCTCAGATATGGTACAACTGCTTCAAGATACTTCTCCTGCTATAGTTAAATTGGCAATACAGATCTTGAGCTCCATCTATCCTCTTCTGTTCAGATCAATGTAAGTCTGGCTTTTAAGACATTGGGCAAGATGTTTCAGTTCCAGGCGTCAGTCGCTCAGTTGTCTGCCTATCATATCGCAGATGTCTAGCTCGGCCACCCCCTCCGGATCAATGGCCTCTGCTCACCGCAGCCAAAACCCAGATTCTTTCTTTTGCCTTGGCTATCTCGATCGAACCTGCGACTCTCGGCCAACCAAGGGAAGTAAACATAGGGGTCCGTGCGATCGCCTGGAAGTTCGTGCAGCGTGCCTTGCTAGTCGCCACAAGAAGCGGAAGCGCCGACCCAAGAGTGAGCTTTGGCGACTCCTAAGATGGTTTTGATGTTCGGCCGCTGACCGCCATTGATAGCTACAACTGCAAAATAAGGATGATCCGAACCTCAATTTGGTACCAGCGGTTCATCCATATATCAAGACCGTCGACCTCATGAATGAAACCAAGCAATTCCTCGCGCAAACTACTCAAGCACTTGCGAACAGCTGGTATGTAAACGACAATCTTAGCTTTTCCCTCTGGAGTGCTAAGCGGACGAATTTTCGATGCCATGCAGCGAGAATTGCGTTTTACATCCCATTCTCAATATGATCCCACCTTTGTTGAAGGCACGACCGGCTCTTGCAGCTAGTCTAATCCCATCCTTGACTAGTTGGACACCGGCAAATATGCAAAGCAGCGGCTGCTCGCCGAGTCAGATCCGAGCAGTTGAGAAAAGTTTGAAGGTCGCTATGGTTCACTTGCTGAGGTACGCATCCGGGGGGCTGAGGCCGTATTTGGGACACGATACTGATTCCCGCTTGACACGCTCAGGACTGCGCTCTTTCCCGCTTTTGGTGCTCAGCTCAATGATGCGCTCACGAAGCAAAACGCAAGAACTAGTGCTGCGCTCAAGGCCGAGAAAATAGCTCGTCACGAGGCAGCTGCACGTCGTGCTCAAGCCTCCGCCTCAGTCGTTGCTAAACGAGAACATGGGCAAGTTGGGCAGGCCTCCACGGATGGTGGACCGTCTGCCTCCAAACGGCAGCGAGTAGACACTCCGCCCGTTAAAGACACGTCGATCTCAATTAGGCCAGGCGAGGGGCTTGGTCCAGATTTTGACGTCACAACGCTCAATTTCGATGCAATGCTGGAGCTCTTCTACATCACACTGAATGGAATTGATGAACGGACTATTCGCACATCCATCGAGGTGAGCAAGAGTCTTGTCGTTCAGCTGAGTATACATATTCATGCCTGCGAGATCCTTCATAGCAAACACGTCGAAGACTGGTTGGAGCAACCGCACCGCACCTCCTGGCGTTGGCTACGTCTTTGGGACAGGTACCATCAAGTGCTGTGCCATCTAGCAGTACACACGCCTCTCCTTCTGTGCCAATCACAACAACTCGGGCGTTACCATCCCGTTTGCAAGAGGATGAGCCTGATGACATGTTGCTGGACCCTTTAGACGAAGACTCGGCGATTCCTTCTGCTGCAGCTGTTGTTACTAAAGGCGATCCTGGAGTCAAAGAGGAAGATGGCCCGGCTCAGAACCCACTGAATATGGTCGATGAGGAGGAGGAAATCGATCCAGATCAAGAGATTGTGATACCAGATGTCATCCCAGAAGCGGATGTTTTGCCCGAGGAAACCTTACCCATGCGTTTCATCGACTTCGCCTTACCGGAAGTTGAGGCCTTGAGCGAACAGGACCAGCAAAAGTCGATATTACAGATTATGCGGAGAATCTGCAGAACTGGAGGAGATGTACAGCATCAGATGGCAGACGAGTCCGATATACGGTTGCTTGACGAGGACAGCGAGGCAACTCAAGGTCTCGCGGGACCGATGATATCCCCAAAGGAAATGTGGATCCTGCTGTTAGCCCGGATGGCAAGCAGATCGACCAAGCCAGACACAGACGTCAAGACGGAAGTATCGTACGAATCCGAATCAGCGGACAGCGACTGGATACGGAAAGCACTTTGTGATTATGTCCTGGAGGACTTCGCTTCTCGGTCAGTCTTGCTTGGAAAGCGAGCCAGAGATGGCAAATTTTGACATTGCGCACATGAGCAGGTCAAAACTGGCTAGAGTCTGGTTAAACGAAGAATGGTTCGCTGAGCAGCTAGTCCAGCGGGAGGAGGTAAGCTGAGATAGCCTTGAAAGGGAAGGTAGACTCGCTGAAACATTGCTCAGTAGAACGT
>Ga0308160_10006681_pt1 | contig 11668 bp, 10 predicted proteins | sample PhyFR1_FD_201036 | JGI IMG/M metagenome (GOLD analysis project Ga0308160, IMG submission 201036) | Phyllosphere microbial communities from UC Gill Tract Community Farm, Albany, California, United States - DLSLF.R1 | ecosystem: Host-associated > Plants > Phyllosphere > Unclassified | place: USA... | reverse complement strand
ATTCCCTTGCAATCAACTCGCAGCAAGACATGTATACAAAAGGCTTAATCAAGATTCCGGTCAGGGATTCGAATCACTTATCTTTCTGTTGCCTTTGAAATGGCTCCAGTAGAATGTAGCACCTTGTAAGCACAGGTTGCTAAGACTTCGCAGGGTCTGTCCCTCCATCTTTCTCTATAAGCACTGCAAAAGTGCAACAAAGAATGATAATAAACAAAAAAATCACATTTAAAGCCAATTATATTGCAAAGCATAGGTGATATAAGGCGCTAATCCAAATTTAATTCTGAAAGTAAAAAAGCGATGCCCGATTAAAAGGCGCTATTTTTGTGGAAAGAAATGATTATGAAATATTTAAAGATTTTAATGCTTGGCACTTTTGGCTGTTTTGCCTTAATCTCATCGGCAAATGCACAAGGCTTGAATTTGAAAAAGCAAGTATGGCCGGATAAGTATTTGATGAACACCAAAAAGCTTAGCGAGATATTGGACAACCCAAGGGCAGCAAGGCCCAACATCTACAACATTGGTTTTGTAGGAAACATTGAAGGTGCTGTTAAATTTGCCCCGGCAAGTAAGGAAGATGGTTTGAAGCAGTTACAAGCTGCCTTGAAAGACAAACCTAAAAATAGCCCCATTGTAATTTACTGTGGATGTTGCCCTTTTGAACATTGCCCAAACGTTAAACCCGCTTTTGCGCTGGTGCAGAAGTTAGGCTACACCAACGCTAAAATTTTAAATCTGCCAACCAGCATTAAAGCTGATTGGATCGATAAGGGTTACCAAATGGCAAAATAGGCTATAAATCGTTAAAACTGCAGGTATTTAAGAAGTACATGCCCGGCATGCCAATTGGTGCGCCGGGTGGCACTTCTCCTGGTTCAGGTGCGCTAAACTTATTGGGTTCTTTTTTAAACTCTTCTATCTGGGAAAGTGCAAAAAGGAAAGTCGACTTCTGTGTCGCGTATGCACTGGAAAGCCGGGTATTTATCCAATCTTTCAAGCCTTCTATTTCATATAAAGCCTGCCCCCTTAATACTTCAGAAGTTTTGGTATTCGCGGCCAGCATCAGCAGATACTTCAGCACCTGGTTATTTACCATGCTGCGGATTTCGCCACGATAGCCGTCTTCCTGCCTGCTTTTCCAGGTTTTATCAATCAGCTTATCTGCCACTTCAATAAATCCCGGGTACTTTTTATCCCTCGCATGGTATTCAATCAGGCGGTTCGCCCTTTCTGCATCCAATAGGTAAGATAAGGTGGTGCTTGCTGCGGTTTCAGCAGCAGCAATCGGGTCAAATGTTGGTCCGGTATGGCCCTTAAAGGTTTCCACCGATGCCGGATAACCGGAAGGGCGTGGCGGTATTTTCTGAATCAATGCTTCTGGCAATTCCAATGCATCCGGACTAATGGTGCTCATCAGCGATTCAAATGCGCGCCATTGATCTTTAGGTTCTACCATCTGGGTGATGACCTGTCCGTCGTTTTTCACCGCATGACTAAAGTATAGTCCGCCAAGGGATTTAGCAACCGCTTCAATCTGGTACCGGTGCAAAAGATAGGCGGGTACCAAAACCTCTTCCAGTGTGGCCATTGGTTCCGCATCACGGATGGCATTTTCTGAAAACTTATCTAAAATGCTGCGCCTTACCTTCATGATGTTGTCCATCTGATCAATTGGATGCTGACCATCATCCCATTGGTTGGACATGGGATGTGTGTTACCGCCAATGTCAGGGATGTATTTGAAACCCTGGTCCAGGGTCTCTTTCATGATTTTATCCAAACCAGCAGATTCCGCTGTATCATCTTTAAATTGCGTGTAACCCCACATTACTGAACGTTTGTCCCAGGTGCCAATGCCAAAGGCATAAGCATTGGATAAATCCACACTGCCATTGGCGTTCAGGGAAAATCTTGGATAAGGGTAGTCCATTACCGAGGCACGGTCTTTTGGGCTGGCTGCGAAATTATGATTCAAGCCCAGCGTATGCCCGATTTCGTGGGCCGAAAGCTGTCTTATTCTGGCTAAGGCGATTTCTTCCATTTGCTTAGGCACTGCTTTGCCTTGTTCGTAAGGCTGCAATAACGCTTCTGCGATCAGGTAATCCTGGCGGTGACGATCTGAACCCAATGTCACCACACCTTTAATGATCTCGCCTGTCCGTGGATCAGTAAAAGAAGAACCGTAAGAAAATGCGCGTGCCGGGCTACCCGAGCGGGTGATCCAGTTAACCATATTATAGCGGATGTCCATTGGATCAGCACCTACCGGTAATTCTTCTACGGTAAAGGCATTGATAAAACCGGCTTCTTCAAAAGCCTGGTTCCACCAGGCGCCACCATCAATCAAAGCTTTCTTTATCGGTGCCGGAATGCCCCGGTCCACATAGTAACGGATGGGTTTGATGGCTTCACTGTTTGCCGCAAGTGGGTCTTTTTTCTGCAGTCTATGGCGTCTGATGAATCTTTTTACAATAGGTTCCGACATTGGGGCAGAGAAATCCATATAAGAAAACTGCTGGAAAGAGGAGCGGGCATCAAATCTTCTGGCTTTATAATCATCGTCGGGTAATGCAATGAAAGACTGGTGCATGTTGATGGTGATCGCTGTAGGATCCGGAGCAAGGCTGCTGCGGCCCCCGGCTGTTCCTCCGGTGAAAGTGAGCATGGCTTCGAACTCCGTGTTTTTAGGGAAGTTTCTGGTGTTGTCCATAAAAACTACCGATCGGTTTTCATCCAGTTTATAGGATGCGCCATTGGCGGTTGAACGGCCACCTACAGAACCCGTAACACCTAATCTTGCCGCAATACCCTGACTATCCCGGATAATGAAAGGCGTAAGGTCTATCAGATATTTACCACCTGTCGAAGAAATCGGAGTAAAAGCGAAAGTTACGGATTTGGCAAAGTTTTGCTCTACCGCTCTTTTCTCATCGGCGTTATCGGTGATTGCCCGGTAGTTATACACCGGTTCCACCAGTAATATTTTAGGACCGGATTTCACAAACTTTGCGATGGATGAAGTTGCCTGTCCGCGCTCGGGACCGCCATTTCCAACACCTGTAGCCAATGAACGGAAATAAAAGAATTCCGCATCTAACTTGTCTACTTCCAGGAAAACTTTGCCTGTTTTTTCTTCATAAAAGAAGTTGAAGAAGCCTTCAAACTTCTTCATGCTGGCTAAATTGGGCCCAGCAGAGGGAGTTTCTGGTTTACCAGTCGCCACTTCTTTCTTTAAAGCGGGGTTTTGAGCGTAAGAAAGCTCGGTTAATGCCAATAAGCCAATTAATAAAGTAAATTTTCCTGCCATATTCCGGATTTGTGGTTGATAAATAATTGAATTGTTTTACTTATTTACCTAAAATATGTTTTTAATTTCTCACTTACGTGGCAAGGGCATTAAAAAAGGAGTGATGTTGATCACTCCTTCAAAAATTTTACAATAAATGTGAAAATTAGCTTAAATCGTCAATGATTTTTTGCTCTTTAAGTTTTTCCACATTGTTTTTGTCTCCAAAATTCGCGGTTTTATCAGCAAAGTAATCTAAAATTCCACTAATGGTATCCAAATTGTCGGAAACCCGTTGGTGCATATCAGGTAAATCCTGTTCTAAACGTTTATCTCCTAAATCGATGTTATCAACTTCTATTTTTCCCAATTTCTGGATAAGCGCCTGCTGTGAATTTTGTAGGTCAACCAACTCATTCACTATTTTCTGCATCAAATCAAACTTCTTAATCGTATCCATAATATTTCTGTTTTAGTGTTACTTAGTCAATAGTCCAAATACCAGGCCAGTAAAACAAAAAGCTGATAATCAATTAAATCTGGGGGCAATTAATCATAACTTCGATTGAATTACTTATACTTAGTTAAGTACACTTTCAAGTTCGGTTTTCATTGCATTCAGGACTGCTAATTTTTGCCCCTGCTTTTTGGCCTCCCAAATAGACATGCCAAGCAAGAAAGCACTGCACACACCAAGGGCCGTATACCGGAACGTTTCTGAGCCGCCGGTGGTAATTTCCCAAATATACAATACCAGCGCAAGCCACAACAGAACCATGTATATCCAGAAATATTGACTGATTACTTTACGCTGCCAGTTGATTTTTTCCATTTGATATTCGATAAAGTCCTTGCTGGCGACTTCAAAATTTTCCTTTTTAAAGCCATAGCTTCTCCAGCTTGCCGCAGCAAAAACAATCATTAATAGGCAAGAGGTGATCAAACTTGCCTGGAAAGGCCAGTCGTACTGATCTTTAAGGGAGAAATACACCCATCCGATAGCGGTCATCGCTGCAAGAAATCCCAGCGACATACAAACATTCATTTTCAGCACATGTTGCTGATGCTTTTGCCATTTCGAGTCAAAAATTGTCTTGAATTCCATAATATTTATATCTGTTTTTAAAGGTTGCGTTTGCCAGCTGTTTTTTAATTCATCAAAGTTCATAGCTTTTTTCTGTTGTCATAAGTTTCAATAAACGCGCTTTGATGCGGTTAATCTTGACACCTACATTGTTAATATTATTTCCGGTAATTTCTGCGATATCTTTATAACTTTTGTCTTCAAGTACCAGCGAAATGATGAGCCTGTCGGCCGGCTCCAGTAAGTTGATGCAATACCTGAGCTGCTCAACTTTGGTCTCTTCTTCCTTTTTATTGGACAAAGTATCTTCATAAGCCAGCTGAAAGAATTCAGGTAACGCCTCATGCTGATGGCGCTTATTTTTAAGGTTAAAGCTGATTGCCGTATTCACTGCAATTCGGTACACCCAGGTGCTAACTTTAGAATTTCCTTTAAAGTTCTTCATGCTCTTCCAGATCTGAAAGAGAATTTCCTGGTAAAGGTCGTCAGCTAAAGAAGCATCATAAATGTAGGCCCTGCAAATTCGATAAATGCTGGCATGGTTTGATTCGACCAGTTTATAAAAGGATTCTTCTTCAAGCTTTTCCATAATTATAAACTTAGTGCGGCAGATTGAATAAATCTTACAAGCAAAAGAAAAATAATTTCTTAACGATGGACAGATATGCCTTAATTAACCCAGGCAAATTGCAAATATACCCGATTAAGGGTGTTTAGGTTGAGGGAGCAGCACTTCAAAACTTGCTCGCTGTCCAGGTATGGAGTTGATGTTCAATTGCCCGTTTAAAGCAGCGATAAGGTGGGAAACCAGGCTCAGGCCAAAACCATATCCTTTTTCGCCCATGGTGCCAACAGTCGTGTCACCTTGCCCCGAAACAATACTATTGATGGCCTCGGCATCAAGACCAACACCAGTATCTTCTACCAGAATTCTCAAATGAGTTTCATCGGCAAACATTTGAAAGGATAAGTCAACATGGACTGAACCGCCTCCAGGTGTGAATTTAATGGCATTGGAAATTAAGTTTCCGCTTATTTGTAGTAATTTGTTTTTAGCAAATGGAATGGCGGCATCTGCCAGATCCATTGTCACTTCAAAAGACACCTGTTTGTGTTTAGCCTGAGGGGCATATAACTTCTCCAGTTTGTCTTTCAACACTGCCAGGTTAAACTCATTATCCTTGAGGCTTGGATTGCCCTCTGATAATATTTCATCGGCAAGATCAAGTAAAGATTTTCCACTTTTGTTGATCATCCCAATAAGTTCCATTAACTCTTTCGGGTCGCCGGACAGTCCTTGTTCCGCCATAATTTCTGAAAGTCCGATGATTCCTGCTAAGGGGCCTCTGATATCATGTGCAACTTTCTTTTTCGATTCATTGGATTCTTTGATTTTCGATTGCAGTAAACCCAGTGTCCGGTAAGACTTCAGTCTTTTCACCACAGTTTCCGCAATGATCTCCAGAAGCTCCATTTTTTCTGGCGTTAAAAGCTTAACCTGCGTGTCCAGTACACACAAAGCACCAATGTTAACTCCGGTAGACATCTGCAGTGGTAAACCGTAATAATAGCGCAGGCCTAAGGGGCCTTGCACATAAAATTTGGTGTTAAATCTTTCATCAAGGCTCAAATCGGTCACCTCAAATGCCTGATCGGATGTAATGGTATATTGGCAAACAGATTCTTCTCTGGGCATTTGCTGTAAATCCAAACCATGGCTGGCGATGGACCATTGCGTGTAAGAATCGATGAGATTTACCAATGATATTTCTGTACCAGCGACTTTAGCAGCTAAAAGTGTAAGATCCTGAAAGTTTTCATTATGATCATTATAATCTAAATCAAGGTCTGAAAGACTTAAAAGTCTTTTCATTTCATTTTTAGGTGTAGGGCGCTGGTCTTTCTTCATCAAGGCGAATACAATTTTAGGTATTAACAGACAAAAACCCCTTTTAGTATTAATTGTTTTGAAATACAATTTGGCCTAGTGCGTTTTGCTATTAATGCTTACGTTACATCAGTGCCTTGATCTAAATAAATAGATGCTGGCAAATACCCAAATTCAATAAGCTCATTCATTTCTTTAATTTGCCTGGTGTTTCCTTGCTCTATAAGTATAATTCTGTTTGATATATCAATGACGTTCTGATAACTGTGATCTGTAATGACAATCGCCTTATCGATAGCATAGATCTTAATCAAGGATTTTATTCTTTCAATATGAATAGGCGATATGCCATGAAAGGGTTCATCCAATAAAACAACCTTCGCCTTTGAACCTAATAGCATCATAATTTCTACAATCCGCCTTTCACCACCAGATAACTGCTTAGCTTTTTTATCCAAAAAGGGCAGCATAAACTCATTTTTCATCCAATTTTTTGTAGCCTCTTTATCACAAAGGCAGGCAACGAGGCGCTTAATTTTAATGTGATTAGGTAGGAAGCTGTGCTGAGGCAAATAATGAATTAAATTTCTTGTGCTAAAAAGACTTCCAGTTTTCAAGGAATCAACCGCTACATACTTATTATCTGCCGTTGATGATCCGAAAACAATTTTTAACAAGGAGGATTTACCTGAGCCGTTTCGTCCAAGTAACCCTACTATCTCACCCTGCTTACAATTGAGGAAAACATCGTTCAATATGGTTCTGTCACCTACTGATTTTCTAATACTATCCACATGCAACAGGTTCATAACTGAAATAAAATTAAAGAAAATATGCTGCTGCTTATAATGGTGAAAGTCCAAAGAAATACTTTGCTAAGCCCTAAGTTATGGTAGAAATAATATTCTTGTGGATTATTTATTTCATAGATAAAATAATGGAACATTGGCAATACAAACAAAAAGGAAAGTCCAGCGCCAGCACTGAAATTCAAGATCTCTGCCGGTGCATATGCACCTAATATTCCAGACAATATTAAAGCAGGCAGCAAGAGCCTGAGATAAAAGAACCATAATCCTGTAAGGAAGCGCATAATTCAAATGATGTTTCCCAATATACAGTTTTTTGGCTTTTTGATAAGCGGATAGTCCGTCTTACTCGATTAGCATTTGAGTCTGGAGTTAACTATGGATCCTTAAAATCCAGGTGCACAATCACTGGTCAATTGCTGGGAGATCATTACCGGAGTTACTAACCTTCACAGCATAGCAGATCAGCCTCCGCAGACCTTATTCACCTTAAAAAATAGTTTGGCAGCATTTTAGTTTATACTGCGTTATGGAACTTGACTGGCACAGAATACTTTTTAGCGACCAATCGTACTCATTTTTTATAGAAATCTTAATCCGAACACCACTCATGTTCCTTGCGGTGGTCCTGGTTTTACGGTTTACCGGCAAAAGAGGCGTGCAGCAGTTGTCAATTTTTGAAATGGTGATGATCATCACCCTAGGTTCTGCTGCCGGCGACTCCATGTTTTATGAGGATGTAGGCATCCTGCATGCCGTCACAGTTTTTGCGCTTGTACTTGCGGTCTACCGTTTGCTCATCTGGCTGATTACTAAATTTGATAAATTTGAGGTGCTGATGGAGGGAAAACCCATCTACATCATCCGTAATGGTAAAATGTGCCTGCAGGATCTAAAGTCTAAAGAACTTGGATCAGATGAGTTTTTTGCTGCACTGCGTGGCCGGAATATAGATCAACTTGGGCAGGTTAAGTGTGCCGTCCTGGAAGATACTGGAAGTCTGAGTGTTTTTTATTTTGCGGATGAGGAAGTGATACCGGGATTGCCTATACTTCCGGATGAGTATAACCGTAAAGCCGTGGAAATTACACATGCCGGATTGTATGCCTGCAGCAAATGCGCAAGGACTTACGAATTACAGCCAGTAATTGAAACCGCCTGTCCGGTATGTCAGAATAAATACTGGGTGGAAGCAATTTACCGGAAAAGAATTACCTAGATCGTGTTTGATAAGGCAAAAATTTTAAAACACTTCGGAGGTATTGCAGGGCAACGGTTAATTGATTTTCAACCGTTCGTTTTGATATGTTCAATTTTTCAGCAATCTCATCATTCGATAACTCGCTGCTGCGGCTTAAGGAAAAGATTTCCCGGCAACGTTTGGGTAGCTGGGTTAAAGAGGCCTCAATTTCTGCCTTCAGTTCCTGCGTTTGTATATTTTCTGAACCCTTATTATCGGCCTTATTCAGGCTATCCAATTGGGTATAATCTTCAACAAAAACAATATTTTCTGCTTTTCTGGCTTTCAGTACTTTAAAAACATGGTAACGCGCTGCCGTCGTTAAATAGGTTTTGAATGAATTAATTTCATACTGATGTCGCTTTTGCCAGATGTTTAGAAAGATGTCATGCACAATTTCCGAAGCCGCATCACCATCCTTCAAATATGCAAAAGCTGTATTGTAAATAGCGGTCCAGTATCGTTCAAACAGCACATCGAAAGCTTTTTTGTCGTTATTACAAATCGCTTCCCAAAGTTCTGCATCTGTGCATTTATTCAATGACATAGAAAATTTTATAATTGGTCGACTAAACCTAGGCAAAATTTGACATACGATCAAACCGATCCCAAAAGGAAACTTGGGAAAATATTCATCTTTTATGTGTGTTGCCTTTAATAAAAGACTCTATACCCTTAACCAATTATAAATCTCATGACTCCAGAGGAGCTATTAAAATTACAGCAAAAGTACTTCGCCGGCGAATGCAGCGCGGAGGAGCTGGAGCAGTTGATGAATTATGAGGATGATTTCCAATTAATTGACACGCCCTGGATGCCAGAGGTGGGTGATCAACAACAAATCAAACAGCAGCTTTTAACCAAGCTGCATGAAAGCATGGATGAGCCGGCGAAACGCTCATACCGCTTTAAATATTATTATGCAGCTGCGGCGGTATTAATTCTGGGTTTATTTACACTGATTTTCTACGCCACGCAATCCAATGAGCAGCTACAATTTCAGACTGCAAAAACCAATCAACATAAAGATCTTATCACGCCAGGTTCCAACAAAGCAACCTTGACTTTGTCTGACGGTACGGTGGTAAACTTAAGTGATGCCTCCACAGGACTGGTTTCTAACCAGGGTAACGTAACTGTGGGCAAAACTGCCGATGGCAAACTGGTTTATCAGGTAAAATCTACAGGTAATCAACCACTGATTTATAACACCATCAGTACCCCAAGGGGTGGTGAATATCAGATCGTATTGCCTGACGGCACTAAAGTATGGTTAAATGCCGCGTCATCCTTACGCTTTCCTTCCGCATTTACTGGTGCCGAACGCAAAGTGGAGTTAACCGGTGAGGCTTATTTTGAAGTCGCAAAAAACAAAAATCAACCCTTTAAAATCGATGTCAATCAAATGGGTATTGAAGTGTTGGGTACACACTTCAACGTAAATGCTTATCCGGATGAAGCCTCTATAAAAACTACCCTGCTTGAAGGATCGGTTAAACTATCTTCTGCCGGTATACAAAAGCTTTTAAAACCAGGACAACAGGCCAGCCTTGGCAGCCAATCTGGCTTCAACATCCGTCAAGTGAATGTGGAAGAGGCAGTAGCCTGGAAGAATGGTTATTTCATATTCGACAATGAAAATATTCAGGATATCATGCGCAAAGTTTCGCGCTGGTATGACGTAGATGTCGTTTATCAAGGGAAAATTGATGAGGGCAATTTCGGTGGCACTGTTTCCAGATCTAACAGTGTAGAGGGCGTACTCAAATCATTGGAATTGACCGGAACGGTTCATTTCAAAACTGAAGGAAGGAGGATCACGGTGATGCCATAACTACCTAAACAGTAAGCACGCTCCTGCTACTCCAGAAATAAAAACCAACCAAATATTAAACCAATTATAATGAATAAGAATAAAAAGTCTTTAAAGTTTTTAATGGTTATGAAACTATTGCTCGTATTAGTTTTGACCACTATTTTTCAGGTAAACGCGTCCAGCTATGGACAAAACGTTACCCTTAATATCAAAAATGCTTCGCTAAAAGAAGTTTTGGATGTGCTCAGAAAACAGACAGGATACCATTTCCTTTACAAAACCGAAATGTTAAGCAATGCCAAACAATTAAGTCTGAATGTAAGTAACGAGCCCTTAAACAGCGTTTTAGATAAATGTTTTGAAGGACAACCCCTTACTTACACGATCAATGATAAAACCATCATTTTACGTGAACGTATCGTTATTGCGGAAACAAAAAGCCAGCAATCGCGCATCACGGGAACCATTACCGATGCGAATGGGCAAGCAATGCCTGGAGTTGGTATTAAAGTAAAAGGCACCACCACTACAACGGTTACAGATGCGAGTGGTAAATATGTGGTTACCGCAGCACCGAACAGCACACTTGTGTTTTCCTATATCGGTTATGCAGAGCAGGAAGTAAGTGTAAATGGCCGTACCGTGGTTAACGTAGTACTTCAGGAAAGCCAGGCTGAATTAAATGAAGTTGTTGTTATTGGTTATGGTACAGTTCGCCGTTCTGACCTTACTGGCTCCGTAGCTTCGGTGAAAGGTGCTGATATAAAAGCCCAGGGTGTGAGTGATGTCACTCGTTCCCTGCAAGGTAAAATGCCTGGTGTAACCATCGAGTCTGCTGGTGGTGATCCGGGTGCGGGAACCAGAATTTTGATCCGTGGTGTTGGAACATTGGGTAACGCTACGCCTTTATACATCGTAGACGGGGTACAGGTTGCAAGCATCAACAATTTAAATCAAACGGATATTGAATCCGTAGATGTGTTGAAAGATGCATCAGCTGCAGCAATTTATGGATCAAGAGCCGCAAATGGTGTAGTTTTAGTCACCACAAAATCCGGTAAAAGCGGTGCGCCGGTCGTACAGTTCAGCGCCAATGTGGGTACACAAAGCAAAGCCAGCAGTATCGATGTATTGAATGCCGAAGAATGGGCTACCGTTAACAATGCTGCCCATGCAAATGCAGGTTTGGCACCACTTGATATTGCAAGTAATCCATCTGCTTTAGGTGTTGGTACCGATTGGCAGGACGCTATTTTCAGATCTGCACCTGTTCAGCAATATAATATGTTGGTAAGTGGCGGTGGTGAAAACAGCAAATACAGTGTTTCTGGTGGTTACAATGATCAGCAAGGTATTGTCGACGTAACAGGCTACAAAAGATACAATCTTAGGGTAAAAACAGAGACCACAAAAGGTCGCCTTAAATTTGGTGAAACGGTATTGTTATCCAGAGAAAAGTTTGTAACGATGCCAGCTGGTTGGGGTGGCCAAGGGGGTAACCCGGTTGGTTCTGCCATTAAGATGATACCGGCATTTAAA
>Ga0308160_10006679_pt1 | contig 11671 bp, 19 predicted proteins | sample PhyFR1_FD_201036 | JGI IMG/M metagenome (GOLD analysis project Ga0308160, IMG submission 201036) | Phyllosphere microbial communities from UC Gill Tract Community Farm, Albany, California, United States - DLSLF.R1 | ecosystem: Host-associated > Plants > Phyllosphere > Unclassified | place: USA... | reverse complement strand
TCGCGCGACCAGTTCGAAATCCGTACGCACCAGCGTCTGATGGACATCGTGGACCCGACCGACAAGACCGTTGACGCACTGATGAAGCTGGACCTGCCGGCTGGCGTCGACGTCGAAATCAAGCTGCAGTAATCGCATCGCCTCCAGGCGGCCCTTTGGCGCCGCCGGAGAACATGGGGCCGGTACCGCTTTGCGGACCGGCCCCATGTTCATTGGAAGCCGCAGTTTCCAACGACATGGCTTATCCGTCTGGCAAGAATGCTATCATCTGCGGCAGACCTCGCCGCCGGAGTCGCCATGCCTGCAACCTCCCTGCACCAGTACGTCCAGCACCTGCGCCGGCTGTCCTGGCGCGACATGTGCAAGTACGCCTGGCTGACCTTGCTGGGCACGATCGCACTCAAGCTCGTCGCACCCGCCGGGTTCAAGGACAGCCTGCGTCCCCTGATCGTGGTGGCGCCGCTGCTCCCTTTCATGGCGAAAGACCTGGCGCACTGGCCCGACGCGCGCCGGCGCCTGCAGGAGGCGATGGCCGCCAGGGCCTGGCCGCGCATGCCGAGCGCCTGCCTGCCGCCCGAGTTGCTCGGCCTGCTGCGCCTGGACGCCGCCCTGCGCCGCGGTTTCATCGGGTGGCTGCGGCGCCGTCCGCGGCCCGCCTTGCCAGCCGGCGAGACCTTCAGCTACCTGGAGCGCGGTGCCTACCGCACTGCGATCGCGATCGTTCTGCTGGCGGCCCTGGTCGAGCTGCCGCTGGATGCCGCGATCTTGCCGCTGTTCGTCAAGGATGAAGGCAAGCTGCGCCTGTTGCATCTGCTGATGGTGACGGGTTCGCTGTCGACCCTGGTCTGGGTGCTGGGCGATCGCTGGCTGCTCGGACGCGGCTGCCACGTGCTGGATGCGGAGGGCTTGCAGCTGCGCATCGGTGCGCGCAGCGCCGGCACCATCCCGTTGACGGCCATCGCCGACTGCCGGCGCATGGAAGGCACGCCCGCCGACTGGTGTCGGGAGCACGGCATCGCGCCCCATAAAACACTGCTGGCTTCACCTCTTGACAAGCCGAATACCGTCCTCATCTTGACAACGAACAGCCCCGTGCGCCTGATGCACATGGGCGTCGTGCGCACCGATCCGGACTGCGTGTTCCTGTACGTGGACTGGCCGGACCTGTTCGTCGACGCGCTGCGCAAGGCACGGCAAGCATAAGACGGGCGAGCGTTCCGCCGTAGCGCATCGCCCACGATCGCGCCTTGAGGAGATCGCGATGGCGACAATGAAACAGGTAGCGCAGCGCGCCGGGGTTTCGATCTCGACGGTATCGCATGTCATCAACAATACCCGCGTCGTCAGCAGCGACGTGCGCGCGCGGGTGCAGCGCGTCATCGACGAGCTGCGCTATATCCCCAGCGCCGTCGCGCGCAGCCTCAAGAACGACAAGACCGATACCATCGGCGTGCTGGTCCCGAACAATTCAAACCCCTATTTTGCCGAGCTGATCCGCTGGATCGAGGACGCGGCTTTCCAGCGCGGCTACAACATGATCCTGTGCAACGCGCATGGCGGCGCCGACAAGCAGACCGCCTATTTGCGCCTGCTGATGGAAAAGCGCATCGATGGCCTGGTCCTGGTCGCCAGCGGCGCCGATGACGAGCAGGAGCTGATGCTGCGCCACGAGGCCGTGCCCATCGTCCAGCTCGAGCGCGCGCTGCCGGGCCTGGAGGCCGACGTCGTCTACGCCGGCCAGGAGGAGGGCGCCTGGCAGGCCACCCGCCACTTGATCGGTCTCGGCCGCCGTGCGATCGCCTGTGTGTCCGGCCCGCCCGACCTGCCGCGCGCCCGCGAACGGGTGGCCGGCTATCTGCGCGCAATGGCGGAGGCCGGACTGGAAGTGCCTCCCGGACGCGTGGTCCATGACGCCTTCACCAGCGCCGGCGGCCACGCGGCCTTCAGCCGCCTGCTGGACCAGCCGCATCCGCCCAGCGCGGTGTTCGTCACCAGCGACCTGATGGCACTCGGCGGCCTGTGCGCAGCGGGGCGGCTGGGGCTGCGCATCCCGGCCGAGCTGTCGGTGATCGGCTACGACGACATCGAGGGTGCCGGCTATGCCAGCCCGCCGCTGACGACGGTGGCGCCGCCCAAGCGCGACATGGCGCGCCTGGCGATCGAGCTGCTGATCGAGCGCATCCGGGGGAACGCCAGGCCGCTGCACCGGGAGGCGCTGGGCAGCACGCTGGTCGTGCGCGCCTCCACCGGCCCGGTCCACTGATCAGGTGCGCGCCGCCGGCGCCGCCGGGCCGGACAGGTCGGGCGCCGTGTCCTTGCGCGCGGCCGCGGCCTGTTCCGCCCAATCGCGCACGTCCGGCAGGTGCAGCACCTGGGTCGGATAGGCCAGCCGCAAGTCCTCGGCGGCGAGGGCGTCGACGATCTGCAGCAGGATCTCTTGCTGGATGTCCATGAAGCGGTTGTAATCCGGCGTCTCGACCCAGTACACGACTTCGAAATTCATGGCCGACGGTCCGATGCCCTGGAAGTGGGCGCGGTCGAAGGTGATGTCTTGCTGCGACTTGACGATGGCGGTGAGCATCGGCGGGATCGCCGCCAGCTTGGCGCGCGGGGTGTCGTAGGTGACGCCGATGGTAAAGGCGACCCGGCGCCGCGTCATGCGCGTCATGTTCTGCAGGCGGCTCTTGAGCAGGTCGCCGTTGGCGAACACCAGTTCTTCGCCGCCGAGACTCCGGATGCGCGTCGTTTTCAGGCCCACGTACTCGACCGTGCCCAGGTATTTGTCGACGATCACGAAGTCGCCGATGACGAAGGGCTTGTCCAGGACGATGGAGAGCGAGGCGAACAGATCGCCCAGCACGTTCTGCACCGCCAGTGCCACCGCGATACCGCCGATGCCGAGCGAGGCGACCAGGGTGGTGATGTTGACGCCCAGGTTATCCAGGATCATCAAGAGGACCACGATCCACAGCACCATGCGCAGGATGAAGCCGACCGCGGCGGCCGAGGTCGCACGGCCCGGCTCGGTGGCGCGCTTCTCGTAGTATTGGACGAGCCAGGCGCGCAGGGCGTTGTTGCCCCAGATCGCCGCCTGGATCAGCCCGGTCACGATCGCAACCCGGGTCGTGAAGACATGGACGCTGTCGGGCAGGACCAGCAGCTTGCTGCCGGCATACAGGCCCATGATCAACATCACGATTTTTTTCGTCGACTGCAGCGCGGCCACCGCAATATCGTCAAGCTTGGTTTCGGTGCGCACCGCCAGCGCGGCCAGGCGGTGCACCACCACGCTCTTGACCAGGTAGAGCGCCAGCGTGACCGCGACCGCGACGCCCAGCGCCGTCAGCCAGCCCAGCACCGTGTTATTAAAAAACATCACATCCATGCAGCTTCCTTTCGCTTGGTTCCGTCTCATTGTAACGGCACGGTCCGCGTGCCCGAGCCGCGCGTCCCGATTGCAAAAATTCCGGCTAATAAGTTTTTTGCAGATGGGTATTGCGCAATCCGCATTGATGCTCGTATAATTCGGCTCCCCGGGCGGTTAGTTCAGTTGGTTAGAATACTTGGTCGACATCCAAGGGGTCGCAGGTTCGAATCCTGCACCGCCCACCAGACTTCAATATCGCAGGACCTTGCATCGGCAGACGAAGCGGGGCTCCTGTAGAGAAAAGGCGCCGCAGCGTGCCTTTTCTGTGCTGGCCAGCAGGCCAGATTCTTTTCTCTCCAAGACTACAGCGTGAAACGCAACAGGCGGCGTCAACTCTTCGCATTCTCCTGTTGCGCCCCATCGATGCGCGCGCTATACTAGCCGGCTTCGGTATGGGCATGTCCTTTTTTGCCCATGCGTTTTTGTAGTTCAACTATCCCCGCCCAATCGTAGGTGGGTATTGGAGAAAAAATGAGCCTGGGCCTCCTCGGTCGCAAGGTTGGCATGATGCGCATCTTCACGGATGATGGGGATTCGATTCCTGTCACCGTGCTGGACGTGTCGAACAACCGTGTTGCGCAAATCAAAACTCCTGAAACTGACGGTTACTCCGCTGTTCAGGTCGTATTCGGTCAACGTCGCGCTTCCCGCGTGAACAAGGCCAGTGCGGGTCACTACGCCAAAGCTGGCGTTGAAGCCGGTACGCTGCTGAAGGAATTCCGCATCGAAGCCGCACAAGCCGCTGAATTCAAGGCAGGCGACGCAGTCAGCGTCTCCCTGTTCGAAGTCGGCCAGAAGATCGACGTGCAAGGCACCTCGATCGGTAAAGGCTACGCCGGTACCATCAAGCGTCACAACTTTGCTTCGGGCCGTGCAACCCACGGTAACTCGCGTTCGCACAATGTTCCTGGTTCCATTGGTATGGCACAGGATCCGGGCCGCGTGTTCCCTGGTAAGCGCATGACCGGTCACATGGGCGACGAAACCGTCACCACCCAGAACCTGGAAATCGCCCGTATCGACGCCGACCGTCAACTGCTGCTGGTGAAGGGTGCCGTTCCTGGCGCCAAGAACGGCCAAGTGGTTGTCAAGCCGGCCGTCAAGGTCAAAGCAAAGAAAGGAGCGTAAACGATGGAACTGAAGCTCCTGAACGAGCAAGGCCAAGCCGGCTCGAACGTGAACGCCACCGATGAAGTCTTCGGTCGCGATTACAACGAAGCACTGATCCACCAGATCGTGGTCGCCTATGCCGCCAACGCGCGCAGCGGTAACCGCAAGCAGAAGGATCGTGAAGAAGTCTCCCACACGACCAAGAAGCCTTGGCGCCAGAAAGGCACCGGCCGCGCCCGTGCCGGTATGTCGTCGTCGCCACTGTGGCGTGGCGGTGGTCGCATCTTCCCGAACTCGCCTGACGAGAACTTCACCCACAAAGTGAACAAGAAGATGTTCCGTGCCGGCATGTGCTCGATCCTGTCGCAGCTGGCCCGCGAAGAGCGTCTGAGCGTCGTCGAAAACCTGTCGATCGAAGCCCCGAAGACCAAGCTGCTGTCGCAAAAGCTGCAGAGCATGGGCCTGGAATCGGTCCTGGTGATCACCGACACCATCGACGAGAACCTGCTGCTGGCATCGCGTAACCTGCCGAACGTGCTGGTTGTCGAGCCGAAGCACGCCGACCCGATGTCGCTGGTGTTCTACAAGAAAATCCTGGTCACCAAAGCTGCACTGGCCAAGATCGAGGAGATGTACGCATGAGCGCCGCAATCAAATTCAGCGAAGAGCGCCTGATGAAGGTGCTGCTGGCTCCGGTCATTTCGGAGAAAGCCACCTTCGTCGCGGAAAAGAACGAGCAGATCGTGTTCAAGGTCCTGCCTGACGCGACCAAGCCGGAAATCAAAGCCGCCGTCGAACTGCTGTTCAAAGTCGAAGTGGAATCGGTGCAAACCGTGAACCGCGAAGGCAAGCAGAAGCGTTCGGGCCGTTTCACCGGTCGCCGCAACCACACCAAGCGCGCTTTCGTGGCCCTTAAGCCGGGTCAGGAAATCAATTTTGTCGAGGAGGCTCAATAATGGCACTCGTTAAGATGAAGCCAACCTCCCCAGGCCGCCGCGGCATGGTGAAGGTTGTGACCGAGGGCCTGTACAAAGGCCGTCCGTTCGCAGCCCTGGTTGAGAAGAAATCGAAGACTGCTGGCCGTAACAACAACGGCCACATCACCACCCGTCACATCGGTGGTGGTCACAAGCAACACTACCGTATCGTCGACTTCAAGCGTCAGAAGGACGGTATTCCTGCCAAGGTCGAGCGTATCGAATACGACCCGAACCGTACCGCGCACATCGCACTGCTGTGCTACGCGGACGGCGAGCGTCAGTACATCATCGCCACCAAGGGCATGGCCGTTGGCGACAGCGTCATGAACGGTTCGGAAGCGCCGATCAAGTCGGGCAACTGCCTGCCGATCCGCAACATCCCGGTCGGTACCGTGATGCATTGCGTCGAAATGCTGCCAGGTAAGGGTGCCCAGATGGCCCGTACCGCCGGCGCCGGCGTCGTGCTGATGGCCCGTGAAGGCACCTACGCCCAGGTCCGCCTGCGCTCGGGTGAAGTCCGTCGCGTGCACATCGAGTGCCGTGCAACCGTGGGTGAAGTCGGCAATGCCGAGCACAGCCTGCGCAAGATCGGCAAGGCTGGCGCGATGCGCTGGCGCGGTGTTCGTCCTACCGTCCGCGGTGTGGTCATGAACCCGGTCGATCACCCGCACGGTGGTGGTGAGGGCAAGACTGCTGCTGGTCGTCATCCAGTGTCGCCTTGGGGTCAACAGACGAAGGGTAAGAAGACGCGTTCGAACAAGCGCACTTCTTCGATGATCGTCTCGCGCCGCGGCAAGAAATAAGGGATAAGAAATGACTCGTTCATTGAAAAAAGGGCCGTTCATTGACGCCCACCTGGTGAAAAAAGTCGAAGCCGCGCAAGCGAACAAAGACAAAAAGCCAGTCAAAACCTGGTCGCGCCGCTCGACGATCAGCCCGGACTTCATCGGTCTGACGATCGCTGTTCACAACGGCAAGGTGCATGTACCGGTGTACATCTCCGAGAACATGGTCGGGCATAAGCTGGGCGAATTCGCCCTGACCCGCACGTTCAAGGGCCACGCCGCTGACAAGAAGGCGAAGAAATAATGGAAACCAAAGCTATCCTCAAAGGCGTCCGCCTGTCGGAGCAAAAGGGCCGCCTGGTTGCGGACCTGATCCGCGGCAAGAAAGTCGACGCTGCGCTGAACATCCTGCAATTCAGCCCGAAAAAGGGCGCGACCATCATCAAGAAAGTGCTGGAGTCCGCAATCGCGAACGCCGAGCACAATGATGGCGCCGACATCGACGAACTGAAAGTGGTTCAGATCTATGTCGAAAAGGGCCCGATCCTGAAGCGCTTTACGGCACGTGCCAAAGGCCGCGGTGATCGCATTTCGAAACAATCCTGTCACGTCTACGTGACTGTCGGTAACTAAGGGGCATACGATGGGTCAGAAAATCCACCCAACCGGCTTCCGCCTGGCGGTCACCCGTAACTGGGCATCGCGCTGGTACGCTGGCAACGGCAACTTCGCCGACATGCTGAAGGAAGACCTGGAAGCTCGTACCTTCCTGAAAAAGAAGCTGAAGAACGCTTCGGTCGGCCGCATCGTCATCGAACGTCCTGCCAAGAACGCACGCTTCACGATCTACTCGTCGCGTCCGGGCGTGGTCATCGGTAAAAAAGGCGAAGACATCGAAGTCCTGAAGTCGTCGCTGACCAAGATCATGGGCGTGCCGGTGCACGTCAATATCGAAGAAATCCGCAAGCCGGAAATCGATTCGCAGCTGATCGCGGATTCGATCTCGCAGCAGCTGGAAAAGCGCATCATGTTCCGTCGCGCCATGAAGCGCGCGATGCAAAATGCAATGCGCCTGGGCGCCGTCGGCATCAAGATCATGTCGTCGGGCCGCCTGAACGGCATCGAAATCGCACGTACCGAATGGTACCGCGAAGGCCGTGTGCCTCTGCACACCCTGCGCGCCGATATCGACTACGGCACCAGCGAAGCATCGACCACCTACGGCATCATCGGCGTCAAGGTCTGGGTCTACAAGGGCGACCGTTCGGTCACCGGCGAAGCCCCAGTCATCGACACCCCGCCGGACGAGAAGAAGCCACGCGGCCCACGTCGTGACGATGGCAAGCCATCGCGCGGCCCACGCCCAGCTGGCGGCGCCCGCCCAGGTACTGCAGCTCCGACCGTGCGTGCGCGCCCGGCCGTCAAGCTGGCGACCCCGGCCGCTGCTGCACCAGCTGAGAAAGCAGGAGAATAAGCATGCTGCAACCATCGCGCAGGAAGTATCGTAAAGAGCAGAAAGGCCGCAACACCGGCATTTCGCACACCCGCGGCACCGCGGTGTCGTTCGGCGAATTCGGCCTGAAGGCAGTCGCCCGCGGCCGTATTACCGCACGCCAGATCGAGGCCGCACGTCGCGCCATGACCCGTCACATCAAGCGTGGCGGTCGTATCTGGATCCGTATCTTCCCGGACAAGCCGATCTCGAACAAGCCGGCCGAAGTCCGTATGGGTAACGGTAAAGGTAATCCGGAATACTACGTCGCTGAAATCCAGCCAGGCAAAGTCCTGTACGAGATGGACGGCGTCGCAGAAGAACTGGCGCGCGAAGCATTCCGCCTGGCCGCAGCCAAACTGCCGCTGGCCACGACTTTCGTCGTGCGCCAAGTCGGCCAATAACAGGAGTCAAGTATGAAAGCAACAGAACTCCGCGGCAAGGACCAGGAAGCTCTGCAAAAAGAGCTGAGCGAACTGCTGAAGGCCCAGTTCGGTCTGCGTATGCAAGTCGCGACCCAGCAACTGACCAACACCGCGCAGCTCAAAAAGGTGCGCCGCGATATCGCGCGTGTCAAGACCGTGATGAACCAGAAGGAAGCCAAATGAACGACACCACTAAAACGGCGCTGAAGCGTACGCTGGTCGGCAAAGTCGTGTCCGACAAAATGGACAAGACGGTGACCGTACTGATCGAACGTCACGTCAAGCACCCGCTGTACGGCAAGATCATCGTTCGCTCGAACAAGTATCACGCGCACGATGAGACCAACCAGGCCAAGATCGGTGACACGGTCGAGATCGCGGAAGGTCGTCCAATCTCGAAGACCAAAGCTTGGACGCTGACCCGTGTTGTGCAGGTCGCTCAAGTCCTGTAAAGCGCTAGAAGAGGCGTTGTAAAACCGCAGGTTTTGCGACGCGTCTAAAATTTGTCTTGCGAGGCCCGTTGGTATCTGAGATACTAGCGGGCTTCGTTCATGTGTTGCCGCAGTTTGTCCCCGCGATCACTGCGGCCTGCAATGAAGTACATTGGAAAGTCCAATCACCCAATCGTCGTGCTCCAGCAGGGGCAGGGCGGCGGGACCAAGACTGACCGCAGGCCTACGGATTTCCGTGGGGTTTCTTCGGCTTAAGTTGGGAAAGAAAATACTATGATTCAAACTGAAAGCCGGCTCGAAGTAGCCGACAATACCGGTGCGAAAGAAGTACTTTGCATCAAAGTATTGGGCGGCTCCAAGCGCCGTTATGCCAGCATTGGCGACGTGATCAAGGTCACCGTAAAGCAGGCCGCTCCGCGCGGTCGCGTCAAGAAAGGTGAAATCTACAACGCCGTGGTTGTGCGTACCGCTAAAGGTGTGCGCCGCCAGGACGGTTCCCTGGTGAAGTTCGACGGCAATGCCGCCGTTCTGCTGAACGCCAAGCTGGAGCCGATCGGCACCCGCATCTTCGGACCGGTGACGCGCGAACTGCGCACCGAAAAGTTCATGAAGATCGTGTCCCTGGCACCTGAAGTTCTGTAAGGGAGTCGTAATGTCTAAGATTCGTAAAAACGACGAAGTCATCGTTCTGGCCGGTAAAGACAAAGGCAAGCGCGGCGTCGTCCAGCAGCGCGTTGATGCTGAACACGTTGTCGTCGAAGGCGTGAATGTGGCCAAGAAGGCCGTCAAGCCGAACCCGATGACCGGTGTCACTGGTGGTATCGTCGACAAGACCATGCCGATTCACGTGTCGAACGTCGCGCTGTTCAATGCAGCGACCGGCAAGGCAGATCGCGTTGGCTACAAAGATGTGGATGGCAAAAAAGTCCGCGTCTTCAAGTCGAACGGCGAAGTAGTGAAGGGGTAATAAGAAATGGCCCGTCTCCAACAACTGTATAAAGACAAAGTCGTCGCCGAGCTGACCGAGAAATTCGGTTACAAATCGGTGATGGAAGTTCCGCGCCTGACCAAGATCACCCTGAACATGGGTCTGTCGGAAGCTGTCGCCGACAAGAAGATCATCGAGCACGCTACCGGCGACCTGACCAAGATCGCCGGCCAGAAGCCGGTCGTGACCAAGGCTCGCAAGGCAATCGCAGGTTTCAAGATCCGCGAAGGCTACCCGATCGGCACGATGGTGACCCTGCGCGGCGCCCGCATGTACGAATTCCTGGACCGCTTCATCACCGTGGCCCTGCCGCGCGTGCGTGACTTCCGCGGTGTGAATGGTAAATCGTTCGACGGTCGCGGCAACTACAACATCGGCGTGAAAGAGCAGATCATCTTCCCGGAAATCGATTACGACAAGATCGATGCGCTGCGTGGCATGAACATCTCGATCACCACCACCGCCAAGAGCGACGAAGAAGCCAAAGCGCTGCTCGCCGCCTTCAAATTCCCGTTCAGGAACTAAGAGCATGGCAAAACTTGCACTGATTAACCGCGAAAAGAAGCGTGCAGACCTGGTGGAGAAATTCGCCCCGAAGCGTGCCGCTCTGAAAGCAATCATCAACGACCAGTCAAAGTCGGAAGAAGAGCAGTACGAAGCGCGCCTGAAACTGCAGGCCCTGCCGCGTAACTCCGCGCCGAGCCGCCAGCGTAACCGCTGCGCAATGACCGGCCGTCCACGTGGCACTTTCCGTAAATTCGGTCTGGCCCGTACCAAGATCCGCGAATTCGCCATGAAAGGCGAAATCCCGGGTATGACCAAAGCTAGCTGGTAATAGGAGACTAAGCAATGAGTATGAGCGATCCTATCGCCGATATGCTGACCCGCATTCGCAACGCACAAGTAGTCCAGAAAACGACCGTCAACATGCCGTCGTCGAAAGTCAAAGTTGCGATCGCCAACGTCCTGAAGGACGAGGGTTACATTGAAGATTTCGCTGTGTCCACCGAAGGTGGCAAGTCGGAACTGAAAATCGGTTTGAAGTATTACACCGGCCGTCCGGTCATCGAGCGCATCGAGCGCGTCTCCCGTCCTGGCCTGCGCATCTACAAGGGCAAGGATGAAATCCCTCAGGTCATGAACGGCCTGGGCGTGGCAATCATCTCGACCCCTCAGGGCGTGATGACCGACCGCAAAGCACGCGCAACCGGTGTCGGTGGCGAAGTGATTTGCTACGTGGCTTAAGGAGTAGACGATGTCTCGAGTAGCTAAGATGCCAATCGCCGTCCCGGCCGGTACCGATGTCGCGATCAACGCGTCGTCGATCACCGTCAAGGGCCCGCTGGGCACCCTGACCCAAGCCCTGAACGGCCTGGTCAAAGTAGAAAACAACAACGGCACGCTGTCGTTCGACGTGATCGACGATTCCCGCGAATCGAACGCCATGTCGGGTACCCTGCGTGCACTGGTCAACAACATGGTGACCGGCGTGACCAAAGGTTTCGAGCGCAAGCTGAACCTGGTCGGCGTGGGCTACAAGGCAGCAGTGCAGGGCAACGCCCTGAACCTGTCCCTGGGCTTCTCGCACCCGGTTCTGCACGCGATGCCTGAGGGCATCACCGCGACCACCCCGACCCCGACCGAAATCCTGATCAAGGGTATCGATCGTCAAAAGGTCGGCCAGGTTGCCGCGGAAGTGCGCGCTTACCGCTCGCCTGAGCCTTACAAAGGCAAGGGTGTCCGTTATTCGGACGAAGTGGTGAAGCTTAAAGAAACCAAGAAGAAATAATCGGAGCTGACGATGGACAAGAAAGAATCGCGTCTGCGTCGCGGACGCCAAACCCGCATCAAGATCGCGCAGCTGGGCGTGAACCGCCTGTCGGTACACCGCACCAACCTGCACATCTATGCGAACCTGATCAGCCCGGATGCGAAGGTCCTGGTTTCGGCTTCGACGCTGGAAGCAGACGTGCGCGCCGAACTGGCTGGCCAGACCGGCAAGGGCGGCAACG
>Ga0308160_10006678_pt1 | contig 11673 bp, 11 predicted proteins | sample PhyFR1_FD_201036 | JGI IMG/M metagenome (GOLD analysis project Ga0308160, IMG submission 201036) | Phyllosphere microbial communities from UC Gill Tract Community Farm, Albany, California, United States - DLSLF.R1 | ecosystem: Host-associated > Plants > Phyllosphere > Unclassified | place: USA... | reverse complement strand
GCCCCCCACCGGGCGGAGAAGGCCAAACAGCGCTCCCGCTTAAAGGCTGGCAAGCTTCTTGTAGAGCCAAGGGCCGACGAAGAAGATCAGTGCGACAATCTGCGAAGGTGGCAGCGCAATGAGCTCTCGGCCTGCAACGCGCGCGCAAGGATCAAGCAGGACACACGAGCAGTGGGTTGACGCCCCCTCTGAGCGTCGGCCTCGGCTCGGCAACTTTTGCCGCTCCGCCGAGCGTGTGGCCCGTCGTCGGCCACTGGGCGCCGCCGCCGCCAGAGTAGAGGCCGACGAGGGACGTCAGCTTGGACGGGTTGGCGCCCCGGAGCTGCCGGTACATGAAGAGGGGTGTTCTCGGGTCAACGCGCGTTACGGGTGATCACTTACGCCTTGCAAGGTCGATCGTACGCACACGCTCGACCTCCTTCCCGCTGGAACGAAGCAAGCAGCGGCGACGAACGGTCAGCCTCGTGACTCGACCAGAGCACCGGCAACGCATCACCACCGCGCAGCACGTCCTGCGCAGGCGCTCAAAGGCCGCCGTCTGAGCCAAACGGACGTACTCGCGGAGGAACACGAAAGTCGGCATGGCGGAGACGTTGAACCTCCTAGCGACGGCGCTGTTGGCGTCGGTGTCGACCTTGAGGAAGGTGAGGGTCGGATGCTTGGCGGCGAGCTGCTCGTAGACGGGCGCGATGGCCTTGCACGGCCTGCGAGCGCGAGCAAGCGCCAATGACGAGGAATGACGGGTTAGCTTCGGCGACCTGCCAGGCCTCAGCAAAGACCAGTCGCCAGCGGACGATGTATGGATCAAGGCGGAGCGCCCGCACTGGTCGACCACGTCCCGGGCGCCGAAACGGCCTCTGCCCGGACCCGCCAGCTTCACGCAGGGCGCAATCCTCGGGCTGTCACTCGCCGATAAGAGAGAAGCTAGTGGGCACGTACCCGCACCATGTCGCCCAGAAGTCACTGACGGAGTGACAGCGAGAGGACGTGACGTTTGTCAGCGAGCGTGGCTGACGAGAGGCGAGATCACAAGCCAAGATGGCGAGAAGGCGTCGTGGAGGCGGCCTCTGCGCGCGTGGAGGCCGTCGTCGGACGGGGAGACCGCTGGCCTGTCCTCACGGCTTTGACGCCGACCGACGAGCGGAACAACGTCTGGAAGTAAGGGGAGAGAGCAACGTACACGACGGTGATACCATTCTTGGCAACGAGCTGGTCGAACTCTACCAAGGGGGAGGGACGACGCATCAGAGTGTGGGCGGGAGCCGACGGCGGTCGCCGCAGCCGAGTGTGAGGTGTCGTCCGTCAGCCCTACGTTTCAAACGGCAAGCGCGACCATCGTGCCAACTATGAACGTCTTTTCGCTGAAACGCTCTTGATTAGATACGTACGGGTCTCGGTGGCGGCTGTCTGGATGGGCATGGCGGTGGTTGATGGTGGCCGTCGGTCGGCTCCTGACGCAGCGGCCAGCGACCGGCGTCGGCCGGCCAGGCCGCGCACGCCCATCAGACGACGGCCCGTCGGGCCTCGGGCCCGCTTCTCAGCTGGCGACTAGGCCACTTTGAGCAGAGTTGCGAACACGCGAGACGAGAGAGAAGCCTCTCGCAGCAGAGAACCAGCGACAGGACGGATAACGGAGCCAGCGAAGGGACGGATCAAGCGCAAAAATACATCATCATGTGCAAAAAGCGACGATTTTGTAGGGTTCTGCGTCTATGCGCGCGAGCCAGCCATGGCCTTGGCGACGGCGCGCTTGATCATGAGCTGGGCCTTGCGGAGCTCGTCGGACGAGGTGTCCTCAATCTCAAGCTTCTCGAGAGCCTGGGCGAGCGCCTGCTCGACCGAGGCCTTAGCTCCGCGCTTCATCTTGAGCGCGAGCTCGGGGCCCGAGATGGTCGACTCGATCTGGTGGATGTAAGCCTCGAGGTCCGACTTGGCCTCGTGCCGGGCCTGGAAGTCCTTGTCGGCCGCCTTGAAGTTCTCGGCGTCCTTGATCATCTGGTCAATCTCGGCAGACGAGAGCCGGCCGACCGAGTTGTTGATCGAGATCTGGGCCTTGCGGCCGGAAGCCCGGTCGAGGGCCGAGACCTTGAGGAGGCCGTTGGCGTCAATCTCGAACGTGCAGACGAGCTCGGCCTGGCCGCGGGGCATCGGGGGGATGCCCGACAGCTCAAACTCGCCGAGCAGGCGGTTGTCCTTGCACTGGGTGCGCTCGCCCTCGTAGACGGGGAAGGTGACCTGCGTCTGGTTGTCCTCGACGGTGGTGAAGGTGCGCGACTTGTTGGTCGGGATGGGCGTGTTGCGGGGGACGACGACACCAAAGATGTCGCCCTGCATGGCGACACCGAGCGAGAGCGGCGCAACGTCGAGCAGGAGGAGGTCGGCCGTCTTGTCCGAAGTCTGGCCGGTGAGGACGGCGGCCTGGACGGCGGCACCGAAAGCGACGGCCTCGTCGGGGTTGATCGACTTGTTGAGCTGGCGGCCGCCAAAGAACTCGGAGACGAGCGCCTGGACCTTGGGGATACGGGTCGAGCCGCCGACGAGGACAATGTCGTCAACCTTCTCGCGGGCCATCTTGGCGTCCTTGAGGACCTTGTCAACCGGGTCGATCGTCGACTTGAAGGCGGCGGCGTTGATCTCCTCGAACCGGGCGCGGGTGATGTTGGCCGAGAAGTCGGTGCCCGAGTAGAGCGAGTCGACCTCGACGGTCGTCTGGGTGACCGACGAGAGCGTGCGCTTGGCCCGCTCACAGGCCGACCGCAGGCGGCGGATCGCCCGGGCGTCGTCCGAGATGTCGTGCTTGTGCTTGCGCTTGAACTCGGCCTTGAAGTGCTCGAGGAGGGTGTTGTCAAAGTCCTCGCCACCGAGGTGGGTGTCACCGGCCGTGGCCTTGACGGCAAAGACGCCGCCGGTGATCGAGAGGAGCGAGACATCGAAGGTTCCTCCTCCGAGGTCGAAGATGAGAACGTTCTTCTCCTCCTTGGTCTTCTGGTCAAGACCGTAGGCGATGGCGGCCGCGGTCGGCTCGTTGATGATACGGAGGACGTCGAGGCCAGCGATGAGACCGGCGTCCTTGGTGGCGAGACGCTGCGAGTCGTTGAAGTAGGCCGGGACGGTGACGACGGCCTTCTTGACCGACTTGCCAAGCTTGGCCTCGGCGATCTCCTTCATCTTGATGAGGACCATCGACGAGATCTCCTGGGGCGAGAACTGCTTGTCCTCACCGAGGTAGTTGACCTGGATGAACGGCGAGCCGTCACGGTCAATGACGGTGAAGGGCCAGTGCGACATGTCCTTCTTGACGTCGGGGTCGTCGAAGCGGCGGCCGATGAGGCGCTGAACGAGAAGGAGCACAGGAGGGAGGGGTTCAGCCACGCGAGCACTCCCAAGGTTGGCGGCGCAGGGGTGGGAAACCGACCTTGGCGTCGAAGACGGTGTTGGTGGGGTTCATGGCCGACTGGTTCTTAGCGGCGTCACCGATGAGGCGCTCTCCCTCAGAGAAGGCAACGTAGGAGGGAGTCGTCCGGTTTCCCTGGTCGTTGGCGATGATCTCGACACGGTCGTTCTGCCAGACACCGACGCACGAGTACGTGGTGCCCAGGTCGATACCGCTGAGCGAACGCGCACAGGTAAAGTGACAGGGCGCGAGGGGTCAGTCGGGACGCTCCGGTTGTAGCGCAGCGTTGCTCTCCCATCGTACAGAACAGGCGAGGCCAGGGCAAAGCAGAGCCCTCTGCTCCGACCTCCCGATCGGAGCTCGAGCTCCCAGCTCGCCCACCCGGCCCGCGCCACAAGCCGATGGTCCAGCCTGCCGGCCGAGCGGCGACCGTCGCTGCAGCCGGTGCCGATCAGGTGGGACCCGTCCGTGACGCTCGGCATCCCGCGTGAGAGTCGAAGAGGGCGCGACACGCACATGGCACCGTCGTAGACGTCCTCAGCAGACATTTTGAAGTGAAAGTTGAAGAGGGGGGGTGGGGGGAAAGGGGAGGTGCTGCAGGTCGACGGAAAGCAGGGTCAGCATGCCGGGCTCTCGCTTCTTGTCCTGCCTGAGGCGCTCTAGGCACCTCTGCCTTGCGTGGGGACGTACGGGGTTCGTTCGGGTGGTAACGAAGGCCTGAGGGAAGGGGAGACTGAGGCGAGCTCGCGCCGGGTCGTCCGGGTACGCGGGCGGCGGCGGCGGCGCGCGATCGCCGGGATTCTTTGGGCCACCCCCAGTCAAGTCCCCGATCTGGTCTTCTACCCGAGTCTTAAGGGCCGGTCTTTGAACAGGATGAAGCCAAGGGCGGGTGGAAGGGATGAGGCAGACGAGCATTGCTCGGCAGAGGCCGCCCTAGGCCGCCCTGACAGTGCGTTCGATATGCTTGGTGTCTCATCAAAACTTTCAAGCGGCTTGCAACTCGAAACGACATCGGTGGCGGGCTGCAGGATTCGATACAAGAGCAAGAGCGAAGGGCGCCGACGGAGCGCAGGCCCATCCTTGCTCGAGAGACAGAGAGAGAGAGGTTTTACAAGGAGCAGCGGCCAGACGGTAGGGTGAGCGCTGCAGCAGAGCAGCGGAGCGGGCGGATGGTGCACGGTATACGGGCGGGGGCGGGCGCCCTCAACGGCCCTGCTGCGGGCGAGCACCGGCGCCTCCACCGGCCGCAGCCGTCTCGGCCATGGCCATCTGCTGCTGGAGACTCGCCAGCCGCTGAGCCTCCATCATGACGACCGCCTCCTCGGCCTGTAGCAAGGAAGGGCGTATGTCAGGATCAGCGACGTAGACGAAGACGGCTAGGGTGGCACTTGCGGGCCAGGGAGCGAAGCCATCAGCCGAAAAGAAGGGGTTAGGCGTACCCAAGGCAACAGGAACGTATCGCTCTTGCGAAGGTCCTCTTTGCCGAGTCCAGTCCCGACGATGCCCTCGGCCGGCTCGAGGCCAAGCGCGAGCTGGAGGTCGCGCGACTGGCCGGCGATCCAGCGCTGGACAAACTCGCGGGGCTCATCGGCAAACGACTGGAGGAAGTCGCGCTTGGTCCGAGCGTTGCGGATCGCGATTGACAGGTTGGCGATCTGAACGGACGCAGGTAAGGGTTAGAGGACGGGGCGCGTAGAGGGACACCAGTGTCAGCGACCCGGCCGGCGCATCTTGTACCGCAGACGTTAGCGGAAAGGCGAAGCACGTACCTCGTCGTCGAGCTGGAGAATCTCGCGCCCTCCCTCCTCCATAAAGGCCCCCAGTACCGAGTTGCCCTTGGGTCCCTTCATCGCCGGGTCCTCGATCTCGACCTCGACGTCAAAGACCTTCGGGTGGACATGCCGGTCGACGTCGAGCCGGAGCGGGTACGTCAGCGTCACCGGGTCGGCGACCGTCAGGAAGCGCTGAACGAGCTCCGGGATGTGGTTGAGCGCGAGGAAGGGCTGGGCCGGGAAGAACTGTTTGGGGGGGGGGGGCACGCGGCTGATCAAACTCCAGAGCGACCAGTGATTCGGCAAGGGTTGGCCGTCTGAGCCGGCGCTGCCCGAGCGACGCCGGCTCATCGGAAGGCAAAGAGTGGACGCACCTGGCCGAGCGGGCCCTCGTTTCGGATCCGTCTCCGGTCGTCGCGGTCCTGCAGGCCGTGGAGCTTGATGTAGGCCCAGACAGCCTGGACAATCTCGGTTCGCGTGCCATGGGTGAGGCCGATGATGCCCGCCAAGGGCTGGACGACCTTGTATCGCTCGGGCGAGGTGTCAAGATGGAGGTGAACTTTGACCTCGATCGACGCTGGCAGGGGCTCGCCGGAGAGCGTCGTCGGGGGCAACGGCCGCATGACGGTCAGCCCGTCCTGCGGGACATGTGCCTGAGGTGGCGGCCGGATCCACTGCGATGGCGCGCAAGAGCAAGATGACGTATCAGCTCTTCAAGCTTCAGGAGTACGAGTCGCTCCGGGCTTGCGTGGGGAGAGTGACATGAAACGCACCTCGATCGTGTTGGTCGGCATCGGGTAGATGTCTGTCGGGAGCTCGACGATGATCGATCGGACGAAGGAGGTGAACTTGCGCTTCGGAAACTTGTCGTGACGTGGGTTGCCGCTCTGTAGTCATTGTAATCCGAGAAGAAGAGGTCAGTGAACGCGCACACGGCGCCGGAGGTGACGCGCCCCGGCATCGCGCCGGATGACCAACACGCATCGACGGAAGGACGGGGCGCTCGGTCATGGGCACGCCAGGGAAATCAAGGGCGAGACGTACGTCCAGCAGTCGGCCCTCGAGCCGCATCACGAAGCCCGGCTCTGGCCGGTCGCCTCCCTCGGTGCCGGTCGACGCGTCGGCCGCAGCGTCGGCCGCAGCCTGTGTCGACCGGGTCGTCGTGTTGCTCATGAACATCCGGAGCGTCCGCTTGGCCCGGCCAGCGCCTGCCCGGCCGGTCGAGACGGCGTCCTGGATCTCGGCCCGCTTGCGGGTGAGCGTCCAGTCGAGCTTCTGCTCGCTCTCGAGCAGCTCGGCGTAGAGCTTCGACTCGGGCAGCGAGAGCAGCGAAGGGAGCGGTGGCAGTGGCGGCCGGCGTCTAGAGCAGCCAGCGACGCGGAATCAAGACGGCCAGCGGATCAGCCTCAGCTTTCTATCGTTTCCCAGCGTCGACCCGCTCCAGCTGGTCGACGTGGATGGGATGAGGTGAGGGCTGACTTTGAGCTCTTGAACGGATCGCCGGCAGATGGGCCGCCGGCCGCCTCGGCCTTGCGCTTCAGCGCCGCCTGCTGCTGTTGTTGCTGCTGCTGAAGCAGCTGCGCCGGATGCGGCTGAGGCTGGGGCGTGGCCGAGTGCGACAGCTGACGCGACATGGGAAGCTGTGCTGCTGGGAGGTGGATGGGCCAACGAGGGAGGAGGGCGTGCTGGTCGGGAGGGCGTCGAGGCGCGCCGCGAGGGGGAGAGAGACGGACGCGACGGCGCCTCCCGCTCGGCCACGAGCCGAACGGGAGTCGGCCGTCATTTCAATCTTCCCGCAACCAGCTCTCCGTACCTGCACAGGCGAAGTGAAGCTGACAATTCGAGCTGCCCCCTGCTACGTTGCCGCTGGACCGAGCCCGGTGTCGAGTTGCGTCTGACTGCTGCTGGCTAACTCGCCCTCGGTCGGTCGCCTGCGCGGACACGCGAGTCCGGCGCCGGCCGACGACGGCGACGATTTCGATTGAGCCGCCTGGCTGTCGTCCAACCACCTCCTGTCGCTCCGCCATGAAGGTCGTCGCCCTCCTCTCTGGCGGCAAAGACTCGTGCTTCAACCTGCTTGAATGCCTCGCAAACGGCCATGAGCCCATCGCCGTCGGCGGCCTGATCCCGACGGCCGGCGTTGGTCCGTCCCTATCAGTCGCGCGAGCTCGCTCCCTCCGAACCCGCTCGCTGATCCACATCTGGGCGGGCGCTCGTCGACCGCTCGGCCAGACGAGCTCGACTCGTTTATGTTCCAGACGGTCGGCCTCTCACTCCTGCCTCAGATCGCCAAGGCGCTTCGCCTGCCACTCTACACGCGCGTTATCGAGGGCAAGCCGGTCACCGTTGCCGGCGAGTACGGTTCCCGGCAGGGCGTGCTCGACCGGGACGATGCTGCCGACGACGGCGAGAAACGTGGCGGAGGTGGGACCGTCGGAGACGAGACGGAGGACCTGTATGAGCTCCTGAAGAAAATCAAGGTACGTCTTTCGTTGCTGCATTACCTTCACCCGCAAGGATCCTCGAGCGCCCGACCGATACTGAGGCGACTGCGCTTCCTCTGCCGGCCCGGTCGCACTCGTCCCATCCGACTTGCAGGCGGCTCACCCCGATCTCCAGGCGGTCTCAGTCGGCGCTATCCTCTCGTCCTATCAGCGCGTCCGGGTCGAACAAGTGTGAGTCCTTCTCTTACTGCGCTCGTGCTGCTCTTTTGAAGGGCTGTGCGCAGCGGCGAAGCGCCGCCTGGGAGGACCGCCGGGGCCAAGAGACCAGACGGTCCGCCTGGACGGGACGATTCAGGTCGGACAACGACTGTGGTGGCCCATGAGGGAGGCAGCCTCAGCCAGGAGGGGCGGCAGGCGAGGAGTAAGAAGAGGCAGGGGTGAGAGGAGGCGCAATCAACCGCTGCACATCATGCAGGCCTCCTGGAGGGGGAGGAGGGAAAGAGGGAAAGAGGGAGGAGGCAGGGGTCAGTCATCGTGCAACTCGCATCACTGCTCATTGACCCGCTCGATGCCGAAACGGGAATCGCACAAAGCGCACCTTGTTGTCTATGCTACATTGGAGGGCTGCCTCGGCGCGCTCAGCGGCCCGCTTCTGGGCCTCCTCGAACGTGATGTCCTCGTCCTCGTCGCCGCCGACCTTCTGCGACTCGGACTCGGGCGAGGCCGGCTCGGTCGGCAGGACCTCGTGGCCGGTCGACGCAGCGACGGTGGCAGCCATCGCCGGGATGATCGACCTTGGCACTGAACCGTTCTCTTTGCCACCGACCCCCATAGATGCGGCCGGCTCGGTCTGACGCCGCTGGCCTTCATGTGGCAGGCCTCGCAGTCGGCGCTGATGTCAAAGATTATCGCCTCGGGCATGAGCTGCGTGCTCGTCAAGGTGGCCGGCGTCGGCCTTGAGGAGCGTGACCTCGGCCGGACGCTGAACGTCCTCGAGCCCAAGCTCCGGAGGCTCAACGCGTCGTACGGCCTCCACATCTGCGGCGAGGGTGGCGAGTACGAGACGGTCACGCTCGACTCGCCCCTCTTCCACGAGCGCATCAGCCTGTACGACTCCGCCGCGCGGCTTCTCGATATCTGCGCCAGGCAGCCCTGCTGACTCGGTCTCGGGCTGCTTTCCGCGGGACCGTAGAGACGAGACCGAGATCACGACCGTCGACGAGTCGCCCGTCGCGCCCGTCGCCCACCTACGGATCCTCAAGACCTCGCTCGTGGCGAAAGCCGAGTTTGTCCCGCTTACCGTCGCGAGTGCAAGAGCACTCCTCGATGAGGCGCTCGAGCATGATACCGAGGCCGAGGTCTATATGGACGACGACTCGGTCGAGATCCGGTCGAGGGTCGAGAGCGTCATGCAGGAGGCCGGCCAGTCGTCGCCGTCGCTCGGCGAGCTGGATCTTGACAGAAGCGGCTCCCAATCTCTCGCATCGAGCGGGCCTGTCCGGAGGGCCGAGCGGGAGGGTTGGGTCTGCATCGGTGGCGTCAACGGCCTGCGTGCGACCGGAGGACCACTGACGCTCGAGGACGAGGTCCACAATCTTTTCCAGAATTTGAAGGGTACGACAAGAGCGTTCGCTTCACGAGATCGCAGCGCGTACCTGACGGCCGTCACCTCGCTCTCAACAGCTGCGCTGCATCCGCACCCGCTCACCTCCATCCAGTCGATCTCGCTCTTCCTCTCGTCGATGGCCCTCTTCCCTCTCATCAATGCCATCTACAGGCAGTACTTCGGCACTTCGCCACCAACACGGGCATGCGTCGCTACGCTCCTGCCAGACGGCGAGCGCGCCCGGGTCGAGGCGATTGCTTACGTCGGGCGCGAGGGTGAGAGGTCCAACGAGGGCGAAGAGGTCGGCGGGCGAAGGGGGCTGCACGTCCAGAGCTTGAGCTACTGGGCGCCAGCCAACATCGGGCCGTACTCGCAGGCCGTCATCGTGAGCACCCATTGTGATCCTTCCTCCAAGGACCCACTCTGACATTGGCCCTCTGGCATTGGCCCCTCTGCTGCCGCAGGTTGACCGGCGGCTTGCGATGGCAGGCCAGATCCCCTTGATCCCCTCCTCTCTGACGCTGCCGACGCCTCGGTCATTCAGCACCGAGGTCGCCCTCTCGCTCAAGCACGTCAAATCGATCTGGGCCGCGCTCAAGGAGGGCACCGGCGGAAGCGCGCTCAGTGAGAGCTTCGTCGAGGGCTGCATCTGTTGGGTCGATCCGGCCGGATGGACGGACGGCGGTCTCTCCGGCGCCCGTACGGGCTGGTCGACATGGCTCGAGAACGTGCGCGCGCGTTGTAGCTGGCCTATGGGCTCAGGAGGGAGCTGACCCTCTCGCTTTTGGTCGTCCAGAACGATCAGCCATCGTCTGCCGCTGTTTCGGCACCGATACTGTTCGTCGCACCAGTCGGCCTGCCTCGGAACGCTCTGATCGAGTGGCAGGTGGCTTTCCACACGGGCGAGTCGAAGGCTGGCGCCGCCGGCCAAGACGACGCATCCTCGGACGATGACGACTCGCAGCCGGCAGCGCTCGCGAGCGCGACCACGCCTGCCCGTTTTACGGCCGGTGCTGCCGCCGGCGGTCGAATCAAATGGCAGGCGACCGCCTTTGATGGAGCTCAGTGGGGCGTCGCTGGTGTCAAGGATCTCGGTGCGTTCGGCCAGTACGCTCTTAATCGGACAGGGGCCTGCCCTCTTCCAGACGTCCCACTGACAGTTCCCGTGCCGACTCTGCATCAGATTCGCTCTCGGCGGCGGCCCTTCTCGCTGCTCTGCCATCCTTGCGCACCGCCTACTCGCTCAAAGTCTTCCATCGGCCGAGCGTCTCCGTCGGCGAGCGTGCGTCCATCGCCAGGCCATCTTTGCGTCAGCGCGACTCTGCTGACATCGAAGCCTCCCCTGCCCCCGCTCTCGCAGTCCAGAAGGCTCTCGAGCCAGTTTCGGCTCCTGCTGTGACGTTGATCGCTGCGGAGCGCATCGCAACCGACTCGGAAGACGACTGGCCCGTTGGGCTCGTCTGGCAGGGCATCGCATGACCCTGAGTTCTGTCAAGACGGAGAGACGGCGGTTTCTCCTTCAGCGGCTCGCTGGCAGGGGCTCAGCAAGATCAGGTTCGCAAGAGCTCCGCCAAACCCGGCCATCCCCAGCGCTGAGCATCGCGTCGCCCGACCTACGCCCACGCTTGGTTCCCGCCTTGAGGCAAGCCCCGGGCTCACCGAACAGAGGGAGGCGAAGGGGGCGAGAATAGGCGGTCTGCAGCCGCACACACCGGCAGAAATACGCCAGAAACGAATCGCCGACTTCTTCAGCCGGTTAGCAGACACCATTCAGACGACCTAGCCCTCCCCCCTCTTGGTTGGCCAAGGACTCCCTTGCTCAGCAGGCAGCCTCCACTTAGCCTGGTCTCCAGCCGGTCCGGAGGCCGTGCATCGCGCGCACAGGCAGGTTATCATCGCTCGACGACATCTATGAGAGCAGTCATAATCGGCCAACTCCAGCGATGATAACCGCGTGTCCCGACCTACATTCAAGCCTGTATTGCGCCTCACAGACGTGAAAGTTATGCGTTCCGTTGGATTTTCAAGGACTGTCAAGAACGCACCGGACCGAGTATACCTTGAGCTCGCTGATGTCTACGAACACTCAAGCAGTCACACGGAAGGATAGGAAAGGTCGTTATAAAAGCAGGAGCGAGAGAGAGAAGAGATCGTAAAGGGCGCAAGGGCTGTAGTGGGTGGAGGACAGGACGCATCGTAGGGGGGAAGGCAGCCTCAGCCAGGAGGGGCGGCAGGCGAGGAGTAAGAAGAGGCAGGGGTGAGAGGAGGCGCAATCAACCGCTGCACATCATGCAGGCCTCCTGGAGGGGGGAAGAGGGAAAGAGGGAAAGAGGGAGGAGGCAGGGGTCAGTCATCGTGCAACTCGCATCACTGCTCATTGACCCTCTCGATGCCGAAACGGGTATCGCACAAAGCGCACCTTGTTGTCTATGCTACATTGGAGGGCTGCCTCGGCGC
>Ga0308160_10006677_pt1 | contig 11675 bp, 8 predicted proteins | sample PhyFR1_FD_201036 | JGI IMG/M metagenome (GOLD analysis project Ga0308160, IMG submission 201036) | Phyllosphere microbial communities from UC Gill Tract Community Farm, Albany, California, United States - DLSLF.R1 | ecosystem: Host-associated > Plants > Phyllosphere > Unclassified | place: USA... | reverse complement strand
GGGCGGCACCGGCCTCGTCACGGCTCAGCCGAAGTGTCTCGACGTCGTGACGAACAGGCCTCGGCCAGCCTAGCGCCTGGCCTGTGAGCCGCCCTCGGGAGCCGTGACGGGGGTACTCTCCCCGGCCGGGGTACGGATGGGGAGGGATCTCTGCCGATCGCCTGTGCAGCCCGAGCGTGTCGCCGGGGCCGGGAATCTCATGGTCACTCCCGGCGCACCACGGCGCCGCCCGCACCACGAGGACCGCCATGAGCCGCACCGCGAAGAAGCCCGCCCGCACCGCCCCCGACGCCGCCACGGTCGCGGAGACCGCCGCCCGCCTCTTCGAGTGGGACGAGCTGCGCCCCGCCCAGGCCGAGGCGATCACCGCCGTGCTCTCGGGCCGCGACACGTTCGGCATCATGCCCACCGGCTCGGGCAAGAGCGCGATCTACCAGGTCGCCGGCGCGCTGCTCGACGGCCCCACCGTCGTCGTCTCGCCGCTGATCGCGCTGCAGGCCGACCAGGTCGCCGGCCTCGTGGGCCACCCGGACGCTCCCCCGGCCGCCGACGTCAACTCCGGGCACTCCGACGCGGAGAACGACGAGAGCTGGCGCCGCATCGAGGCGGGCGAGATCACCTATGTCTTCCTCGCGCCGGAGCAGCTGGCCCGCGACGAGACGGTCGAGCGGCTGTCACGGGCGGGCGTCGCCCTGTTCGTCGTCGATGAGGCGCACTGCGTGTCGTCGTGGGGCCACGACTTCCGCCCCGACTACCTGCACCTCGGCGAGGTCGTCGAGGCCCTGGGCCGCCCGCCGGTGCTCGCGCTGACGGCGACCGGCTCGGGCCCCGTGCGCGACGAGGTGATCGAGCGCCTGCGCCTCCGCGACCCGCTCGTCATCAGCCGCGGCTTCGACCGCCCCAACCTGTCGCTCTCGGTCGTGCGCCACGAGGACGACGCCGAGAAGCGCCGTGCCGTCGTCGAGCAGGTCGCGGAGCTCGTCACCCCCGGCATCGTCTACGTCGCGACGCGCGCCGAGAGCGAGCGCTACGCCGACGAGATCAGCGAGCGCTGCCCCGACCGCACCGTCGAGGCTTACCACGCGGGCCTCCGCTCGGCCGAGCGAGGTGCCCTGCACGAGCGCTTCCACGCCGGCGAGCTCGACGTCGTCGTGGCGACGAGCGCCTTCGGCATGGGCATCGACAAGCCCGACGTGCGCTTCGTCGTGCACGCCGACGTGCCCGAGTCGCTCGACGAGTACTACCAGGAGATCGGGCGGGCCGGGCGTGACGGTGAGCCCGCCGACGCGACGCTGCACTACCGGCCGGAGGACCTGGGGCTGCGGTCCTTCTTCGCGTCGGGGCTGCCGTCCCGTGCCGAGCTGCGGTCGGTGTACGAGGCGGTCCGCGCCTCCTCGGGTCCGGTGGGGCGCACGGCGATCGCCGAGGCGACCGACCTCAAGGCACGCCAGGTGTCGCGCCTGGTCGACCTGCTGCTCGAGGCGGGCACCGTGCAGGAGGAGAAGGAGGGGTACACCGCGACCTCCGGTGTCGACGCCGAGACGGCCGCCGAGCGGGCGAGGGAGACCGCGGAGGCGCGTGACCGGGTCGAGAAGTCGCGCATCGCGATGATGCGCAGCTACGCCGAGGGCCGGGGCTGCCGCCGACGCTTCCTGCTCGGCTACTTCGGCGAGGAGGCGCCCGAGCGCTGCGGCAACTGCGACGACTGCCGCGCGGCCGAGGAGGCTCCCGAGCTGCCGGCCGCCGAGGAGTCGCGGGTCGGGTCGGATGCTCCGGCCCCGCTCTTCGACGCCGACACCCGTGTCACGCACCCCGCCTGGGGCGAGGGCACGGTCATGAGCACAGAGGACGACCGGCTGACGGTCTTCTTCGAGAGCGAGGGCTACAAGGTGCTCGCCGTCGAGGCCGTCGTCGAGCACGACCTGCTCAAGGCCGTCTGACACCCCGGCGGAGTAGACGGGGAGCGACCCGAGCACCACCCCCGACCACCGCACCAGGACCACAAGGAGACACACATGTCGAAGGACAAGAACCTCGCCGCCCAGCAGCTGATCGGCGAGATCCTCACCGCCCGGGAGGTCGACCGCCTCGGCGAGGGCTTCCACGCCGACGTCGTCGACCACGACCCGGCGCCGGGCGCGCCCGCGGGCGTCGAGGGCATCAAGGCGTTCTGGAGCGACTTCTTCACGGCCTTCCCCGACGTCGACCTCGCGGTCGAGACGCTCGTGGCCGACGACGAGAACGTGACCGCCGTGTTCACGATCTCGGGCACGCACACCGGGCCGTTCCAGGGCCACGAGGCGACCGGGAAGTCGTTCACGGTGCGCGGCATCCAGGTCGGTCGCTTCGACGACGACGGCCTGCTCGTCGAGCGCTGGGGCGCCACCGACGAGGCCGGCCTGATGCAGCAGCTCGGCCTGAGCTGAGCGGCTGCCTCTCCCTCACCACCCACCCCTGACCCATCCACCCCTGACCCACCACCGGAAGGACGCACCATGAGCGACACCCACGTGCCCGCCGCCTCGGGCGACGAGCCCTACGACGAAGAGACCGAGTTCGAGGAGAGCCAGCAGATCGTCACGAACGACGCGGTCGCCGGCGAGACCGTGCTGCCGGGCCTCGGCGACGGCAACGACGGCCCCACCGGCGGGTCGCCGCGTGAGGCCGAGCCGGGCCTCGCCGACAACGACCTCGCGGGCGAGGACATCGACCTCGACGAGACCGACTGACGCCTCGGCGCTGCACCACCGGACGGGCCGTCCGCCGCTGACCGCGGCGGGCGGCCCGTCCGGCGTGGCGGCCCGGCCCGGTCCCTCCCCCGGACGGGCTCGGCAGCGCTCGTCCACACCGCGACGTGGGTGGCGCCGACCGCGGGGGCCCGCCTCGACATCGTCGTCGCATGACCTCAGCTGACCGCCCCACCGGGCCACCTCGTCCTGCTCTCCTCACCGCCCTCCTGATCGTCCTCGCCCTCGTGGCCGGGCCGCTCTGGCTCGCGGCGCCCGCCACGGCCGTCACGGGCGCGGGCCTCGGCACCGGCCACCTCTGGCGCGGTGACGGCGTCTCGTACCTCGGCACCTACCGGCTCGACGACGGGCGTCAGGCGTTCTGCCTCGAGGCCGGCAAGTCGTCGCCCGTCGGCAACCACTACGACACCGAGACCGGCACGGAGGTGGTCGGCGTCTCGACCGCCGACCACGCTCGCCTGGCCTACATCGCCCGCACCTGGGGCGACACCGCCGACGCCGACACGGCCGCGGCGGGGCAGCTCGCGGTCTGGACGATCACCGGCCTGAACGGCCACAGCCAGCGGTACTACGCCGGGCGCGCCAACGAGCGCTGGCCGATCGTGCTCGACCGGGCCAACGAGATGCTCGCCGAGGCCACGGCCGCGGCGTCGACCTCCGTCACGGCGTCGACCTCCGTCGAGCTGCGCGATGACGGCACGGGCACCCTCCGCTCCGACCTGACCGTCGACCGGGTCGGCGGCGGGCCCGAGCTGCTCACGCCGCGGCACGACGGCACCGTCACCCTCACGGGCGGGGCGTTCGTCGACGGATCGACGACGGCGGTCGCGCAGAACGGCGTCGACCTCGACTTCCGCGCGACCGGCGACCTCGCCCAGGTCGAGGTGTCGGCCGACACTCGCTTCGACGGGCTGCCCTACGGGCGCATCGTCACGGCCGGCACGAGCCCGGCCGGCTCGCAGCGCATCCTCTTCTCCGGCGGCACCAGCGTCGAGGCGTCGGGCACGGCGAGCGCCGAGGCGCTCTCGCCGCTGCCGTTCCGGCCCCGGGTCGCGACCCGCACCAGCGACGTCGTCGCCGAGCCCGGCACGACGGTCACCGACCAGCTCACCGTCGACGTGCTGCCGGGCGAGGGACTCCTCTCGGAGTGGGGCCGCCACGACGTGGGGGGCACGTGGCAGCCCGTCCCCGTCACCGTCCGCAGCCGCCTCCTCGGCCCCTTCCGGGAGCCCGTCGCGCCCGCCGACGACTGGCCCTCCGACGCGCCCGTCGTCTGTGAGGTGAGCGTCGTCGTCGACGAGGGCCCCGGCACCTACACGACGCCGGGCTGCGAGCTGCCGAGCGGCGGCTGGTTCACGTGGGTGGAGACGATCGACCCCTCCGACACCCCGGTCGACGCGGGCCGGGACCGCGTGCAGGGCTGGCGCTCTCCGTTCGGCACCGCCTCCGAGACGACCTTCGTCCCGTGGGCGCCCGAGGTCTCCACCACCGTCGGGGGTGCCGGTCAGGTCGAGCCCGGCGCCTGCGTCAGCGACGAGCTGACCGTCACCGAGTGGAACGGCCAGGCGCCGGAGGCGCGGGTCGACACCGTCCTCGTCGGTCCCTTCCCCGAGGCCCTCGCCGCCGGTCACGACCTCGGCCCGATCGCGGAGATCGACGAGGCCCTGCTCGCCGGCCGGGCCACCACCACGGTGAGCGGCGACGGCACCTACGAGTCGCCGTGCCTCCCGGTGGAGCGCGAGGGCCACTACGTGTTCCTGTTCACGTCGGAGGGCTCCGTGCCCGACGACGACGGCGTCCATGTGGTGCCCGCGTTCGCCGACACGACCGTGCACCTCACGGAGTCGTTCAGCGTGGTGGCCCCTGACGTGCCCGAGGAGACGCCTGCGCCCGCCGCCGCGGCACCGGCGGGCCTGGCCTTCACCGGGTCGGACGGCAGCCTGCAGGCGGGTGCGGCGGCGCTGGGCGTGGCGCTGGCCGGGGCCGTGATGCTCGTGGCCTCCCTGGCGCTCCACGTCCGTCATCGCCGACGCGGCCACGGAGACACCGCCGAGGAGCTGCTGGTGACGGGCGCTCCCTGACGTCCTCACGGCGCACCCGCGGGACCGTGGGCCTCCTGGCCCGCGGTCCCGCAGGCCTGCGGGCCCAGGCCTGGCCGCTCCGCCCGGGAACGTCAGCCGCGGGGCACCGTCACGGGCACGGTGACGCCGTCACCGAGGTGCACGTGGGCACGACCCGGTCGGGGGCGAGCCGACGTCGCGCTCCGGGCCAGCTGCGCACCGACGAGCTCCCCGTCCGAGGTCGCCCTCGGGCTGAGCACCGCGCCGCAGCGGTTCCGGCGGAGGTCGGCGTGCCAGCCCATGAAGCCGACGCCGAGGTCGGCGGCCGACCCCGCGGCCACCAGGGCACCGGGCCCGTCGGCGCACGAGCGCACGAAGTCGGCGAGCCACGCCGCCGCCGGGGCGTCCTTGACGAGCTCGGCGTCGTCGACGACCAGCACCCGACCCGCCGGTGCCTCGTCGCCGAGGACGGCGTCCAGCTCGTCGGCGCGGAGGTCGGAGCCGCGCAGCACGGCCACCACCCCGGGCAGCCCGTCCAGGCTCCGGAGCGGTGACGGCCTCGGCGTGACGACGACCACCTCGAGCCCCTGGGCGAGGAGGGAGCGCACCATGCTCACGAGGACGGTGCTGCGTCCGCTCCGCGGCGGGCCGCCGACGAGGAACGTGCCCGGAGCGTCGGCGAGGCGCGGGCCGACCGGCACGAGGTCGTCGCCGCCGATCCCCACCATCGCGAAGGCGGCGTCGAGGGCCGCGGGGTCGTGACGCGACCACGCGCCGTCGAAGGTCAGGTCGCCCTCCAGCCGGTCGAGCCGGAACGGCCTGCGGCCGGGCGGCACGGCGAGGTCACGGCGGACGGCCTCGCCCGCCGCCGCGCGGAGGGCCTCGGCCTGGGCGCTGCCGGAGGGGTCGGCACCGACCACCGCCACCTGGGTCTCCGCTCCGCTGACGGTGTCCGCTCCGCGCCCGGGACCGGGCTCGTCGGGCATCGACCTGGGGTCGAGGCCCGCGAGACCGTAGTCGGCGCGGTCGGCCATGCGCAGGACGAGCTTGCGCTCGACGAGCGTCGCCATCCTGCCGCTGACGAGGAGCCGGTCCCCCGTCACGACGAGGTGCACGCCGACGGCCGCCCCCTCGCGCAGCAGGAGCGTGACGAGCTCCACCGGCTCGCCGAGGTCGAGGTCGCCGAGGCTGGCGACGAAGCCCTCCCAGGGGTCGATCATCAGCACGACGTGGGGCAGGCGGTCCTCCTCCGGAGCGGCTCGTCGCTGCTCCGTGACGCTGGCCCAGCTGCCGGTGGCGAGCACCGTCTGCCGCCGGTGCGTCTCCTCCACGAGGCGTGCCAGCAGGCGGCGCGCCCGCTCGACCTCCGTGCGGCGCACGACGGCGCCAGTGTGCGGCGCCGACGCGAGCGGGAGCAGCGCCCCGCTGCCGCAGTCGATGCCGTAGAGGTGCACGTCGGCGCTCGAGGTGTGGCGGATGATCGACGCCGCCAGGGTCCGCAGCACCTGCGATCTCCCGCTCCGGGCGGCGCCCGCGACGAACAGGTGCCCGTCGACGTCGAGGTCGAGGGCTGCTGGCCGCCGGGCCTGTTCCCGAGGGTGGTCCTCCAGTCCGAAGGGCAGGGGCGGCAGGGTGCGCGGTGGTCCGCCGCCTCCGGCCTCGGCACCGACGAGGTGCTCCAGCTCGACGAGGGCAGGCAGCGCGTCCAGCCAGGGCCGGTGCGGCCGCTCCCCGCCGCGGAGCGCCTCGGCCTCCACCACGGCGGCGACGAACTGGACCAGGTCGGTCGTCTCGTGGTCCTCGACGGCGGCGGTCGCGGGCGGACGGGGCGCCGGCCCGGCCGCCCCGTCCCACGACAGCCGGGCCGACCAGGTGCCGTCCGGTCGGGGGTCGCGCTCGGCGCGGCCGCCGACACGCCCGGCCTGGAACGGCACGAGCGCCCCCGCGCCGAGGCGCACCAGGGCGCGCCCCGGTGCGGACCGGGGGATGCGGGAGGCGTCGGCGGCGTCGATGACGTCGGTGCTCTCGCCGGCGTCCGTGACGCGCAGGGCGATGCGCAGGTTGGTGTTGGCCCTGATCTCGGACGACACCACTCCCGACGGTCGCTGCGTCGCGAGCACGAGGTGGATGCCGAGGGAGCGCCCCCGCTGGGCGACGTTCACGAGCCCGGTGACGAAGTCGGGCAGCTCCCGGGCGAGGCTCGCGAACTCGTCGATGACGATGAGGAGGCGTGGCAGGGTCGGGAGCGTTCCGCCCTCGGACCGGCCACGCGCCTCCCCGTAGTCCTCCAGGTCCTTGGCCTCGGCGAGCGCGAGCAGCTGCTCCCGACGGTGGAGCTCGGCGCCCAGGCTCGTCAGCGCCCGCTGGACGAGGTGCGGGTCGAGATCGGTGACCATGCCCACGGTGTGGGGCAGCGGGCCGCAGTCGCGGAACGCGGCGCCGCCCTTGTAGTCCACGAGCACGAAGGTCATGGAGTCGGGGGCGTTGGAGGCGGCGAGCGAGGCGACGACGCTCTGCAGCAGCTCCGACTTGCCCGAGCCCGTCGTGCCGGCGACGAGGGCGTGGGGTCCGTCCCGCCTCAGGTCGATCGAGAAGGGACCGTCCACGCCCTCGCCGAGCAGCACCTCGGTGCTCGGCGCTCTCTCGGCCCAGCGCGCGAGGACGGCCCTGCCGCTGGGGCGGTCGAGGCCGAGGACGTCGAGGAGGCGGGAGGACGTCGGCAGTCCGCCGGCGTCGCCCCCGTCGTCGACGTCGACGACCGGGGCGAGCGCCCGCGCGACGGAATCGTGCCAGCCGACGGGCAGGGCGTCGACCCGCACGTGCTGGACGTCGGCCTCGCGGTGGGCGGAGAGCTCGTGGGCGCTGCGCCCGGCCTGCACGACGGTGACGCACTCCTCAGGCAGTGATCGTCGGTCGGCGTCGAGGCAGAGGGCGACGACCCCGACGGCCGGTCCGTCGCGGAGCACCGTGACGAGGCCCGGCAGCGCCCGGAGCCGGCGTGACCCGTCGACGACGACGAGCACGTCGGGGGCGTCGAGCACGGCGCCGCTCGACTCCCGGCGAGCCCGCTGTCGCGCGTCGACGACGGCGGCCAGCTCGGTGAGCCTCCGGGCGACGGACTCGGAGTCGTTGCCGAGGCGGACGCGGCTGTCCGCGGCTCCCTCGTCGGGGCGGGCGTGGGGCACCCAGGCGAGCCAGCCCCAGTGCTCCTCGGCGTCGCGGTCCGTCAGCACCACGACCACGAGGTCTCGAGGGCTCTGGAGGACGCAGAGCTGGGCCACCATCCACGCGGCGAGCGCGCGACGTTCGGGCGTGCGCCCGTGCAGCCCCACGACGCCCCGGTCGGCGAGCGCGACGGTGACGGGCACGGCCCGTGCGGGGCTGGCGACGGTGCGTCGGTGCTCCAGCAGGTCCGGGTCGTCGAGGGTGACGCCGGAGGGCAGGTCGGCGACGCCGATCCGCACGGTCAGGTGGTCGGGGTCGTCCCGGCGCCGTTCCCAGAGCCGGGCGCGACGCCGGACGGCGACGTCGAGGAGCGTCGCGGCGTCCGGGCAGCTGGAGCGCAGTTCGTCCTGACGGCGCACGACCGCCTCCGCGGCGTCGGCGGCCACCGCCTGCCGGGTGGCCGCGTGCGACGCGAGGGCGTCACGGTGCGTCACCCGGCCGTTGCGCCGGTCGTAGAGGTGATTGCCGACGAGGATCACCGGCGACAGCAGTCCGAAGACGAGGAAGGTCGGGTTGTCGAGCACGAGCACCATGACGCCGCCCATGACGAGCGGGGCGGCGGCGGCGACGATCGGCAGGGGGCGCCGAGGGGGCGCCTGCGGCTGCGCCGGGTACCGGAAGGCGGTCGTGGGGGGCTCGGGCAGGAGTCGCGGTGGGCGGGCGTGCTCCAGTCGCCCTCCGCCCTCGGCGAGGCCGATCGCGGCGGAGGCCGTCCCGGCGTGCGCGACGCCCAGCAGCACCTCCCCCAGCTCGACCACTGACGACGGCGTCAGCGCGATCGTCGTCGTCAGCGGCACGCCGTCGACGGTGACGGGCGGGACGTCGGGGTCGTCGCAGGCCACGGAAGTGATCGAGAAGCGCGACGCCCCGTCGAGCTCCACGAGGGCCGCGATCGGGGCGACCCCCCGCTCGGCGAGCCGGACCGTCGCCTCGGGCGCCGATCCGACCACGACGGTGCCGGGGTCGACGTGGAAGACCGTGCCGGCCCCGGGGCCGCCCACGATGCGGATGCTGGGCAGGTCGGGCGGCAGGGCGGCGACGCCGGCAGGGCGGCCGATCGTGAGGACGCTGCCCTCGAGCACGGTCCCGTCGGCGATGCGCCCGCTCTCGGCGACGGGGACGCCGTCGACCGTGACGGAGGCGCCGGGAGCGTCCGCAGCCCGGCCGTCGTCGGCGCCGACCAGGGGCGCTGCCTGCGCGACGAGCTCCCCCACCGTGGTGTCCGGCGAGGTCTCGAAGACGACGTCGGCCGAGGCGCCCGTCACTCCGTCGCGGACGGTGACCGTGAGCCTCACGTCGCCCTGACGACGCTGATGCCGTCGACGAAGGCCCGCGCCACCGGCACGTTGGCGGTGACGAGCTCGGGCGGGCCGACGTCGCACGTGACCCGGAGGTCGAACGGGCCCGAGCGGAACGCGAAGACGCTGGTGACCGTGAGCCCGCCGTCCAGCTCGGCGTAGCGCAGCCCGTACACGCCGAGGCCGAGGGAGTCGGTGGTCACGTCCTCGAGGACGGGCGGCTCGATCCCCGGCAGGTCGCTCTCGAGGACGAGCTCGCGGAGGGTCGCCTCCCGGTCACCGCAGACGAGGCCGAACTGGATCCGGAGCAGGCTGAGCTCGCTGCTCAGCGAGGGCAGGTACATGAACTTGAGCTCGTTGGGCGTCTGCCAGGTCGCGAGCCGGTCGAGCACCTTGACGAGCCACTTCTTGCCAGCCCGTGTCGGGGCCGCCGTCCGGGCGACGACGTCGCGGACGGTGGCGGCGATCCACGACCGGGCGGTGTCGTGCCCCTGGTGGGGCCATCGGGCGGGAAGGGCGATCCAGAGCCCGGGGTCGTGCTCGACGAGCACCTCCCACCCGTCGGCGGCGTGGGGATCGAGGTCGTCGCCCGTCGGCTGGACGTCGTCAGGGGTCAGTTCGTGGTGCGTCATGGCTGTTCCTTCTCGAGAGGGGCGGGCGGGTGAGCCCGTCAAGTCGTGGGTCGATCGGTGATGACGCGCCCCTGGTCGTCGAGCCAGCGAACGGTGGTCATCATCGCGTCGAAGAGCTCGACCAGCGCGTCGGCGATCGACTGGGTCTCGTCCTCAGAGGTGTCGGGTGAGGCGGCACCGTCGAGCTGGGCCACCATCACCGCGAACGAGATCAGCACGTCGTCGTCGCCGGGAACACAGCTGATGACCGTCTTGGCGCGGAGGACCCGCATGCCACCTGTCACAGGCCGCTCGGCGCCTGACGAGACCGACGAGACGCAGATGGCAGGCTCTCCTCCGATCGAGACCGACTGTCTGCCTTTCGCCCCTGCGAACGATTCGCGAGGTCTTGCACGCTGCCCCGCATCCTCGACGGCCACAGACGTGACGACGATGCTGAGGCTGACACCACAACCCGGAACCGGGCCTGCCGTGACGTAGGTGTCGAGGACACGCCCCAGACCAGCCAGCTCCTCGAGAGAAGTCGTCGCGCTCACGCCCGGGTCTGAGATTCCTGGACAGTCGCGCTCGTCAGCGCCCTCCCGGACGAGCTGGAGGATGTCCTGCAGGTGCACGGCGCCAGGAAGACGGATCACGGCTGGTGGGACTGCAAGGCGGTACGACCTTGCGCTGACAGGCAATCCTCGAGACACGTACGAGCTCGTCATGCCGGTGCTCCCTCCGGAGGGCTGTCACGGTGGGCTGAGTCGCTGACGCCACGGAGCAGACAGCTCGTCGCGATGATCACGACAGCGAGCACGAGGCTGACCCAGACCGTGCCTTTCACGAGCGTCGTGAGCAGGACCGGTCCGGGACCGGCTGCCGAGAGGACGTGACCGACCGCGATGGAAGGCGCCGTCGACAGCACCCATCCCACGGCCGAGATATACGGACGGAGGAGGTGGATGTGCCGGGCTGGACGGCGGACGTACCTCACCAAGACCGCGGTCTGCCAAGCGTTGCCCACGACGAACAGCAGCCCCAGGGCCATCGAGGGCAGGACGCCGAGAGTGACCTCACCGAGCGGATCCTCTCCTGCAGTCTCCGCCATGACCATCCTGAAACGTGTCGTGAGGATGACGATGACGCCGAGAACGAGGTTCCACGCGACGGCGACCCGGACGATGTCCACGGACCTGCGGAGCGAGGGGTCGTCCGGACGATCGACCGAGGCCCGCGTCACCACGCGCAGCCGTTCTCGATGCGGAGGGTGGTGGCGTCGCGGAGGTCACCGAGGAGGGGGTCCAGCCACCCCGTCGAAGCATCGACCGCCCTTGCTGCGGTCACCCCGGCACTCGTGGCCCGGAGGGCCGTCCCTGCGACGAGTAGACGATGAAGTCTCGCCGCAGTCTCGGCTCCGGCCCTCGCTAGTGCAGCGGCGGACTCGCTGCTCCAGGTGGAGAGTCGCCCGAGTTCGGGATCACCGAGACCGCGCAGGCGTCCTCGCAGGTCGAGGGGACCGTCCATGATGGCTCGGTGTTCACCGTTCACGGCTTTCACGGCTGTGCTCAGCGGCACGCCCCCACGCTGCAGTTCCGCGACGCGTTCGAAGGCCACCTTGGCGACCGAGGTCTTCGCCGCGGCCTTGAGGGCCGCGCCCCCCACCCCGAACGTGGCGAGTGACACGATGCTGATCCCCAGCTCCATGAGGCTTCCCGTGCCTGCCGCCGCCCG
>Ga0308160_10006675_pt1 | contig 11678 bp, 10 predicted proteins | sample PhyFR1_FD_201036 | JGI IMG/M metagenome (GOLD analysis project Ga0308160, IMG submission 201036) | Phyllosphere microbial communities from UC Gill Tract Community Farm, Albany, California, United States - DLSLF.R1 | ecosystem: Host-associated > Plants > Phyllosphere > Unclassified | place: USA... | reverse complement strand
CAACATTCGCGCTCGAGTCTCTCGGAACTGATCAAGGCTCAGTCGGGGGATGGAGCTCCCCCAACAGCGAATCGCTTCGAAACCCATCCACTTGAAAAGTCATCCCTCTCCGAACCTGGTTCCACGGCATGGCTACCCTCCAGACGCTCCTCTGCGTCCTCAACCAGGTCAAATTCGACACCGGGAATGACTGTAAACCTGAACAGCGACGACGGATATCCTCGACACCACTACTATCCCGCCGTACGGCCACCAGCAAACCAGGCCCCCGGTCCGGGTGGAGACTCGATGAGCGGGATGGACATGTTGGCGGAATCTGCGAGGAGGGTATCTGAGCAGGATGACTACCGGCGCGGATCTGGATATCCAGATGAAAGGGATGATAGTCCCAAGCCGGGGCAGGTCGGACCCAAGTATCAATGTGCTTATTGCACTAAGACCTTTTCACGACCTAGCTCCCTTCGGATACACACCTACAGTCGTACGTATTTCTTGTCTTCCAATGTCCCCACACTGATTTGTAGATACCGGTGAACGTCCATACATCTGTCAGGAACCCTCTTGCGGGCGTCGCTTCTCGGTCCAATCAAACCTCAAGCGTCATGCCAAAGTCCACATTCTCGGCGCAGCAGGAGGCGCCTCACTTCATCAACTCCACCCAAACGCACATGGTTCTGGAATACATCCCCATCCACCAATACCGGGTCAGTCTTACTATGCCCCTCAAGCGGGATATGGATACGATAATCGATATGCACCCGGTCCTTATCCTCAACCACAACCTCAAGCACAACCACACCCTGGTCAGAGGAGTTTTCCAGACGGGAGATATGAAGAGGAAGATGAGTTGGAAGAGGAGGAATTGGATGAAGAGGCGGTTTGATGGGCTGTATCAGGAAGTGACGCGTTGTATCGTATATCGATCAGGTAGCGGTACATGTATGTACATCCGGAACACAGTAGTAGCATGTATCCAATATAACAACCTCTGGTTTGCTCGGAATGGCAGGAGTACAGGTTGTCTAGGCCATCTGATCCTGCGCTGGCATCGAGAGCATTAATTTCGGATCCGACGCGCATCAACTTTTGACTTTTGTCTTGTACTTTATCTTTTCCACCTCGACCCCACCTACATACACAATGACAGCACTTGGCGAGCAAGCACCAGCTTCAACATCCAACGGGCTAGGCTATGCCTCAGCTCCTGCAGCATCCACCTCCAAGTCGCCCAACTCTGCGGGAGATTTAAATATCCGTATTGAATTCGGGCAAGTAATCCCCAATTCTGAGTCGATCAAACTAATCATCTAGCGGGGGTCTACATCTCCTATTCGCAAATCAACCAAGTCATACCATATCCCTACCCCGCCGCGTGAGCGATGAGAAGGAAGAGCGTCCGACGGATATGCGATACTTGATCAAATGGATGAAGGGGACGATATTGAGTGAGAGGGAGGAGATGTTCGGGGATGGGGAAGGAGTGTGAGTGATTCGCACAGCTTTACAAGCTTCATCGAATATGTTTGAGATGGAAGCTGATGATAAGTCGACCGGGGATATTGGTGTTGATCAATGATGCGGATTGGGAGTTGGAGGGGGAATTGGATTACGAGCTTCAGGATAAGGATGAGGTAGTCTTTATCTCGACGCTACATGGTGGATAGACGGGACTCTGCTGTAATTTTGCATCAGGGTGAGTCTACGACCAATGCCATGGCTGTGTAGGGATGCTGATGCTCAGAACGTGTTGTACAAGCTAGACTGTCGAGATTGATATGCAACATCGCTCGAAATTGAACTGATAGACCACCTTCACTTCGCCCCGAGTGATCAGTAATATCCAGAGGTACTGCTTGTCCGGTGTTGGCCCACATCCTATGACGCCCTGTGAAGAGTTCAGACCGTGGGTCGTGAATGAAAGGTAGGTAGGCTGACTGAGTGGAAAGTCATCAAAGCATAGGTCCGGTTCAAAGGGTCGACTCGCCGAACGGCCTTCTCCAGGTTGCATGTATATGTACGAATTAGACTTGGAGCTGTGAGCTTTTTTTCCACACCGTTCTCATACACCCTCCACAACCTGTAGTGCATTCGATCAGGACAACGACTAGATCAATAGCAAAATCTCTCTCACACACTACGATATCACCGATGAATAGACTTCGCTCCAGATTTTCAGGCAATAGCCACGAAGCGCCGTCGAAGCTTGACTTCGAAGTCTCGCTTGATGGTCCGACATGGATAGGTCGGACGCGTTTGGGCTATCCCACCCTCGTCATCCGGACCAAGTTTTGCAACACGCCGTCTGGCAGCATGGACGACGTCACCGAAGGTGTCGCCGCCAAACTCACAATGGACCTACGGGAAAAGATTAAGGAGAGGTTCAAGGTGTGGGAGACAGCCGATCTTGCCATCGAGAGGCCAGGGGCGCATGTGCTCAAGGGAGGCTGTTGCGAAACTGACAGGGATAAAGTACGATCATTGTTGAAAGAGACGATCGCGGACTTTATCAAGGAGTCAGATTTCGCGATACCGATCTCAATACGCCTTGCCGACGATGACGCTACCTACGTTCGTGATACGCCAAGATTCGGCCAGGTCGCGGGACCCCTCCGTGCATCCGCCTATCCGTGTGAATATACTGGTAACTTTCGGCCGGATGGATTCGACTGCTTCATGCTATCAGCCCTTACGAACAACATGTCAAGAATACCTCACACCGATCTGCTTCGCTCCGGCAAACTGGCTCTCCGCATCTCGGATGGCACCTTCAGGATGGCGCGAGCATGGGTGGATATAGACAGGACACTCATATTGACGCCCGAAGTACGAACTCAGATCACGAACCTGAATCCTATCGCGACCGTGTACTTTGCTCGTCTTCAGGCAAGAGCGATCGAGCTCAGTAATGGTTGGAGCGGTGTTTCTCATGCCCACTGGTCCAAGGCTCGAGATACGATGAGAGACATATCCGTGGTCGACGCCAACGGCGGAACTGTCAAACCATTCGAAAACCTCAGGGTGTTGCTGTGTGGGGAAGACGCTGGAGATTGGACGGAGGTTCAATCGGTGTACATTGATGACATACAAGGCGAGGAAGCGGATGAGGTGACTAGATCTTCAGCCACTGGGTATCTCGGATGATGGACACCTTGTCAATGTTTTAACAAAGTTCAGTACAGTGGTATGTATAAATGTGCTGTGGAGCTGACTACTCACACTGACCTGACTGGCACCAAGATGAGGTATCACACGTCGCGCTAGTTGTCAGACGAGACTATATTGATTGCGAATCAGCTTCAGCAGGGACTGAAGTCGATGGAAATCGATGAGATGGGGCCGCTGGCTGACCACCACGGACTACTGTATGTACTCAACTTCTGGAAAATCATCTGCTAACGTCAGTGACAGAACGGAGGGCATCGGGATCCAGGGCATCTGGTCTCCGCTTCCACTAGCCCGACCTATACGACCATCAACATCATAACGGAAGTACGACACCTGCATGGACGTCGTATCTCGGGAGCAATGACAATGACCATATCTCGCATATCATCAGCAATGAAATTACAAGTCGTACCAGAACGACTTTCGCCACATCGTACGGCCATATAGCTCTGGACCTCAGTCGGCAAGAGATGAGTGAAAGGTAGTCCATGTGAACTGGGGGATGGGCAGTCAAAGGAGAATGAGACTTGAAGCCTTCCACAGGTCGGATCGAGTGAGAGTGGACCCGCTTGTTCTCGCATGCTATCTCTCATTTCTCCACTCACCACCTGACAACTCGATCGTCTCTACTTGAAGACCTCTTTCTTCGCGACACGTAACACAGACAGCCAGACAGCTTACTGTACAGCATCTATCAAACATGGAGACTCCAGTCAAATGCAAAACATTCAAAGACGCTTCGACTCATCATCCCGGATCTCGATTTCAAGTCTCACTGGTGGACTCGACACCATCAGGAGGCGCACCGACCTTCACCGTACAGGTCAATGTGGACCGCGACACATTTTTTGCCCCTGACCGAGCCTGTGATGTACATAACAGCTGCATGCGAGGGCTTGCCGACAGAATCGGGCAGGATCTCACCGACGACCTCCAAAAATGGGTCCATGACAAGCACAGACCTTCGATCCCGGTAGAGCAATGTCTAACAGGTGATTGCTGTGGCCACCATCGCAGTATCCTGGACACTCAGCTGGGCAAGATCGTCAATCGCTACGCCAAGGATCATGATCCGTCACGACAGGGTCGAGTCAAGTCGCTATTCTCAAAGAAGGAACATCAGAGCTGGATGACTATGAGACATGATGACAGGCCACAAGTCTCCAAATGTTCAAACGGAGGAGGTAGTTCACTCCCGGGGACGCAAGACACCATCACCGCTCCGCCGTTCACCTGTGTATATGCGAGTGAGCTTTAGGTCTAGATAGCTTGCTGGTAGCCTTCGAGTCGTCTACCTTGAGTGCCTTAGTCCATACGTATTGAGATGGTATCAAGTTGAGGAAGCTACCCTCATACTATCAACCTCGTTGTCACTCACAATATCAGCCTGCAATCTGACCGACGCTCCCGCCACATCACCGGGCGTTATAGCTCTGAAGCTCAGCAAGGGGGCCACTAGTGAAAGGTGGTACGTCCTGACCGTGTGTCACATCATGAAAAGGAGATGTCGATGACAAGGGATCTAAAACTTGTTGGGCTTCTCGCGGAAAACGGTAAAAAGGGCTGATGCCGAAGCGATATTCGTTTCTTTCCCATACTACCAGCCGTACCACCTCGTTCTCTCAACCACTCCAACCGCCTCAGACTACATCTTCCCATTACCTGCAAACATGCCCACCCTAAACAGCTTTAGAGACATTGCTGAAGTGATCCGCACCCAGCCAGATGTACAATTCCAAGTCTCACTCCTCGGATCTGGTCTCATCGACACTCAAGCGGAAATTCCCGCGGTCGGTATTCAGTCTACGATCGCTCGGACCGACACATCTCGAGCTAATTCGAAGATCTGGAAGAGGTCTCGTGAATCTCGAGCTTCGGTCTCTGATTTGAACTCGGCCGCCTCATATGCAGAGACTGCCCGGCAGAACCTGACTCGGGACCTGCTGCCTCTACTTCAAGATCGCATCAAAGACGCCTACTGGGACTCGGACCAGACTTTGGTCGATATCGAGGATCTCGAGCCACTTTTCCAAAATGTCGTGGCAGACTATTCCAAGCAGCACAAACGTTATCGCAAAGAGTGGTATAGTCTTCGAAAGCAGCCAAGTCAGATCAGCTACCACAGGCGCCAAACGTACTCTCGCGCCAACCCCTCGTCTCCCCACTCCCAGTCTGGGAGTCACCTCAGCTCTTGGGCAGGCCCCAAAGACGACCAGAGCAGGAGGTGCTCCGAAGGCAACTGCCCTTCCGGCGGGCGTCACGATTGGGCTGTCAACGTGGTCGATGACGAAGCGCCTTCGAGTTCCTCATATTCGTCGAACTCGATCGACCTTTGAAAGATGTGAAGCAAGTCATTGAGCAGTAACCTGATGCAAGGTTTTCCAAGTTTGTAGATTCGAGCCCGTTGATATACATGTATGTATGGCAATCCAATATGATTCTTGGGTTATGAGTTTGCCACTGAAGTCCTCATGCCGTGTGAATATGCAATACTCATGTTGTTCATAGGCCATGAGCAAAATGGATGAAACCACTTCTGATGTCAATCATGAAAGGGACCATCTGATCGAAGGGTCATCGTTGACTGCGATTTCAAAGATCCCAATGCCTTGAAAAGACAGCTCAAAAGTCACTGAATGTCACCCGAAATCACTTGAACGCACACCACTACGGCACAGTTCGAAAGTCGTTTCACTCCAATGATGACTTTGAATCTCGCGATCTCTGACGTTGAATCCCTCCACGCATTGCTCCGGCTGCCCGGCAATAGCCTGGAGGTCAAGCTCTTTGGTCTAAGCCATTACAAGAAAGACCCCAAACAGTGTCCATCAAATGATCTTGAATTGTCTTATCCCTGTCGCCACCCGAATTCAATCAATGAGGATCTCAGGACGGCCACCTTCATGGCCAAATCCCACTTCACAGGCTCGCGGAGACCCAGGTGAGAGCTACACCACAGCCCTCGTCTCCAAAACCCCTGAGTGGCGGATGTTGTGAGAAGTATCGAAGGTACGTTGAGACGATATTAGAAGACCTCATCACCCAGTACGATACAGCATTACACCCGCGCAGAATCCGGCAAGGGCGAGGGAGAACCAGACAAGCTCCTCCTAACTCCTACAGACGTGTTGATGACGACACCACTGTTTCGAAAGCTACCGACCGCTTGAGTCATGAGTCCAGCACTGACGACGGTGGCGCTCGGGCTATGTAGCGGTCACTGTCCGAGCTAGATCGACTAGGTCTTACACCAGCCGTTCGTAGATACTGGTCGCCCCGGGTGAAGCAGAAAATTGTACGAGTCAAGGAACTTTCCAGTCCGGTGAGTCGAGTGGAATCTAAGATTGTCAGCCGATGGCTGTGGAGGGACATCTGAAAGGAGTTACCGCACCGATGGGCGATTCGCCACTTGCCTTCCCACTCAAATTTTTAGGGTGGACAGCACCCACTTGCCTTCCGAACATGGATAGTACGCCGGAATTACAAAGGGACCGAGCTGGAGTGACGGTAGTGGTCGACCAGGCCAAGCAGTACTGTATCCACTGGCCTTCTACTCCACGGTCCCGGTCGGCAAATCAGACCGGACTCAAGCCTGTGCGGTACGTTCCAAATCAATCTTCGTAATCTGTGCGAGTACAGTATCTCTCCACACATTTCATCCCCATAATAAAATAATCGCCCAGATCATGTCTAGCAGCGCCCATGAGACGACTATCGAAGAGATGCTGGCGGACGGCTCCGATCTGTTGGTGAAGGTAGTTCTCACAGGTCCGCGTTGGGTATCAGGCGACACCACCGCCAAATACCCAAGTCTTGATGTGTCGGTCATGCGAATTGAGGTCCGAGATATCAGCGATTCCTCATCCGGGTTAAGCGCGATCGCCGAGTCTCCAGATCGTGAACCGTCTGCTCGGTCTCAAGAGTCCAACGGGTCAATTAACGCGAACCCTGAGGATGAGTATCGAGACGCGTCGTCGGGATCTGAGGATGAACAACGGTTCGATTCTGATCAGCTTTACAAGCTGTTGACCCGTCAACTTGAACGCGAGATTGCCGGCTCCTATAAGACTTGGGCAAAGGGGTCCGACAGCCTAAAGGGAGGTTGCTGTCCCCATCATCGAGATCACCTTGAAACGTTCCTGGAGACCACGACTTACGATGTGGTTCGAAACATGATGTGGATAGAGGAGGGTCGACGAAGTGAGAGAAGGGAGCGACCCGAATGGCTGAAATTCCAGGCAGGCGGCCAAATTGGAGACTCTGCGGAAATAGACGAAGGATATACCACCACGAAGCCTGGCTCCGATATCAAAGTCTCCGACTTCCCTTGCGAGTACACCACGGCCGGAGGGTCTCTATGGGACAATTGCTTGGTTCAATCAGCTGTCGGCAGAGCCAACTGCCAGTTTCCCCTATCGGAATTGCTGCAGAAAGGTATTCTCGGACTCGACATTGAAGCCTCGATGAAAACCCCAGCACCCCTCTTCACAGACTTACGAGCAAAGTGGACCGTTCGGGAAGGGTCCCTCGATATCACTACTCCTGAAATAGTGGATCAACTGGGATATCTTGAGCCGATTTCGACCGCGTACATCAATGAAGTCAAGAAGGAAGTGAGTTATATGAGAGGATGGAGCAAAGAGACTCACCGAACAAATCTGGAATCTGCCATGACTACAGCCAAGGGAATGAAGAACCCATCCCGAAGCCATTGGCAAGTTCCGTACCCCTTTTCAGTCCTCAAGCCGAAGCTGGCCATTGTGGAGCGAGAGAGTCGGTCGAGGTCGAGCAAGTGATGTTACAGGCAGGTAGAGGTATCGGGAGCTTTTGATATGTATATCGAATTGCTTTGAGTGTTTGATTATGCACATGACTCGATTTCAAGCCAGGCGTTACCACTCGACAGGAATAGCAACAGACTGCACTAACCTTTCATGATCGACTTCCGCCAGTCATTACGCAAGACAGGTGGCAAGAGACGCGAAGAGTTTCCACTTGACTACTGCCGTCCATGAAGCGATGGTGCCAAGGCATGAGATGAGTGCCACATGAGATGAGTGCCACAGCGAGGCTTGCTGTAACACAGACCGACGTCATCGGAATCTGTCGGCGGGACCTGAGACAAAGGTCGAGCGTTCAAAGCGTCAGAGCCATCAAAGGATATCGAGAATCAATGGAGACTCGAGTCAGGTTAGGATCATGAGCTTCTTTCGGGGGAGAAGCACTCTTTATCACTCACTTGTATCTCTCTTACAAGCTCCGTGACTACACACTGCACCAGTCGTCGTTTGGTATATCCAATCCTGATTTATCCCCTTCTCATCCTTGCCTTTGTGTACGCTTTACAAATAAACCATCATGTCAAACTTCACCGACGCCTCCCTCGCCACTTTGAGCGACCTACGCCGCGACCAAACTCTCAATGTTCAGGTCTCGTTGGACGGTCCAGCATTTTGGCCCGACGACCTGAATGCAGCCTATCCTGAAGTGAGAGTTGGTGTGGAAGTCCTGCAAACAGCTGGAACGGCACATCTTCCGATCGAAAATCAATTGGCCAACAAGTCATTTGCCTCCGTGTTCCAGAGAGCGTTGAACAGTCATCTTGGAACAGAATTGAGCAAGTACAAGCCTTGGGAGTTGGAATCGAAATCAGTTGTGAGAAAAGGCGGTCTTTGTCCTACGCATAGGAAGAAGCTGGAATCGTACCTTATTTCACAAGCGCCCGAGGTCGCCAGGAGTATGATGTTGGTGGAGAAGTCAGAGAAGGAACACGAGTCTGACATTCACCCACCAGACTGGGTGACTTTCGTGGGGGGTGATCGACTGCGACACGATCATGCGGCTCAGAATGGCTACGAGACCTCGCTTCCGTTATACCGAGAACCAGCCTACGCCTTCTTCTGCCAAAATACCTTGCCAAACGCCTTGCTGGAGGACAATTGCCTGTGCCGTACAGTTACGAGCGTCAGGGATAGTCGAATTCCCCTGGCAAGCGAAATCAGCAATCGATCGTTGGGTCTGACGATCGAGCTCAAAGCAAATCCTTTAAAGGTTTGGCCTAGAGTGAAATCGAAATGGACCGTTCATCGGGGCTCGCTCGACCTCGGTTCGCCAGAGGTCCAGAAGCAACTGTCGATATTCGAGCCGTTATTGACTGCCTTTACCCGACAGTTTAAAAAAGAGTATAACGATATCGTCGCAAAACCAGGCTCAGAGAGGAGGAGCATTGAAGATATGGGGCTATCAGCCTTAGTGAGGACCTCGGACCACTCCTTCCTGCAAAGCGGAGAGAGCGGATCCTATCCCTTTTCCGGGCAATGCTATCCCTTCTCCGGGCTTCGAACAAATCTGAAGTACATAGAGCCGGGATGGAGGGATTGGATGACCCCATCAAAGTTGAAGAAGAAGCATGATGGGTGAGGACCTTCTCGATAGTCTGGGTAATATGTTCGCGTAACTCGGTATGATCTGCATCTAGCCTATTTGAAAAACTGGAGCATCTTCTGATAAGTGTTATCGTGCATCGCTGCAGTTCCTGGATTGCCCTTCGTACAGCGGACCTGCTGTCAGCATTATCGAGAAGTAAACGGGCTTGTTGAAAGCTCGGGCCGACCAGGAACTCCCTTTCTTGTGGTGGTCGTCATCACGGGCCTCGTCACAAAGGACCATGGTGACCGATACACTTTGGCCGTTGACGAGACTGCATTGCAGTTTCCGTATTATTATTGTTCTCAATCCAACACAGGTCCAACAACATCCCAGTAACCCCTTCTCTGCGTCTATGCCAAAACGAGCATAGCAAAAGATTATACACGCACAATGTCCAACGCCGAGACCAACTCGACTGTATGTCACGACAGTGGGGACGCGTCTCATATTTCCCGGCCGGAACGACCTTTAGATGCGATCGAACCTGCTCCGACGATAGCCGCTGAGACCAAGCCCAGCCTCACTCCCAGTGAGCTCGTCATGTACATCACGACTGATCGGCCGTGGAATGAGAGGCGACTCAAAACCTTATTTAGGCGCCAGGACTCCAGAAAGCGATCACTATACGCCTACTACACCATGCACTCTGCCAAGTCTGAAACCATGCCGGATCCTCTTTCCGATTGGGATCCCTCTGCGATGATCAGTTTCAAGGAGGATTTCTTGGATCGAGTCACGACCGAGTTCCACAAGCTATACGAGGAGAAGAGTCGGAAAACCAGCTATGCCGGGAGTTGTCTGACTCAAGCCGTCGACTCGGTCCGCAGCACTTTCTGCGACGACTCTAGGATGGAGGGTGTCTCGGTTGACTCGAGGATCGAGCCCAATGATAACATCACGGATGACCAGCTTCGCCATGGCCAGGTGTTATACGGGGCTGATACCAATATATGGGGACTAGACTTTTCTAAGGTTGCTGAGAGTAGAGGGAGTGTAGCTAGAGTAGATTGAAATTTGCTTCCGTCCCTCCTTACCGTAACTTGGAGAAGAGGATTCCCGAAATTTGACCTGATCTTACACCCATACATCTATACATCTATACATCTGTACATACACTATGCGTCCAACAATCATCCAGCCCCTAGCATCGACATCGCGCCAGATCATCACACGATCATACGCAGCATCACCCTCTACAAACCCCCACCTAGCCTCTCCATCTGATACGCGAACCGAAACGATCCGTAGAGTCCTCTACCCCGCCGATGCCTATTCTCCAAACTCGGCCTCCCCCACAGGTTCCTACCATCCAGATCATATCAAACGACTGAACCATATCATCCCCGATGCAGAGATCTACGAGACGATAGAGAGAGCATGGAAATTACATCAACGTACGAAACGAGATCAACGCCAAAAAGTCCTAGCGGTGAAATTGAAAGCGATGCAGGAAGCTTGTGATGAACTGGATCGATTGACTGCTGGAGAAGGAGGATTGGCGAGGACTGTTTATGATAGAGCCATGTCTAGGCCTAGTTTGAAAGGAGAGAAGGTGGAGCAGGGAAAGAAGGAGACTCCGGAAAGTAGGTGGGCAGCAGCGAGGATTGAGGGATTGGTACCTAGGGAAATGTGGGTACCGACAGAGACTAGAGGAAAGGGCTGGAAGTATGATTGGACCAGGCCTGGGAAGTAGGTCGGGATGGCGATGGTGCGAATTAGGGATATTAAGGAGCATGGAGGATCGAGTCTGAAGACTATGGGATGGAGGCGTACACATTACCACAGCATGCAACTCAACCTCATCGCCCAAATGCAGTGTGGTGGCTGACTCCGGGAGCCTGATGTCCATCTCCTTGCTCACTGCTCTTCTGATTAGTTAACATGGTAGGCAAACAAACAATACATCCAAAATGAGCCCTATCCTAGCAAAAATCCACCTAGTCGCAACAACTCGATCGCAAACCCCAACAGTCCTTTCTTTTCATATTTATCAATCCTCCTGAGCCCTCTGAGCCCGCTTAGCAAGAGCAGCAGCTAAATCCATCTGTCCGATTCCCTTTCCACCACCACCACCACCACCTCCA